>Ga0307983_1001445_pt1 | contig 10094 bp, 22 predicted proteins | sample OrgLakmetagen991_FD_201845 | JGI IMG/M metagenome (GOLD analysis project Ga0307983, IMG submission 201845) | Saline water microbial communities from Organic Lake, Antarctica - #991 | ecosystem: Environmental > Aquatic > Non-marine Saline and Alkaline > Saline | place: Antarctica: Organic Lake... | reverse complement strand
AGCCTAACGACTCTGAGTTATGGTCCAGGGTAAAGCAAAAGGCAAAGGGTAAGTTTGATGTTTGGCCCTCAGCTTATGGTTCAGCTTGGGCCAGCAAAGAATACAAGCGTTTAGGTGGCACTTGGAAAAAAAGCTCAAAGGCTAAAGATTCTGAAGACCAAATGTTTTTAGGTGACTTAAAGAACATTCAGGAATATGGGTTAAAGACTATGCATCTTCTTGAAGAAATGCCGGAGGATCAAGTTCCCGAATGGGTTGAATCTAAGATTACTCAGGCGAGACAACATCTATCTGAAGTTTATCATTACTTTGAGGACCATCACTTCCTTGACAAAGAAGCTAAGGTTCATAATGATTCTGGCCTAGGAAAATGGTTTAAAGAAAAATGGGTAGACGTTTCCAAGAAAGATAAGTCGGGAAAGCATCCACCATGTGGTCGCAGCGGCGATAAGAAGGGTGGCTACCCAAAGTGTAGGCCGAGCAAAAAGGTTGATGAAAGCACTCCGGAGACTAGTAAATCTATGAGTAAAAAAGAAAAAGAGTCAGCCACATCTCAGAAGCGACAAACGGAGAGTAAGAGTAAGTCTTCAGGAAAAGGTAGGAAGCCTAACTATGATAGCCACTCCAAAAAAGACTAAGCCTTATCAAGAGGTCGGTGGAGTTAGAATCTTTCAACCGGGCGTACCCATTGATGATTTGGAATGGCATGTTGACTTTGAAGATAGAATAGTTTATATTATTAAGTCGGGAGGATGGTCTTTTCAATTTGATGATGCTCTTCCAAAAGAACTGTCTGACGGTGATGTTCTTACTATAAACAAATTTGTTTGGCACCGGGTTATATCCGGCAACGATCAGCTGATAGTAAAAATCATATCTTCGGGGAGTAAATTTTGACGGCACGGCTGGGTGGGAAATTATAGCAGCGAGCCGGGTGGGAAATTTTATCCAAGGTGTGGGCTAAAAAAATAAATATAGGTATCATACGGTGTTAGAACGACAAACCTTTTGGGGACAACAACGATGACAAACATGTTTATCGTCTTCGCACTCTTCTTTCCTAGGCTTACTTTGCTAATCTGCTGGCTAACAAGTGCTTTGCCAACAAATTCTACTCCGTTCTTCGTTGATATCTTGTTAGCAATTTTTGCTCCAAGGTTTCTGGTTGCATTTTGGCTTTACGAGGCTGGTGCGCATCCTCTTCTGATCGCACTATTTATCCTGTTTGGTCTCGGTGAAATGGGTCGTGGTGGTTCTTCATCTCGGAGTAGTAAGGGCAGCTAATATCTTCTGGAATTGTATAATGGTAAAGAAAAAGAAAAATGCAGCAAAGAAAACTGCTGTTGCTCGTGGGATTGACCGAGAGATCAAAAAAGAGAATGGTACTCTGATCATCTCACGAGGAATTCATGCTATTCATACTTCCCGCGCTGAAAAGCGTAGAAATAAGAGGGTCAAAAAAGAGGAAGCCATTAAGGATTCCGAAGACCAATGAGGCTCATTAAATGTGAGTTAACATCTGACCACGTATATGTTGCGATCGTCTAGAAAAGACTTTATCTCGGAGTAAACGGGTTAAGGTTGGTAGGATTCCATACTTCCAAATGGGGCCGCAGGTTCGAACCCTGCTCGCAACACCACTTTATGCTGTACCCGGAGAACACATGAGCTTTGCAGGATTCTACATTATCATCACTGGTTTTGCGATAATCTTCGCAGCTTTCGTCGGTGCAGCATCAAATATGGCAATCAACTCTGATAACCCATCTAAAATGATGCCCCTTCACTTTGCGGCTATGATCGCAATTATTGGGGGAGGAATGATTAGCGCTACCGGAATTGTTCTGGCTATAATTGAAGCCATCACCTTTTACGGATGAAGATGTAATGGATGAAGAAGCCACAATTCAACTGCTTTGTAAGAATGGTCATCTGCTCTTGCTCTATAGACACATTCAAGATGTAGACTATAAGAAAAAATATGATCCAAGCAAGTTTGATAAACTGTTCAGCTGTAAGATTTGTGGAGAGGGTCGGGTTTGGTCTAATGCAGTTCAATCTTGTGACTTTTATTCTTACGGACACATCAAGCTAAAAGAATTTCGAATCATAGATAAAGAATTAATAACAGAGAACGTTGATATTGATGGTATCTGGATAACAGTAACTCAGGAGACTCACGCAGTCTACAGAATTCCCCCGAAAGATACTCCGAGATACAAGCGTACTTCATTTTCAAATGAAGTTATTTTTAACGAAGTAGAAGAAGAAATGGAGAGTACAAATGATGAAGCGTCGTGATACCTTTAATGAAGTTCTTAACAACGGTGATGATCAGGTGGTTGTTCGCCACCTACTTTACAAGCATGTTCCCAAGGAAGTAAAGGCCGTAATCATTGAAGAGTTCAACCAGAAGGTTGATGAGCGCAATGCCTTGGAAGCAGAGATCACCGTATGTGATGAGCTTGAATATAGTCAAGATCTTACTCCTATTTGCGAATGACTTAAGCTCAAAGGATTTAAAATGCTTCCAGAACATGCCGAATCTCTAGAAGAAATCAAGTCAACTCTAATTCCAGAGACTGGTTTTGGCCCAGGAGTGTTTACATACGTTTGTAATAGAACAAGCGGTGGTGGAGGGGGCTTGTTCTCTGTTGGTAAAGGTGGAAGATTCGCTGAAGCTGGAATGCTTAGCCGAAAGAACTTCCGAAAGAACAAGCAGAACAAGGCTCGTGTCACTGTTCGACGAATTGATTTCGTTAAATGGCTGGAAGAGAAGCTTGAGAAAGAGCTTGAGTGGGCAGAGGATGAGTTAAATAGTAATCATCTTCGTCATCCTTGTAACTGGCAACGTAGGGCGTTGGCTTTTGCCCAGAATATTGGAAGCACTGAGGAGCTATACCGTTCTGTAATTACTCTTCTCAATGATGCAGATGGTGTGGCAGAAGAGCATGATACGGAAGATAATGAGAATGATTGTCTTTCATCAGCCACTGATATTAACGCTATTCCGCCTCCCATTGTCAAAACTGTTCATCCAGTTAGGCTTACAAGGACTGAAGTTCTTATGCCTCTAGAGGAGTATCGCAAAGGAAGCGACAAGCTTACCCGAGCTTTCAGTGATGTCGTATCAGAATGTAGAGAAGCGCTATCTGATTACAAAGAGTTTAGAGGAGAAGCTGAGCAGGTCTTGAGCGGCATTGTTGAAAAGCATTATCCGTCGGATCATAAGGTGATGATTGCAACTCTTAATGAAGATGCTTGCCATGTTTCAGTTTGCTTCTCCGAAGGAGTTGGGTTGAACGTAATTCAGTCTATTCTAGATGAGACTGGCAGCAAGGGCGCTGTAGGCATTAATAATGACCCAGAAGGCATCATTGTATCCTGGAGCATGTAATGATGATCTATGTTTGTAGCTCTTGCGGTGAGGAAGCCTATTATGATGGTAGATGCGGGGATGGTCCAATCCTAATGTGTGGTTGTGACAAGCGAAGCGGCCAAACTGTTGATGAGGGAAGTCGAGGCAGTTACCAGACAAATCCTTCCGGCGCAAAGCCCGTTGAAAAAAAAGAATGGGATCAATATAATCCAGATGATAGCTGGGACTTCTAACTAGATGGTGAATTATGGCGCGTCGACAAATGAATAAAGATCAGAGATGCTTGCTTGTGGCAATGGTGTTTGTCGGCGGAGCTGTAGTCTGCCTAACATCTAACTGGCCTAATGGTCTAATGCTCTGCTCTTTCGTCGTCGGCATTTGCTGCGGCGTATCATTCCGAAATATTCTATAGGCTAATCCATGCAGTACCTTCCGAACTTTATTCTATACTTCTCTATCATGCTGTTTGTTAATCTGCTTGCTTACTCCATCGGTACAACGAACATCGTGATTGGATCGGCAGGGGGAGTGGTATTCAGCTTTGTGTTCGCGGTCATTCTAACGGCAATTGATAGTAGGAGCTGAGGTGGGTGAACTTATTAAGTTGTCAGATTATCGTGATGTGGATCCGGTCCTAGAGATGCTTGCATTTTTGCATCAAGAGCTTTTAGAGCAAATTGAAATGTTCGGCGAATCAAAAGAGCCTTTGTATTTTCAGTACTCTAACAACTCCTGTCCGTGCTGCGGCAGATCGAATGAGGTGAATAATGGTCTATAAAGTTTTTATCGCAATAGGCATTACCGGCTGCGTTGATGCAACCGACTCGCTAAATGATTCTATCTGGAGTAATCAAGCGAATACTTCTAACTCCACAACATTTCGTCATATAGATTCTGAACTTGGCATCGTATGCTATGAGGTAGTTAAATATGATGCTGTAGGAATCTCATGCCTACAAGTTAATAAAGATGGTGATGCCAGTAAGACTAACACAGAATCTGCCGATATTATTGATGAGGTAAAGCGAGTTGGGAATTGAATTATGCTTTTAGTTCTAAGCGGTATATTCTTCGGCTTCATAACCGTAGGAGCGTATACTCTTCAGACCGTAACTGTTCTCGACGGGAAGCCTGTCGGTGCCTTAGCATCCTCCATCTCGGTTTCAATCGTATATTGGATCTCTATCAGCTACATTGTTAATGAGAACATCATCTGGTATTTAGGATTCTCCATTGGCGCTACAGCAGCTAATGTTTTGCTCTCTTTGATTCGAAGAAATAAGAGAAATAATTTTCAAAATAATTCCATTGATGTTGACGCTATACACAGTGAAGAATAAAGAGGAACGATGAAGCCTATTCGTTTCAGCTTCCGAATTAAAAGAGATTTCATAAAAAAATATACCGAACCATATAGCTCTATAAGGAGCGGCTAATGAATATCTTCGCTTTAGACAAGGATCCGGTTAAGGCCGCACAAATGCTTTGCGATAGGCATGTTAACAAAATGATTCTAGAGTCAGCCCAAATGCTTTCTGCAGTTGCTGATCGCTATGAACATCCCACTATCTATAAGGTGTCTCATAAAAATCATCCTTCGACTCTTTGGGCGGGAGATCGCAGAGCTAATTGGCAATGGCTTATTGACCATGCTTTGGCAATGGAAGCGGAAAAGATTTTTCGAACAGGTAAGGGTCATAAGTCAGCGGAAGTTGTAAGGTTCTATCGCGATAGAGATTGTGGACCGCCTGAAGACGGGCTGCCCAAAGATCTGTTTGCTATGGCAATGCCTATTAAGTATAAAGGCAAAAAGACCGTGTCTTCATATCGAGCCTACTACCTTGGAGATAAACAATTCTTCAAAGATGGTCGCAGACCTAGGTGGACTAAGCGACAGCCACCTGATTGGTGGGAGTTTCAAAAAAAAGAACTATAGTACCTTTCTATAAATAATTAAAATGAGCGCACTACGGAAGTTCCATCGTCGGACTAGAAAGAATGCGTTAGATAAAGAATAAAAGAAGGGAATTCCACGGGAGATCCCTTCTTAGACGCAGAGTTCTGGGTGGAGGACCTAAGCGTTGAAGTAATCGATAAACCACTGTGATGGTGGGCTAAAGCGATTTTACGGCCAGGTATACAATTGGAAAAGTAACCTCTTTGATCGGAGGCGAAGTTAAGAGTTAAGTTGAAGAAAGAATGACCGTGGGTTCGAACCCCACCATACTCTAGGTATGTAGCTTAGTGGTCTAAAGCAATTCGAATTCTTCTTGGTATCCGCATGCAATCTAGTTAGCTGATTAAGGTGTACAACTTAAGCGCTAGCTATGTCTCAACTTCTTTGCAGGTTCGTTTCCTGCCCTGGCTATTTATTAGAGTGAGTATCGACCAGAGTGGTGTCTCGGCGAAGCATTGCACTTCGCGTTAAGGAACCTTAACAATCTAGGTCTAATTCTCAGATCTATTATCGGAGCTGATAATTGTCTTATATACTCGGACAACCACAATTAAGCCTGACTCAGAGATATAACAATAGGATCGCTAGTATGTTTAGTGCAGATAAATTCCTGATGGTGACCATGGCTTTAGCCGCCTTAGCCATTGTGTCGACAATGATAATTGCATCTGTAGATACTTACAGGTCGAATCAAAGAGAAAGTAAATGCGAGTCCTACTGTGAGATTAGAAAGTCTAGAATCATCAGTAGTGAGTGCTATTGCGCTTCGGAAAACGGATGGACAAGAAATCGTCCTTGGAAGTTGAATAAATGAGCCTAACAGACTTTCTAGGAGTACCTTTTTTTGAGGGAGATTTTATTGTTAAGGATGGCGGAGGTAATAGCGGCAAAGGATACGGGATGATTCTCTATCAAGTTGTTGGGGTGAGAGATAAGAGTATCTCTGTTAGATGCTTAGATGTAGGGTATCCTAATCATTCTAAAAAAGGAATGACTATTAGTCTTTCTAGAAAGTCCTCTATCTCTTCAACTAAAAAAGTTGTTATTGTTGAGCCTACAGAGTGGTCTCAGCAAATGTTTAGAAGATGTGAAGAGAATGCTTTGACTCAAAAAGAAAAAGAACAAATTGGAACTTGGATTCACAGTGGTGAGGAGCCGTAATATTATTTTATATGGATAGTAACTTTGTTGAGATCAAGAAGCCTGACGACGTTGGTGATGAACCTCACTGGGCAATCATGGTGTTTGATACATATGTGGCTTATACTGGTTATGAATCAGAGAGCGGTGGTGGTGGTCAATCAATTCTTACGAGAGTTTACATCACAGCTGATAAGGCTGCTTGGGAAGATAAGATTAAAGAGATTGAGGCTTCCAACAGCTCAATCAAAAATAGTTACGAAAAGAAAACTGTCTACTCAGCTTACTATGTTGGTGCAGTTGCTTCAGTTGAAACAAGAATCACAGTTAAAACAATGGTGTCATGAGAGTTCGCACCACAAGTTATTCAAGGATTAAATGATATATTTGAATGATGATCTTGCCCTCCTTTATAATTTGAAATATAAACCTACAACTAAAAAGAAGAGAGATTTAAAAATGAATCGTGCACAACGTCGTAAGCTTATGAATGGAAAGCGTAGAGGAATCGGGAACACTCGCCAGTTTAGCTCTAAGCGTGCTCGGGATAAGTTTGGTTCTCGCTGCCTTGGTGATGACATTAAGCAGGAGCGACTTGATTTTCTCAACAGCCTTGAGGTTCGTCAGGATGAAGAACAGGGAAGCGAAACACCTTTTCTTGATGCTGCCAATAAAGTTCTGGATGACCTAGGAATCTCTTCTGAAGTGAGTGAGGCTATCACTGCGGATGAAGAATCAGAGTTGACCTCTGAAGAGGTTACAGATGGGGCTGATTACAGTGGTCAGTGTGGTGGCTGATTGCTAGGCTGAAGTGTGGTGGCTTCAGCTATAGCGCGGAGGAGATACGCAGTCTCCGGGAGGCTTAGGCGTAAGTGACTGTACCTAAAGAGGGTATGGTCCGGGGCCTAGTCATAGCACGGCATGGAAGGGGCCGCTTGTTAGAACGATAAATTTGATCAAATAAATAACCTCAATATGATTATTTTAATTACGGGTTGTACGCATCTGTGGCGAGGCACCAGGCTCTTAACTTGGAAACGAAGGGTTCGAACCCCTTACAACCCATCAGCACAATGGTTAAGCAAATGATAGTATACACTCTTACTGGGGCTGAAAAAAAAATTATAGCTGGACTATTGGGTATAAAAGCTCAAGGCTTAAACAGTGTGTGTATCGTTCAAAAGAAAGATATTCCAGTGGTTGGTTCATGGCATTTAGAATTTAGATCTAATAACGAGTTGCTCGAATCATTCGTTCTGTCTGATGACTCAGACTCTTTACGCGACAACCTGTTCTGTGAATATATAGATTTGCTTATCGAGGCAGAAATAGATACCGTAGTGGGTATGAAAAATTTATGACTCGCAAAGAAATTCCCTCAAAATTAAAGCTAAAACTACACTCTATTATGAAGATGATCGCCAAAGGAACTACTCCTGGCGAAAGAAACGCCGCGAGAACTGTGGCTACAAAGATTCTGAGAAAACATGGCTGGACTTTAAAAGAATTTATATCCACATATTATCCTGACAATAAACTAAAAGCTGCGTCTAAGGGGACCGTTCCCCAGCCGAATAGGAGAAGAATTTTTGAGAGATTTAGTCTTAAAACTCAGGAGGGTAGAACGCTGTTCTTTGAGGACGCGAGACTCTTAATGGCTATTGTTTATCAGATTCTTCTAGTGACAAAAGATAGGGCTACGCTCCGGGAAAAGATTTTTATCGCAGGATTCTTAATGATAATACTAGCCTCTATATTCCGGGACTTTCTATGAGCATTTTTGAAGCAGCAATGAAGACCACAAAGCTATTATCTTCCGATCCCATCAGATTCTCATCGGCGGGAGCTTATAGGCTTGTGTGGTTTTTTTAGCTATAAACGGCGACAATATGTTTTTAAGATGGATATTCGTCATGACGATGATGAGAATGAATGTTATGCCGGAGAAGTTAGCTGTTGGGAGAAGTATAAGGATGAGGCAGAAGGCAGGATCCTGAATCCGATTATTGATTACGGCATCATGAATTCTGATAATAAATATAATCGGCGTCGCTGGCTTATCATGCCTAAACTTCGAACAATTAGGTGTGTGATCGGAAGAGAGTCTTGTGAAGAGGCTTATTTGAATAACAAAGCCTTGCCTAAGCTAAAAAAATATGATAAAAAAATGCAATGGTTTATTGACGGAATTCATTCTGATAACTTTGGCGATGATATTCATAGTGAAAATGTTGGAATGGATCATCGTGGAAACTGGTACTTGCTAGATTACTCTGAGTATATATTGTGAAATGTGTTACCTTTAGAGTTAGTGATTGTGATGTAAAACTTATAGATGGGCTTTTAAGAAGAAGGTATTATGAGGGGAGCATCCCGTCTATTGCGGCATCGATTGCGATTGGGACAATTGATGGTCAGTGGCATATGTTTACTTTCCGGGAAGATGGTCATGAAGAGTATGATAATATAATTTGGGCTGATGAGCTGCTGAACAGCGGAAGGTTTCAGGAGTATATTGATAACATTATCGATATAGAAATGACGGAAAATACTAGGCAACTCACTGAGGGCTTTAGCTTTGATTGACGATGTAATTGAAATAATCAAGCCTGACGCGGCATGTAAGAAGATTTTGCTAGCATTTTTTAATAGTTATTATAGCGGAGGATTACTTGCTGAGTATCCGCCATATACCGATTATTATTTTGTACTTTGTGGTAGAGAGCACTTTTGGTATCAGTGTTTATCAGGAGAGGGAAGTAGTGAACTTCGCATTAGAATCCAACCTAATATGGCTCCCTTACTTTATGATAAAAAGTTCAACGATTACTTTGATTTTACTATTGATAAGCAAGCGAAATCTCTTGAGAAATTTTAATGAGCAAAAGATTAGTTCCCAATAATCAGGACAAAAAGATTATACTGTCAATTCTCAACGGCTATATCCCTAGCCACCCATCCCGTTCTTTTTCTGATATTTGGTTTGATTACTATATCTCTGGAGTAACTGTAACCACTACTAACATTAGAGGATTTGAGAATACTGTGGATCTTTGCAGCGAACTACTGAACTGTGTTGAAAAATCTGGCACTAATTACGACCACTTCATAGACCTTTATATAGACTACATGCTAATGCTGTCTATGAATCTTAGAGAATGATAACTATCTGTCCTAGGTTAAGTCATACCAAAAGTGATTCTTTCATAAAAGTGACCGGGAACAACAATGCCCTCTGGGTGGCTAAAGAATTCTGCAATCTTTCTTTGCGTTAATTACTGAGTTAAGTATAACTCAATCAATGCTTCTTTTTCTATCATATTCATCTCCTGATTAATATGATTAAATTAGCGATTAATCAAAATCTATGGGTCTGTGGCCGAGTGGTCGAAGGCAAGAGGCTGTTAACCTCTCGTGGATAAATCCCCATCGCAAGTTCAAATCTTGCCAGGCCCGTTAATTCCTACAATCAGGTACCCGATATACTGGGTTAGGTATACTAAAGCCACATTTAGTTGGCTAGCATCGAAAGCCTGCCTGTATAGGGCAGTATCTTCTGCTTCGTCGCCCAATCAGAGATTTCTTCTTTAGTCAGAAGATGAAGGCGGCACTCATTTT
>Ga0307983_1001441_pt1 | contig 10120 bp, 12 predicted proteins | sample OrgLakmetagen991_FD_201845 | JGI IMG/M metagenome (GOLD analysis project Ga0307983, IMG submission 201845) | Saline water microbial communities from Organic Lake, Antarctica - #991 | ecosystem: Environmental > Aquatic > Non-marine Saline and Alkaline > Saline | place: Antarctica: Organic Lake... | reverse complement strand
ATGTGTCCGACCTTTGTACTGTCTGCACTAGGGTAAGTAACTTTAGCGTTGTTAGTTGTCTGGTTGGCTTCACTGTAGGTGTCTAGCTTTGTCTTGTCACCGTCTACAAATGCTCCTTCACTTGGTGGCTGCTGTGCTGAGTCTGCCTTTCCTAAAGATAAACGAATAGCCGCACTCACCTTAGCGGAGGTCACGGCATCGGCTTCGATTCTGGCTGTATTTATTGTTATTAAATCAGCTATTAGCTGGACCGGAAATCTTACGTCTGTTGACGAATTTTTAACAGCGTATACTTGCTCTGTTCCGTCGATAGTACTTAAAGGAGTGGGGATTTTATCAATTAAATTACTCATACAAAAATTATAGCATAAAACTAAAGTCACTATTATCCATAAATAGCATGTCACCCTCATCCATAAATAAGAAATCTAAATCCACAGTAAAGCAAATCGGAGTATAAGGAGTTACTTGATCAGTATATGGCGAGGTTTTATCTATATATATTTGTAAACAATCAGACATTTTTTTTATTAATTACTGGGGATTTTTCCATACGTCCCGGATGACCGCCACGGATTTCCGTAACTTTTTTAAGGTACGGCTTATCCAGTGGCGTATCAGAGTAAATACGCTTTCCGGTCCTCTTGTCGATGTAGGTGTATTTTCGCATATATCTCGATCCTCTGGATCATCCCACTCAGCCTCCTCCTCTGGAGAGACTTCTCCCCACTGAGGTTCCTTAGTGAAAGTGTACCGGACTATCCCTTGCTCAGTTTTGACCTCACCATTTACGACGAGAGCTGACAAGTTCTGTCTTAGTAATAATAATACCATATCATCGAGGATATCGACCTGGATCTTAGTCCCAGAGTAAAACTCCATCACTCCAAAGACGTCATTAATTTTATACTCGTATCCCTCCGGGACTTTTTTCTCTTGAAATATCATAGTCGTATGATATCACACTCAGACATAATAAAAGACCCGGCTCCCACACCGGATCTCTTATTTACCTCAGAGTCTTAAGATTAAGACGCCGCTGTCGTCAGCTTAGTAACAGCTGTCGGGATAACAGTAATGTATCCTACTCGCTGAGTCCATCGTACCGCCTCTCGGTCCGTTGTTAGCAAGTTGATATCAGCATTGTCAGCCACGTTCCGCACCTCACCGGCGTCAAACCTCTTAACCTTTAGAGCTCCCTTGTACCCAAAGATACAAGCCTTTCGGAGATCCCCAAACAATACAAACGATGTATCGACAGCGGTATCACCGATCGCCGGCATAGCCTCAACCAGTACAGTCGGGTATCCCCAGATTGTAGCCGGTCCAGATTGTGACGGAGCCTGGTAAATAAATGCTCCAGCACCGTCAGCGGCACTTACAGCATCCTCTCGTAATTTACGTACAACAGACATAATGGTCCGATGTAGGAAAAACTTAGCGTTAGCAAGAGCTCCAGACGGAGTCTGATCAACCATGTCGATCAAGTCCTCAGCTGTCATACTCGCAAAAGTAGTACCAGCAAGAGTCACCTCATTAACGTCACTCGACTCAAGGAGACCTGTAAAGTCACCAAAAGCTCCAGTCCCATCTCCGATAAAGAAAGCCTGGTCCTCAGCTCGAGCAAAGCCCTCAGCCACTCGAGACGCCATAAACGATACTAGATCGATTTCAGTGTCCTCAAGTAATTCAGACGTCATAGTCACGATCGCTCCCAATTTCTTAAGAGTCAGCGTTTCTTGACCGAGTACAGCTTGAGTCGAGTTAACGACAGCTCCCTCGTCTACCCAGTAAACAGTCACGTCAGTAACGAGATCATTTACTTTGTATGAGCCTTTAGTAAGCTGGACGCTCTCCATCTCTCGACGAGCAACACCATACTCCGTCATTAAGTGACGGATCTCAGCTGATAGCTCCGAGTCCACTGTATAACCAGCGTACGGAGATCCGGTTTCGTCAGTTGACATCTCCTTAAGGAGAGTCGCATCGCCGGCGATAATACCGGTAATCGTTTTACGTAAAGTAGCGTTGATTTCTTTTCGCTTAGCTTGTACGTCTGGATGATAAGCTCCAGCCTTACTAGCGATGAGCTCTTTTTGCTCAGTCATGTAAGTAGCAAGATCAGTCTTAAGAGATTTCTCAAGTCTTTTACCCTCTCGAGCAAAAAGAGCCTTGATCCCTTTTTCGACAGCCTCACCGTCCTCATCGTCCCCCTCAGTTTCAGCATCCTCAGCCGTTTCCGGTAAGTCAGCAACCTCAGCCGCTTGATTAGCGACCTCAGCCTGGTCCTCGCCGTCGAGAGCTTTTAGCATCTCGAGAGCTTTCGCTTTTTCAGCCTCCGTAGCGTAACCACGCTCAGTCAGAGACTTAATAAACTTTAAAAACTTAGTCATAATAATTATGATTAAATCTGATAAATCGTTTTAAGTCCGTATCTCCGGAGAGCTCTCGACTAGGAGTTTTTATTTAGCTTTTAAGAGTCCTCGGATAATTGAGTTATAATCTCGCTTTACCTCAGTACTTTCACCCTTAAGCATTTTCTCGATTGTATCACGTGCGATCTTTAATTCCATCTCTTGTCGTCCGTTTAATTTGTGGATAGCTTTAGCGTAAAGAGATTTCCGACTCGGAGCTGGATTACCTTTAGGTACTGGAGCCTCATCGACAACCTCCTCTGGATCCGGCTCGACTGTCTCATCCTCTGGAGTTTCAACCTCAGTCTCCTCCGGCTCAGTTTCAGTATCCTCCTCCTCTGGAGTCTCTACAGTTTCAGTCTCGTCGTCATCCTCTGGAGTTTCGATTTCGTCCTCAGTCTCCTCCTCCTCGTCGACCACTTTGACAACTTTACGGAAATCATCCATCTCGACTCCGATACCTTTAGCAAGTGTCGCCGCCGCATTAGCCGGGACCGATACCGCTGATACCTCAAGGAGCTCAGCTGATTTAATAGTATAGTAATCAGTCGATCCGTCTTTTTGTTTATCAAACTCAGTCGGGATAAATCCGACAGATGAGGCGTGTAAGAAACCGCCAGCGTATAGATCAAAAATGATCTTAGCTTTAGGATTAGCATCAACGGCAAACTCCCATGTCTGGATCATCTTAGACTTTTTACCCTTACCCTCGATCCAGGTCTTAGTCGCTCGAGCGATAACCTCAGTCGCATCGTTATAATTGTGCGAGTTAAGGATAACCGGATTTTTCTTAAAAGCCTTAAGATCCCAGCCGTCCTGTAAAATAGTATCACCATGACGATCGACATCTTGAGAGGACGCTATCATATTAAGCGTGTACTTTTCTTTATTGATTTCCTTTATCTCGACCGGGATCGAGGTAAGTGATTTTTGTCCGGATTTAATTCTAGCCATACGCTTAATAATTTAATACTTTAATAATACCATACGAGTTAAGACTGACAGCGACAGTTGATATACTCAGCCGGTCCTCCTCGCTTATCGCCTGGATACATGAGCCCATTACTAAACGGCATATCAAGAGGGACCTCCTCACCGTCGAGCGATACATGATCAGCCTCATCCATAATATCCATCCCTCGAGTCTCAGAGTCGATAACTGATACCCATATTTTAATCGGGAGATTACCTTGTCGATATCCCTCGATCGTAGCGTATTGATTTACGCCATGCACCTCAGTCCGAGCGATCGACGCCGCTCGTCCCTTACTGATACCCTCATAAGCTGTCTCGATCCGGGAGATTAGTTGGTCTCTAGTCTCTCCAGCCGCAAAACTAGCCTCAAACTCTCCAGTCAATTTTTTATGAGTCGTCACATTAATAACCTCAGACGTCTCGTCCGCTTGCTTTTCCATCCATGACCGGATATCGCTAGTCACATTAAAATCAAAACTTGATCCAGCGAGCTCCATCGCCTCAGCTCCAGCCTCAGCGAGTAACTGAGTGAGTAACGGCATAAATGAAACCTTAGCGAGCTTAGCCTCGAGCTCAATACTAAAAGCCTCATCAAGTAATCCCTTGACCTTAAAACTCTTACGAGATTTTATCTGATCGACAAGTCTGTCACGTTGCTCAGTAAAATAAGTATCGACGACCTTATTAAATTTAATTATCTGAGAGTCCTCTTTTTTAGCTTTAATCTCTCCGTAAGACTTACGCTTGTCAGCGTCCCGGAGAGGATGCTCGATCTCTTTAGTTGATTTTATAGATTTCTGAGAGTCGTCAATTACCTTAGCCTCAGCTCCGAGAGGCATCATATTAAACGGCACCATAATAACATCGCCGTCCGGGAGCTCATCAAAACCATGACGAGTCCGAGCCTCGTTAATAGTCATAAAGTAATTTTTAATCCCGGACTCAGTCTCTTTAATTTTATTCTCGAGATTTTCTGGAGTAGGATCGACAAACGTCAGACGCTCAAGCTCTCCAACCATAGTACGATCAAGAGCCGTCGCTAGGTTATTAAGGAGAGGCTTAATCGTCTCTCGTAAAAAGATCCGGATCGCCGCATCCGCATTACTAAACTGGATATCATCAAACGATCCGAGGAGAGGCTTAGGGACTCCAGTCATAATGACAATGTCCTCGAGTGTCATTTTCTTAGCGTCAAGATAAGACAGCTCACTCGGAGTCAACCCGGTCCGAATGTAATCAGAGTCACCACCTAAAAAGAGAGGCATCCCAGCTTTACGAGCGTCGGCGTATTCTTTAGAGTAATCGGCTTTCATTTGTCCGAGTTGCTCTTGAGTAAGACGAGGAGTTTTAAACTTAAATACTCCCTCGACCTTACCTCCGTTCTCTAGTACTCGAGCATGATAAGCGGCGATCTGGACCTCAGTCTGGATCGTCTGGATACCAGACTTAAGGAGTGACCGACCCTGGAGAGGATTAGCTGGATCCGGATTAAAGACCATTATAATCTGCTCCGGCTCATAGTTAATCGTCCCATTATTAGTCCGATACTCATATCTCTCGATAAAAGAGTTGTCTTTACTATAAATAGGCTTGACCATATCTGGACGGAGGAGATGGATTTTCTGGACTCGAGACGACTCGAATAACTCTCGACCGATATCCTTTACGATATAAGCCGTACCGAGAGCGTCGTAATATTTTTGAAATAGAGACCAGAATTGAGGACCAGAATAATAATCATTAGGATGATTTAAAACATCGAGCACTCTATGTCCGAGGATAGGCTCCCCAAATTTATCATTAACTACCCACTCGACCTCTCCGACTTTTTCCGCTCGCTTAGAGAGAGCTCTGTCAGTGTACAGACTGATATCCATCGCCTTAAGATAATCACTCGCACCCCATCGAGTAGACGAGGGGAGATTACCAGGGAGGATCCCGATATATTTCTGACTAGAGAGCATCCCGGCGATATTCTTAAATATACTCATATAACAAAATAATACCACATCATCCAGCGAAACCAGTAAAGGATTTACCACGCTGACTGAAAACGACATATCGAGCGGCGTCCATAAGGTGATTATTAGCATCCTCAGCCGTACCAGTCGGGAGCTTATTACGATCGAGTCTCCATTTATAATTTTGTCGCTCGGTATCGATATTAGTACTCGACTCAGTATAATAAACCTCGAGACCCTGGAGTAAGTCGATCCCGGCGTTTACTGACCCCGGACCTTTAATAGCCGGCTCGACGTACCATCCGTCAGCGGCGAGCTCCTCGATAGACTTAAGCTCAGCACTATCCCCATAAATAAGATCTTGACCAGTTAGTCCGAGATCCTCAAAGCGTTTACTCAAAGTATTCTCGACCTCTCCGACATTATGGAGCCCGGTCTCATATAAGTACTCTTTAAACCAGACTTTATTATTGTGCATCTTACAACCGAGGAGAGCCGCTGGATCATTACTAAATCCAAAGTCGAGACCATAAGTCTCCGGATATGGTAAAGCATCATAATCAGCGTCAGCGACCGTCCTCCAGTTTTTAAAGATACGACCTCGAGCTCCCTCAGATACGTACCCTCTGATCATATTCCAGTAATAGTCCGGACGAGTCTCTTTATATCGCTCAAAGTTTAATATCGATGATGGATTAACATTAACGATATTCTCTTTATACGTTGTCGAGATAACGACGGTATCAGTCAGCTCCGGCTTTTTGACAGCCTTATAAAATCCCTCGACCTCCGGCACATCGACCAGATTAAAAAACCGCCGGATAATCCAGTGATCTTTTTCTGGAGGATTTAACATGAGTACGACCATAATGTCAGATTTAAGAGTACGGAGGGAGTCGTCGAGTTGCATAAAGTCCTCCTCATTAATCTCGTCAGCCTCCTCGATGACGACGACGTTGTAATTAGAGAGCGACTTGAGCTTACTTTTTTGATCCCCGGAGCTCTTACGAAAACCAATCCCAGTGACTCTGTTTTTCTTATAGGTAAATCCGATCGGAGCACCCTGGAGATCGTAACCCTCGAGCATATCAGATCCATCCTCCTCGATCCGGTCGAGTGTATCTTGAAATATAGAGTTTTTAATATCCCCATAAATAAATCGCATCATCGCACATCGAAAATAATGTTTCTTATTAAAGAGCTTAGTCTTTATCAGCTGAGATCCAGCGGTCGATCGACCAGCTGATCGTCCTCCCATCAATACGAAATACCGCACTCCGGGAGGCGGTAAAAATAAATCCTTATAATGGTGATTAACTTTTTGCATCGTCAATATCAGTTATATCCTCCGGATCGATGACGTGTACTTTAGTCGGATCGATCGGGACCGGCTCTTTTTGATCTGGATTACTAAAGTCCATAAAGATAATCCCATTATTATTCTCGACCAGAGCTCCTCCGAGTCCCATCCGACCAGCTGGAGTCTGACGATGCTCTTTTTTATCGAGGTACTCTTTAGAGCTCTGGACAGATCGTCGATGCTTAATAGACATCGCGACATTTTGACGAGCATAGTATCCGAGCTCCTCCTTACAGTGATCGATCACCGCTTTAAAGTGAGGATGTTTATCGATAAATCCTTGGAGCTGATCGATACTGATCCCGGCGTAATAACAAGCCTCTTTTTTACTACAGTCCATCCGAAAAGCGTCGATAAGTTTCTCGACTTTGTATTTATTAGCCCACCACCCTCCGGAGGTATTTAAAATCGGGACCGGCTCCGGGAGCTTAGGATCCTCGATCTGATACGCATAATAAGCCGGACGTCCGTACGTTGTCATCTCACCGGGAGCGAGCGGCGTACTATTATGACGCCTCTTTTTATATGGTACGACCGGCTCGCCGTTTATGATTTTAGGCTTGCGACCGCTATATCCTTTTTTACTACTCATACAATCATATTATCACATAACAAAAAGAGCTCGGAGATAAGTACTGGACTAAGACCGATCGGGAGCGACCCTCTCGTCATTTATGGTGATACACCGCTCATCATTTGATCAAACGAATAGTATCAACTTAAGTCGACTGTTTAACCACTCGACTCAGTTCGCCTTAGTGATATCTCCAGTACTTATCTCCGAGCTCTTACTCGGACTCTCTTATCATATCAAGGATCTGACCCCACTCATTACTCTCCTCCTCAGTTAGACGATCCATAAAGTGATCATCGATCCGGTAATCATCCCGATAATAAATATAACCAGGATGAGGATCTGAGCTTTATTTTCATTACTCATATCTTTATATCCAGTAATTTACAGATCATCGCTTGAGCTCGCATATCTTGATCCTTGAGCTCCCAGCCATAACTCCAGAGAGTAATCAGCTCAATAATATCAGCTCTGACGATTACTTTAGTCCGATCGCCTGGGACGTAGCTCGCCGTCACCGCTGACGGATTTACTTTACCGATAGCGTCAAGGACGTGCTCGAGAGCGTACTGACCATTAGTCGCCATCTCTGGACCGAGTATCTCTTTTAGCTTAAGGATTATTTTATCCAGCATAATTTAATCTCGTTCCTGGTTAATAGGTCGATCGCTACCCTCTGGAGCCTTACCTCCTCCCATCCGTTCCGACAGCTTTAGATCTATCATCGCCTCAGTAAGAGCGACATAATCAGAGATCCTCATCGCTTTCATAGAGATACCCATCTCGACAGAGACAAAATCCTGGAGAGCCTTAGCTGAGTCCTCTTGTACTTTATAAGCATTAAATACCTCCGGATGATGCTTACGTAAAATCTCAGCCGCTTGATTACGATCAGCTCCCAGTAAAAACACCTCATCCCATAATACTTTTCTAGTAACGGTAATCGTTTTACCCTCTCGCTTAAAAGTCTCCTCGACATGATTAAAGCGATCTTGAGCGGTCCTTAATATTTCGCTCGCCACTGACTCAGCCTCCCGGACTTTATCTGTTAAATGATGTAGCTCCTTAATTGTTTCTCTTTTTATTTTCATATGACTATATGATATCACACTCAAAACAAAACACACCCCGGAGAGTGTGAATTAGTTATCGTCGCCAAACGATCCGATCAGTTGTCTTACCGAGATATGGATCAAGCACTACCTCGACTCGATCGTTTACTAGGAGTTGGATCCTCGCTCGTTTCATTTTCCCGGCTAGGTGAGCTATCGATATCGGATCCTCCCTCAGTGTCAGATCCTCCAGCTGGATCCGGTACATCGCTCCCGGGAGTTGCTCCAGTATCCTCGCCGTCGGATTGTTCGTTTGTCTCCTCATTATTATAATCCTTATCACTTGTAATCACCGCTCCACTCATAGCCATTTTATAAGGGAGACGTCTTTTCGCTCGGTTACTAAAATCAACAGCAAAATCGTCAGCTGTCTCATTAAACCGGAGAGAAATAGCGACATCTTTAAAGACCATCATAAATCGAGAGACGTGCTTAGCGTCAGTAAAGATATCTCCCTCGTCAGTCTTAAGAGTCTTATCATCCGACTTACTCTTTTTATTTATATGACCTCCGACGACTCCGATAACTTTATTAGATCGCATCACTCGGACCATCGACTCGACGTCAGTCTTATCGGTAATAATATCCTCATCACTAAGTAATAATTTATATTTATTTTTAGTCCGGGATATCAGCTCATTAAAAGCTCGAGCGAGTGACGCTTTATAAGCGATATGATGGACGACCATACGATTAACTCCATCCAGCTCCAGCCGGAGAGATTTATAATATGCTCGATCCAGCTTACTCGCTGAGTCAGCGATAGTGATCTTAGCCGTTGGATATAACTCAAGTACTGATCGGATCAGCCGCTCTAGTCCGGGACGGTTATCATATGTCGAGACAAGAAAATCGACCTCAGACAGTCGGACCGGATTATCAGTTTTTTTACTCATAGTATTATTGTAACTCTTTAATGACTTTTTTATAAACGTCCTTATCATTCGCAAGTAATCCGACTAAGACATCGAGTATATCTTGACGATTTATATTACGCTTAAGCTGATCCCCGATCTCAATTTGAGAGCGTCCGAGATCAGACGCTCGATCTGGATCGATAGAGTAAGTCCGTCGCTTACGTTGTATATTTTCCTTTTCCATATTGTGAGTATAACTTACTTAGTATCATATCACATTATCGTATATGTTGATAACTAAAATAAAGAGACCAGCCGGAGCCGGTCCCTTATACTCGTCTTTCCGAGCCGTCAAGATTTATCACCTCCTTTCATAAAGTATGAAATGTAGTAGTTAAAAATTCTGGATCAACATCTTTCGACGCTAGTCGATTAATCAGTATCTCCTCGCACTGCTCAGAACAGACATTTATGTGATAGCCGATAACATACCTCCCTTGAGATTCCTTAAAAAAGTTATTACAACCCTTACGCTCACATATCAGTATTTCCTCTCCATCCTTAACCATAGCTTTACTCCTCAAAAGATCACTCCTCTTTAATTATATCACGCCGACTCGCATAATCCCGACAGAGTGTGAGGATCCCCAGTCGCTTAAAATAGCCTTATAAATATGACGACAGATGTAACGCTAGTAACGGTTTGTAACAGTCACTATAGTCGACTACTGTTACAAGATTCAGCCTTATAAATAAGGCTATAATCACTTTTGTAACAGTTGTAACAGTCTATTTTAATAAAAGAATATAATATATATAATAAGTAGTACAGTGCTGGAGCGTAGTATAAAAAATAACTGTTACAAC
>Ga0307983_1001438_pt1 | contig 10138 bp, 6 predicted proteins | sample OrgLakmetagen991_FD_201845 | JGI IMG/M metagenome (GOLD analysis project Ga0307983, IMG submission 201845) | Saline water microbial communities from Organic Lake, Antarctica - #991 | ecosystem: Environmental > Aquatic > Non-marine Saline and Alkaline > Saline | place: Antarctica: Organic Lake... | reverse complement strand
CTGATATCATTTGGAATGAATGCTTTGAGTAAGCTCTTAATATTACTAAAGCTAACATCTTCATACCTAAACCTGGCTTGCTCTAGTTGCTCTATACTAGTGACATTCATGCGTGCATTGAACATATCACAGTAGTACACACGTGCACTCTTACTTATGACAGAGATATCTATGCCGTATATCTCTTAGCTGATAAAAGCGGTTGATTAACATTGGTGATTAAATTCACTTTTTATAGTATTTGGTTATGTGTAAAAAGTGAATTTTGAGACCCATAGCATGCTTTATTCCACGGAAGAAGTATTTAGTCATACGCGCGTATTTGTCACTCATTTACTCAATTATTAATTGATTATTTAGCTTCAAAGATGGAAATTCAATCTATGCATTCACCAAATTACAACACTTATGAAAGAATTGGACGAGATGATATATGTGCTATTTGCCGTTCAATGAAAGTGAGAGTTATCTCCTGTGAGGTACCATATAATGGTAGATTATTCAAGATATGTGGTTCATGCAAACAATTCTACAATACTAAAGTATGGAAGAAAACATTACTTAAGTACATGGATTCATATGTTACATGTGTTAATCGTATAAATGGTCTCCATCAAGAATTGCTCGATGGTATGAAGGTAGCCTTAACATCTGAAGAATACTATGATTTATCTGCTCATTCTTGTGATGAAAAGATTTATAATAGGGCTTGTGACCTAGAATGTGGTAAAGAAGTACTGAATGATAATTACTGTTCGGCTATAGACTCAAAGTATCCTCCAGGTGCAGGCGTTGGTTTTAAATTAATCAATGAAGGATACAAAGGCAGGTATATACTTGCTTACTTATTATCATTGCACAAGTTACCCTCAAATATGAAGTATGTGTATATTAATGATCAAAAATATAAGGTTGGCATACATAACTCTAAGAAACTTAGTCAAGCAAAGAAAGGTACTTACTGTATGTTCTGTGGTAATGAATATTTAGGAGGCATAGATAGGGTAGTAATACACAATAATATTACTACTCCTGTATGCATATCATGTGTAAGACATAAAACTCTTAGCTCACTTGATAACCACACAACTTTCACTACTCTTAAAAAAGAGGGTGAATATGTCATCCGTAAGTTCATATATATTAATGATAATATAATATATAGAGGCTTAAAGATGGTAAATACATCACCATCTAATGAAAAAGTAAGTGGTGAGAATGGTAAGGATGAAGTCGGGCCTATGGATAATGTGATGCCAAACATATACTTTCCACCTTATCCAGAATTAAATCTTAGTTCCGTCCAGTTGTGCACCACCACTACTACTACATCAACTAACCAACATGATGATCCAGAGTACCGAGAAATTGAGCGTCTCTTGATGGATAGTAATGAAAGTGTAAACAGCATAGAAGATATGCTTATGGATGATAACTATGATGATATGGGTGTTGATGAAGATGTAACTAAGATGTTCGAAGACATATAACCAAAAAATAAACATAAGTAATCTTGGTTAATTAATTGATTTTTTTATGTTCAATATATCATGTCTTCTAATGAATCTAGGTTCTTGACCACGGATTTCTTTGTGCTACCATCCTTATTATTATTACTTAGATCATACATCATCTCACGTCTTAGCCACTTAATATCATAATCATTAGCAAATATAGTACGATTCTTCCTTACTATAGTATTTAGCTCAATCTTACTTATGATTCTTTTCATGTATAATACTTTGATATACATAAACTCATTATTGGTCACTTTTTTTGGTAAGTACACATACTTCTTATCAGCATTAGTTATCATTTCATATATCTTGATTATCTTAATATAGTCATTACTAAGTATCAATAGCTGAAATATAGTATCTATTGAATTTTGATCTATTATAGTATGTTTATTTATGATGCGCTTAAGGAATCCATCTAATAATATTGGTGTCTTAATTATACCCATTATTATATCAGTGTGTGGTTTAAGTAGTTTATCCCATATCTCGAGTATCACGTACAGCTTATCACATTTGTTAGCATTAATGAATGCATGTATTATTCTGCTATCAAATGTGTGCGACCTTATCACATAAAATAATTTATTTATGTATATAGGATCACTGATTCTACCTACCTCATTTGATATTAAATAACTAAGGAATATATCTATATTGTTTCCTTTGATGAAGCATGATAACTTACTTATCTTAGATGTACTACAATGTGCAAGTAATTTTAGTATCTTTAGGTCTTTGAATGGGTTTAGATCTAAATTTTTGATGTAGTATCCTTTATTAAATAATAAATCTATACCATATTCAGCTTTGTATTTTATAGTATTAATTATTATTAGCTCTAGTTCTTCATTAGATAGCTTAATTCTATCATAGTATTTGAGATGTGTAACCTCAATAAAGTGCGCATAATTAAAAGTACCACACTTCACAGCTTTAATGTATAGATCATGGATGTAATCTTTACTCATATACTCACTAATCTTTGAGAATATTTCGCATATACTAACTATCTCATCATGGTACTTCTTTATCCAATTGCTCAACATATAATTTAGCATATTTAATATACTACGTATTAATTGATCATGAGTAAACATAAGGTATACACTTGGTTTGCATAATAATTGATCAACTATTATATCATGCAAATCCTTGGCTTCAATTATCTCACCCTTTACTTTAGATAGTGATGCTTGGTTATTTGGGTCATAATCACAGAATAACCTAACTATCCTTGAACAGTAGCTAACATATGATTTATCTATATTAGTTACTCTTCTGCGCTTGGGTCGTTCTTCAATTATAATCCTAAATTCACTAAACTTTCGCTTAGTTACTTTGCTTATATCCAATGAATTTATTTCATCTTTAGGTATTAAACCTCTTCGAATAACCTCTTTCTTATAAATGCCCAAGAACATACTATTATTGTACAGACTCGATGTATATACATCAATTATTTCTCTATCATTTATCTCATGTATAAATGGCTTACATATCATATCATAATAATGCTTAAGCTCTGTAGTAGTATAATTATATATTTTATAATTGTTAGCTTCACATTCGAGTATCTGGTTAGCAACTAAGAATGGATCTAGTGCTTCGATCATAGTATTTTTGTAGATGGTTAATGCAAAGCTAACTTGTGCACTACTTAGTGGCTTACTAAATATGTACTTTTGCATGATTGGTAATTCAGAAGAACAACACCTCGCTAAGTCGAGTGATACAGAGATTCCATCGATTACCTTCTTCATGAGCACACAAGTCTTACGCAAATTAAGCATCGACCCCACATCTAATTTACTAATAATTAGTGAGTGTATCTCCGGTGAGAAGTCTAACAGATTCATGATGGTGCACACGAATATAAACCGCGATTTAAATTTAGCATATTAATTCATTTTTTATAAGAGTATATACTATATTAAAAATTGATAAAATATTCATCTGACTAAACTAGACTCAGGATGTATGATATTAATAAATCTAGTGCTTCATCATGTATATGCGTTAAGCCTATGCAAAAATGGAATAAATCTGATATAACAAGTAAATGCATATTTTGTGATAAGGGCATCTCGCCACTAAATGGTGTACACTATTTAGCAGATTTCCACATTAAATTACTCATCGATTCACATGTGATGCCATTTGGTATATCTAGTAATCCAATACAAGATAAAAAGATTGGATCTATTAATGGACTAGATGAGATTAACTATGCAAGTTGGACATCTGCCATTATTATTAATTTTACTAGGCATAATCCCCATAGAAACCTTAAGCTAGTTGATATAAAGAAATCCATACACTTTGCTAATTTCACTGAAGAACTAAATAAAATACTTGATAACCCAATAGTCTCGACATTAATATATTCTAATTATAGTAATCTATGTACAAAATTCATAGAGCACATCAAGAGTAACATAATTATATTAAGAGATCATAGCTTACATGGACTAAAGCTGCATGATAGCGTTAACACATTCAGCTTAATGAGCTCAATATTTAACATTGGTCAAGGCGTTATAGGATATGGTGTTAATACTCTAAATATAGGCTCACAAGATGAAATGCATATTAATTTAACTAATATAAACAAAGCATTCCCTGCACTACTAACCATGAGCTTGAGTAATGTTGTACCGGTATGTAATCGAGGATCTCAAGTCGAGACTAGTAATCTAATACTAAATTGTGTATCAATCAATGCATTATCTTTCATCAAAACAGGTAATCTAAAAGAGTTACAGATACAATGCACAACTGATAAACACATTGCATTCAGTATTGGTATTATGAAACCTAAGTTTATTAAACATGAATTATATGAGATCAAAGTAAAGCTAACTAATCCAGACTTAACACAAATTATTATATTACTAAACACTATCAGAACTGAGAATTTAACATTATATATGTCTAATAGTGCATTCGATGATGACGAAGATTATAGCATGAACACTATAAAAGATTTGATTATAAGTGATAATAATAAGATATCAAAGGCAAAAATCGTGTTGTTCACTACCACTAATAAATTCAACCCTAATTTCGTAGCGAGGGTAATCTATAAAAAAGATGTGATTGTAGACAACTGCTCTCATGATTTTGTTGATGGCATAATTCGACCTAGTATACTAAAGCTTTGTGAGAATATTAACATATGCCATATATCTGACATAGATGAGAAATACTTAAGGGATTACTATGTAAAAATCATAGCACAGGTTAGATCTTATGCAAACCCTAGTTATGATGTTATGCCAAATAACAATGGCATATTAATCAAAAAAATATGTAATTAATACATATATATTTTTTTTTGATAAAGAGGTCTATTCTTCGTCACCATCTTCGAGGGCATCATCTAGATCTAGTAGTTCATCTATATAAGCATTCACATCTGGTACATTAGACCTTAGCATCTCTTCATTCAGCATTAGCTTATTATATGCAGTACCTATTTTATCTGGCACAGACCCAACCATTAATGATGATGATATACTATTGATTGGATTTGTGGTATTCTTGATGGCAGCTTCAGTTAGTGCCTCTATTGGAGATGAGAATGCCATCCTTAGTAAAGTATCACTTGGTTCTCTTATACTCAATCCTTTCTTTTCAATAGTAGTGACCTCACCAGTGTATGTCATTACACTGCTATATATGCTAGAATGTGATGAAAGCAAACCACCATCACCAATATTCTTTATCTTGTTGGCAAGTAATGATTGAGCCATAGATATTCCATATATTTCTTGCACTTCTAAAGCCGAATCAGAGTACATCTTAGTTATATCTATCTCTGGCACATTCTTAGCCACTTGATACAAATTAATACCCGAGGTTTTAATGGCATATACTTTTTTATCTCCTATACTTCCATCTTCTTCATATGTACTAATACTAATCAAGGATGATTCAGCTGATAATACACCATCTATACCTCTAACAGATGAATTCAGTATTTCATGACTAATTCTGATAGCTGCAGTTTCTTCATCCTCAGCTTTCTTAGAGAAGACATTCATTCTCAAATAAACCCTCATAATTATGATGGGTGCATTCTCTGAACTATTGATTATGTATAATAATGGATAATTATTTCTTAGCTGTGCAATGATATCTGCCAAGCTAATATTTTTATAGATTAGTTTACTTCTTAAGAACTCAAATCGTATACACCAATTACTTATATCACTTGGTGGCTTATATAATGGGTTGAGATCTACGAATTCTTTGATCATCTTTGCTTCGTGAGCATATTTTGGATGAACAGGTTCCTTGAATTTCTCATAGAATATATGGCATGGACTCCTTGCCAAGTCTTTTACTTTGATCTCTGCAATCATAGATGATACTCTATATGCCACATGTTTATCATGCTCATATTCTGGTTTTAATCTTAGTACCATCATGGCTGTGGTTAGCTTCTTAATATCTGTGGTGCTGAATGTCTCTTTGACCTCTTGCAATAATGATTTCTGCACACCACGACCACTCACAGATCCATGAGTAGACTTTAGCATCTCCTGGGTGATTGGTTCACTAAATGAGGTAGCTGCTAACACACCTACACAGTTTCCATAGTCAACCAAAGCATTACATTGGCTGTTAATTATCTTATCAAACAAATAATTTAATACATCTATATTTATCTTATTTAAGCATCTTTTACTAGATAGCTCTGCTCTAACTAAGATTTGCAATGGCCTAATAGCATCTTGTAAGTATACAGGCATTGCACCTCTCTTCTTTCGCATAATCGAGTTAGTGAATGTATATATGAGCCCTTCACTAAATTCATTGACTAATTTAACCATCTCTGCAATGGTCTGTTCTTTTGGCTTAAACTCACCAAACGTAATGATCGCATCTTCGACAGATCTGTGTATATCTATAGATACACATACTTTACCTGACAGGCGTTCACTATAATTAACCTTTTGAAGTTCACTGAATGAATCTCTGAACACTTGCCTATCTTTCTTAATTCTATCAAATTCATCATCGAATATCTGTTGAAGGCTAGAATCGACTGCTTTATAATGCCAACCATCCTCTAGCCGCTGATTTGATATAGTGATTGTAGGGAAGCTAGTAGATATGACCTTCCTTGAGTCTAGGCAATTTCCACCATATCCATGCTGTACCACTTTCTCATTCTTAACACAATTGAATAGATTATTGATCACTATATTTTCTAGGCACTTAACTGACTTCCTTTCGATGAACCCAGTCTTTGCTGTAGATAGTGATTTATTGAAGAAATTAAGTCTAGCATCTTGTGCAGCGAATGCAACTGATGGCTTACTTAATCCACTAATGAAGCACCCTGTTACGAATCCATGTGCTTCAGGTGTCATATCATATCTATGAAAGAACGCTAATGTTCTTTTATGACTTAGTTGCTCTGGTGGACGTTTGCCACCAATATTTACTTGACCAACCGCACAGCAGATATGGGTCATATGATTAATAGATCCTTTGCTGCCAGTCATCACGAGCTTAAGTAAATTATTATTATCTATGTTAAATCTAGTTAGCATAGTATGCAAGAATGCATCACCCATATTGAGTGCCTCCATCTGCAAATCTTCATAGAATTCCATAATGGTCTTACCCATTGGAGGTATAATTTTCTGCTCATCTAGATTCTTAGTTATCCAAGCTGATTTTGCTTTAGTATCTTGTAGTGTCTTATGTACTTCATCAACAGCATCTCTTGGTAATATCATATCATTAATACCCAACGTGAACCCAGCAAAGTATGCATGATTAATAGCAACCTGCTGCACATTGAATAATGTATTGAGTAAACTCTGGGGACCTTTCTCTTGGTATATAATGTGGAACATATTATTTATGCCAGACTTCCCTGCGGCTTTCTTATCAATAATACCACTTTTTAGCTCACCATTATCAATAATGATGTTAATATCTTCTTCTCTATAATTAAAGTAAGGTTTGTATGCTTCATTATATATACTTGGCTTACCTCTGTATGTTATCTGTGCATCATTCTTTAATATTAAGCTATATATATCTCTGCCTGTATATACCTCTTTTTTATTTAGCTCAGGCAAAAATGTGGTGGTTGAGAACAATAGTGCTGCTGTATACTTACTTATTTCTTCAGCAACTGATAACAGCATACCACCAACGATTGAATCATCAATAGTACCAATTAGCAAAGAGCTTGATCCATGCTTAATCATTGTACTCTTTGGTGCTGATAATTCAGCTATCTCACTTCGGCTACCAACTGATGGCACAAAGAATCCATTCATAGCATCACCATCAAAATCAGCTGCATAGAGTGAGCACATTATTACATTTAGTTGCAAAGTATTAATATTTGGGTCAGTGATAATGACCACTTGCATGGCTGTTACATTGGATGCCATAAGTGATGGTTGTCTATTGAATATGAAGTAATCACCATCGATCAAGTCTCGGCATATGATGTCTCCATTTTCAAAGTTTATCTTATCTTGCTTGTCATCAACTATGAATGACTCGCCTGTCTTCTTTATAATCTTAGTACAGCCAGGGTAACGCTTCCTTCCATTTGTGAAGTAGATCATTAGGCGCTCCCTATTATATTCTTGCAAAGTCTCATCTATCTGGATAATCTTTGCGAACTTAAGTGGTACACCTACCTCATTGAGCTTTCTCTTGGGGTCACCAGATATGACAGATCTAAAGTTAAAGTTGACGCGTTTGCCAAGTAAATTCTTTCTGATTCTGCCATCTTTGCCTGTTAATCTAGATGCCATAGAGTTAAATTGTGCATTCTTGGGATTATTACTTTTCTTGGGCATAGTTGTCATCACGTAATTCCAATCATTCAAGCTAACAATATCATTCTCTGGCATATTACCTATCTCTTCGGGCATAACCGCAGGAATCTTATTATTATCTTTAATTATATTAGTGAGTGCTATAGTTATCTCATTACCTACTGACCTTTGTAAGCCACTAACACGATTCTCTGGGCGAACAGTGTTAGGTGCAATTCTCAGTGCTTTGATAATTAACTTACGTGGATGAGACTTAATTGGCAAGCCAAACTTTTCTACGGTCTCATTCTCTACTCTACTAAATATCTCATATATATGCATGGGTAAAAGTAACCTTGGCTTAGTCTCCTCAACACTACTTTCACTTAGTTTTTTGCTCTTATCTCGCATATTTACCTCTGGCAGCTTACGATCCTTATTATACGTTACATTCGGATGAATCGACTTACAATACTTGCATACAATTCTCTTAGCTTCTCTATACACAAACTTATTTCTTGGTGCTTCAAACCCTAATTGTGGATGAGTGGGTCTTGGCGCATCTAAATTTGACAAAGGTGATCCACATGTATGGCAAATCTCCTTCAGCCACTTCATTATGTATAAATTAAATAAGCTAGATATGACTCTCGTATTTAGATTTATAGTACCGAAATGACCTAAACAATGCGATTTATTATTTAGGCATGTCTTACATAGCAAATTATACCTATCAGTACCCATTCTTAAGTCATATAGACCATACGGAAATGGCTGATTATTTTGATATAGTTCTTGTCTTTGGACAGTGACAACCGAATCTTGCTTATTCTCTTCATCTCCAGATAATGAGAAAGTGATAGATTTGATTTTGCCCAAAGGTAAGTTCATTTTTTAGATTGATTATATACGTGTGATTATAATTTATATTGAAATTCAATTTATCGTAGATTTTATCTATTTAAAAAATGGCAAAAATGTGATATAGTGATGAGCACTCGGAAGTTTTCAGGTTCAGATAGTCGAGATGGCAAGCTAAGAGAGCTAGAAATTAGGATCTCTAAAATAGAAGAAATGCTTGGAATATTGGATGATAATCTAAAAAAACAAGTGGCGGTTACTTCTGATCAAAATAAAGAGTTAGCAGTCCAGCTAGGTAATAAGCTAGATTCATCTGTTAAGAAGATCATGAGCAATGTATGTGAGCAGATAGAAGACTTCTATGAAACCAAAATTAAATATGGTAACGAAAGTGACATCCAAGATTGGCAAGATACAGCCGCTGAAGAATATATTAGAAATCAAGGTATTGGTAGCACTAATAGAAGCTTAACTCGTAATGGGCCATCTACACCATTCTCAACAAGAGTTAAGTGGTACTAAATCAATGATTAACCATTATTTTTTTGTTATTAATAACTCTTTGGCTGTTTTTTCTATGCATTTTACCCCTAATAATATCTATGGTAGGTCTATCATCAGCTATTATATTTATGTAATACTTTGATTCTACTTCGAATAATACACCAATATCTAGAACCCTGTGAGTATGATTTTGCTTACAAATTACAAGATCACTTACTTCATCAGTCATATGGTTTGCGTTTAATAGTGATCTAATATACACCAGTAAATTACCACACTTGGGGCACTTCTTACCTAGCTTATCTAATCTATTTATCAATTTAAATTCACTCTTCGTTAGATCTATCCTTGTCAAGAACATATGTATATTATATGCAAAAATAATCTATGCGTGGATTTTAATTAAATAAATTCACGTATGAAAATTATATATAATTAAATATAAAAAATGAATTTAAG
>Ga0307983_1001435_pt1 | contig 10156 bp, 10 predicted proteins | sample OrgLakmetagen991_FD_201845 | JGI IMG/M metagenome (GOLD analysis project Ga0307983, IMG submission 201845) | Saline water microbial communities from Organic Lake, Antarctica - #991 | ecosystem: Environmental > Aquatic > Non-marine Saline and Alkaline > Saline | place: Antarctica: Organic Lake... | reverse complement strand
CACACACTCCTCTTCCCCCTTTATTTTTTTGGACCCTAATTTTTTTCTATACCCCATTTGTTACGCTAAAAGCATTGTTAGCGAACAAGGTCTGTGTTACGCTAAGGTTATGAAGAAAGCTAGCCAGTTGATACCACTAAAGCTGGTTATAACGAACAGTACATCAAAACAATTATGAAGCTGGTTGATTTCGTAAAGGAGAATAAGTAATGAGTGTCGTCACATACACCCTAAGACTGCACTGCGCCAATTGTGGTGATGTTGCCGACTATGAGCTCGAAAAGGGTATGCGTGTCGTCTCAACGCCCTGTGACACCTGTGGTGTTCGGGAGCTTAAGCGTGTGTCAGACTCAGTTGAGAGAGATCTTGAAAAGAAAATGATAGAAAGGCTAGGCGATGAATTTGATTTGTCTTAACGACGGTGTGGCATTCGAGGGCAAGCGCTCCACTGCTAAGTTCTGCTCGGACAAGTGTCGTGTGGCTTATGCTCGCAAGGAGGGTGTCGATGCCGTTACTGGCGAGATTGACCAAGAAACACCTAAGCAGTACGATAACCCCTTCGAACGGCCAGTTCCAGCGGGCTATGACCCAGAGGCTGCCCTAGCTGCCTTCAAAAAGAAGGGCCTCGACGATGTCACATGGCTCACCACTGGCATTCCAGCCTTTGATTTGCTTACCCAGATACCTAAAGGGCGCCTGACACAGATTGAGGGGCGTTATTCGGTGGGTAAAACCACCCTGTGTCTGAACATGGTTGCAGGGCTTAAGGACCGTAAAGTGCTCTATGTGGACACTGAGGCATCCCTGAACCCTAATCTTTTGGTGGCTCTGCGCCTAGACCCCAAGAAGTTCGAGATCTACAACAAGTCTGCTTATTTGGAGGATGTTGTGCCCGTGCTGACAAAAGCCATTCGCGACAAGACGTATGATCTGATTGTGCTTGACTCGCTGGCTATGAGCACCACCAGAACAATTGCCGAAAGCGACATCACTGCCAGCAATATCGGTCAGAAGGCCAAGCTTATTAACAAGTTTCTTGAAACTATAATGGGCGACCTACGCGACAGTAAGACTGCTTTCGTGATTGTCAACCAGACCCGTGACAAGATAGGCACCTACACGCCAGAAACCTACACGCCAGGCGGAACGGGCAAGGACTACAATGCTAGTCTGATGATTAGCCTGAAAACTATTAAATCTTGGCGCTTTGGACGGACTGCGGCCGACACCAAGAAGAAAGTGTTTATTGGCCAAGAGGTTGAGGCAACAATAATTAAGTCAAAGGTCAATACGCCGTGGCGTACAGCTAAATTTAAGCTGTATTATCCACAGCCAATTGATCGTAGCTTTGAGGAAGACGAGGTCACAGATGGTGAAACTACATTTTAGGCGACTATATCAGCGCCATCAGATGGGCGTAATCGATAATGCCATCGTTACTTTTGGTAAAACGCCGTATGAGCAACGCACCTACCCAGTATTTCCTAGTTTTGATAATAGCCCGATGAAAACCTATATCAATCGCCACTCGTATGTTTTAGTGCTTGACCTTTGGATAGTAACGGCAGTATTTAAGTGGGTCGGCAAGGATCGGAAACCACCGAATGCCGCGGCTTAAGAACTACGGACCAGGCAAGCGTGTCAACGTCTGGTTGCCCGAAAAACACCTGAAGATAGCCCGTGACCTTGAGAATCTGTCAAATTTCTTCCAATTATCGCTCGAACAGGCGGCAGGAATCATGGCACTTGATATAATCAAGCAAGAGAAGGGGCTCAAACAGGAACTGCCGACACAAGAAGAGATTGATCGTTGGAATAAAGACCACCCACAAAATCCATTAACACAAAAGCGAGACAAAGAATGCAACACCCCGAACTCAGCGCCGAAACCCGAACTCTGGTAATCAGCCGTATAGTTGATTATGACGAACTCGAACCCGAGCAGGCTGCGCGTGCCGCCATTAAGGTAATTGCGAACGACTTTTTCATATTTATTGAGCGTAACCTAGTTATTAAAGAGAAAATGACCAAACGGCTTGTACCATTCGCCGAGGTTTTGAACTGGGAGCAAAAAGCACTAATGGATGAGGTAATTGATGACCTCGTACATCAGCGCCCAATCCGCTATATCATCCTAAAAGCCCGCCAGATGGGCATGTCAACTCTGATTGAGGCCCTATGTTATTGGTGGACTTCAACTCACCGCTATGTCACTAGCGTCATTATCGCCCACGAAAAAAACGCTGTGAACGCCCTCTATAAGATGTTCCGTCGCTATTACGAATACTCACACCCGCACTTCCAGCCAGATCGCAAGTACAACACAAAGAATGAGCTTGTGTTTGACGTGTCCGATGAGGTGAAAAAACAGTATGCCGAAGAGGGGCAAACCCCTCCAGGTTTACAGTCTGAAATCAAGACAATGGTCGCGGCCGACGGTAAAGGCCGCGCGGACAATATTAACTTCTTCCACGGGTGTTTGCACGAAAAATCTTTAGTTGTTTTAGCTGATGGTTCTTCTAAAATGATTAAAGACGTTAATTTAGATGATTTAGTCATTACTTCTTCTGGTGCGGTAGCCCCTGTGACTGCCAAGACAATGACAGGAGTCAAGCAGACTTATAAATTAAATACTTGGATGAGTAACCAGCCAATAATAGCTAGCGCAGACCACAAGATACTGACAGAGGGTGGTTATAAAAAACTATCCGATATTAAATCTACAGACTGGATAGCTAAACCAAAGTATCAATTCAACCACCAAACAGAGTGGTCGTATGAACTGCCTCTTAGCCATCGTCCTCAAAACGGTGGAACAAGCCGTCAATCTTCAGTAAGCTTTGACCTTAATGAAGAATTTGGTTATTTGGTGGGCTATTATCTAGCAGAAGGTCACATAGGTAAGAAGTTGGGGCGTGTTACATTCACCTATGAAGCAGCTGAAACTTTTTGTGAGCGAATCAACAAGTTCTTTCCTAACGCCCCAAAATATATTGTCGAGGGCAACCGCAAACGTAGTGTGTTTAATAGCGTTTTCATGGCGAACGCACTCAATGAATTGTGTGGTAGGGTGGCTAATAAGCACGTTCCCCTGTTCGGTAATAACGACTTTTTTAAGGGAATCTATCGCGGGTACATGGATGGTGATGGAAGCAAGACCGACGAGCAACGTGAACGAGCCCCTAGCGTCCACGAGCGAATTGCTCGCAATATCAATCGTATTGGGGACATGCAAGGCGTCCATGGTTCTCTGCATTATGCTGAGCGTGAACGGTATGGCGTCCCATCTAAGCCTATTTGGATAAACTCCTTCTGCAATGGCAAAAGCTCAAAATATAAATTCATCAATGGGCAATGTTTTGTGCGAGTTAGGTCAGTTGCTCCTTATGAAGTTGCTACGACATACGACCTAGAGATAGACCATCCTGACCATAACTTTGAAACTCCATCGGGTGTTGTCTCGAATTCCGAGGTTGCTTTTTGGGATGATAGCGCGGACATCGTTTCGTCTGCACTCCAGGCCGTTCCTATGGCACCAGAGAGCTTCGTGTTCCTTGAGAGCACAGCCAATGGTATCGGTGGATATTTCTACGACGAATGGCAACTAGCTAAGCGCGGGGAGAGCCAATTCAAGCCACTCTTCTTTGCTTGGTGGGCGCACGACGGCTACGAGCTTCCATCCACTGCTGAAGAAAACGGTCATCTCGATGACGAAGAAAAAGACCTCATAGTGCTATTCAAAGAGAACAATGTTCCAGAGGAGCGCTGGCCAAATAAAATTGCATGGCGTCGACGAAAGAAAAAAGAATTTCGAACGGAGCCAAAAAAGTTCTACCAAGAATACCCGTCTACCCCCGAAGAGGCCTTCCTCGCGTCTGGTCGACCCGTGTTTGAAACCAAAACGCTCCAAGAGATGGAGAAAATCGCACTTGCATCGGCTCAAACTCGTGCGTATGTCTGTGGTGAGGTGTACAAAAATGATGATCCTATGAGCCTAAATAAGTTCGTATTCCGCGAGTACCGACGTTCGGGTGAGCACGACCCGACACCGTTCCGTGTCTGGTGGCAACCTGAGAAGAATCACAAATATGTCATTGGCGTTGACGTCTCGGAGGGTATTGAGATTGAGAGCTCCAAAGGTAAGGAGCCTGACTACTCCGTGGTTAGCGTCATTGACACTAGCTCAAGCAGTCTGAAAACGGTTGCTCGTTGGCGCGGTTACATCGACCCTGACTTGCTTGGCGAGGTTGTGTTTAATATCGGCATGTTCTACAACAAAGCCCTAGTGGGCGTTGAGGTGAATAACCATGGTATCTCGACAGCTGCATATTTGAAAAACAATTTCTATCGCAACCTCTACATGCGCGAGTCCCAAGAGGATGAGCAGTTCCAGGTTCGCACCACCAAATTCGGGTGGCAAACAAATAAGAAGACGAAACCGATTATGATTTCGGAATTACAGCGCGTAATACGAGAAGGTGCTATAATTGACCTAGACATAGTATTCATTCGTGAATGTATGAGCTACGTTAAAAAAGATGATGGTTCGATGTCAGCCCAAGAAGGGCAGCACGACGACACCGTCATGGCCATGGCAGTTGCATTGCAAATGGCCGACTGGGCTCCGTACAACACAGAATATGCAAAAGAGAATATTCATAAACCAATAAAGAGAAACACAAATGCCTCAAAATCAACAAGCTCCGCAAAAACCAGTAGAGATGCCCTCTCCAGAAGAAGAGAATCTCGAAAAGCTCATCGGATCACAAGGCGCCCGCGGTGAACTAACACTGGACGAAGCCTTGAAAATGTTCGATGACGCAAAGAAGTATGTAGATACTGGCCTGCGCACAAAGTGGGATAACTATTTTAAGGTTTACAAGGGTAAACGAGTTATTCGTAACTACGAAGGCGTTGCAGATCCTGTCATCCGCGAATCTCACACAATTATTGAAACATTAGTCGCCAACATTGCTGGCGGTGCTCCAAAATTCCATTTTGTCAAAACAAACGAAGAGCAGTCAGACGACACCGAAGTCCTGAATGGACTACTCGACTTCTACATGATTTACAACCAGATGGGCCTAAAAAACCAAGAGTGGGTACGCGACATGCTGCTTTACGGAACTGGTATTCTCTATGTTGCATGGGAAGACGGCAAACCAAAGATTGAAAATATCCCTCTTCGTAACTTCTTTGTTGACCCTACGTCGACTGGCATGGTTCAGACAATCAACCCAGCACGTTATGCTGGTTATCAGTATTTGGCGGACAAGATTGTTCTTGAGCGCGCGACTATTTTTGACGCAGAGGCAACCCCTAACGGTAAGGCCGAAGACCTAGACCCAGTGTCATCAGATGCAGAGCGCCCACAAAAGGGTGCTTGGGTTCCACGCTACAAGAATCTTGATATTATTGGATATGACAAGGAGAACAAGGGCGGCGCTGGCAATGGGGACAACTCGAGTATGGACAAGATATTCAAAGATGCTTTCGCTGGCTCTACTTTAGGGGACCAGGCCACCGAGCGCCAGATTTGGGTTATATGCCTGCACGACCTCTTCACTGGCCGTGTCTACGAGATAGGAAACCGAAAAGCATTTATCTACAATGAAAAAACATGGTGTCAGCGTGAAGAGCTTGTTGAGGAAATCGAAGTTGAAGTTGACGGCCAGCTCGTTCCATCAACTCGTAAGCTTGATGAAATCAAGCCATTCTTGCCGTTTGCGGTTCTGCGCGATTATGTCGACACCTCTCAATTCTATGGTGATGGCGAAATGGCCGTTATTCTCGAAGACAATGAGCTATTGAATGACTATGAAGCGATGGATATTGATAACAACGCGTATCAGAACACACCTATGTACTGGGTTGATCCACAATTCGCTGACCTTATCCCTGAGATTGAGACTATCTCGGGTGCTGTTTATCCTATCCCTCGAAACGCCATGGGAGCTCTTGAGCGTCCACAGCTATCAGCTGACCTAGATAACAAGAAAGAGCGCATTACGGCTCGTATGCGACGTGCTACGGCCGCCGATGAAGCTGTTCAGGGCGTCTCACAGGCTAAGGGACGTGCAACTGCTACTGAAGTTACCACTCAAATCAACCAGGCGAACACACGCTTTAGCACTAAGATCAGCAACCTTGAGTCAGAAGGCTATGCACAGCTTGGCCTCATTATATTCAAATATGTTCAGATCTTCGTCACAAAGCGCACAGCGGTTCGTATTGTTGGTCCAACAGGTGTTTACTTCAAAGACTACGACCCGTGGGAATTCAACGGTGAATGGGAGGCTCAGGTTGAGCTCGACACCACCATCAAGCAAAAAGAAGCACTGGCAGCTCAAGTTGACCAACAGGCCTATGCACTATTTACTGGCGATCCTGCCTTTAACCAGGTTGAAGTCAAGCGTTGGATTGCGAAGCGTCTCGATCCTAACATGACTGACGAAAAGTTTAATAGCTTCTTGGCGCCTCCGATGCCTCCGAAAGACGACACCAAAGACTTCGTCAACGTGGCCTACAAAGATCTTGAGCCTTGGGCTAAGCTACAGTGGCAGAAGAATGTTGGATGGGAACAAGATCCTCAATTACAGGGCGAAATTCAAAACAAGATGCTTGAGCAAGCTAACCTTGGTGCTGACCTTATGGACCCAGCGACTCAGGTTGACGGCCAGATGGTCCCAGGCATGGAAGCTCTTATGGCTCCACAGCCTGCGGGCGCTCCGAGTGGCATGAACCAGCCTGCTCGTGCTACAATGGCATAGTAATTAACAAGCTTAAAAAGGAGCAACTTTATGGCTGACACAGAAGATAAAACACCTATTAAAGAGGAAGAGCTAGACCCTCGTACGCGCGGACAGATCCGCAAAGAACTTCACAAGACCAAGGCAAAGCAGCGCAAGACAAGTGCAGAGCAGCTCAAAGCTGATTATTTGTCTGCTAAAGATGAGCCTGCCATCCTTGACATTCTGGAGAAAGCGAAGCAGTTCGCGGCCTACCACAACAAACTGGCTGAAGACGGCGTCGGTGCTAGAAACATGGGACTCGATGATTCTGGTGCGCCAATAATTGAAGATTATTATTTGACGGATTCGCAGGTCGCTCGCGAACTTGGTGGCTCGTCAGCCCTTAAACAGCTGATTGCTTATATTGAAAACAAATTAAGTTAGTGGTATGATTTGTTTATGGTTACTTGCTAACCAAGCAATTTCAAACACAAAGAAGGAGAAATGATGGACGAAGAAAAGTCTACAACTGCCGATGAGGAAACCCAGGATACTGGATCTCAGGCAACAGACCAGCAGACCGACTCACAAGTCGATAACCTGGACGATACATCAAAATCTACCGAGCAATCGGCTGATGAAGATAAAAAATCAGAAACCGAGAGCGAAGATAGTGCTCCTACCTCTAAATTCGACACTGACATTGACGAATGGGCCGAAACAACGAAACGTCCTAAACCGACGACTGACGAAGAGCGTACTCTTCTGCAGGAAATTCGTGACGGTCAACGTGAGTTTTCACGTTCCAAGCAAGCTAAAGATTCCCAAAAGGAAGTCGACACGGCAATTAAAAACGCCAAGCCTGCTGATAATAAGCAAGATGATGAAGAAGATGACGATAGTGATCCCCTAGAACGACGACAAAATGAGCTTGAAGCAAAGCTTGCTGAGTCTGAATCTATCCGATTACGATCTGAATATTTTTCACAAGAGTCAGTGACTGAAAAAGAAGCTGGTGTCATGGGAGAAATCCTAAAAGAGAAAGTAGACAAAGGTGGTCAAGAAGCCTACGACCACTGGACTGACCCAGCCAACCTTGATGACTGGCACATGCTCGCGAAAGCGCGTTTGTCGACCAACAAGGACACGACCGTAATTGAAGAAGAGGCTGCTCGTAAAGAGCGTGAGCGGATTGCGAAAGAGTCGCAGGCGAATGGTGGCGCTCGGAATGCCCAAAGCACCGAGACGGGACAACCGAAGGGTTATGACCGTAATGCTTACTTGAAATCTGACGATTACTAAAATTCGTAACATTTCAAAAAGGAAATAAAAATCATGGCACAGAATTATGCATCAGAAGATCTAGCAGTTATTGACGAACGTTTTTACACCGAATCAAAAACTAGCATGATCGTAAACAACGGGTTGACAATGACCTTTGAAGGTGTCAACACAGTAACAATCTACAACGTAGGTGTTGTATCAGAAGTTGACTACATCCGTAACGGCGAAAACCGATTCGGTCCACTAGTTGAGCTTGGTACAGGCGTTCAGAGTTTCGTTCTTTCACAAGACAAAGCCTTTACGTTCACAGTTGACCGAGGTAACTTGGAAGATAGTAAGATGGTTCAAGAAGCTGACAAAGCCGTTAAACGCCAAGTTCGTGAAGTATCCATTCCTACTACTGACATCTACCGATTAAGTGTCCTAGCTGCTTACGCAATTGCTAACAGCCAAAACACAGATAGCGCTCTTTCAGCATCTAACATGTTCCAAGGTATCCTTGCAGAACGTGCGACATTGATTGACGCTGAAGTACCAGTCGAAAACCTTGCGGTATACATCACAGCAACAGCTGAGACTTACCTATGGCGCGACGCAGAATTTAGGTACGCATGTGACAAAGCTTATGCAGACAACAAAACTGGTGTTATCGGCCGAATCCTCGGTATGGACATCGTGGTTTGTCCTGCAAGCTACTACGTTTCAAACTTCGGTTTCATGATCCTAGCTAAGAACGTACTTGTTGCTCCTACAAAGTTCAACATGGTTCGTATTCTTGACGAAGTTCAAGGTATCGATGGTAAAGTTGCGGAAGGTCGTCGTTACTACGATGCATTCATCCCAGCTAACAAGGGTGAAGCTATCCGTCTACGACGTATTGCCTAGCAGCATAAAGTAAAGTAAGTTCTAAAAGGAGCAACATATCATGGTAAAAACAGCAGCACAATTACAAGATTCAAAAGCAGGAAGCACCACTGAGACTAATGGTCTTGGTGGGCAGGAGAAGCCTCTTCGCCAGTCTGGGCTATATCAGCTCAAGAACGAAGCAGGAGAGGTCGTGAGCACGATCATCGTGAGAACTCACCCATTGTTTGGCGATGGTCAGGCTTCAGCAGCAGAACGTGTCGGTTTCCGATACGTCCGCGCCGCAACGAAGGATGACATCAAAGAGATTACTATGGACTTAAGCAAGACTGACACTGGATCTGGTGAAGAGCTCAAGGGCATCCAAGCCCGAATGACAGCATTCGAAGAGGAATCAAAAGCGCTTCGTGCAGAGAATACAGCGTTAAAAGAAGCTCAGGTTACGCAAACAGCTAAGCCGAGCACCAAGTAACAAAACAATTTAACTAAGTCGCCCCAGTGATCCTGGGGGATTAGAAAAGAGAAAAAATCATGGCAAACCCAGCAAATTCAACAGCATACCGACTAACAGATGGTCGTATCGCAGTAAACGTAACAGAAGCAAAGACACTAACAGTCGCTGACCAAGGTTATGTGCAGAACGTAATCTACGCCAACGGTGTAGTCTCAGTTCCAGCCACAGCAACCGCTGGCCAGTGGACTGTTCGTAATGGTGGCGTACCAAAAACTGGTGCTCCAGCAGGAACAGGCGATAACGGAAACGCAATCTCCGTATCTCCAGTAGCAGCTGACGCCATCGAAGGTGGTGTCACAGGAACAGCAACAGACAATAAGGACCTCATTAACACAGCAGCAACTGCTCGTGTTGGTGATGAAGTTACCATCCTAAACAATGGTCGAACTGAAGGTCCAAGCGTAGTAGCACTCAAGGGTGTCTGGGCTCGCGAAGCCTAAGTCGAGAGACTTACTAAGGGCAGAGGCCTCCTCAGAAATGAGGAGGTTTTCTTTTCGCTTTCTGCTATAATGGAAATAGGAGAATTAAAAAAAACATGGCCACTAAAATTACAATGGAATTCAAAAAAGGCGACAACGTAAACCACGCCTTCAAAATGGCAATAGCAGACTACACCACTGGTGGTACTCTGTACTTCACAGCAAAGCCAGCAGTTGACAATGACGCGACTGACGCTACTGCGGTTATTGACAAGGCCTTTACTGATTCGGTCGTTACTACTGATGCGACCTATGCAACGTGGTCTTTGGCTTTCGTACCAGCC
>Ga0307983_1001430_pt1 | contig 10190 bp, 15 predicted proteins | sample OrgLakmetagen991_FD_201845 | JGI IMG/M metagenome (GOLD analysis project Ga0307983, IMG submission 201845) | Saline water microbial communities from Organic Lake, Antarctica - #991 | ecosystem: Environmental > Aquatic > Non-marine Saline and Alkaline > Saline | place: Antarctica: Organic Lake... | reverse complement strand
ACCTGAAGGAGCATGGGATCTTTTCGAGTGGTGGGGATGTCGTTCGGATTGATGGCGACCTGACCTACGGGGTCCATTCGGCCAAGCCCTTCCGCCGGACAGGCATCCGCATCCAAGGCAAAGAGACCGAGTACAACGGCTACGAATCCTGGGACATCATCATCACGCCCAAGAAAGCCGTCATCAAGATCAAAACCGTGGATGAAGACTATGAGAACGAGGATGTGAACACCTTCAAGAGCATCCAGATCCTCGGCGCGCCCTAACTGGGTTCAGCTTCCGTGCCCCACGCGTATAGGGTGGCATGGAACAGAAGCCAGCCGTCATCGTCTTGAAAGCACTCCTCGCAGGGCAACGTGTTCGCAGCCGCTCAGGTCAGACCTGGGGTCTGGCTGAAGACATGCAGCTCTACATCGTTGCGCATGACAGCCAGGGCAACGAGCGCCTGCTCAACAACCCGCTACGGCTCCAGACGTTCCTCATCCTGTGCAACGAACTATCTGAAGACGCACTGGCGGAGCTTTCCGCCAACGCCGTGCTCAACCAGCTCAACCAGAGGGGGTCCTAATGGCCGCTATCCGGATCAAATGCTTCGCGCCCCGGTGCCAGGGCGTTCCTTTTGCCATGAACGACGGCGCTGCTCGCATGGCTGAGCGCATGGGCCGTATCCACTACAAGTGCGACAGGTGCGGGTCCCGTTGGTCCATCACCTCCGCAGACATGATGGCCAAGCTCGATGTGGTCCAGAAACAGCAGCTCCGTCGAACCGGTCGGTGGGTTCGATGACAGCCCCCACGCTGTTCTTCACCTCCCAAGAGCGCCTGTGCGAGCACTTTTCGCACAACGCCAGTGCAGGTTGCGGGAACCCGACCTGTTGGAAGTACCTCCCCGAGGCTTACGACAAGCTGGTCGAGGACCAGGGCATTGTTTCCCGAGAGCGCTTCGAGAAGATCACAATCACCGAGTACCTGGAAGCCCTGGGTGGCCGACAAGAACACTCGGAGGAGGTTTCGGTTGGAGATCACAGTTGAAGAGGGTGCCGCAACCCTCGGCACAGAAGAGAGCCAGATCTGGGCTGCCCTCAACTGCCCTGATCTCGAAGTCGAGATCTCGATCAAGAAGACCCGCGAACTCCGCCAACTCACCCGTCGCAAACGGGAACTCTGGCCTCAAGGCGTCCCCGAAAGGAGTCGTCAAGCTTCTCGACTCCTCCCCTACCTCAGTGATGCCATGCACCCTGAGGTCATCCACTCCGTGTTCGGGGCGATGATGTCCGCACGAGTGGAGCGCAACCGCTTGATCGAAGCTGCCCGGGAGATCATCGAGTGCGATGACGAGGATCGCGTCACCGCCATCACCGACATGATGATCCTGATCCAGGCCATCGAGGAGCGCAACGACCTATGAGCCTGTTCGACAGCTTGGAAATGAAGGTTGCGATGCCGGAGGTTCCCTTGAAGAGGTCCCGGCAGGGGCTGTTTGAGAAGCTGCCCAAGTGGAGCCCACCGAGTCCGTACCCACCCGACCGGGCCTTGGTGCTCGTCCACCAGGGACACAGCCTCGTGATGGAACAGTCCGGGGCGGGCATGGAATACTGGATGGATGGGGTGGGCAGCGAAGGGTTCACCGACGGCATGGACATACCAAAGGACGGGCTGTGGGTGTTTGAAGGCTCGATTCAGGGCAGCACCGACTACTGGGGAGAGCACGACTGCTGGCTTGAGGGAGACTTTCGAGAGTTCACCGAGGAGGAGGGTGAAGTGTGGGAGGCGGATCGCTCGCTGCAAGGTCTCTGGGACGAAGAGTCCGAGCGCTTGGACTCTCTGTGGCCTTGCGCTCACTGTGGAGAGCCCTTCCGGGAGCACACCCCTCCGAAGCACGAGGCCACCACGCGGGTCGCAGTGGTCCACCCAAGCATGTATCCGAGCTACAGCCGCTTCACTCACCTCAACGAGTGGGAGCCAAGGTTCGCGCACCCTCGTGCAGGCCCCCCAGAGTGCCCGGTCCCCCAGCCCCCGAAAAAAGTTGAGGTTTGGGGGTTTGGTTTCAGATCGCTGCGCGTAGTACGGGTGAAGAAGGAGAAAACATGGCTCGCTCCAACAACCATCCCGGCCGCTGCCGCGTCTGCGACATCCACGTGGGTGCGACAGAAGGCTTCATCGACAAGGTGAACGGACGCTGGGCGGTGTACTGCTCCAGCAGCAAGTGCTTGCCGGCACACATCATGAAGGCCGCAGAGACGGCCAACGTCCGAGAGCTGACGGCCACTGGCCTCATCATCTTCCCTCGCCCAGACAACGCGGGCATGGCCCTGATCAAAGGCTGCGCGGGAGCACGCTGGTGCCCCTCTCGCGATCCCTACCCCAACCCCAATACCGACATCATGATCCAGGTGCCCGAGGGCCGTGCCGCCGCCTTCTCGAAGTGGCCGAGGCTCTCGGGCTGACCGTAGCTCCAGAGCTGCTCACCGATGAACTTGACCCGCTCGCAGAGGCCGCCAAGGTGCGCGCTACCACCGGTGTGAAGGACCCGAAGACGGGCAAGCACCTCACTGGCTACGACTATCAGGTAGAGGGCACCGCGTGGCTTGCTGCGATGGACAACGCCATCGTGGCTGACGACATGGGCCTTGGGAAGACCCCACAGGCGCTGTTCGCCATCGACCCCGCCAAGAGCACCCTGGTTGTGGTTCCCGCCTCTGTGAAGCTCAACTGGAAGCGTGAGTGCGAGCGGTGGCGTCCCGACCTCAACCCCCGCGTCCTGTCCGGACGGAAGTCCTGGGAAGACTCCGACTCGTGGCCTGCGCCCGGAGAGGTCTGGATCCTCAACCCCGACATCATGCCGAAGTGGCTCGACCCCACGGTCGAGCAGACCTCCACCCTCTGGAACGGCAAGACCATCAAGTGGAAGGTCGCCGATGTGAGCGATGCCGCCCGCAAGCTTGCGAACAACTGCATCCTGATCGCCGATGAGGTCCACCTCTACAAGAACAAGAAGACCTCGCGGTCCAAGCGCATGAAGGAACTGCGCCGCCTGTGCGCCATCGCATGGGGCCTGACGGGAACACCTTTGGAGAACCGCCCCTTCGACCTCTGGGGCATCCTCGATGTGTTCGGGGTGGCCAAGTCGGTGTTCGGTTCTTGGAACCGCTTCCTCACCCTGTTCGGCGCGATGGACAACGGCTGGGGCGGCACCGAGTTCGCAGACGTGCCCTCCGAAGAGGTTCCAGAGCGTCTCCGCCGCGTCATGCTCCGCCGCCTCAAGTCCGAGGTGCTCACCTCGCTCCCCCCGAAGACCTACGCCACGATGGAAGTGGAGCTGACCGGCAAGAAGCTCCGCCGCGACATGGACAAGCTCTACGACCAGTGGGGCGATGTGATGGAAGCTGGAGAGCTTCCCTCCTTCGAGGAGTTCAGCAAGATCAGTTGCTGAAAGCGGCATTCCGTCAACCCATTTCACGACTCGCGGGGGCCGCCCATGCAGACATCCAACGCCACCCTGATCTCGTTCCCGGAGGCCGAGGTCTCAATAGTGGATGCCTTCCTGCGGGGCCTGCCCTCCGAGGCGACCCGAACCACTTACCGGCGAGCCATCCGCCTGCTTGACGCCTTCCTTGGCGACCGGTCCCTGGCGGTTGCCACACGCAGGGACATCGAGGCATGGCGCATCGCCCAGGAGGATGCGGGCCGGGCCCCGTCCACCATCGCCAAGAGTATGTCGGCCGTGAGCGGCCTGTTTGACTTCTTCATGGACGAGGAGGTCATCAGCCGGAACCCCGCCGCCCGAGCCCGACGCCCGAAGGTTCCGAGCGAGTCGCCTCGCCAGGGGGTGTCCCCCGCCGAGGTGAAGGCCATGATCCGAGCGTGCGATCCCGACACGCTCATCGGACTGCGCGACCGCATGATGATCATCGTGCTCGCGGTACAGGGGTGGCGGATCAGTGAGCTGCTCGGTCTCCGGGTCGAAGACCTGGGCGAGGAGCTGGGCCGCAAGGTCGCCACCATCACCGGCAAGGGCGCGAAGGTCTGCCGAGTGCCGCTGGCAGCCGACGCGTGGGCCGCGATGGTCCGTTGGATGGAGACCGCCGGGATCGCCTCGGGACCCCTAATGGTGCCTGTTCTGAAGGCAGGACACGTCGAGACCGGCCACATCATGTCTCGGCAGGCGGCCGACGCTCGGATCAAGCGCATCGCCAAGGCCAGCGGGATCAAGCGGCGAGTGCACGCGCATCTCTTCCGCCACGGGTGTGCCACGGCCGCCCTCGACGCCGACGTGCCCCTGCGAGACGTTCAGGACCACCTTCGACACGCTGATCCCCGGACCACGCGACGGTACGACAGCCACCGTCGCTCCCTCGCGAACCCGACGCCGCACGTATTGGCGAGCAAGATGTTGGGCGGGTAGCTCGGAGAGAACTTCGGGAGCGAGAAAGTTCCACCTACGGTGGCGGGCGAGTCCGCTGGTATGGTCGCCGAACACGCCTTAGGTGTATATATTACACGTAGAAGCAACCTCGATAGGAGGCCGACATGCTGATGCGAAACGCCGCTACGGACCGTGGAGCAACCGATCTCTTGAGCGCGATGCAGGGCTCTGCGAGCATCCAGGCTTCGCTCGAACAGGTGTCGGCTCGCATCTCCAAGTTCGAGGAGAACTACGGGTTCCGTAGCGATGTGATGCAGCAGCGTGTAGGGGCCGGGTCGCTTCGTGAAGATGACTCGATCTGCACGTGGCTCATGCTGTTGAGCCGGAAAGACCGCCTTGTCCAACGACAAGGCTGACGCTCACGGCCCAGCACGACTACAGAGCTACCTGAAGGCGAGCATCGCAAACATCGATCGCTTCGTGACGATGGGGTTCGTGGACTGCAACCGGCTGCGGGCCGAGCCGGTGGATGGTGACCTGCTCATCGCAGGTCACCTCTGCTGCCAAGGCGAGATCGTGGTGGAGGTGGAGAAGCTGCTGGAGCACCAGGGGGACGGGCTTGTCCAGACTTTGTTCTACCGCTACCAAGTCGGCGTCCAAGGCGGGAAGCCGATCCTCAGGTATGACAACAGCCACGGACCAGGCCCCGACTTCGCAAAGAACGATCCCGTTCGCCAGCGCAGCGAGTGGCACCACAAGCACGAGCTGGAATGGTTCGACCGCCTGAACCCGGTCTCACCCGACGACTTGGCGGAGCCCAGCTACGACATCGAGTGGCCCCACCTCAGTGATGTTCTGGAAGAGGTCCACGAGTGGTACGTGCGCTTCGCAGAGCACCTGGCACCGGAACGCTACGCAGACCCGGCTCGGTGTGGTTGGAGTAGGTTCGCCTACTGCACAGACCCTCCTTCTTGGGAGCTGGGAGCCCTCTAGTTGGGGTATCGGGCGCTCGGGGTGCAGAAGGACATCCAGAAGACTCCTCTGCTCTGATAGCCGAGGCCAGCCTGCTCAGAACCGCAGAGAAAACCTCTCTGAGACTCCCTGAAGTCCAAGATCGCCGTAGGTCACATGCGCTCCATCTGTGACGGAGCAGCAGCGAAGGACAAGATGGGATTCAACCGGCCGGATGCGGCCCTTGCCCGTCTGATCATGATGCACGACCCCAACATGGAAAACGAGGCCACCCTGCGTCTTGCTGAACGCATGCTCTCTCGCTACAAGCGCCAGCTGCACGCCAGCTTCCCCGTGCTGTTCCACAAGCCCTCTACCCGCCGCAAGAACGCTCACACGAACGCTGTGAGCGCCTGATGAGCATCACAAGCCTGCAAGGCATCCACGACCCCATTGCAACCACCCAACGGTCTGAGGTCGGGCTTCGCGGCCTCCGAGAGCACCTAGAGCTGTTCGAGGTGGGCCTAGACCCGGACTACCAACGTGAGCACGTCTGGACCCAAGACCAGCAAGGGTCTCTACTGGGACACTTGCTAGAAGGCGGCGCGCTCCCAGACATCATCTTCAATGAGATCGTTGCTCTCGATTTTCAAGGGCATGTCGACCGCATCGAGGTCGTGGACGGCAAGCAGCGCATCACAGCGATGGTCAAGTGGTTGGAGGGGGAGATCCCTGGAAGGCTCTCTGATGGTCGCGAGGTCTGGTACGCCGACCTGGACAGAATCAGTCGCACCATCATCTCCACCGAGGTCCGGCTCACGTTCAAGCACGTCCGGCTGGACAGGATGGGGGTGCTCAAGCTCTACCTCAAACTCAACCGGGGTGGGACCGTCCACACGGCTGCGGAGATCGCACGGGTGCGGGCCATGCTGCTCGAAGAACATCGCAAGGGCGAACCTTCTGACGAAAAAACCCGCCGAGAGAAAGCATGTTGATCGGATCAACAGAGGCCCGGCGGGTGTGATGTCGACAAGGTAGCGGGTAGGAAGGGGGATGTCGAGACATGTGGTAGTCGGCCTATCAAACCCGCTTAGTGCGGGAGGACGCCATGTCTACAGACACCGAGAGTACCGAGACAAGGGTCAAGGACACCACCGAGATCCTTGCGGAAGCTCTGGCCGACTCCAACCGGGAGGCGAACTCGTCCAACAAGAACGTTGTGCGCGTTCTGGGCACGCTGCTCGCGTTCTCTGTCCTCGGCAACATCGCCCTGGCGGGGTTGAACATCTCCGGCAGCTTCTTCGGCAGCGACATCCGGATGGGGCACAAGGGCGACCCCTCTGCGGAACACTTCGAGCAGGCGTTCGACGAGCTTGGCTACCAGGACCCGGAAGAGCCTCCCTACGAATGGTGCATCGAGGCCATGGCCACGGGTGAGATCCACCCCGACGACATCACGATCTGCACGAGCCTGTACCCGGACCTCGACCTCAGCGAGTAGATCAGCGACGCCAGTGGGCCACGATGATCGCAGTGGGAGTCGTCGAGTAGAGATGGTCGGCCAGCAGTTCGCCGTAGCGAAGATCACTCGGCCAGTGGACCCCTCCCTGGGCACGAGACCAAGACACCCGCCAAGCCAGACGATGGAACGCTTCCGCGTGCTCGGGATGCTGACCAGCCAACGTCAGCGAGAGCAACTTGCTCTGGGTGGTGTGGCCACTCGGGTAGGCCGGGGAGTGCCCGCTCACCGTCTCGACGGGGACAAAGCCGTCTCCAATCGCATGAGCCACCTGATAGGGTCGCGGGCGGTTGAAGTGGTATTTCAGCTTCATCACCGGGATCGTGGAGTCCTCGACCAACGCCTGCATCTCTGAAGTGTCGAAGGAGACACCGAGCCGAGCACACAGCTTCTGGTACAGCGAGAAGAAGTCCTTGTCAGCCTTCTCGATGAACGCACGATGCTCGTCTCTTTCGGCCATCAAGCGCTTCAACGCCTTCAGCTCGGTCAAGGTGAAGTCCGGGCTGGGCACTTCGACCAGAGGCAAGGCCCGCTTGTACCGAAGCGGGGTATCCGTCGCCAGCATCGCCGCATGGGCCTCATTGGGATTGCCGTAGCTCATCTCATCCAAAGCGATCATGCGACTCTCTCCACACCTCCCGGTAACCATAGAGGGATCACCAAGAGGGCGAGAGGCCAAGAGGGTGGCTCAGCCCCGAAGCGCTGAGCCACCCACGACCGTTCAGCCAGCGTCCAACTCGCCGTCCCAGTAGTCGGCCCAAGGGCTTCCTTCGGGGAGGTACGCGACCCACTCCGTTGGGATGGTCATGCGCGTGAACTGCATGATCACGATCTCCCAAACCGAAGGCTTGGTGGGGATCTTGTGGAGCGTCATGCCAGCCTGCTTCGGTGTCCGGTCACGCTTGGTGTGGTTGCAGTCTATGCAGGCTGCAACGACGTTCTCCCAGCAGGTCACCGGAACAACTTCACCGCTCCAAGGGAGTGTCACAACTGGCATCACCCGACGACCATGCCGAGCCATACGGGCCTGTGCCCGAGGCACGATGTGCTCGATGGACAGTTCGGTCAGCTTCGGACGGCCCTGCTTCGTACGCGGCTTGGTCAGGCAGTACATGCACTGGTAGCCGTCCCGAGCAAGCACGTTGGCCCGGCTGAACTTCAGCTTGGCCTTGGTCTTGACGTACTTCTTCAGTGCCACGACCGCTGGAAAGTCCATGTTCACCGACGGCGAACGCACGAGGCGATCGGCGTACTTCTCCACGAGCGCGACCTTGTGGTCCATCAGGAGCGTGATGGCACGCTGCCAGTTGATCACCTTCAGGGGCGTGTAGTCGGCGTTGAGCAGTAGAACTTGCGCGGCCATGGCCCCTCCTATGGGGGGACGCCTAGAGCCCGATGATTCGGACAGCGTTGGCATCGGTTGATCTGTTTTACCTCTTGCAAAGGTCGTTGATCAGAACCGCGCGAATGTGGATGTTCGTCAGAGTGCGTACGTTCAGGTGTCCCTTCCCTAGCGTGCGCACCTCAGGTATAAGCCCTCAGCCCTCCGACCGCCAAACTCTCAGTTCGAGAGCGCCGAGAGGATACTCGACTGGAGCGTGGGGAACATGCAGCCCCGCCGGTGTCCAAAAAGGTCCGAGGGCTTGTATTGGCTGTTCGGCTCCAACCGTTTAACCAAACTTAGGTAAACCCAGGTTTGGCTACCGTCTCTTGCGAGATCGGCCCCCGGCCAGGGATGGGGGTGGAAGAGAGCCTCGCTTCGCTTGCATGGATGGATGCGGTGCAGACTGATCCGAAGCTCGTCGTCCAGATCACGGTAGGCCCGTTCGACGAGAGGGGGGTGGTAGTCGATGTACTTGGTGTTCCAGCCCTCCACATCTTCGAGCAGCCCTTTCAAGTGGTGCTGCTCGATGTTCAAAAGGACGGCCTTCAGCTCATCTTGTTCAGGTGGGGCCATCTAGTTCCTCTTCCGGTTCAGGACGCCGCCGCTGATGTGGGCGTCCATGATCTTCTTGACTTCGAGCTTCGTGCGGCTGTCCCCGATGCGGGTCAGCCACACTTTGGCAGACCGAGCCAGGAGGTCGGTGGTGACGCCCTCATGGTTGATGCGGTGCTGGGCGTGCTTCAGCCACCAGCACAGGTGACGGTGACTGAAGTCGGTGTAGAGCTTCCCACCCTGGATGTCGTCTCGAATCTTGCGGACCACCTTCCCGACCTGCTCGATCAAGTCCACCGTCTTGACGGACCCATTGACCTCGATCTGTGCGGATGAGCCCTCCCGGACGAACAGGGGGAACTTGCTACGGATGATCTGCTTCTCATCCTCCCAATCCAAGTAGGGGAACTCGAACACCGCGTGGTAGCGCTCCATCAGAGTCGCATCCTGGGGCCGCGCTGATACGTGCCGGCCAGAGATGTCCCCAGCGCCGTTCGTGTTCGCCGTCACCATGATCCGGGTTCCGGGAAGGACCGGGTAGGTTTGGCCCAACGGCCCTGGGATTCGGGGGTTGCTGGAGTCGAGCAGCAGGCGAAGGAACTCTGCCTGACGGGGGGTGGCCCGGTCTCCGTCGGTGAGCTTCAGGATGTACGGGACCACGGGGCCGCCGTCTGGCGGCTGGTAGCCGTCGCGAAGAGCCTTCAGTAGAGGCCCCTCGTGCCAGAAGGTGCTCTCGGCGTTGAAGTCGCGGTAGAAGAACCACGCTTCGACATCTGCGTCAGGCTGGATCGTGCGCTCGACGAACGGTGTTCGAGTGGCTGCGGACCAATACTCGCCGAAGGCATCCTTCCCTGACCCGCCCCGCCCGAAGATGAACAGAGTTGCCCAGGGGTCCTGCATGGCCAGCAGGGTGTCTTCGATCTCGTCAGAGAGCTGGCCGTGCTGAGGCAGCCTGTAGTGGGGAGGCATCGGAGCACACGCCTCTTGTGGGACACGCAGGTTCACCTGGAAGGGCACGCCTTTGATGTCGAGGAAGATGTGTTCAGGCACCGAGGGCTCGGGCCCGTTGACAGCCTTCGTGTCCTGGGACGACAGCTCGGCGTTCGGGAACCGTGAGAGGTACTCGTCGAGTCCCAGGTCGTGTTCCAATGCCACGTGCTCCCCGAGCCAATGAGCGGCATGCCCACACAGCTCACACACCGCGAGGTTGTTGTTGGTCAGTGGGCTGACGGGGGCGTCAGTGGTCTCGTTCGATTCGGCCAATGCTGCTTCCATGTTGAACTCTACGCTGCCAACGGTGAAATTGGACCCATCACGCTGTGGTGCGGGTGAGTGCTCTGAAGTCGAGGATCTCGTTGAGCTTGCGGACCAGTGCCTCAGGAAGCATCTCGATCTCTTCGGCCCAGACGTGGTCGGGGA
>Ga0307983_1001429_pt1 | contig 10195 bp, 10 predicted proteins | sample OrgLakmetagen991_FD_201845 | JGI IMG/M metagenome (GOLD analysis project Ga0307983, IMG submission 201845) | Saline water microbial communities from Organic Lake, Antarctica - #991 | ecosystem: Environmental > Aquatic > Non-marine Saline and Alkaline > Saline | place: Antarctica: Organic Lake... | reverse complement strand
GACGAAACAGAAGAGAAGCTCACAGGTAATGTAAGAGAGCATTTCTTGGAGTTTATGGAGCAAGTTAAGGGTGAGTTAACTCAAGACGTGGTGAAAGGAGCTTGTAGTCAGAAAGTTCCTGTAGAAAGAGTCGTATCATTGCTAGAAAATACTTTTTTGTAACTTTACCTTATAAACACTAAAAGGCAGGAAATAAGATGAACATGAAGAAGCTACTGATTATGCTACTTGTTGGGCTCATTGTTATATTTGTTGGTGTCTTAGCACCTTTTTGTTTGTTTGAAGGCGAAATGAGTGGGTATGGAACCTATTTAGCAGGCTTGGCAGCAATCCTTGCAGTTTTAAGATATTCAATGCCTTACATTCTAATATTTATATATCGAGAAGGTTATTCAAACGAGTTAATACTAAAAAAGCTCTTTAGTATTTCAATTGATCCAAACGTAGAGGGGAAAGTACCACAGACAGGTTATCTTTTAGGTGTAATAGAGTTCTTTAAGTATGTAGCTGGAGAAGATGGATACACTGATAATGATAATTGGTATAAGCATTTAATAGAAATTTCTGAAGAACTTAAAATCAGTTTAGGAAATACTTCGATGCATGGTGATGTAGTTAATCAAAAGTTCAAAAATGTTAAAGAAAAGCTTGGTAAAGTGGGAGGTAGGCTTGCTTTATATACTTCACCGGCTAAGCCAATGTTAAGTAAGGAAGAAAAGGTTATCGTTTGCGAAGAATTTAAGAGCTTTGTGGATGAAGTTAAAGAACTTGAGAGTATGATTGTTGAAGTTCCGTTACCTGTTAAAACAATCATTAACGCTAATGATTTTTATAAATCTTTTATAAAAAGATAATCTTTTATAGGCTTTTCAGTAGGTACCGCAATGGAGATAGTTCAATTTGAAGAAAAGATCGTTAAACAATTAGATGAACTTTTTGCATCTCTTGAAGGGGAAGGTCATTTAGAGCTCGATTCTAAAATCATTTTAGAAACAGCTGAACCATTAAAGCAGGATATTCAAAAGTTAAAAGCGATGCTTTATGATTATTTTGCACGTTTGAGTTGGTTGGAGCGTGATGTGACTAAAAGAGTTTTACCTGACTACAGGAACATCAAATCTTGCAGTAATATTTACGTAAAAACAGAAATTATAGAAATAGGGAAGCAAGAACATGTTGAATTAGTTAAAAAACTATTTAATGAAGAGCTTGATATTGGCATTCAGCATTTTATCCCTTTACTGAAAAGAGGTAAGCAAATTGGAGCAGGCATTTACAAGGATAACCATGATGAACATGGAGTTCATTATCATTTCTGCGTGGGAAAAAATAGGACTCAACATGTAAGGACAAAGTTAATGTTTACAAATGGATTCAAAGATAATGAGGATCAAAGTCATGATGCTATATTTTATGGGGAACATGGACGTTATATAGATTATAGGTTTTTTGATCTAAGTAAAGATATAAAAGAGGCCATTAAAAAAGAGAATAATAAACTTTTAAGTAAATTTAAAAACTCTGATTGGCTTAGGCCCCTTAAGAAGTTTTCAAAATTTGAAATCTAAACTCAATTATGAGTTAGTGCTTTAAGTCTGCTAGTTACTTGCCTACACTTCTGATTAGTATTAAAATGGATTCACCCAAGCGTTACACAAAAGAGTAGTGATAGCGTTTATCGAAAGTATGGGCCGTCGTGGCTATTTTGGCTACACTTCACTTTGTTACCTCAATGAAAACAGAGTGTTGTAAGTCTGTCGGCACCTCCACCATCGGATTTCCGGTGGTGGCGCCTCCTTTCCTTAAACAATATTAAAATCAACTACTTATTTACGGTTACTTACGTTTTTAGAGGCGATTAATAGCTGTCTTGAACGGCCTTGAACGGTCTCCAATTGGCTATTTTTGGCTACTTTGTGTCACCTTCAGGCCTTCCTCTAAAATCGGTTAAATTTTTTGGACTATTGTGCATAACTGGCGGTGCAGAATATGAAGTTAAGTTTAAGTAATCGTTGGACTACCATTCGTAACTTTTTAAGAGCTTTGAAACCTTTTTCCAAGGAGAAAAAGCATGAAGAAAGATCGATCGAAACTCAAAACAAAGAAGAAGAAAAACAGAAGATCAGACAACAAGATCATGACTAAGGAGGCGAGCCTCTTGAAGTACATGAGAGAGTCACGACACTTATCTATGAGAAGAGTCGCACCAATTATTGGATGCTCAGAGGCCACAGTAAACCACTCAGAGAATGGACGCCGAGATATTGATGAGAAGCTAATAAAAAGCTTCTTAAAAGTATATGGCTATAGCTATGAGGATTTTAAACAGATGTTGGAAGGAGAAATTGAAGTTCCTGAGCATTTAAGATCAGAGTGCGTCGATATTATTAATCGACTTGCAGAGAATAAATTAAAAATGGTGAAGGCCTTTTTAGTAACCCTATAGAAATAAAAAGGATCGAACCATGGGAATTAAATACGTCAGGGAAACTAAAAGTTACTTTGTTACATATTACAGACGCAATCCTGCAACTAAGAAAAAAATAACAATGAAGCGACAAGGAATTGAGACAAAGGCACAGGCTGAAAAGGTTTATAAGAAATTAATACTTCTTATGGAAGATAAAATAAATGAGGCCATCTTTCCTTATTGGCCACAAGTGGTTGATGATTTTCTTATTTCCTTTAGAAATAGAGGAATTGCTAAGAATACGATAATCAATTATGAGACAACTTTAAAGGCCCATACATATTCCAAATGGGAGAAGAAATTCATTAATAAAATTACGACAACTGAAATTAGAGATCTTATCATCGAGGATATGGCCAAATACTCGGAGTCACATAAGAAAAGTATGCTTAAACACATTAGGGCAGTCTTTCAGTTTGCTCTTGATAGCGACATTATAGGTCGTGATCCTACTCCTAAACTAAAGTTTAAAATGGGTGAAAAAATAAAGCTTGTTCTTAAAGAAAGTGAGGTTAAGACCTTATTAAAAAAAGCGAGGGGGTTAGATAATAGATGGTTTCCTATTTGGGCATTGGCCTGCTTTACTGGAATGAGAAACGGCGAGTTGTTTGCTTTAAAATGGGCAAAAGTAGATTTTAAAAAGAGAGTCATGCTTATTGATTGCGCTTGGACTAAAGAAAATGGCTTTAAAGAAACAAAATCAGGTGATGATCGAATGGTTGAAGTCGCTAAGTCTTTAATGCCATTAATGAATCAGCTTTATAAGAATAAAATAGATGAATTTGTCTTACCAAGAGTTCAAGGATGGGAAACAGGAGAGCAGGCAAAATATTTAAAGCAGTTTTTAGCTGAAATCAATCTTCCTCTCATTCGCTTTCACGACCTGAGAGCGTCATGGGCTACAATCATGCTTTCAAAGGGAATCGAACCTATCAAAGTCATGTCCATGGGAGGCTGGAAAGATCTTAAGACCATGCAAATTTATATCCGTAAGTCAGGAATTCATATTCAAGGGATAACCAATACATTAAAATTATTATAATTTATAAACTATGATATAAAAAAAAATGTGAAAATTATATGTGATACTGTGAGTAAACTTGTATGGAAGAAATTGAAAAAGAAATAATAATTTTGAAAGCTTCATGTGATTTAATTGATGCAATTGTTAATAATAATATGCTTTCATTACATGTTCAAAACACTGGTCTTGCTGAAACACATTTTCAGTCTGAGGAAAAGTTTAAACTATCCTGTATTTACTTGCGTGATTTTTTATCAAAACCGGACAGAAATTTCATCAAAAAGCCTGAGTCTTACTTGGGAGAACTAAAATTAATAAACAATAATAAAAAATCAACTTTAAACTCTAATGAATCAATCCCCCTGACGAAAGCCCTCTTGAGTTTTAGCTCATGGCTGAAAGAGAGTATTGTCGTTGAAAAGGTCTGGCTTCCATCCGTAAGCATTGAAACAAATATCAGAGTAAGTCGATTTGATATTCTCAATTTGGTTGGTGATTATCAAAAGCATAACTTCTCAAGATTTGGAAGAGGAATACCATTGATCAATGATTTGTTAAAAAAATCTGGTTATGAAATTTCAACTGATCAAACAGTACTTATTTTTGATGAATTAATTTTAAATTTCCTGACTCCAGTAGTTCTTTATCAAAGTTGCTCAATTGTTAATTTTTTGAATAATATCCGTTGGGAAATATTCCATTATTTAGAACCTGTTTACCTTAAATCTTACAAACCTCTTGAGGATAAAGATGGAATTAATGATAGATATGAATATCTAATACCAGAAAAAGTAAAATCTGAATTGATGATTGGTCTTTACTGGGATTTGATGAATAACATGAGAAGAACACCATATGTTGAACGGTTTAATCTCAACCCTATTTATACACAGAGATATTAAATCTTAAATTATGAATTTAGAGATAACCATTTTTGAATCACCTCAGAACTCGTTTTATGGAGTATTATTAAATTCTCGTACAAACGGATTAAATTCTTAAAAGTAGTAAAAGGATATTCAATGAATACAGATTTTACTTTTGCAAGCTCCGACATCCGCATATGGATGCTATTTGAAATATCAGGAATCATGCGTTTACATACATTTCTTTTTTCTTCATTCGGCATTTCTGCACGATTAAAGTCATCAAAGTCATATAACCAAGAATTTACAGTCATTTCTATTTTCCATAATTCTAAATAACCAGAATCAATATATAATTGTGAAATGTAATTATCTTCCTCTGGCTTTGCTTTTAAATATGCATAGAGATCGTTAAAGCCTTGAATACTAGAATCTCTTTTTCTCGCACCTTCTAAAATAAAATTTGTACAGTCTCTCATTAATTGGGGAAGATTAACATCATCGTCTTTTGGATCTTCCATAAGAACAATTGCCTCATTGATGACTTCTAATTCTTTACTGTTTTTTATTTCTTCAGGTGAGCAATAATTTGGATTATCGACTAGTTTAATTCCTGCCTCTTGAAAAGCCTGTGCCACTAAGCGAGAGCAAAATTGCTTTTTACTCCAGTCATTACTTCCCCCAAGACCAGCTATGATGGCCTCTCCTTTTGAGTACTCAATACCAATTTGTATTCTAATTTTGTAATTAATTATTTTAAATTGCTGATCAGAAAGTCCACCCTTTACTCTTAAAACATAGGCAGAACTGTCCTTATGTAAGTAAATTCTTTGTGTATTTCTAGCCTGAACTCCTTCATCGGTAGCATCAATTACTGAATATGGTTTCACATATAACATCACATGAGAAATATCACTTTTAGTGAATGCACGTATAACTCCACTTATTGGTTTTATTGTAGTGGTTAGTAAAATATCTCCCTGTTTTAATTTTTCTTCGATGAATTTCTTTTTCATATATTTATGGCCTTAAAATCAATTTTTGTCCCTTATAGTCTTTGGAAAAAATATTTGGAATATCATTAAAAATTTCGCTCAATGGAGGGCTCGCACTAACTTGAAAGTTATCGACAAAGCCTACCTTTAACTGCATTTCATTATTTTCAAGGTGTTGTTGCCAAATGAATATAAACCCTTGGACATGTAGGTTTTTATCCAAATCAGGATTTTGAATTCCCCAAAATCCATCATTTGAAAAATCAGAGCCTATTTGTCCATGAGTTTCACGATCGAAATAGACTCTTCTGTCTCCAATGAGTGCTTTTTCAATGGATTTGTCAGTTAACCCAATGATAGATTCTGATACACAAATTTCTAAATGAGGAAAATTATATTTATCTTTCTTTTTAATAGTACTTCTAAGTAGTTTTTCAGCATATGCATCCCCTGAACTTACACCCATTGATCTTCCATGTAGAATTTTACCCGATGTACCTTGATTGTATGCAGAGAAACTAATTTTTGCTTCACTAACTTCTATTTCATGGTCTCCGTCATCATTAGGATCAATTGTTGTTAGATATGATTCAACAGCATCTTTCATTCCATCAAAATTTCCCTTTTTATTTGGATAAATTCGACCCACAAGAAAGATACCAATTTGTGAAACAATGGGATTTAACTCTTTTCTTAACTTTTTCATTAATTGATCAGATTTTTTATCTTCATAGCCTTGGCCTAGTGTAAAGGTCTCAAAGAGTAATTTATGATTTTCGTTAATTCCCATAAAGTCAGGTGTATACTTTGCAATATTGACGTCCTTAAGAACTTTTTGGAAATAGTTCTTTAAAACCCAGCCAGATATGAGTTCTGAAATTGCTCCTTGAAATTGGCCATCCTTAGTTGAGTGCAAGCTCTTGAATAGGTCTTTATCGGCTTTTATATTTTCTGGAAGTTGTCTCCACATCCTTCTTAATTGCTCAATTTTGGCAGACAACCTCTCTTGTTCAATGGCATAAAAACTGATTAAACTATCTTGCTCATAGTTTCTTAGTCTAATTTTTTTAAGAAATTCATCTGTTAATATTTCACTTTTCATAATATGCAACCTTTTCTAAGGAGAGATAGTATCTAAAATTATTGTTTTCGCCCAATCCTACGAAACTCTTTTGTCGGGTACTGTAAAGGATTATGTGTAATTTCAGAAGTTTAAGAAATAGCAACTGATACAAAATCGTACGAGCTGAAAAATATGAGCATGGGACTTGTATTTTCCTAATTAAAATAAACACTTAAATAGCCTATAATTAAAGAAAACAACTTTATCCACGGATGGAAAAGGTACAATTATGAGCAGGATGCTTCCCTCTGATATTCAGAGATTGATCAAATTATTTAAAAAAAATTATAAATCTTATACAGCGACTAAATATAATGAAACGCAGGTAAGAAGAGAGTTTATAGATCCATTTTTTGAGGCTCTTGGATGGGACGTATCGAACAAAAATGGAATTGCAGAGCAATATAAAGAAGTTATACACGAAGACTCTCTAAAAATTGAGGGTAGTACAAAAGCTCCAGACTATTGCTTTAGAGTTGGTAGCGAAAGAAAATTTTTTGTAGAAGCAAAAAAACCTTCGGTAAACATTAAGATGGATGGAAGCCCTGCATATCAGATTAGAAGATATGCGTGGTCAGCAAAGCTATCGTTATCAATTTTAACAGATTTTGATGAGTTTGCAGTTTATGACTGTCGCTTTAAACCAAAACCTACTGATAAAGCATCTGTCGGTAGAATTATGTATTTTAAATTTTCTGAAATTGAAAAATATTGGGAAGAATTTTCGAATATTTTCTCAAGAGATGCTATTTGGCAGGGCTCTTTTGATGAATATGCTGATGATAATAGTAAGAAAAAAGGAACCTCTCAAGTTGATGATGAATTCCTAAAGCAGTTGGAAGGTTGGCGTTCTGTTTTGGCAAAAAATATAGCTTTGAGAAATAAGGGAATTTCACAAAGTGAATTAAACTACGCTGTTCAAAGAACTGTTGATCGAATCTTGTTTCTAAGAATTAGCGAAGATAGAGGAGTTGAGAAAAAAATATCATTAAAAGAATTAATCAATGAAAAAGAAATTTATTCCGAATTGTGTAAATTATTCCAAGAAGCTGATGATAGATATAACTCTGGACTATTTCATTTTAAAAAGGAAAACAATAGGCCAACTCCACCAGACGAATTAAGTTTAAATCTAAAGTTAGATTCAAAGGTGTTAAAAGATATTTTAAAAGGGTTATATTACCCAATATGCCCTTATGAATTTAGCATTATACCGGTTGAACTTCTCGGGCAAGTTTATGAGCAATTTTTAGGAAAAGAAATATGTCTTTCTGAAAAAGGTAAAGTTACAGTTGTAGAGAAACCTCTTGTGAAAAAGGCAGGAGGAGTATTTTATACTCCTGCATACATCGTTGAAAAAATAGTTAAGGACACAATAGGGGGTTACTTAAAAGGAAAAACTCCTAGGCAAGCTAATGAACTTAAAATTATAGATCCGGCATGTGGTTCAGGCTCTTTCTTAATTGGGGCTTACGATTTTCTTTTGAATTGGCATTTAGATTGGTATTTAAATAATAAAGAGAAAGCAAAAGATAAGATTATCAAAACTCGTGATGATCATTATGTATTAGCAACAAGTGAAAAGAAACGAATTTTGCTTAATAATATTTATGGGGTTGATATAGATGCACAAGCTGTAGAAACGACAAAGTTATCATTGTATTTAAAGGTACTTGAGGGCGAGTCAAATGAATCTGTCCAAAAGCAATTGAGTCTGTTTAATGAGAGGGCACTACCTGATATCGGAGATAATATTAAGTGTGGAAATACTCTAGTTAGGAATGATATTGATCTTACCTCTGTTGACCTCGAAACCAAATATAAAATTAATCCTTTTCAATTTGACATAGAATTCAAGAGCATTTTCAAGAGAAAAAAGAAAGGTTTTGATGTCATTATTGGGAATCCACCATATTTAAGAGTTCAGGGTTTGAATGAATTTCACGGGAATGAAATAGCCTATTATTCTGAAAAATATAAGTCAGCGGTTAAGCGGTATGATATGTATTTACTCTTTATTGAAAGGTCTTTTGATTTACTGAATAGTACAGGAGAACTTGGATTTATATGTCCTCATAAATTTACAATAGCAGATTCAGGAAGTGGACTAAGAAATTTTTTAATTGAAAAATCAGCAATTAGCAAAATGATTAGCTTTGACTATAATCTAATTTTTGATAAAGCTAGCACATATACTTGTCTTTTATACTTATCTAAGAAAAAGAAAAAACAATTTAGTTTTATTGAGACCCCCGAATTAAAAACATCTGGCGTCAAAAGATTCTTACGTGATTTGAGTAATACTGAATTCGATGCAATTAAGTATAAGTCACTTTCTGATGACCCTTGGGTCTTAAGCAGTGATGATGAAGCGACGATATTGGCGAAAATTTCAGAGAATAGCGAATTTGATAAAGTTGGAGAAATATTCAAAGAAATCATGGTTGGAATGCAAACAGGAATAGATGATATTCATATCTTAAAATTTATTAAGAAAAACAAAAAAAAGAAGACGATTACATTTTTTTCTGATGAAGAGCAAGGAGAGATTGAAATTGAGGAATTATTAGTACGCCCTTTGCTTAAGGGGGATGATATTAAAAGATATGAACCCCTAAATGCAGATAAGTATGTATTGTACCCATACAAATTAGAACAAAATAAGACCAAAATTTTAGAAGAAAGTGAATTAAAAAAACAGTTTCCATTAGGCTATGCATACTTAGTGAAACATAAGAAAAAATTAAAAGACAAGAGAATTGCTCAAAAAACGAATGCTACATACTGGTATTCGTGTCATCGATCTAAAGATATGAACGTTTTTGAGTCTGAGAGAGTTCTTATGCCATATGCAAATCTAGGATGCAACTTAACAATTGCTCCTAAAGGTTCTTATCATAATACTAAGGCATACAGTTTAGTAAAAAATGATGGAGTCAACGAGGATTACAAATACTTCTTAGCATTTTTAAATTCAAATTTAATGTGGTGGTATCAAACAAAAACGGGAAATGTCATAAGAGGTGGCTATTATACGCTAACTAAGAATTTTGTCGAAAACTTTAGAATACCACGTATAGATTTTAAAAATAAAAAAGATGTAAAATTTCATGATCAAGTTGTGAGTATTGTTAATCAAATATTAGAAGTAAAAATGGAACTTTCTAAATCTAAGGCTGAGCAAGATCAACGTTTTGTTTTAAGGCAATTAGCTTCTAAGGAAGCAGAACTAAATAAACTTGTTAGTGCTCGCTATGGAATTGAAACTAATGAGAGCTTAATTGTCGAAAAAAAGGCAGTTCCATTTTATGATGTGGCATAGTAAGGATCTTTAATGGAAAGTGATGAATGTGGAATTGTGTATGTATTAATAAACGAAGCTATGCCAGGTTATGCAAAGATTGGCTTTACTGAGGGGGAATTAGTTCGACGAATAAAAGAACTAGATAATACCTCTACTCCATTACCTTTTGAGTGTTTTTATGCAGCAAAAGTAAAAGATTGTAAAAAGGTTGAAAGACTTTTACATGATGCTTTTTTAGATCAAAGAGTAAGGAAGAATAGAGAGTTTTTTGAAGTAGATCCACAGAGAGTTGTGTGTCTTCTTAACTTGTGGGACAAAATGGGATTTTTTAAGCTAACATCTTGAGTATGTTAGTCAGTATTTGCCCAGCGTTCCATGCTCCAACATTTAACTTCACTAATAATAGTGAAAGG
>Ga0307983_1001427_pt1 | contig 10200 bp, 3 predicted proteins | sample OrgLakmetagen991_FD_201845 | JGI IMG/M metagenome (GOLD analysis project Ga0307983, IMG submission 201845) | Saline water microbial communities from Organic Lake, Antarctica - #991 | ecosystem: Environmental > Aquatic > Non-marine Saline and Alkaline > Saline | place: Antarctica: Organic Lake... | reverse complement strand
TCGAGCCGCTGGTGATACCGCTAATGCCAATCAAGCCGACGCTCGCTTACAAGTTGTAAATCAAGAAATTACTAATGCCAATACGGCGACTAGAGCGCTCCAAGAAAGCGTAATGGCTTCGCGGGTTTCTTTGGAAGCCGAAAAAACAGCTTTAATGGCTGAATTAGCGACCGCTAAAGCCACACAAGATGCGGCAAACGAAGCCAGAGTAGAAGCGCGCTTAACGGCTGTAAACACTCGTATTGAGGAGGCTTCAGCCCAGACACTAGCTATTAACCAAACCGTTAGTGAATCAAGAGCGGCTCTTGAAGCGGAAAAAACCGAACTAATGACGACGGTGCAAGCCGCTCGAGCGGCTGGAGACAGGGCTAACCAAACTCAAGCCGAAGCTCGCTTAGCGGTGGTAAATCAAGAAATTCAGGCGGCTTCAAATTCGACGCAATCGTTGCAATCGAGTATTACGACTTCAAGACAAACATTAGAAGCTGAAAAAGAGGTTTTAAGGGCTGAATTAGAAATCGCTCGTTCTAATGGTGATACGGCTAATATAGCTCGCTTAGAAGCGCGTTTAACGGAGGTGAATCAAGCGATTGAAACGGCGACGCTGAGCACTCAGGTGGTGAATCAGCAAGTGGTCGCCTCGAGAGAAGCTTTAGAGCTTGAAAAGGTGACCTTATTACAAGAAATTGAAACTGCCACGGCGGCTGGTGATCAGGCTCGTCTAGCTCAAGCCCAAGCCCGTTTAAATCAGGTTAATGCTCAAATTGAAACCGCTAATGCTTCGACACTAGCGGTTCAAGCGCAAGTTGAAACGCAAAGAAATAAACTTTTAGCGGATAAAGAAATTTTGTTTGAGCAATATAAAGCGGCTCGTGCTAGTGGTGATTCAGCGAACCTAGAAAGAGTGCGTAAGCAGCTCGTTGAAACTGAAAAAATGTTAGCGGCCTTAAGTACTAAATCATCTGAAGATTATTACGCGGAACAACGAGAAAAATACGAAGCGCGTAAAACGAGCTTAGATTTAGTTATTTCTGAATTTGAAAAAGCGCAACAGTCTGGCAAATCGATTGAAGAATTTAAGACTTCTTTAGAAACACAGGCAAAGGCTTCAAACCCTGAATCTGATTCTTTTCAATCAGCGGCCATTGCACTTGAACAACAAGACCGTATTCAGCGATCTGAATTTTTAGCCGAACAACTATTACGGCTGGAAGAACTTAGAAAAACACCGACAACACTGCCCCCACTTGGGGTAAGTCGTCAGAGTAACGAAACGCTTGATGAGCGTTTGAACCGGGTAGAAACTGAAGCCGAAAAAGCGGCTTTAGCCGCCGCTGCCAGACAAGCTACGGCCGCTCAAATGGCGGACGCTAAACAGTTAGAAAAAATGAGTCAGTTAAGTGCTTTAAGGGTGGAACTAGCAGCGGCTCAAGACGACGCTCGAAAAACTATTATTGCGGCTCGAATGGAAATAGTTCAAGAAGAAATAGAAGCTTTAGAGCGGATTAAAAACCCAGGGCAAGCTTTGACCAGTACCGATATTGAGAAAAGAGTGGCTGATTTACAATCGGAACTCGAAGCGACGAATCAAACCGTTGTGACTGAACAGCAAGCCTTTATTGCGACTCGATTATCGGAGCTTCAGGTACAAATTGATTTGGCCGCCGACCCAAGTGTTAAAGCGGAACTTGAATCTGAAAAAAGACGTTTAGAATCTAATCTTAGCGAAACAGGATTGCTAACCGATTATGAATCGCAGCTTAAGGCGAGTCAAAGAGGTCTCAATCAGCGACTGGCGACGAATCTGAATTCAACCGCTGAATTATTAGTGCAAACACAATTAAATTCGGTTGAAGTTAAACTTCAAAATTTAGAAAAACTAAGTGCCACTCAAGCCGAGATTAGCGCTTTAGAGTCGACCGATATTAGTGACCCAGAGGTGCAAGCGAATATGTTTTTAAAAACGGAAAAAGAAGCCCTTGAGCTAGAGTTAAGAGAATTAAAAGTTCGAATGGCACGAACCAATGATGCCATTGAAATTAAAGCCCTTGAACAGCGAGAAGTTGAAATTTTAGAAGCTTTAAAAACTTTCCCAGCCGACAGTGCCGAAGCTATTACCATTGATAACTTGTTAGTGGTAAAAGCGGTAGATTACTTAAAGCATTACCGATTAGTAGAGGCGCAAGCCCTTAGCATTGGGTTGGAAGATCAAAAACCGGCTAAACTGGCTTTAATTGATTCGCAAATCCAATTACTAACACGGCTAAACAACGTTGGGTACACACCTCAAACGACCCTGGCGACTATGCTGATTGATTTGCAGCGTCGAGAAGAGCAACTACTTACTTTGTTTAGAGACGCTTCAGGAACTCAAGCCGATGACTTAAAAAATCGTTTACTGGTTATTGCTGAAGCGGTCGAACGCTTAGAAGGTTTGGCGGTATATCAGATTCCTAAAACTGATACGGTTTTCAGAGCCACTCAAAAATTAGAAGCGGCTATTAAGTTAACCTCTAAAGCCTTTATCGAAGCCGATACGGAAGTTGAAAAAGTGGTAGCCACGCAAACTTTAAATCAAATGCGTATTAGCCAACAATGGTTGAATCGTTTTTATAACGCTGACAAGCGCGACACTACTATTGGAGAATTAGAATTTAAATTAAGAACGGCTATCGAAGAAAGTAATGCCCCACAAGACGTGGCGGACTTAGTAGCCTTTCAGTCTTTAAAGATAAATTTGAATGCGGCTATTGCCGCGCAAGTAAAAACTGATTTTGATAACTTTAAAATTAACTTAGAAAAACAGGCCAAACAAGTAAACGATGAAGATGAAAAACGAATGATTGAGAATCGAATTAAAGAGCTTAATTATGATAATTTCACTGATCAAGTGACGTTAGCGAAAGCAGAAATGTTTCAAAGTTTATTGGCAGACTTAACGATTAAAGCGAACAGTAACTTATTTTTATACGCTGATATTCCTTTAACCCAATACGAAGAACCATTGCTATTTGAATGGGATTTAGGCGATGGCGAAAAACGCTTTGGTCAAAATGTGGGCCATGAATACTTTGAACCTGGTTTTTACCGAGTGGTGCTAACTATGTTTGATGGCGTGACTTCGGAGCAAGACTTATTTACCATTAAGGTAATCGAATAAAAAGAAAATAAATATGAATACGGACAATACTCCGAATCCAAACTCTAATATAAATCCAGAACCAGTGCCTACGCCGGCTCCGGTTCCTACGGCTGCACCCGTTGAGGTTTCAAATGAACCAGCAGTTAATCCGGTTCCAACGCCAGCGCCTATGCCAACGGCCGCGCCAGTGGAAGTACAAACGCCGCCACCGACCTTGGCGCCAGCCGTACCAGAACCGACAAATGAACAGCCTGATGCGGTCTATCCAACAAATCCAAAACGAGAAGAAAATGCAACCCCACCGCCCACAAATAACGGCTCTACCTCAAATTCAAATGCGAATTCAGGTGGGGCTTCACAGTGGTTTTTGTACAGCTTTTTAATTACCGGAACGGTCTTAGTGTTTGCTTTTTATGGTTCGCTGCTGTGGGCTTTATGGACGGGCAATGCGGCTAATCCTTTGTTTGAAACTTTAGGGATTGAAGCGTCTGGGCTTAAAAACTTGTTGTTAACGCTGACGAATCTTATTTTTGGAGCCTTAGCGCTCACACTTTTGATTACGACTTTAGTTTATATTTTTAGATGGTCGCTCGCTAAATCAACAGATTTAAATAGACGTTCGTTATTAACTCGCTTCTTACTATTTTTAGTTTTATTTGCCGCTTCTATCGGAGCCTGGTTTTCACTGTATTACTTGATATCACAGGTATCAGGCCAGACCCAAACGGCGGTTGATAATTCACTTATCGCAACCGTTCCTGAAAACGTGATTGGCTTAAGTTCACCCGTTACCGTGGAATTTGATATCGGAACACAAATGTTTGAGCGTATTCCACAACAAGTAGTGCGGCAAATTAATTGGGATTTTGATGGCGATGATCAATACGACGCCTCGGGGCCAAAAGTGACGTACCGATTTTTAGATCGAGGCAGCAACAATGGTCGTTTCCCGGTGACCGCTGAAGTTTTTTACTTCTCTACTTTAGAAAACCAAGAAGTGTCTTTTAAATCCGTGCGTGAAGTTATTATTAATAATGAAAACGTGAATGCTAAAATTAACGCGGCGCCTGAGTCTGGGCCTTTTCCTTTAGAAGTTGAATTTAATGCGGCTGAATCGAAAGATCCAGACGGAGACGTGATTATGTATGAATGGGATTTAGACGGTGATGGTGATTTTGAAGTCCGACAAGAAAGCCCGATTATTACCGAAACCTTTATGAAAGTAGGGGAATATAAAGTGCAGTTGAGAGTAACGGGGCAAAACAATGATACCGATGTCGTAGAAAAAATTATTACCGTTAATACCCCTGAAAGCGACTTAAAAGCGGTTATTACAAGTGCGGATGCCTTAGAAGGTTTTGCGCCTTTAAAAATTTCTTTTGATGCTTCACAGTCTTTTGTAAAAGAAGGCGTGATTACGCAGTATGAATGGTTTATTGAAGGTGAAGACGAACCTGTTTTAGGCCGACGTTTACAACGAATTTTTAGAACCCCTGGAGAATATAATGTGAGTTTAACGGTGCAAAATGATTTAGGGGAAAGACAGCGTGTAGAAAGAAAAGTGACCGTTTTAGAAGATAACGTAACGGCTAAAGTTGAAGTTAAAACGACTCCGGCTGCGCCGGCTAACGCGGTTCTCAAGGGAGCGGTTCCTTTTGAAGTATCATTTGATTCATCGGCTTCACGTATTAAAGAACCACTCGAATGGAATTGGGATTTTAACGACGATGGTATTATTGACGCCTACGGGGAAGCCGTGCAGCACGTATTTCGGCAGGTAGGAACCTTTGAAGTACAGTTGACCATTATTGATTCTGATCAGGTTTCTAATACAGCCGTTATACCAGTTCAAGTTGATAAAGCTGGAGTTACGGCGTCTATTGCCGCCCAGCCTTTTGCCGGGCCAGCGCCACTTAAAGTTAAATTTGATGGTTCAGCTTCAAGTACTGATGAAGGCGAAATTGTAAATTATATCTGGGAATTTCCTGGCCGAGACCCGATTAATTATGGAGCGCAAATTGAGTATGAATTTAAACAAATTGGAAACTACATTGTGAAGATGTCGATTTTAACTTCAAAAGGGCAAACCGCTAGCGATGAGATAATTGTTTCGGCACGAGCGCCTATTGTCAGTGCGGATTTCAAACTAGTTCCAACCAGTGGTACCGCGCCTATGCTCGTACAAGCGACACCGAGTATTTCTAAAGGAATTATTCGTGAATACGAATGGGACTGGGGTGATGGCACCCGTTTAATAACCGTATTCTCGCCTGAAGCAGTGCAGCACACTTATCAAGAACCGGGTGAATACGTTGTAACCTTAAGAATGACCGATCAAAGTGGTATTGTTTCAGAAAAAGTACGGGCCATACAAATAAGATAAGGTTTTAAAAAGCTGGTTTGAGCGTTGATTACTACTCATTTTTCTGGTATAATGTTAAGATTACAAAAAAAAATCTTAATACAAAAAAATGTTACGTATCATTCTGCCGGCTTTCTTGTTTAGCCTTTTTAGCCCAATAGCACAGGCGCAAATAACCTGGGGTGAAAATATTACGGCGGGTTCAACGACGCTTAAAAGCTTCACATATTAATGAAATACGAGCTGCGCTTGAAGATTTACGAACTGATGTAGATGGCGGCAGCGGTGGAGCGTGGACCTCCGGTGCAGGGGGTGATGTTTATTATAACGGTGGCGATGTAGGGATTGGTAAATCAAACCCAGCTGTCAAACTTGATATGACTGGGCAAATACGAACCACCTCTCATATTGAAGCGGGAAATGGAACCGGCGGTGTGGCCTTAACGGTAAATGATGGTTATGGAAACGCGAATGTAACCTGGAACCATGTAGGCGGAGTGCCTGATGTATCGGGGAATGCGGCTCGAATTGAAGTAAATACCGATGCCACTAGTAATGCTAGAATGGACTTTGAACTTGGCAGTGGTGTTACGAGCGGCGTAGCTACAGGCCTTAACAGGATAATGACCTTGCAAGCGGACGGAAATGTGGGAATTGGAGTTACAAATCCCGAAACAGCATTAGATGTAGACGGAACCTTGCTATTGCGAGGTACAGATCGAGGAACCTCTTTGGATGCCAATGGAACTCTAATGTTTAACACTTTTAGAAATCAGTCAGGTGATTACCCTAGATTAAGTAACGGATACGTTGGTAGTATTGGGCACAATCGAACTACTGGGAATTTCAGTATTGTTCCCGGTACTAATGGCTCGGTAGGTGGTAATGCTAGTTTTTTTGGTGGTGGCGTTGGTTTGCACGTCTTAAATAATGGAAATGTTGGGATAGGGACGTCTAGTCCAACGGCTAAGTTAGATGTTGACGGTAACATTAGAATGAGCACGGGGAGAAGTCTTTTTTTTGGTACAGAGGATCAGAGTATATACGGTGATAATGCAACCGCTTATTATGCTAATAGTAACCACTCTACGGTGACCCAAATGATCTTTCGAGATAAAGAAAATACAACTTATGGTCGTGTGTATGGCTCTGGAAATGGGTCTAGTTTCGGACTACTCGATGGAGATGGCCAATGGGGTATCCAGATGGTTAAAGATAATGCCACGTTATTTAATGTGAACAATAGTGAGAAAATGCGTATCCTGAGTAATGGTCGTATAGGAATTGGAACCACAAACCCAAATGGTGATATAGGGGTTTCAGCGGTTAGTCCGGTGATGAGTTTAGAAAATACGGCGTCTACAGCCGGTGCTGGTGGTGTGGTTAGATTTGGCCATGACCAAGACGGTTCAAGAACCCCGATTGGAGAAATAAGAGGTGAACTAAGTAATGGTTCAGCGGCTAGTCGAGCAGGAAATTTAAGTTTTTGGACTTCAAACGGAGGCTCTTTATCTGAAAAAATGACACTTATGGCCAATGGTAACGTTGGTATTGGAACGACTAACCCGAATTCAGAACTGCATGTTAGTGGATCTGGCTTTGTGTACTCTAAAATTGAAAGTACGAATGCGGCCCAAGATCCAGTTTTAGCTTTAACAAACGATGCTGGTGGAGCCGCTGAATGGACTATGCGGCTTGATAAATCAAGCGGTAACCGACTGCAGTTTCGCTACAACAACAACATCTTAATGTCTATGGAAACCAATGGAAATATGGGAATTGGAACGAATAATCCAGTACGACCTTTAGAAGTTGTAGGTACCATTAGAGCCACGAGTTATGAAGGTGATGGTTCAAATTTAACGGGCATTACCCCAACGGGCGCGATTTTAGATTCTACACCAGGAAATTGGGAAGTAGCTTCAAATTCAAATAGTAGTAGTTATATAAATGCGGCTTTAGAAGTGAGAGAGCTTAATAATGGTGGTGCACAAACAGGCACTAACGCCCAAGCACCAAGAGTGGCTTTTCATTGGGGTGGACGAGCGGCGAGTCAAATTGGAATGGGGACTGATGGCGTGATTAGAACGTTTGATAACCCAGGAACGGGTTATGAAGATTTTGCGGCCGAAAATATAACGGCTAACGGAAATATATCCGCGAATGGAACGGTGTATCAAGGGGATGGAAAAAGTATTATTCAATATAGTGATGCTTGGTTGCGTTTAAATCCAAGTAATCAATTTACCAATGGTATTTACGCTGGAGCGCTCCCACTAAGAACCGATGGAGAATTACAAGCGGGGTCTGGAGGAAGTCGATTTGTGGTTAAAGCGAATGGTAATGTTGGTATTGGAACCACTAATCCGCAAGCCAGTTTACATGTAGATGATATTAATGACTTAACTTTAACATCAACTAATCACTCTGCGACATTTGGTCAACATAATGGGATCAACATAGCCATTGATAATAATGAAATTATGGCTCGAAATAACGGATCTGAATCTGCCTTACATTTAAATGCTAATGGAGGGAATGTGACTATTCGTGACGCTCAAGGCGGTGGGACTAACGTAATGTTTAGAGATGACGGTCGAGTTGGAATCGGAATTAATGCCCCTGCATCAGTTCTTCATTTAGCCGACAATAATCCAGAAATAACTTTCACAAATACCGCTGAATCGACTGGTACAAACGCCACTATTGGTATGTTTGATGACGGCTTGGCGCTGTCGTCTCAAGATCCATTATCAACCTATGCCGATATTTATATTGGCCAAAACCGACGAGTTGGGATTGGAACGACTTCTCCAGCTGAAGACTTTGAAGTAAACGGTGATATACTAGCGGATGTTTTCATGCAAGTGGCCAGAGGGAGTGGAAGTATAGCCATGACGGCTAATGATGGTGGCGGAAACGCTAATATCGCCTTTAATCACCGAGCTTTAACACCAGATCAGAACGGTAATGCCGCTCGAATTAATACTAACGTTGATGCTTCAACAAACGCCAATATGGAATTTCAATTAAAAAGTGGCGTGACAGCGGGTACTTCTGTAGGGCTCGAAACGGTAATGGAGCTACGTGAAGGGGGGGAAGTACGGGCCCAAAAGTACTGTGATGAAAATGGAAATAGATGTATGGACCCAAGTCCTGCTGCGGGGGCCCCTAAAATGGCAATGTTTGATGAAATAACTTACTCAAATAATAATTTAAGTAACGCAAGAAACAGTTGGAACACGATTGTAAATCAGACTGAAACAGCTGGAGGATCAGCGGTATCAAGCTCAGATTGGAAGGAGAACTGTACTTGGAATACGAATGAAACAGTGCCAACAAGTAGCGCTAGTTTTGCAGCAGGGCATGAAACTTTGCGAGAAAGGCTTGATTGGTGTGGACGAATAATGTGCCGTGTTCATCCAAGTCTGCAGCCTGGTTCTATTATGGTTGATATTGGGGCGCGTGGAAGCGCGGCACCTTATACTTATAATATACAATGTGTAAGTCCTCTCTAAGATTTAGTTTAATCCGTTAAAAGCACCTCGCTAAGCGAGGTGTTTTTTTAAATCTTGATTTAAGAATTTCAAATCTTAGTCTTTATCTTCCCAAATTCGCCCACGGTAATACACATTGTTTTCATCTCTGGCAGCGTAATCATGCGACATTGGCACAAAGGTTTCAACATCAGCGCCTTCGACCAAAGTCTCAAAATAGTAAATGTTATTATCCACTTGGTAGTACAAATTACCCAGGGCTTTGAAGGTATCTCCATTTACGCCCATCGGTTTATTAAACACCCACACACCCGCTTTATCTTTCCCTATTCCGTAGCCTAAAACTTCAAAGGTACCTCTATCAACGCCTAAAACAGTGCGCCCATCGTAATAAATATAATTTTTGTCTTGGGCATAGCCGCCAGCCAAGACTTTGAACGTCGATATATCGGCGTCAAACATTGGTTTATTTAAGTAAAATAAGGACTCGTTTTTAAGTGAGTAAGCGGGAGCAAAACCTTGTGATACGGCTTTAAGCTGAAAATTAAAAATACTGATGACCATAAAGAAGATAGCAAAAGTCAGTAAGATAATGCCTGGATGTAATTGAATTTTTTTCATAATATTTTTTATTTTTACAGCTCAATTGTAGCTAATTCGTTTAAGAGAAACAAAATTACTCGCTTTAGTGTGCTGGTTGTATAATTAATTTGTTCTTTATTTAGGAAAGATTAAAATCAAAGAGTGAAAAAATTAATATTAGGTTTAGCTTGCTTAGTGCCGCTTAACAGCTGGGCTTTTGTGGTAACAGACGATAATTTGCAACGAAACAGCCTGAATGTTTTAATTGAATCGTACGATAATCAAGCCGACATAACGGTGACGCACATATTGCAAAACCCAACGGATGAGGCGATTAATTTTTCTTATTTTCTACCCACTACAAACTTAGCGGTAACCCCAGAATTTTCTTGGCAGTCAGATATTTTACCACTGACGAATTTAAATCGTGAAACAGCGGCGGATGAAGTGTTTGAGTTTGCGAAACAATATGACAATCCAGCCTGGCTTGGCAGTCTTGATTCAAGTTTTGAAAACTGGTTTAAAACGGAGTCTCTGGTTTTGCCTGCCGGCGAAACAGGAATTTTGAAGTATAAATTAAATCAGCCTTTAGAATTTTTTGAGAATTTTTATCAAGG
>Ga0307983_1001422_pt1 | contig 10214 bp, 13 predicted proteins | sample OrgLakmetagen991_FD_201845 | JGI IMG/M metagenome (GOLD analysis project Ga0307983, IMG submission 201845) | Saline water microbial communities from Organic Lake, Antarctica - #991 | ecosystem: Environmental > Aquatic > Non-marine Saline and Alkaline > Saline | place: Antarctica: Organic Lake... | reverse complement strand
CAAGGGGGTCTTCAATCCGTTCTGGATCAATACCATACTCCAACAACATTAAACCCTGGGCACTCCCCCAGAACTGGAGAGCATCGATACGAGTTTCCGGGGATCTATGCTCCCTGGGTCGATCCTCCAAGGTTTGCCTGGTCAAATCCTGACCAACATTGAGCCATGACGTGGACCCATGCCGCCCGTACTCTGTCAAAACGAGTTGAATGGCCTCGTCATCGTAACCCTCAACGCCTATCATTGATTGAAGGTCCCCACGAGTCAGGCTGTGTCGTTCGATAATCCCATCGTTGGGCTTTCTGGCATTTGGCAACGGATATATGTCAAAAGGAGACACTCGATTAAACTCTAAAGCAATCTCGTCCTTGACTTCCACCGGAGGTCCGTCAAGAGAGGGGTATCCCCCCTGTTGCTGTTGCATACCCATTTCAGATTGCTGAGATATTTGCTGTTGCTGTTGCTGTTCTTTCCATCGGAGTCTCTTACGTCTGCGAAGGACCGGGCCTTTGAGAACTCCCGCCGGGAAAGTAACGATATCGTCAAGAATCTCTTTGACTGCATCGTCCCAACCCGCCTCTTCAACAAGATCTTGAAGTTTTGTTTCTACTTTTGTCCGGGCCTTCTTTGCTTCCTGCACCATCTCATGCCGCAATTCCTCAGCAATTTGACCTGACCGGGCCTGCATTGTCTGCTGTAGCCATTGCTGTGCCTGCTGTTCTGACGTTATAGCCCCACCCTGGATCTGCATTATGAGTTCCTGCTTCATCTGCATTTGGGTTTCTTGAGCCAACCGTTGATTGATCGCCACCATTTGCTCTGGGGCCAAATCGGGCACAGACGTGGGCTTCGTCCCCCAGGGCTTGTCGTCGGCAGGGAAAAGAATATCAGTAATCCATGCAATGGCAGCGGAACATTTTTCATCAGTGAGCATCATAAATATCTCAGAGCCACCATTTTCCTGTATAGCTTTCAGCTTTGATGGAGAATACTCACCCCGTTTCTGCCGAAGGGATTGAATCATGCGGTTTTCCACCTCAACTTTAGCTTCCTTGGATGCCTGCCAGCAATCCCGGACATATGACGCCAGGGATGTGATTATGGGCCTATTCTGGCGCTCCTGGGCCTCTTTGTTAGCGTCATACTCAGCTTGTTGCTCTTCGTCGATCTGTGTATTGTTTTTGACTTGAATCATTATGTCCATCCTCTGGCGCTTTGTTGTTGAATTGTGATGACTGCTCCGCTTGAAACACGGAAATTATGGCCCATAGCCAAAGTTTGAAAAGCATCAGCCCCATTACTATTCTCGTCGTGCAGGGGTTTGTTGTCGTAGCATTGAGCGTGTTCATTCCATTTTTTTCGATAGTTCTCTAATCTAACCAGGCCATCTGAACACCGGACTTCATCAAACCAACAAATCCCGAGGAATCTCCGAGCCGCATTGATTGAATCCATTTTGTCGTTCACACGGGGTATCCGTTCAAAGTTGATACCTACTTTTTTTGCTGCCTCCCACCTGGAAACACCAGTACCCAACTCACGAACTGAAATGTCATGGGGGGCATTGTGTTCTGTGTACCGATACCCAAGATCCTGGAGCCGGTCATAGTAGTATTCAAACCCCTCCCCAGACCCTTCCAAATAGTCAATGACGTGAATCTCCCGGCCCACATCTTGAGTGAACCAGATAGCCATCACATCATTCATGCCCAAGTCCCACCATGTTTTTACACCAATGCCAGAATCTACAGGGACTGAGCAAATGCGGTCGTCTTTTCTGATTTTCTGGAACTGGTTCTGGAAATATGCGCCCTTGATGGATTGGTCGAATGCTTCGGCGGGTGTGGACGGGTGCTCCCGCTTCATATCATCGCCAAGCCTGTTATGTTTTCTTACATACCAATACTTTTGGCCCTGATCCAGTTCAACACCGTGAGTTTCTTCCAGCTCTGCGAAGTATTTTAGAAAATCCCTTGTAATCGGCACGGCCTGGGGAACTGTGTTATTCGGGTTTTGATACCAAGGGAAAAAATGGAACTTGAAATCCAGGGATGAAAGCTCCTTGTTCATCGCCTCGGCATCTTGAGCCTCTTTGCAGTAGTCATAGAAGTATCCGGCCTTTCCCTCAGCTGTGCTCTCAATAAAAAGAAGGCACTGTCCAGACTCAGTGTGAATTGCCTCAAGCGCTCCTGTGACAATCTCTCGGGCTTTTTCAGGGAACCGAGCGCACACTTTCCCAAACTCGCTAATATGCAGGAGCTGAGCAGTACCAGACCGGAATGACGTACCCACTGTAATAATGGAATTATTGCTGAGTTCAAGCTCTGATTTTGATTTTGACTTTGTGGGCCTGACTTCCAGGAGCCAATCGGGAAGGTTTTCATACGGATACAGAATTTTCCGGCGAAATATCTTCCCGGCATCGTCCCGGTTGTGAGCAATAATACCGGCCTCCACGTCAGAGTTGAACAAGCATTCGTCCAGAAAATAAATATCAATAAAGGTCGTAAATCCCAGCTGACGGGCCTTTAAGATTAGATTTTGCGTGTGGAGGTTTTTGAGAAGATACATTTGAGCGACGTTAGGGCGAAACAAGATCCGTTGTCCTGCATCATCAATGATGTAATAGAGATTGCTCAGTCTCCAAAGTTTGTCGGAAAACCGGCGCTTAAACTCCATGCTTGCCGGATCAGTTAGCTCCAGAGCGTGGGCCTGGGATTTCCCCTGGGGATCAATCATTGTTATCTATACCCCGTGTAGCCCCATCTATTTCGTCGAGCAGAGCGGCAACAATCGAAAGCGGAGCGCCATCTTTGCCCATAATTTCTTTCTTTTCTATGAAATCACACTGAGATTTGCCCAGGAGTTCAGAAGCTCTTAATCTTGCGCTTGGGTCCAACTCTTCATCACGCACAAAGCTCGTCCAAAACTGTTGACGTTCTTCTCTCGTTGCGATCGTGCTGGCCTTTTTTCCTGCGTTTCTCGCCTGTATAGCTGCCCAAATGTGGGGTTTCCGTAGGTTCTCCTTTCCCATTGAGCATAAAGTATTCTCGTTGCCCTTGTACCCCGCAATACGGGCAGCTTCGGTCCCGTTGCCAGCATAGGCATCAACGAACGCTTGTTGTTTTGGAGATAGTTTTTTCACGCCTCAACCCTATTGTTTTCAATCGTCCCGGCGAATAAATAAATTTCCTTGTCGACGATTTCAGTAGTCTTAAACGCCCGATTGCAACACAAACACACTCTACATCGTGCTATCTCTCGCTCAAGGGCAGAATCTGTATCAATAACCCGGCTTTTTTTGTATCCGCAAAAAGGGCAGTCCATGTCGCTCCTGTCTATATAGCGTTATATTTTTGAGCCCCATTTTCCCAGGGGTACAATTAGAGCGCAAGAATTACCCGGTTCAGATTTGCCAAACCAAACTGGATAATTTTATCTTTAATGTTTTGTATTGTTATTTCAATACCTTATAAAATACTTTACTTTATACACTAAAAAAGTGCATTTAATCCTTGACTATCCACCTACAGGGTGTATAATGAAATAAAGATCGAGAGAGAAACCAACTACAAAACAAAGGAGAAAGGCCATGATTAAAATAACAATCCTCGAATCACAGTTTAGTCCAGTAATTTTCGTAATCTCGGAATCAAACGCTACTGTACTCGCAAATACCGTCAACGCAGAGTGCAAAAGGCTTTTAGACAAAAGTGAAACTGCTGACAGAGAAACGGCCAATGCAATCGCATATATTTTAAATTCAACAACTGCATACTCAATGTCCGAAACATCCAATTTCATGAAAGAATTAAAAATATTAACGGGATATCGCTCAAGCCATACAAGTGGGAATACAATAAACATGAGGCAGTTTGAAATTGAGAATACAGCGTTTATAAATAAAAAATATATCAATGAGATCGCTGAGACACTTACAGAGACTATCAAAAAATTTAACGAAACCAATATTTAAATTAACGAAACCAATATTTAAACCAACCAGCCCGGCTCCGGTCGGGCAAAAAAGGAGATTAAAGATGAGAAAGATAATAAACGGCACAAGGTATGACACCGAAAAGGCCGAGTTGCTCGGCACAGGCACAAGCGGCGGATCACAGAGTGATTTCCGATACTTTCATGAAGAACTATATAAAACCCCCCGGTCCGACAAATTCTTCATCGCAGGCAAAGGCCACGGCATGACTCGATGGGCACGATCAATGGACGGTGGCAACTTCCGAGGATGGGGAGAAGGAATATTGCCAATCTCAAAGGCTGAGGCACTGGAATGGGCTGAGCAGTACATGGATGCCGATGAGATCGAAGAACATTTCCCCGACCTCATCCAGGACGCATAAAAAATTTAACGGCGTTGAATCTCAAACCTTCAACGCCGTATGTCAAAAATAGAAGTTAATTTTAAAGGAGATTAAAATGACCAACTCATTCAATCCAGAGAAAGATACACCAGCTAATCGAATTGCATCTTTAAAAGCTGCCCAAATCGAACATTGGGGTTTATCACCCCAGGAGAGAGCTGCAACGAGAGTTGCGGTTTGGGTGGAAGGCGGATACGTCTTCTGTTCTGGTAGCTGGTCAGGCCAGCCACCAGAAGGAGAGGTTGAAATGTGATTTACCAGGCCCGGCCAATCAAGCCGGGCTTTTTTAAACATTGTCAAGAACTTTAACTACCTGTTTTGACCATGATTTAACCCCAAACAGGCCACATACTCAACCGATCTACCAATTTAGCAAAAAACCCGTGTTAAAATCCTCTTAAATGAAACGATAAGAATCTTTTAAGAGGAAAACACGGGTTTTTTATGGCATACACCTCGATAGATTTAGAAAAAATTCAGAAAGCCATCATTGATCTCGGCGCAGGCGATCGAGTCGTCCAGGTTGATTTTTCAGATGGTCACTCCACAAAATACTCCGAAACGACAAAAAAAGATTTGTTTGAAATAGAATCAAGGATTCTCAGATCCTTAAACCCCACATCCAAGCGATATATTCGGACAGTTTCCCGGAAGGGCCTATAATGGGTCACATTGTTGACAAGACAGGGCGACCATATACAAACGCCCCGACGTTTGAGGGTGCCAGCTATGCACCTCGAATGTCAAATTTTATCGCCCCCACTATTGGACCCAATGTGGCCATTGGAAATAATCTATCTACGCTCCGTGGAAGATCCCGCCAGGCCATCCGTAACAACCCTCTCGCAAAAGGGGCACAGACAACCAGAACGGCCAACATGGTCGGGACTGGCATCAAGCCCCGCTTTAATTTTGACAAAAACACAGAGTTAAAAGAAAGAGTCCAAGAGCTTTGGCTTGATTCTGTGTCTGAATTTGACTGGGATGAAAACACCGATTTTTATGGGCTCCAAGGGATTATTTCAAACGCTCTTTTCTCGGACGGTGAAAGCCTGGCGATGTTTCGTCCCAGGAACAGTTATGCAGATCTTATGGTTCCGCTTCAGATCCAACTCTTAGAAGCTGACCATCTTGACATTGCATATACAACGACATTGCCCAGCGGAAACAAGATCCGAATGGGCATCGAATACAATACCATGGGCAAGCGTGTTGCATATTGGCTGCACAAAGACCACCCCGGCGAAGCTTACATGAACTCCGATATGGGCAGGGCAAGAGTTCCAGCGAAAAATATCATGCACATATTCGACCCGACCCGACCGGGCCAGCAACGGGGTTTGCCGTCAATGTCGTCCACGCTCGTAAAGCTTCATGAAATAGATCAATGTGTAGACGCTGAGCTTGTCCGGCGAAAAACAACGGCTCTATTCGGCGGATTTATCACGTCACCGGACGAAGACGGCGGAATTCCCGATTTTATGGGAGTTGCTGAATCTACATCGACAGGAGACGTTCAGGGTCTTGAGCCTGGATCTTTTGCCGTCCTATCACCTGGTCAAGAAGTTACATTTTCAGAGCCCAAAGATGTTTCAGGATCATATAACGCATGGATGAGACAACAGCTTATGGACCTGAGTCGGGGGTGGGGAATTACCGCCGAACAGCTAACCGGCGACCTTTCAGAAGTCAACTATTCATCAATTCGGGCAGGGCTTCTTGAGTTTCGCCGTATGATCACAATGGAGTTGAAAAAAACTCTTGTTTTTCAATTTTGTAGGCCGGTTATTCAGCGCTGGATGTCAACGGCAGTCTTGGCAAACAAGCTACATATTGAAAATTTCCACATCGACAAGCGCAAATATTACCGGGGTATCAGCTGGCAAACTCAGCCATGGGCATGGGTTGATCCGTATAAAGACATGCTTGCAGAGATATTAGAAATCCGTGGAGGACTCAAGAACTACACGCAGGCCCTCAGCGACCGTGGCCAGGACATCGAAACATTCTTTGCAGAGCGCAATGAAGAGGAAAAGATTCTCGACGCTTACAAATTTATTTTTGACACAGACCCCAGGAGAACAACATCGAAGGGCATGTATCAGGCCATGGGCGAAACAGAGGAAGGAGGTAAAAAGAAAGATGAATGATCTATTAGGGTCTCCCTTTTTGATGGCCGAGGTGAGTTTTAACGAGCTTGCAAACCTGACGCCAGAGGCACTTGAAGCAAAACGAGCGCAGAGGTTAGAGCGAACATATACCGTAAAAAAACGGGACAATGTAGCAGTCATGGCGGTTCACGGGGCAATCTCCCGGCATGATTCTTTTTTAAATTGGATCAGGGGCGGCACTGCCCTGGAGGATCTTGCGCTTGATTTTAAAACAGCTCTCGATAATCCAGAAATCAAGGCCGTGATTCTCGACGTGGATTCCCCCGGCGGTGAGGCAGCAGGCATCAATGAATTTGCAGAAATGGTTCGTGCTGCCAAAAAGCCGGTAATCGCATATGTGGGAAACCAAGCGGCATCGGCGGCATTGTGGATTGCATCGGCGGCACAGGAAATTGTGGTCAACGAGACGGCAGAACTTGGCTCACTCGGTGTCGTTTTCGGGTATCGTCCGTCTGAAAGTAAAATAGTTGAGATTGTCTCCACGGCATCACCCAAAAAGAGACTGGACCCAGGGTCAAAAGAGGGAAAAGCAGAGATCCAGGGCCGAGCAGATGACCTGGCCGGTATTTTTATTGCCCAGGTAGCAAAATATCGAAAGGTCACAGAGGAAAAAGTTAAAAGCGATTTCGGCCAGGGTGGAATGATGATCGCTGCAAAAGCCATCAAGGTCGGAATGGCTGACAGATATGGAAGCCTGGAAAACTTAATCACTGAGTTGCAGGCCAAACACACAAATACTTATGGAGGAACCCACATGGGTTTAACTACTGATTTACGTGCATTGATTGCCGGAAAAGACGACTCTGAAATTGAGAAGTCTTTTGAAACAATTGGGTATATCCCGAAGGCGTCCGGCGACGCTCCCGACGTGGAGAAAATCAAAACAGAGGCCATGGCCACAGGAAAAGCGGAGGCTGTAGACGAAACCAAAAAGGCCGAAACTGCCAGGATTGCCGCAATCATGGAAAAGGTCCAGATTGCAGGCGTCACCAACGCCAAGTTTACAGCGGAATTGCTCGGAATGACATCCGAAGAGGCAGGAAAAAAAATTATTGACGCCCAGGCCGACGTATCTGCTCGGGCTGAAATCTTTTCGACAGTAAACCCTATGAGCAACGGCGGCGAAAACCCCCTGGTTGCTGATGCAAAAAAAAGAGCCGGAGGTAAATAATGGCAGCTTATACAGAACCCAACAACCTAAAAGATTTTTTGGTCTGGGAAGAGGAACGTGGCAAGAGCCGTGAGAAAGTTACTATTCTCTCCGGGGAGAATGTCGCACTGGCCGGGGTGGTGGGAAAAATCGCATTATCCTGTCCTGCAACCGGTACGGCTGGCGATGGCAATACCGGTGAAAGCACATGTGATTCAGTAACCGCCGGACCGAAAGCCAAGATTGGAACATATACTCTAACATGTATTGCCGAAGCAACCGGAGCAGGTACGTTTGCTGTTGCAGATCCTGATGGTTTCGCCCTGGCAAGCGCCACTGTTGGAACTGCTTATGTTAACGACCATATCAATTTTACCCTGACCGATGCCGGGGAAGATTCAAATCTTGGCGATATCTACACCATTGAAATCACCGCCGGTTCCGGGAAATATGTTGAAGTTGACCCCACAGCCGTTGACGGATCTCAGAACGCCGCAGGTGTTGCTATCGCCAACTATAATGCATTGACCGCCGACACCGCAGGCGTTGCAATCGTTCGAGACGCCATCATCACATCATCAAACCTGGTATGGCCATCAGGCGCAACAGAACCACAAAAAACCGCTTGGCTGGCACAGCTTGCCGACACCGGAATCATTGTAAGGGAGGAATCATAATATGTTGAACCCTTGGGCAAATGACGCCTTTTCTATGGCGTCACTGACAGATGCAATTAACATCCTGCCGAACAATTATGGCAAGATCGAAACAATGGGCCTTATGCCGATCAAAGGCGTAAGGACTCGCACAATCATGATTGAGGAAAAGAATGGTATTCTCAATCTTATCACGTCACAGCCTCCCGGATCTCCCGGAGCGCAGAACCAGACCGGGAAAAGAGCTGTTCGGTCTTTTGTAATCCCCCACCTGCCCCTGGACGACACACTGCTCCCCGCCGAATATGAGGGAGTACGTGCCTTTGGTTCTGAAAACGAGCTTGCGCCTTTCATGACGATCATGAACGACAAGCTCCAGACGATGAAAAACAAGCACGCTATCACCCTGGAACATCTAAGAATGGGCGCTCTCAAGGGTATCATCCTGGATGGGGATGGGTCCACGATGTATGACCTTTATACCGAGTTTGGGATCAGCCCCAAGACGGTCAGTTTTGCGCTTGGGACAGACACTACAAAAGTGAGATCAAAATGCCTTGCAGTCTCCAGACACATCGAGGAAAACCTCAAAGGTGAAACGATGACGGGAACACATGTTCTTTGTTCTTCGGGATTCTTTGATGCCTTGATCGATCACCCGCTCGTGAAAGAGGCATATGCAAATTACGGCGAAGCGGCGGATAGGCTCGGCGGAGATCCCAGGAAGGGCTTTAAATTCGGCGGTCTGACATTTGAGGAATATATCGGCAATGCCCCAGATGCTGACGGTAATTCCAGGAAATTTATTGCCGATGGTGAAGCCCACGCATATCCTACCGGGACAATGGCAACATTCCAAACATATGTTGGCCCTGCTGATTTTGTGGAAACAGCCAATACAATTGGTGTGCCATTCTACGCAAAACAGGAGCCCAGGAAGTTCAACCGGGGAGTTGATCTACACACGCAGTCAAACCCGTTGCCCCTTTGTAAGCGCCCCGAAACTCTCGTGAAACTGACGGTGGCATAGGGAGGTTTCCTTATGAGCGAAAAATCAATTATAAGCCGGGAGACGATCACGTTCACAGCGAGCGCCGTTGAGTTGGAGATTCCCCCCGGCACGAATAAGATTTGGATACTCAATTTGTCCGATGATGCTCTGCTGACCGTCGAGGTAAACGAGCAAACAGCGACACCCGAAGATGATGCAGAGTTTTATCAGATGACAAATGCAATCAGCCTGTTGCAGTTTCCGTTTTACGCCGAAATGACAAAGATTTACCTGTCATCCCCGGCGGCATCAACGGCCCAGGTGGAGTTCCGCAGAAGATGAGCGATCCCCTGATCCAAAAAGCGGCGAGAGATATCATGGTAAAACGTGGTGTCTCCGCTGTTTATGAATCCGTGGATGGATGTACCACAATCCCTGATTGCCTGGTCAGAGTTGATCATGAAACACTGCTCCGGCCAGACGGCGCAGACTATGAGATCCCAACGTTTGGGATTACAATCCAGGCCCTGTTTGAAGATGTCGGAATACCAATGCGGGGGGACGAGTTTGATATTGACGGGTCTGTTTACCGGGTGGAGCGCATTGATAGCAACGATCGAGTTTTCGTGAAGGTGGTGGTCAATGAGCATTGAAATATCACAATCTGATCTTGCCCGTGTTGAGAGTCTTTTGCGTGACATCAAAAACGGTAGCAAGCGAGCGCTCACAAATGCGATAAATAAAACCCTGACCAACGTACAAACCAGGGCGGCCAAGGATGTCGGTGCGGACCTGGCGTTAACGGCAAAAAGAATCAAGCAAGATTTTACCATAAAAAAGGCTAATTTTTCGGATATTTCGGGA
>Ga0307983_1001421_pt1 | contig 10214 bp, 3 predicted proteins | sample OrgLakmetagen991_FD_201845 | JGI IMG/M metagenome (GOLD analysis project Ga0307983, IMG submission 201845) | Saline water microbial communities from Organic Lake, Antarctica - #991 | ecosystem: Environmental > Aquatic > Non-marine Saline and Alkaline > Saline | place: Antarctica: Organic Lake... | reverse complement strand
GTTCAGGTTCTCCAGTTGGTCCTGTTGGTTCAGGTTCTCCAGTTGGTCCTGTTGGTTCAGGTTCTCCAGTTGGTCCTGTTGGTTCAGGTTCTCCAGTTGGTGTTTCTTCCAATTCTTTAAAGTAATCTATCCAAGATTGTCCTTGAACTGTTATACCACTAAGTCTGTACCATAGTAATATGCCACCGTTAGTCATTAAAGAATGTAATCCCATTATTCCATTTTCTCCTATTGCTACTACCCCAGCTTCATAAAAAAGCTTTTGTTGTGCTAACTCAGATTCACTATCTTCAAATGGTAACCAGCCTGATTCAGGTACTATTATTTCTATTTCTGGATTATTTGATCTTAACTGATTAATAAAGGGATCCCAATTAATTCCTTCAAATATCGCATCTTCCTGGTTTTCTGGTTGTTCATCAGATTTATATCCTGCGTAATAATGTACAGTAAGTCCACAGTCTAGACCTTTATCTTCGATGTATTTAAGAACCTCATGGTTCCAAATAGGTCTATAATATCTGAATTTCTGTCTTTGTTCTTGTTCAGTTCCTTGAACTATCCATTCAGCAGTAGCCCCGTTTTCTTCCCAAGTTTCTAAAGGAAATTCTAATTGATCTGCAGTAAATTGGTGAGAACAACCCAATAACATTATTTTAACTTCTGGAAAGTTTTCTTGCATTAAAGGAATCCAAGAATCTAACATTTCTTTATATTCATCAATGGTAACTTTTTCAGAAACCTTTATATTTGTTAAATCTCCTTGGAAGTACTTTCTTAGCCAAAATTCCCCACCCATTTGAAAATGAGAAATTTCTACTCCTCGCTGAATTAATTTATTAATGACTTCGATTTCTATATCAAAGGTTCGATCTTTAGTCATAAACAATGTCCAGATAACCTTTAATCCGTTGTCTATAACCCAATCTGCCCACTTATAAAGTTCTTCATCGGATACAACAGATAATAAACCATTTACTTTGGGTTCATCAAATGCGGGTGAAAAACCTCTCACATGAGTTAATTGTTTAGGTATAGATGTTATAACTTCCGGAAAGAATTTGAAAACCGCAGTATTTAGTATAAGTCTATTTTCTTTGCCCGGTTCAGCTGTACCTGTTGGACCTGGTTCTCCAGTTGGTCCATCCTTTATTTTTTTACTTTCGTGCCAATCAGATAATTCCTGTAATTTTGGGGTTCCTCCATCGTTATTATAAAGCGAAAAATGATGAATTTCTGAGATTTTATTATTCAAAAAAGGGTTAACAAAATTTGTAGCTTTGTGATAAAGAACATGAATTCCAAATCTTTTCATATCATTATCTAAAGCTTCGTATATTGAATCATAAAGTTCAATGTTTATGGGATTTGGCTCATCACTATAAACACCCATTTCAGTTATCAACGGTGTAGTGATATCATTTATCCAGCTAGTTGTTATCTTGCTATATGAAAACTCTTCGTTTTCATTGCCTATTGTTCCATTAGGTTTTATGTAAATATGATAATCGACTTGAGACCAATCTTCATCCAACCAACCATTTTCTTCCATAAACCATTTAAGCATAATATTCCAGCTTTCCCTATATTCTTGTCGTCTGTATTTATTAGGTTTATTAACGAATGTTTCTTTATCGTGAGAAGCACCAACAAATGTTATCTTAACATCTGGATATTCCCTTCTTAGAATAGGAACCATTTTTTCTAAATATAACCAATAGTCAGCCATGACAATTTGATATGCAACACCAGGACCTTGAGTATCTCCGGTTCTCCATTTTTCTAAATACATTTCTGTGCCTAATATAATAGATGTCATTTTCGTACCTGAATTGGAAACTATTTCTAATGTTTCTAATTGGCTTTCAATAGTATCCTGAATGTTAAGCATGTAATGAACACCTAAGTCATTATCCTTTGCAACCTCTAGTGCAGCATTCAACCTTTCTCTATCTAATACAAAATGGTCATTACCTTCTTGATTATCTTGAGCTTCAGGAACATCTTCAGCTCTTAAATAAGTTTTCATTCCTTGTGTTCCACCCGGAATTTTAATTCCAGTGAACATCGGATCTAATTCAAAAGTTCCGTCCAGGAATAAATCCCATCGAGTTTGTTGTAATTGTGAGTTTACTATCATCTTAGTTATTAAATGTATTTATTAGCCACTGATAAAAATCGGGCCTATTTTCTGGATAATTTGGTGTAGGAAGAGTTGGATTTAATCCCCATGCATAAACTTCAGCTCCAGCTGCCGTATATCTGTCTATAATTTGCTGGATATTAAAAGGGTTGTGGATATACTCTTCTATTTCATCCGGAACTTCTAAAGCGTTATCACTAATTAAGTATAAGGGTTTTGCTTGATCGGTAAACATTTCTTGATGGATAGGATCAAGTTTAAACATAATTTGTAATGCAGGAAAAACTGATAAATCTGATCTTTCCTCAGGTTCTTCGGGCAATCCAAACCATGCGCTACAATTTTCTTTAAATTTGGGGTCTTGTAAAACATCATCTAATGTTTGCCCTCCCAATAAACCTAGTTGTTCTATTCTAAACATATTCATGGTTAGATTAGGTTTAAATGAGACTGCTGCCTTTGGCATTAATGAAATATCAAATAAAGGATCTCCTTCAATAAGTCCGAATTCTTTCATTGAAAACCATTGCGATCCAAATCCACCAGCTGATGAACCCATGAATATCATACTGTCTGGATCAATCTGTAAAATTTCAGAACTTTTCTTAATGTGTGCTATTCCATCTCTCATGGATTCCATAGCTCTTATTATTCCTCTTGGATCGTATGGAGTTCTTGTTAATTCGTAATTCATGCTAATTACAGAAATTCCATTTTGAATACACGTAGTAATAGTTTCTATAAAGGCAGATCTTCTAATATTAGATTTATCTCCTGCAATAAAACTTCCTCCATGTATAAAAAGAAGACATGGGGTATTTCCGTTAGCGTTTGCAGGTCTATATAAATCTAGAGTTGCTCTATCGTGATCTGTGCTATATACTACATCTTCATAGAAATCTATCGCATTTTGAAAATTTTGTGGGGTACTTGGAATTTGAGATTCCGCAGGTAATTGATTAACCATTAATTATTTGATTATTTTTTTGGCAAAAGCCTTTTAGTATATATTATTCAAAAATAGTAATAAGTTAATTTTTATAGAATTTTTTCAACTTTTATATATGAACTTATTCGCATTCTTAATATGTTAGGATTTGAAACTCCTTGTGCCCATTGTAATATAAGATCACCAGCAGTCGCAGTATTTGGTACGCTAAATGTACCGTATAATCTTGTTACTCTTGAACCGCCAAATGTACCTAAAGGTATTGTAGTATTAAGTCCTACTATATTATTTACTATTCCGTGTATCGCTCCTACTTCTAATGTAAGACCGGCTAAATTAGTAGTAGTTGTTTGTAAATTGACTGACATGGAAGATGCTGTTTGGGTTAAAATTACTGCTTCAAATGAATATAAATCAGTACCTGCTCCAGGTGGAGTTAATGAAACTCTAATATCAGCATCACTAACAAATGTTGTTTGGCTTGTGATATCTTGATTACTTTCTTTAACACCAAACAGTATATCTGTCCCTGGACCTGTAGGTCCTTGATCTCCTGTTACTCCAATTGGCCCAGTATCTCCAATGGGCCCAGTGACACCTTGAATCCCTTGAGCACCTGTATCTCCTGTAGGACCTTGAATACCTTGAGGACCAGTATCTCCCTGAATTCCTTGAGTTCCTTGATCTCCTGTAGGACCTTGAATTCCTTGAGCACCTGTATCTCCTGTTGGACCTTGAATTCCTTGAGCACCTTGATCTCCTGTAGGACCTTGAATTCCTTGATCTCCTTGAGCACCTGTATCTCCTGTTGGACCTTGAATTCCTTGAGCACCTTGATCTCCTGTAGGACCTTGAATTCCTTGATCTCCTTGATCTCCTGTAGGACCTTGAATCCCTTGAATCCCTTGAATACCTTGAGGGCCAGTATCACCTTGAATACCTTGAATACCTTGAGGTCCAGTATCACCTTGACTTCCTTGAGTCCCAGTATCACCTTGTGTCCCCTGAATACCTTGAGGTCCAGTTTCACCTTGAGTTCCTTGAGGACCGGTATCACCTATTACACCATCTGTTACTAATCTTGCTGCTACAACAACCTGAGATCCACCAGAACCTGCAGCTGTATGAAATGTTATAAAATCACCCTCGCTTATAGTAACAGATACTGTTGCTGATAAAGAAGTACCAGAACCAGTAACTCCTGCACCAGAATCTGCACCATTAACATATAATTCAACGTCTGCACTTGTAACTGACGATAAAGATTTTAAAGTTAATCTATCAATCACGCAATCAAATGGTATTCGAATACCCGTGTCACTAGTAGCACCATTACCGAAAGACCATTGAAATCCCCCATTTATTCCTGTAGAAAGACTGCCGTTTTCTTCAGCCCATACTAAAGAAATTCCCCCGCCAGTTAAAGTTACAAAACCGGTAGGTCCTTCATTTCCTGTTGGTCCAGTATCACCTTGAATTCCTTGATCTCCTGTTGGACCAGTAGGTCCTGGTACAGTAGAAGCAGCTCCTGTCGGTCCACCTGCAGGACCTGTCGGACCGTCAATACCATCAGCCCCATCTGACCCTGTGGGCCCTTGGATGCCATTAAAATCTTCGACAGTCAATTCCTTTCTAAGAACTAATGATACTGAATTAGCCAAAGTTACTATTGTATCGCTACCTGAGTTTCTTTGTGCTTGAAGTTTAATTATATCACCATCATTTAAGTCTATTGAAATGCTTACAGATGCATTGGAAAGGTCCTCCCCCGCAACTCTGTTATACATTCCACCTCGAGTCCCACCTATTTCAACAAATCCAGATCCAGTGTCTAACATTAATCTGGCTTCTGAATCCGACCTTGCGCTACCTGAAGATGTTCTTGTGCTAATAGAATAAGTTATTTCATAAGTGCTGGTCTCGTTAATAGTAACAGGTGCTGTGTCTATAGTATGACTATATGCAGCATCCACTATTCGTTGGGTATCTAAGGTCATGTCAGTCCAACCTGCACTAATATTAATATCTCCTACTGAGTCATATGCATTAAAAAAGTTTTCATTTACTGTAACTAATGGACCTGTTGGTAAAGGTCCTTGGGCTCCAGTGTCTCCTTGAATACCTTGTGGTCCTGTAGGCCCTATTACTGTAGAATCTGCTCCTGTGTCTCCCTGAATTCCTTGAGTTCCTTGATCTCCTGTTGGACCTTGAATCCCTTGAGTACCTTGAGCACCTGTATCTCCTGTTGGACCTTGAATCCCTTGGGTACCTTGAGCACCTGTATCTCCTGTGGGACCTTGAATCCCCTGAGTACCTTGAGCACCTGTATCTCCTGTTGGACCTTGAATCCCTTGATCTCCTTGATCTCCTGTAGGACCTTGAATCCCTTGAATCCCTTGATCTCCTGTAGGACCTTGAATCCCTTGATCTCCTTGATCTCCTGTTGGACCTTGAATTCCTTGAGCACCTGGATCTCCTGTAGGACCTTGATTACCTTGATCTCCTGTTGGACCTTGAATCCCTTGAGTACCTTGAGCACCTGTATCTCCTGTTGGACCTTGAATTCCTTGAGCACCTTGATCTCCTGTAGGACCTTGAATTCCTTGATCTCCTTGATCTCCTGTAGGACCTTGAATCCCTTGAATCCCTTGAATCCCTTGAATCCCTTGAGCACCTGTATCTCCTGTAGGACCTTGAATCCCTTGAGTACCTTGATCTCCTGTTGGACCTTGAATCCCTTGAGTACCTTGAGCACCTGTATCTCCTGTAGGACCTTGAATACCTTGAGGACCAGTATCTCCCTGAATTCCTTGAGTTCCTTGATCTCCTGTAGGACCTTGAATTCCTTGAGCACCTGTATCTCCTGTTGGGCCTTGAATCCCTTGAATCCCTTGATCTCCTGTAGGACCTTGAATTCCTGTATCTCCTGTAGGACCTTGAATCCCTTGAGCACCTGTATCTCCTGTAGGACCTTGAATCCCTTGAATCCCTTGATCTCCTGTTGGACCTTGAATCCCTTGATCTCCTTGATCTCCTGTAGGACCTTGAATCCCTTGAGTACCTGTATCTCCTGTAGGACCTTGAATTCCTTGATCTCCTTGATCTCCTGTAGGACCTTGAATCCCTTGAATCCCTTGAATCCCTTGAATACCTTGAGCACCTGTATCTCCTATAGGACCCTGAATCCCTTGAGCACCTTGATCTCCTGTTGGACCCTGAATTCCTTGAATCCCTTGATCTCCTGTAGGACCTTGAATTCCTGTATCTCCTGTAGGACCTTGAATCCCTTGAGCACCTTGATCTCCTGTTGGACCTTGAATCCCTTGAGTACCTGTATCTCCTGTAGGACCTTGAATTCCTTGATCTCCTTGATCTCCTGTAGGACCTTGAATCCCTTGAATCCCTTGAATCCCTTGATCTCCTTGAGCACCTGTATCTCCTGTAGTACCCTGAATCCCTTGAGCACCTTGATCTCCTGTTGGACCCTGAATTCCTTGAGCACCTGTATCTCCCGTTGGACCCTGAATCCCTTGAGCACCTTGATCTCCTGTTGGACCCTGAATTCCTTGAGCACCTGTATCTCCCGTTGGACCTTGAATCCCTTGATCTCCTTGATCTCCCGTTGGACCTTGAATTCCTTGAGCACCTTGATCTCCTGTAGGACCTTGAATTCCTTGATCCCCTGTTGGGCCCTGAATCCCTTGAGCACCTGTATCTCCTGTTGGACCTTGAATCCCTTGAATCCCTTGAATCCCTTGATCTCCTGTAGGACCTTGAATTCCCTGAATACCTTGATCTCCTGTTGGACCCTGAATTCCCTGAATCCCTTGAGGACCTGTGTCACCCGTAGGGCCGGTATATGCCACTAAAGATGACTGCAATTCCCATACTCCTATACTTGTATAAATCCAAGTATAACCATTCTCTACATGTGTATCATTAGTCGAAGGACTATTCGGAAAGTTAACAGCTGACATAAATTATATATCTTATTTAGTATTTTATTCCCATGAGCTTCCGTTCCATAACTTAAGAGGAACAATTTCCCATGAACTTCCGTTCCATTGTTTTAATGTCACCAAAATCCAATCGGACCCATCCCAAGCTTTTACAATAGTACTACCTGAATCAACTAACGCTGACATATCAACGTAACCCCAATACGCACTTATATTGTTGCCGGATCTATGTATCCAATGAACTATGTCGAAAACACCGGCTACTGTGGCAGACTGGTAAAATGTCAATGAAGTAATAGTTCCATTAAAGCTGGCAGGTAGGGTTGTAACTTCTGGCCCGGCAATTGAACTATTTCCGAAACCCACACCACCTGCGTCTCCACCAGACCAATTTGCTATTCCACTTGCAGCAGTATCTGTCACTTCATAATTATATGTACCAGTATTACCTTCATCAAATCTGATCGCTATTGTATTAGTTACAACACCAACTTCATATCGTAAACGACCAGATTTTCCCGCAAAATCATAAGTGGCTGGTGGTATTACGATTCTCGCACAATCAACAGGAGTCAAACTTCCACCATTTCCAGATCTAGCAACAAAATCACCAGTAGCTTCATTATACCCTACCAATGTACCCGTACCCGCACCACCTGCCTCATAAATTACACCAGTAGGAGTAGCTGCAAATGTTAGTATTGCTTCAAAATACATATCTAATGAAGAGTCATAATCGGCTGCATTGACAATATCATCTTGATTATAAACTATACCTGTATCTTCTATTTCAGGCACACCTATTAAAGCTATAAGTCTTCCTCGCCCATGTGCTGTTCCTGTACCTGTGGTTGATACAAACCATTCTAGTGCAAATTCTCGTCTAAGTGTCGTTGGATCTAAAGTTACAGGAGCAGTTATTACTCCGTATGTATTATTCCCTTCTGGTAAATTACTATTAGAATCCCTAATAACCACTAGATCATTGCATTGTAGTATATGTGCATAGGCCGTGCCATTATTTCTTGCAGCATTATCTCCTAAAGAAACATTGACTTGAGTTGTTGATGCCGCTGGGCTAAACATAATTAAAACATCTGCTATACCCGTTTCACCTGCCCCGTCACCTTCCATTGTACCACCAAATATCATAGCTGTAGACCAATCTGTTACATCAAAAGTTGAACCACCTGAACCAGTAGAATCCGTATTCATAGTAACATTATATCCACCTAACCCAACAGTATTATGTGCAGAAGAAATTAGATGTCCTACATTCCAAGCAGATCCAATAAATTCAACTACTTCATAATAAGCAGTAACCGCAACAGCAATTGTATTGTTTCTTGAAAAGACTATGTTTCCTGCTCCATTAACATGACAGGCCAAAGTAGTGGCATCATAATCAGTTATACTCGAAGTTGAAGTGACATATCCATTGTAAACTGGAATAGCGTTATTTCTATCAATAAGACCTGTAATAGCTGTAGTATTAGAAGAAACACCTGAAGCCACTGTTAATGATCCCCTTTGTCTACTTATAAATTCATAAGCACCACCACTAGGACCTACATATCTCCATACTTCACCTGAAACTTTTCTTGTAGTTGTGTTAGGAAGATAAAAAGTAAGTTGATTTACGCTCGTTATTTCTACACCTACACCCATAAGATTTGGGCCAACATTACTTGTATTTCCAATGGGCCCACCTGAACTTCCGTCTGATGCACCTACAATTTTAACAAATGCAGATGTAAGACTAGGTAATGTATTTAATAATGTAAAGGTTTGCCCGTTTGCAGATACATCGACATCAAATCTTTCTATTAGTATATCGGCCATAAAATTAACTTATATCTATCCAAATTAAAGAAGTATCACCTGGTGCAGTAGCACTAATAATAAAAAATTCTGAACCGTTACCAGTAGGACCTTGGATTCCCTGAATTCCTTGAGGACCTGTATCTCCAGTAGGACCTTGGATTCCCTGAATTCCTTGAGGACCTGTATCTCCTGTTGGACCCTGAATTCCTTGAGCACCTTGATCTCCAGTAGGACCCTGAATTCCTTGAGCACCTTGATCTCCAGTAGGACCTTGGATTCCCTGAATTCCTTGAGGACCTGTATCTCCTGTTGGACCCTGAATTCCTTGAGCACCTTGATCTCCAGTAGGACCTTGGATTCCCTGAATTCCTTGAGGACCTGTATCTCCTGTTGGACCCTGAATTCCTTGAATCCCTTGAGCACCATCAGCTCCCGTTGGGCCTGTAGGGCCTAGGTCTCCAGTGCCACTTCCGCTACCATTTTCTACAACTGTTTGATAGCCTGCGGCAACCCATTGTGTACTATCACCATCATTATACTTAACGTAAATTCTTTGATTTTCAGTATTAAACCAAAGATCTTCAATTATACCTGTTGATGGTGTAGGTTGACCGTAAAATATTTGTGCACTAAACCCGGTCGGTCCAGTATTCCCTGTTGGTCCTGTTACTGTAGAGTCTGCGCCAGTAGGACCAATATCACCTGTAAATCCTTGAATACCTTGGTCTCCTGTTGGACCTTGAATACCTTGATCACCTTGGTCTCCTGTAGGTCCTTGAATACCTTGAATACCTTGATCACCTTGGTCTCCTGTAGGTCCTTGAATACCTTGAATACCTTGATCTCCTGTTGGACCTGTAAATCCTTGAATACCTTGATCTCCTGTAGGTCCTTGAATCCCTTGATCTCCTTGATCTCCTGTAGGACCTTGAATCCCTTGAGTACCTGTATCTCCTGTAGGACCTTGAATTCCTTGATCTCCTTGATCTCCTGTAGGACCTTGAATCCCTTGAATCCCTTGAATCCCTTGAATACCTTGAGCACCTGTATCTCCTATAGGACCCTGAATCCCTTGAGCACCTTGATCTCCTGTTGGACCCTGAATTCCTTGAATCCCTTGATCTCCTGTAGGACCTTGAATTCCTGTATCTCCTGTAGGACCTTGAATCCCTTGAGCACCTTGATCTCCTGTTGGACCTTGAATCCCTTGAGTACCTTGATCACCTTGGTCTCCTGTAGGTCCTTGAATACCTTGATCTCCTGTTGGACCTGTAAATCCTTGAATACCTTGATCTCCAGTAAATCCTGTTGGACCTGTAAATCCTTGAATACCTTGATC
>Ga0307983_1001414_pt1 | contig 10240 bp, 13 predicted proteins | sample OrgLakmetagen991_FD_201845 | JGI IMG/M metagenome (GOLD analysis project Ga0307983, IMG submission 201845) | Saline water microbial communities from Organic Lake, Antarctica - #991 | ecosystem: Environmental > Aquatic > Non-marine Saline and Alkaline > Saline | place: Antarctica: Organic Lake... | reverse complement strand
AAAGACTTTTGATATCTGTCTTCTAATTTCTTAATCTTATGCTTTGGTACTTTAGACAATGCTCTGTGAATATGACTCTTATGTTTCTTAACACTCTCCTTAACATGTAACTTTAATTCTCCACTTGACATTCCACCACTGTCCCATGGTCCCCATGTTCCTGTTGTGCTAATCTTTTTTTGCATCTGAGTAGCAGTGTATTTCTGAGTGTTTGATATCTTTCCAATTGCATAGTAAACTTCTTTATTGATTACAATAGATCTGTTGTTGGAATAATCATATACCATACCATCTTTTTCTAACCAAGAATGACCATGAGGAATTCCTGCAATCTTACCTTGGCCAATTGCAGTTCCATGAACCAATTTCCATCCTTTGTCTTTCCCTTTAGCATTCAATTCCATTAATTTCTTAGCAGAACAGGAATAACAATCACCACCAGTGAAAGATTCTCTTTTTTCCTTATCTGTTACATCATCTTGTACTTTCTTAGAAACTTCTTCTTCAGCATACTCATATCTATAATTTCCTGGTCCACCTGTTCTTTTGATATACTTATGCCCTTCTCCTTTAACTTCAGTTCCAAATTCATACATAACAGTGTCTCTGTCATTAATATGTAAAGGTGTTGTCATTCCTCTGTATTCTTTTCCTCCTACCATAGCTATAAATTCTTCACGAATTGGTATTGCTTGAGCAGCACTTCCATACTTTTTATGGAAAGCTTTACTTACATCTGAAGTTCTAGAATCATTAACCATCAGTAACCATTTAGAAGTTGCTCCTAATTCAAATGCAGTGTCTAAGCCACCTTGACTTAGAGCTCTCGTTGTCTCCGTCCTGGCGATCGTATCCAATCTTTGTTCATATCTGAATCGTGTCGGGTTGTCACCTTTAAAGATGTTATCCAACCTCCTCTTAAGTTCTTCTTTCGTTTCACCTTGGAGGATTGATTCTCGTATTTCAATTCGAATTCTTTTCGACATGTCAGCAGTGACACCTTTAATACTCTCAGCAACAATCTCAGAAATCTGCATAATGTTTTCCTTCTTAGGTGCAACAGAGTCTTTCTTAAGACTTCTTGCAGTTGCTTTACCACCTTCGAGATAATTCTTAGTAACAGATAGGATAATATCATCTTTTATTTGTTTAGCGACAAAATAATCAGCCTCAAAATATCCCACTTTCTACCTCTCTGGCCAACTTTATTCCTTTTTTTGCAATCTCAGCCTTAACTAAATCAACTAAATTAAATAAAGAATTAGTAGAACCAAATTGTGATTTAACTTCAGCCTTTTCTGATTCTTCCTTATTATCAGAGTTCCCATCTCCTTCTTTAACTGATGAACCAAATTCTCCAAACTGAGCATTGAAATCTCCTTCTGCATTTTCATCCTTTTGGCTCTTTAACTTAGCCATATCAATTCCTTCGTCTTCAGCAATCATTTGCCAAGTCTTGATCCCCATATTAATTTCTTTTTGTTGTAGATCTCTTTTCTTATTCTCTTCATCAATATCAAATGCATCCCATTTGAATTCGAATTTCTCTCCTCCTGGAAGATCTTTAATGATTTGGCTATTAAAATAGAATGCTAAAGTTTTTAACATAGGTTTGATTGCCTTACGAGCAAATGTAGATGTTTGGTTCTCATCAGTTGCTTTACTACCTGATTCAAATCCCATCTCAGCTGCAGTAACTCCGAAACACATCCACAATACTTTAGTGAACCATTCTTGCTGAGCGATAATTTCCATCTCTCTTGAGCTAAAATTAAGAGGGGTAAACTTCACATCACTTGCATTAGTCACTGGCATTCTGTATCCTATACGCCTGTTGACACCAAACTCATCCTTTTGTGTGTACATGCTAGAATGTAATCTTTCTTGCAATACTTTAGTCTGCTCTGAAGACAATCCTACTGCTGTTATAATTCCTTCTGGTGTGTTACTATTCATATAAAAGTCTAGATTATACTTTGCACCGAATATAAGTGACATAACTATGTCCACTGATGCTTGAACTGGAGAAGCGAAAGAATATACAGAACTTGGGTCTGGATTCATCATCATATACATAATCTCCTTTCTTCCGAATGGAATTGGGATTGATGTCATTAAGGTATTACTGAACTGAAAGTATGCAGCTCTCTCTTGATATTGAGATCTGAATTGATTAACTGCTTGTTCATACATTACAGCCTTGGAATACTTCTCAGCAAATGCTTTATCCCTATCTCCTGTGTTAGGAGTATCCATATTGTTAGCAAATTGTTGGACAGGGATGTCAAATACAAAGTCAGCTCTTCCTCCAACTCTTCCATGAATGTCAGGGTTCTTAACTATTGTACCACCATCAATATATCTCATTTGTAATAACTCTCCTAATTGATTATAAACTTTCACCCAACATGGTGAGTCTAATACTGCAAAATCAGTTACACTCTTTTTAATTAATTGGTCAAAGGATTCATCATCATCATTAGGATTGTTAAAGAATTCTTTAATGAATAACTTTTCTTTATGTCCTGCTTCATCCAACTCTATTCCTTCCTTTGGAACTATGTCCCAGTCTGTAGAACTTGCTTCATCTTGAAGTGTTTTGATAATACTTTGAATATATGGGTTTTTACTTAAAGTTCTAAGAAAAGGTACATTAATATTTCTTGGGAAACCAAATGGTGGTTTGTATAAGAATTCTGGAATAGTTTGTTTAAATATAGGATTTTGTGATTGTCTATCTTCTACTTGGGAATTGATAGTTACAAGTGTATCATCAGATACTTCTGATGACTTTAAATTGATTGGGTTATTCATGAATGCATTTATGTCTTGGAATGTCATACTTATTTCTTCTCTTAATTATTTATAAACTATTATATTAAAACACCACTCCAGTTTGCATGTTTAGTAGTTCCATCATCATAATCATTGCCATTGGTCCATCTGGGTGTCTACCTATCTCCACAAGCTTACCTTCTTCCAATGCCCATGATATAAGTTCTTCCATCATGATATCTGCTGCATTCTTTTCCTTGGTATTACTATATGGTATTACCCATCTATGATTCTCAAAGCTTATAGCCATTCTCTGAATCGCATTAATCTTTGAGATAGTATGTGTAGAGTTTTGAGGATCCTTGTCAACCTTATCTTTCTGGTCTCTTGTCCCTGTCCAGAACATCTTGATAGGTAATCCCATCTCTTTAATGTCTTTACTGAATGCCTTGATTGAATTCTCTTCAAACCCTATCAACTCATAGTTAGTCTCTGCATGCATCAGAGCCACTGATGTCATCTGTTCAGTGATACTCTTTCCTTTCATACGTCTATAATTCAACAAATGATACTTGACATTGTCTCCATCCTTGACAACACCCACATCTACCATTGCTGTGTAATCTGCTGTGATCCTGTCACTAAATGCAAAGTCTACACCTAGATAGATCTCATCAAAGTCTTCATAGCTTAACTCGTATTTCTCGTCTCTGCATTGTTCAATCCAGCTTCTCTTGATAAGTGATACTGAATCATCAATCGGATTAAGAAGATATTCACATGAGAATTTAGTCGATCCAATTGTTCTCATAATCTTATCTAACATCTCAAAGGTAAACTTATTTGATAACTTAACTTTAGTTTCACTTAAGGCAGGCATCTTCTTACTCTGGAATATCTCACTCTTATGCATTGTACTGAATATATCAGTGGCTCTCAATGGAGTACCTGTAAATGACACAACTGCTTGCTTAACTGTACCCATTGGCAATATTGCACCCATCACAAAGGCATGAGTCTGATTATCTGTTAGTGTACTACTTTCAGTTGTTGGATCGTCTATGCTTATCCTATCCACATGTAAACCTCTCTTACATTTGATAGGTCTGAAATGCATGATACTCCCATTGTTAAGTTGAATAATCTGAGAGTTCCATTTCTCATTCTTCTTATCCTTTTTAATTCCAGTAGGTAAGAAAGCTTTTAGTTCGGGCACAGTAAACATAAAATCAGATATACGTCTGTTAAGTTCTAAGGTAGTTGTTGAGTCTGCTGATACGATTAATTGTTGTTGAATCCTTTTCCCTGAGAATCTATTGATAGGTTGATAAACTGCATCATATATACTAACCCATATAAGAAACTCACTCTTTCCATGCCCTCTGGCGATCTCTGTGCTAGTATATTGAGTAGCATAGAAGTCTTTCCATAAGTCATAGTAAAAGTCTTCAGCTATGAAATTCATTTGCATATGAGGACCGAGAATAGTCTTCACAAAGCTCATAAAGGTTTCATATGAGTATTGAGCTCCTTCATATATTGTCAAGTCTTTCACACTTCCACCTCTTCAAAGGTAAACTTGCCACCTTGGTAATAAGCTATCTTGCTTCTCACAAAGAAATAGCCAAATCTTTCTGTCATAACTTTGTTCCCACTCTCCAGCTGCTTAATAGCCTTATCTCTTGAATATTTACTAGATTTCAATTCCACACACAGCCCTGTGGTATCATAAAAACCTATTAACAAGTCACACATAGGATATTGGTCTAAGCTATTCTCGATGAATAGTATGGGTTCTCTACTTAACCATTCAACTCCTTTCCTATCTTCCCCAATCTTATTCAAATTAAATATAAGATTGTCAAGGTATTTTTTATGTGCATCCATTTTCATTTTAATAAAGAATTTTTAGTTTCAAATTCAATAATCTTTTCAATTGAGGTTTTGCTTATAGTATAAGCTTTACCTTTCTCAAAGTTGGCAGTATATTGTATAACATCAAAGTCTATCCAGGATCCACCGAAATAATAATGCTGTGTCACACCTCCATATTTAACATCAGTGTAAAATAGTTTAAGCTGTTCCATCTCTACCTCTATACATAGCAAAGTATTTAGAGAAGTCACCTTTTCTCATATAATGAGTAACCTTTATTTCATTACGTATCCTTCTTATCACAGGACGCATATCAAGACTGTAAGGACGAGAATGTCTTGGAAGAGTTACAGTTTCACAATATATGTTCATATCATTCATAATATCTTCAAGCTTTATCTCTTTCATCATTTTTATTTACAGTTTAGTAACTTCTTCAAGTTGTTCTTCTATTTTACTCAATTGCGATCTATATAAATCTAACTCTTTTTTTAATTGAGTTTTATTCTCATACTTACCATATAAAGCATTCAACTTGGTAAGCTTCTTAATCGGAGTCTTATCTTTGTTAGTAGCTAAATACTCACCTATGTCCTTAAAGTCTTCGATATCAATGTCATTCTTATCGTATTCAGTCTGAATCTTCAATACTTGGTCTGTAACATTGTCAAGTTGTCCCTTAAGATAAGAAACTGCATCTTTCTTGTTTGGTATGTTAGTAACCTGAGTATGTAATGTCATACCAATAACATCTTCTCCTGATTTGAATTCTACTTCTCGAGTGTATATGAACTCGATTGCTCCAGCTTTTGTTTTATTTAGTGTTTGTGTATCTTCTTTTACCATTTTTTATATCTCTTTGTTATTCTCCTGGTTCGTATAAGTCTCATTATATATATTTTACTTTTTGAACTCTCAGTTTTTTTATTGCTTCTAAACTACCAACATAAAAATGAATATCAATTTTATCTTTTGTATCATTGTAGTGTTTTGTTTTAAAAACATTATCTTTTGTTGATTCTAATAACATAAAATTAATACATTCTTCTTTACGTATATGTTCGAATAAAACTGTCTCTTTTTCTCCTGGGCAAAATTCATCACCACAATTACAAGGCCTATAATATACCACTTCCATCATTTGTTTTCCTCTTCTTGAACATTCTTTTGAATTGTTATAATCTCATTGCATCCGAATCGTGTGCAATGTAACTTCCAGGTATAAGTTGTTTCATATACAATGAACCTACCTGTCTTAACTTGATAACCTTTATTATTCAGTTGACACTTCGGGCAAACAAATCTAACTCTCGATTGTATCCCTTTCTTTATTCCTCTCTTCTTCAAGTTTTTTTAACCTCTCATGTATTTTCCCCATTAGGTTTTGTGCATCTAGTTCTTCCAGCTCTTCGTTGATGACTGAACTGACAACATGTATATACTTGCGTACATCTGTTAAAACACCATCCTTAACGAATCCGACTGTGTCAAACTCTTGGAACTTCTCGGTGGCATCTACAAGTAGTTTACTAAGTAAAGCAAGACTATTACCATATGCAGTGATTGCACGTGTGTCTGTCACATCTAACATAGTCTGTTGTGCATCCTTTTGCAATTTAATCATATCTTCAACAGCAGATATAACTCCTACAAACTTCGTTTTGGCAACATTAACATTAAAGATTTCCTTAGATCCATACTTTTTTGCATAGTATCTTTCTTTGGGAACTGTACAATTATGTTCTGGATTCTTTTCAAGGTTTGACTCTTTATATGGACACTTCAGAGTACAATTTTTACATAGTGCATTCTTACTACCCATTATCTTAACAGACTCAATCTTTTTAACAGATCTAGACTTTCCACCTTTTGAGGATCCTTCCTTTTGGTTACCACCTTGTAATCTACTTACCATTCTTTATGCATTCAAATACTCATCAATGAGTTTCTCTTTCTCTAAACAATATTGGACAAATCCTGAGAACTGTCCATATGCTTTCAATTTTTCTTTCACAATCTTATCATGCTTCTGTTTTATAGTCAACGACTTCAATATACAAGTAAGATGTTCTGGTTTTCTTTCTACCATTATTATATAGAGAACTATATGCTTTATAATACTTAACATTTTCTTCTATAAGTTACTAAGTTAAACTAATGATAAAAAACTCTCCCTTTCCTCTCAGACACATCCATCTAATATTTAGGTCGTCTTAAGCGACGACCCTAATATATTGGCTGGAATGTAAGGTGTCACATAAAACAACATATTGGCTTATATTGGCTAATATTGGGTCGATATTGGGTGAATATTGGCTGGAATATTGGCTGGAATATATTGGGTGCCCTAAAACACCATATTGGCTAAATATTGGCTGGAATATTAACTGGATATACAAGTATTCAAGCAGTACACAGAGAATCATACTTTTGCACACCAACATAGATTCGAATTCAAGCAGTACAGACCCAATATCGACCCAATATTTACCAATATGATATTATCATCTATAATACTCTATATATTTGACAATTAATAATAAATATTATAAAGTCTTTACAATAGAGATTACTATAATGCTCAATTGAGCGATTATGACAAATGATAAATGGAGATGTATGATAAACATAAGATATACAAGTTCCATGTGAATACAGATGATTTTAAATCTATATACACAGGGTCTGTAGTAAGTGAAGATGAGCACAGCGTAAGAATTCTCACAATAAAGGGCGAGAATATTATACTGAAGAAGCAGACTATATTAAAGTCTAAAGATATACATGAGGAGATGAGAAATGGGAAGAGAAGTTTATAATACTATAGAGGACATGAGATTCTGTAAGCTTGGATCTGATAAGAGACCATTTGAAATGAAATGGAATAGTGACAAGAATAAGTTCTATACATTTAATCAGATCAAAGACGAGGATAACTATGGAGTCTTATTTGGTGGACCCGGAAACTACCTATGCATTGACATAGACAAACACTTTGAATCTAATATAAAGGTAATTGAGAAACACACTAATATAAGTACGCTTATTATTGAGAGTGGTGGTTCTACTGCCGATAATAAAAAATATCATATGTACTATAAAATAAAAGGTGACACAGAGAACTTCACAACCAAGACTAACATTAATGGAGTTGACTTCCTTTACAAGAGCATGACAGAGACTTGCTCTCAAGCTGTTGGTGCAGGATGTCTTCACAAGAGTGGGAAGAAATATGAAGTCATAGTCGATGCTCCAATCGCTGAAGTGACACTTGAAAACATAAGAAATATCATACAAGAATTGAAACCTGAGCAAGATCTGGACAACATCCAAGACTTTGAAGGATTAGTTTATAGAGACGATGTTCGGATTCGTAAACTACTTATGGACTCTAACATGCAAGACATGATTGCCAACCAGAAGAACATTAGCAAGAATAAAACCTTATTCCCTAACATTGCAGGATTTCTTAAATATAATCCAAATCTTACAGAAGCAGCAATGGTCTTTGTTGAGAAGTGTGGACACATTCGAGCTGAACTGGAAGGATGGATGCGTAAGGGTGCTCAGATTAATAAGAAACAATTAGATGCATTCTTCGAGATATTTGAAGAGGTAGATGAGAGATTTGAGGATGATAGTCTGAACATTAAAGGTGTAGAGTATTTTATGGGAGTGAATCGAGATAAGCAATGGCTTATTAAATCCTATATGCAAAGGAATACATTCACAATAGTTGCAGCGATTCCAGGAGGAGGAAAAAGTTTACTAACCTTATATGAATCAATATGTGTAGCATCTGGGAGAAACTTCTGTGGGTACAAAACTGAGAAGAGCAAAGTTTTATACTTGGACAACGAAAACAATGACGACGATGTGCGAGACAGACTGCAAGGGGTGATGAAAGGTATGGACATAAAGTTAAATGAACTTAAAGATTGGCATCTACTTAGAGTGGCATCACTTAATGAAGAGATTGTTGTCAAGAAGATTCAAAGGTATGTTGAGAAGAATAATATCAAGTATGTAATAATCGACACAAAGAGAAGTCACTTTGGTGGTGATGAGAATAAGGTTGAAGATACTACTAGAGTTACTCAGTTCTGTAATCATCTTAAGACAGAGTATGGATTGACAGTTAAACTACTACACCATACATTGAAAGGGAACAAAGGACAGTATGCTGGGTCTGGTGCACTTGAATCAAATTGTGATACTATGATTATTCCAACAATTGAGAACATCGACATCAATGAACTGGAGAGTAGAATATCTTTAAACTTTGCCAATGAGAATAATAAGATAAGAAGTCAGAAGAGGAAAAGCATCGAGATGTTTAATATATTCATCAAGAATAAAATGTATATGGATAGTGATGGAGATGAGGAATTTGTTATAGATACTATTGAAGTCAGTAAAGTAACACCAGAACAATTAGAAGAGTATGCAGAAGCCAGCTCAAAGACTTTATTAATGTCTAATACTTCTTTTGGAGATGAATATACTGCTGAACAGTTATGTGACATTATCAAGACTCACAAACCAGACTGGAAAGATAATACAATCAGAGCCAAAGTTGATGAGATTAAAGACGATTTGTTTGAAGTAATTAGAACTGAAGACAGAGGGAAAAAGGTTTACAAGAAACGAAATGATTTGAGTGGTGGGTTGTAATGATATTCAAAGTTAAATGTTCAGTCTGTCCATATAAAGGCAATCAAGAGGGATGGAATCCTGACACTAATTACTGTCCCAAGTGTAAAAGTAAGTTATGGGAAGACAGAGGAGATAGAGAATCTGAACCAGAAGCATTTCACAATAAAGGATTAGAACTGGACGAGATAGAGAAGAATATCAAAGAAAGTAAAGGTGTATAGAACTGAAGAAAGAGTTACTCAAAAAGTAATCCAAAGACTTATAAAGTATATAATTGAATATATATTATTCAATAAGAAACAATCCTTATTGGAACGATTAAAATGACTGAAAACGAAGTAAAAGAAGCAAGTCCTTTTGCGAAAGCAGAGGCAGAAGCAAAGAAAGCAGCACCAGCTGAAACTACAGAACCAGCAAATGGTAGAAAAGTTATCAATGAAGAAACTCTTCAAGATTCAAACTGGATTAATGTTCCAAGTAAAACTGAAATTAATAAGGCTACACCCGAATTAAAAATTGGAAAAGATGGTTACTACAATCAAGACAGTAAGACATTTATTAATAAGACAACTCAAAAGCCATTCTCATCTGGGTTAGAAGATGGAGACAAAAACGATGCAGGAGAATTTATTCTAGAAGGAATTGTTGATGGAGAGTCAGCTAAAATTAGATTACCATCATGGGAATTAGTTTACAAGATGGGTAAATTAGTGAGACATTGCAAAGAAAACAATTTCACATTAACAAACCAAGTTGTATCCTTTCTAAGAGTAAATGAAGGGCAAGAAAATGCAGGAGAGAACTGGCATCTATTATGCCCAAGTCTGAAGATTAAGATCTCAGGGAAAGACAATTTAGTTGAGGAGACTAAGTAGATGGTTGATAAGAAAGCAAGAGCTGAAGCCAAACAAGAAGTGAAGATGTATCAGTCTAA
>Ga0307983_1001408_pt1 | contig 10276 bp, 6 predicted proteins | sample OrgLakmetagen991_FD_201845 | JGI IMG/M metagenome (GOLD analysis project Ga0307983, IMG submission 201845) | Saline water microbial communities from Organic Lake, Antarctica - #991 | ecosystem: Environmental > Aquatic > Non-marine Saline and Alkaline > Saline | place: Antarctica: Organic Lake... | reverse complement strand
GATGAACTTACAAGCACAGCAGAACAAAGACAATATGATGGCTAACTGGATGACTCAACTTGGCATGTATCAACCGGAGAGGATGCAAGAGCCCTCGGGGTTTAATCAGTACGTATCACCAATACTTAATCCGCTACTTCAGGGCGCTGGTCAGTCTTTACCATTCATGCTCTAAGGAGGAGTTATGCCAATATATCAGAACAATATGCAGTATGGTTTACAGGGTATCCAGCCGGGACTTAGTGTCTTGGCTGAGGGTGCCGCTCAACGTATGAGCCCTGAATCCCGACAGTATAGAGCCAATCTCGAAGAGCTCACGCAGTGGATTACACCAGATGGTGAGATTAGTCGCTCAGCACCTCGTGCGATACGTAATGATCTAGAAACTATTATCGCTGAAGGCCGTCTTTACGTAGACCCGACGACTCCCAACAGCTTTGGTGTACTAGGCCCTGGAGAACAGATACCTCAAGGTATGCAGCCGTTCAAACCAGGGACTACTTTCTATGATATATGGGGTCCTACGAAACAGAGTGAGGAAGGCAAAGAACACTACGTAGATAAAACCAAAACTAAGAAAGATGACTTCCAAAAAGCAATGGAGGACATGGTTACTCACAACCAGCCAAGCGCCCAAAATATGCTACAGTTCAACTACAAACCACCTCAACAAGCACCTCAACAAGCACCTACACCCATACCTCAACAGCAACCACCTCCGATGCAACAGCCCACTATACAACAGCTTATGCAGTTTAGACAACAGCAAATGCAACAGCAAACTCCCAATATAGGAATGCCATCCTTCCAACAGCCTCAACAGAACCCATTTGCACAGATGCTTGGAATGCCACAACAGGGTCCTATAAAACGTTACGAAAATGGCGGACAAGTCAGCGGATTAGATCAACTCCGTGAACTAATGGGTCTTGATCGTGGTGAAGTTCCCATCATAGCTCATGAGGGTGAGTATGTACTCAACAACAACGCAGTAAACACTATCGGGGCAGAGAACCTAGATACTTTCAACAACCTCATGCGACAAGCACCTCACTATGCAAATGGTGGAACGGTTGACTGGGACTTTGGTGAGCGTAAGAAGATGGCAGAAACCTCTAGACAAAGACAGAATGAAGTCGCCGAACAAGGGGGTCAGCAGAAAACAATACAACGTCCAGCTTCTGATGCCCTTGGCGGTCTCAATCGTGTAGCTCATGATATGCCTACTAAAGATGATGAAGTACTCAAAGAGATTGGCCGTCAAGTAGTAGAGAGGATGACAGACTTCGGTCGCAACGCACCAGAGCAAGGTTACAACAGAGTAGCAGGAGTCCCTGGAGCACAGCCAGAAGGCAGACAACATAGAGCACCCACCCAAGCCAGCGGTAGACCTGTGGACAGGTCCTCTAAAGATCAGACTCAAGGTGTAGACGCCATCTCAAGTGCACAACCCAAGAATGATTACCGACGTGACAGACCTATGGGTGGTAATGGACAGCCTACCAGTGGTGTGACTGTAAACAGGGAGAATGCAGTTAGACCTCCGGGGGGACCTTACAGACGCTCAGCTCCTAAGCCTCCACCTACCGTCAACCTTCCAAATAAAGATGAAGTACCTAAGCGAGAGGAAAATAAAGCCGCTGGTGGACCTACTGAGGACGATACTACAACTCAACAGCCTTCTATGGATAGACCTTTTTATAGAAGTCCTAACGCTGCACAAAATATCGATTGGGGACAGTTAGCTCAATTAGAGCCTGGACAAGCAATGAGTTACTTACAGCAATATGCAAATACTCAGGGTGTACAAACCAATGTAAACTTGACTGGTAAAGAGAACCCTAACAGACAAATGTTTGCAGACCTCGTAGGTCACTATGCTACTATGACAGGTATTGAGGATAGAGTAAATCAACAGAAGTGGAGAGACATTATAGGTGAAAATAATGCTGAGAAGGCCCGACTTGAGATACAGGAAATGAAAGCAATGAGTCCTTATACCTCTGATCTTACTAAAGCAAAGCTTGATCTCACTAAGGCACGGACTAATCTGTTAGCTCAGTCAATGGCCGCTGAGGAACAAGTTGGAAGAAGTCTATCTATTGACCCAACTAAGTTAATCTCTGCTATGGGCACTGTAGAAAATGTAAAGGGTAAGATAGTAGATGACATAAAGGATGCTATGCAGACCTCTTTACAATTTGCAAAGTCTCAAAAAAATAGTAAAGAAGCTTGGAAAGATTTCTATGAGAAGCAAGTAATGTATGATATGGTAGCTGGTACAATGAGCCCCTACCTCTCATATGAAGAAGCCAAAGGCTCTATAGGCAAAGGACCAGGGAAGAAGTTTTTTGGCGGTGAAAAGTACGGTGAGACCTTAACAGAGGAGGAGTATCTGGGAGTACAGTCCCAAGCAATGCAGATACTTACTAAGCTTAACTCGTTTGACCAAATGCTGGGACAGCAACAGAACGCAGGTAATTTAGTTACTTTACTACAACAGCTTGGGATAGGCCAGGAATAGTAAATGGATATAAATGATCTCCGTTGGGACAACATTGCATTCTCTGATGCTTATAGAAAAGCAGACCCCGGATTACAGAATAGGGTGAAATCCGCTTGGATGAGAGAAGCGGCGCCTATTCTGTACCCTCAAGTGAGACAAGACCCAAGAGCAATGCACCAATTAGTGCAACAGGTAAACAAGACCACTCTTCCAGCACCATTAGAGAATGAAGAGCATATTATACGCCCTGAAACACTTACTATAAATGGCATTACTAAGATGGAAACTAATCCGGCCTTTGCAGAGAAGCCGTTCAAAGAACAATATCAACTTAGGCAAGTATGGTTTCGTAAAATGGCAAGGCAGGACCCAGAGTTCCAAAGTCTATCACCAGAGGAACAGGAAGAGTATTATAAGAATACTCTCAAGAGACCTCCTTCCTATCAAGTGTTTGATAAGCACCCAGCGTTTGAGAAATTTACAGGTTTCTTTACTCCTATAGACCCAGAGTATGATGGTGATCTAAGTATAGACTATGAAAAGGTATTAACAGGTACACAGACTATACTACAGAACTTCACGGAATCTTTTGCTGGTGGATTTGCTAGTTTAGTAACAGGTCCTGTAAAGTTATTGGCTGGTGAAGATTCTGCCATATCTCAAGCACTCATGGATATTCAGAAAGAAAGGAAATGGGTGAATACAGTAAACACAGAGCATGAGTTTGTGCGTGAAACTATACCATCCATTGTCGGTTTTGGAGCAGGTTTAATCACAGGTCCTTTTAGTAAGTTCGAGAACATATTTGCTGGTACATCTACACTCACAAAAGCCGCTGGTAAAAGAAGTATAACTCAAGTACCAGGACTCTTTGAAAAAGTAGGAACTAAAGTAACTAGTAAGATTCCTTCTCTTGGATATCGTGTAGCTGGTGGAGCAACAGCAGGAGCAGTACAGGGAGTGACTCAAGCAATATCTGAAGGTAAGCCGTGGCACTCATATCTGGCCGCTGATGCAACTCTTGGTGTGGGGTTTGAGTTCCTTTCTCGCTATCTTGGTGCTGTAAGACAGATAAAGAAAGTAGCTAAGGATGCCAATATAGGTGTAGACGATATACTGAGACAACCTTTCAAAGTCGGTGAAGGTATAAAGGCACCTGAAGAGATAACTAATGTACTCAGAAGTAATCCAGACATGGAGGGCTTAGTACAGTTTACAGCGGCTACTGACAAAGATGGTATGATACTCCGTTGGATCAATACAGAGGATGGAGTAAAGACAAAAAGCGATTTGCTTGGTTTCAAGACAAAGAAGGTGGGCGATCACCTCGAAATCCACAAAGGTGCAGAGAAGGTAAAAGAGTTCAATGGACCTTTGCAGAAACAGGTTAGAGAAGCAAATGACTTTTTAGATTTACAGGATGGAGCATGGGAAAAAGCACTTAAAGGCAAAACCATGTATGAAGCCGTTGCAACTGCGCCTCAGATTCAAATGAGAAGAGCTCAGTTCGTACCTACTCAAGCTAGAAAACTATTACTAAAGAGAATGCAAGAGAACAATGTATTTGTAGGTGCTGATTACTCAGTAGACCCTCGTGGTGATACTACTCAGGTAGATAAGCTCTTTGGTATACTGTACGACAATGGACCTAAAAAAGCAAGTGATACTCTAAAGCGAATGGGTATTGTTTTCGATGAGGTAGATAACAATAATAAGGCCATTATACGCCAGATGAAATCTGAACTTGAGCAGATAATGCCAAAAGAACCTTTTCTCTATGTGAACAGTAGGAACAAGAATGTTGTGGCTCCTGAAAATATGCCGAAGGTATATGTAGAACACCCTGAAATGCAACAGCCATTTTATAACTCGAATGTGTTTTCAGGTAACCCTCGTAGTATACGTAATATAATCGATACTATAAAGAGTACTGAGAAAAGTGTGAAAACCAAAATATCCAAGCAAGCAAGTGGGACTAATGTTGAAGTATTTAAGATGGGAAACCACAGTGCTTACGAAATAGAGGTCAAACTTCCAACTGAGAGTGGCGGAGTAAGGGAAGCACTATTGCATTTTCCTACCGAGAAATCTGTATATGACTTTTTGCAAAAAGGTAAATATAGAAAGGGGGCTGCCGGTCTTATAGAGGAAATGTTTGAGGGGGATGATGCACTCCAACAAGCATATAAGAAGTTCACAAAAGCGTTCAAGACTTCTGACCCAAAGAAGTTCAAAGAGGAAGCACTCCCTTTTCAATTCGCCGCTAAGATGGCAAAGGACAAAGGTTATGCACTTGGTATATACAAAGGTAAATATGTAATACAAGATGCGCTCGACATAAACGATGTAAGGTTCACATCTTATGACTCGTTACAAGATGCAATGACATTCCTGAAAGAAATGCCACCTCACGTAATGAGGCCAAGTCTATTGGGGAATGTTTCTGATGATGCTTTGGAACAGGCAGGCCTTAAACTGAAAGACCCTCTTGATGATATACCTTATGAAGAAGTAAAACGAACACGGAAGTTTGGTGTTTCCACCGAAATGGCTATGAAGTTAAGACCTACACAGTACGCTATACAAGCAATGGAGAAGCTTGAAACAGTTCAGTACCTAAGGGAACACTTTGACTTTTCTCCCACTCGAATATATAACTTGATAGAGGATTCACATAGAGCTCAAGCTGCAATGGAACAGGGTAGACGTAAGTGGATAAAAAACATTAAGAAAGGTGTTAAGAAAGAAGAGTCAGAGTACACGACAGACTGGATTGAGTCACTTAGTGACCAATCTGAAAGAAAGATACAGGGTGTTGATTACAGGCTCAAAGTAGATGTTGAAGATGAAATGGCCAAGCAGTTTGGTAGACCTCGAACAGATCAACTTTTAGAGAAAGCAACTCAACTAGAACAGTTCTATGAAGAACTCTTTTCAATGTCAGATATACCGTGGAGTTCTCTTATAAAGCACTATATACCTCACTTTGGAAATCAACTGGCTAAGGTAGGTGCTAAACTATCTACACCTATAGATGTACACAGTATGACACAAATACCTAAAACCCACCAGTCAGCTTTCTTTGAGTTTTTACGTGATGTGGACCCTCGTGACGTAGTATGGGAACGTGATGCGTTTAAGCTTGCCGAAATATATAATCACTTATCAGCACGTAATGCTTTTGTAAGACCTACACTCGATAATATTAAAGGTGAACTTCAACACGTATTGAACTCGATGAAACACAATCAGGCAAGTAACGATGACTATAAAGCAGTGACAAATTATATATCTAATTTAATGGGCGTTATTAGTGGTGTTGATAACCCATCAGATAGAAGGCTCAAGTATGCAGTACAGAGAAGCAACGAAGAGATTCAAAAGTACATAATAAAACAGGTAGGTGGAGAACCAAAGAACGTTAAAGGGTTTGACCCCATAAGTAAATTGATAACCATAGCTACAGGAGCCCACCTTGCTGCTCGACCTTTTCCGGTACTCCGTAACCTTACACAGTCACTAGTAACTGGTTCTTTTATAGGACCTCGTTGGTGGATGGAAGGTGCAGATGAGGTTATGAATCCAGGTTCACTGAAACGCATGATGGATATGGGCGTGATTGAGAGTGTAGTCATGCCCACTGGTGCTGGTTTCAGTATAGACCCAAACTCGATTATAGCTAAGGGTATGCAAGGTTATAAATGGGCAGACTGGATCAACAGAGGTATAGTATACCTTGGAACCGAGAAGCGCTTTAATAATGCAGTGGAGGGATTAAAGTCAGGTAAACTATCAAAGAAGAAGTTCTTTCGTAATTCAGGTATGAAACTGTTTGGTAATACTGAGTTCAATGAGATGGCACGTATATATAACACTTCAAGTGATAAAGATGCAGCTCTTAGAACAATACGAGATCGTGTTGCTAATAAGGCAACTTCACGTAGTCAGTACCTCTATACTCGATTCGATCACCCTGAAGCATTTAGATCAAGTATAGGCAGACTCTTTGGTCAGTATACCTCATGGCCTTTGAACTACTTTAACTTTGTGAGATCGATGATCTCAGCAGACTCATTAACTGTAGTAGATAAAGCACAGATGCTTGGTGGTCTTGGAGCAGTTACTTATGGATTAGCACGTGGGGCAAATGAAGCTGGTATAAGCCCTGACTCATTCCTCCCTTGGAAGATGGGTATCATGTCTCCTGGTCCCTACTTTCAAATGATTACAGATGGTATGCAAGCGGCCAATGGAGATCAACAATCTATGAACAGTTTCATAAATAACATAACCAGTATACTCCCCTTTGTATATGAAGGTGAGGGAATCTGGAAATCAGCACAAGCTCTACAAGATGGTGATATGTATGAAGCACTGCTACACGTTATGTCAGCACCAGTAAACTATGATTTATACCCACATAGAACAACGCCTATTCAAGCAGTGAGAGATGCTATGAACAAGGGTGGGCAAAAGTACGTCGAGTTTCAACAAGAATCACCCTTCCAGGAGTAACACATGGGATTTAAGCTTATTTCTAAAAATGGCGACTTTCTACCACTGCTCAGTAGGATAGAAGATGAGGGCAACGAAGTAGTTTTCCATACAACTCAAGGGGGTGATATATATAAAGGTATACTCCCATCTGTAGATAGTCCTATAGAGTTAGATATACAAAAAGATGATACAGTTATATTCGATATGGTTGGTGCTGGTGATACCGCTGAAGTACTTAAGGATAAGAATTACCATGTTATTGGGGGTGGTAAATTAAACGATAAGATTGAGCTTGATCGTAACCACGGTAATGAGTTCATGGAGAAACACGGTATCCCGGTACCACCTACTCATAAGTTTGATAGTTTTGATGAAGTGAAAAAGTTCTTATTAGAGCACACAGGTGAGAGGTTTGTGTTCAAACCAGATGGAAACTTAGAGACAGACCTTACCATTGTACCATCTTCATGGGAAGGTTTAATTCGCAGTTTACCCTACATAGAAGAGAAGGTTCCAAAAGATACTATGTTCCAACTGCAAGAGTTTGTAGAGGGAATTGAAATGTCCACTGAAGCGTGGTTCAACGGAACTAAGTTCCTTCAACCTATAAACTCTACTATGGAAGAAAAGAAGTTCATGGATAGTGACTTAGGACCTAATACAGGGTGTGCGGGTAACATTGTGTGGGCATGGGAGCGAGAGTACTCTGAGTTTCTCTATGAGTATATATTCAGACCTCTCGAAGATACACTCCGTAAAGCAGACTATATAGGTCCTCTAGACATTAACGGTATATGGAATGAAGATGGTATACACGGATTAGAATGGACTTCCCGTTTTGGGTATGATGCTATACAGGCTATGACCAGATTATTTACAATACCATTTGGTAAGTTTCTTGAAAATATTAGAACCATTGACAAAATGCCACTGTCAAATGAACTTGCCATGTCTATTCGGGTCAGCATCCCACCTTATCCATCAGAAGGTGATGTGCCTAAAGTACCTATAGTATTCCCTGAAGATTTCTCCAAAGAAGAACAGGGCATGGTATATTTGTCCGATGTATTTGTTAGTCCCGATACAGGACTTTCTTGTGCCGGTACTGATGGTTATATTCTCGCTATTGCAACATCGGGAAAATCCATACCGAAGATGAAATCCCTCATTTATAATGTAGCTGATAGAATAGAGGTGCCTAATAAACAGTATCGCAGTGATATAGGGGATAGAGTTATTGGAGAGAAAGCAAAGATGGAGATGCTACTGAAGAATCTTATGAAAAAAGCTTGACACCGCTATTGAGATATGATACTATATAATACGTAAGAGACAGTCACTTCCAACAGTGGAGTGACACCCGACTGGTATAGCACCTAAACGTTTTGGGGGTGGGAGGGTGCTTGCCAGTTCGGGTTTTATTATCTGGAGTAACTTATGGATTACAAATACTATGGAAGGTACATCCCCCAATTCATACGACTTACTGGACTACAAAGTAGTAGACCACAGGAGGTGGCAAGACATGACTGGGGACGTAGCAATAAAAATACTAAACAGGATACAAAATCTACACAGGGAACTAAACGGAAAGAGAAAATCTAAGTACGGACAAGAAGAATTAGAATTTAATATGTTTGAATATGACCCCGAAGATGAGAGTGACGTTGAAGTGGCCTCCGGCGAATCTCCATCTGAGGGGTCTTTTTAATACTATGGACGATATACCTTTTTCAATGATGATACAAGGCACTCACAATCTAAAAGAGATTTATGATCTGAAACCTTCGAAGGTGATTATAGTTGAGAGTGCTGTCATCGAGAAGGAACGTGACTACATACAGAATGCGATGAATCAACTACAGAATGCTTTAGACGATGCTATGAAAACAAGAGGCCTACAATTGTATGAGTCATACTACGATATAGTTGAGAAAGCAATAGTAATAAATCTAAATTGGGGGACATAAATGGGTAGACGAGGTTCGGATAGTGGTTATCACTTTGTACAAGATTACCGAAAGTGTAAAAGGTACTTCTACAATAAGTATGTAAATAGGCTGGTTCCACTGGAAAAGTCACCAGCTTTATTGTTTGGTGGTTGTATGCACCTTGCAATGGAGACATGGTATGGTATGTTGGGTAAAGGTAGACCAGTACACGATAGAGTCCGTGGAGCACTGGAAACCTTTGAGAATGAAATAAATAAAGTAAGAGATCAATATGTAACTGAAGATATGTTCCTTCGTGACGTGCAACGAGGTCAAGATATACTACGTCAGTATGGACTTCAATACGCAAACGAAAACTGGCTCGTCCTTGGAATTGAGGAGGACCTAGAAATTACACTCTCATCAGGTGATGTGTTCACAGGTAGGTTGGACTTAGCTGTTAAATCAGGCGTTGGACTTAATTATATCATAGATCACAAGTTCACTGGATGGTCAATGAGTAATGTCATAAAGACAATGCAGAACTCTGACCAAGCCACTTCCTACAAAATGATGTGGGAGCAGAAGTACCCAGACAAACCAATCAATGCTGTCATATTCAATATCTGTAGAGCTTATAAAGGGGACGTTAAGTTTCATCAGCTCCCTATCGCTAAAATGCCACAAGACGTGGAAGAGTTCAAAGTAGGTATACAAGACGATCTATCTGACATAGCTACTCGGATAGCAGACCCAGACAGACCTTGGCCGAAGAATACTGACAGGTGCTTTGACTATAACAGACCTTGTGAATATCTCCCTCTCTGCCAGGGCGTAAACTTTGACGGTTTGATTGGAGTAAACTACAAAATACTTGAACCAGACGAACTGGTAAGTACAGAATAATTTAAGGAGGCACAAATTGATTAAGGAAGTTGATACTTCTCAAGGTATCACAGGGAAAGACAAGGTGTCATGGTTGCTCTATGGCCCTCCTGGCTCTGGTAAAACGTGGTTTGGTGGACACATGCCAAACCCATTCTTCATCTCTGTTGACAATGGTTTAATAGGACTCAAAAAGAAAAAGGTTCCTATTCAGGCAGTAGAGGTTGACAGGTATGATGATGTAGTCACTGTTATTGGTGACATTTCAATGGGTAAACGTGCAAAAGATTGTCAGACAATAGTCTTTGACCACGTAACTGAATTGGGTGAGCTTGCCAAACAATCGGCTCTGCAAGAGTCAAATAAAGTCAAAACAGACTTAAATGTTTGGGGCGTCACAGTTGACAAGATAAGGTACGTAATAAGGCAGTTGTTGAACTTGCAATCAAACTTCCAT
>Ga0307983_1001405_pt1 | contig 10284 bp, 10 predicted proteins | sample OrgLakmetagen991_FD_201845 | JGI IMG/M metagenome (GOLD analysis project Ga0307983, IMG submission 201845) | Saline water microbial communities from Organic Lake, Antarctica - #991 | ecosystem: Environmental > Aquatic > Non-marine Saline and Alkaline > Saline | place: Antarctica: Organic Lake... | reverse complement strand
GAATATATGGTGACTGGTGGCGTTTGGTTCTGGAGCGGTTACGTCATTATTATTACTCTGGATAACTACATTGGGCTGTTTTTGGCTAATTTGATCGGGAATACTGTCGGTATAACGCTTAATTTCCTATTGGAGCGCTACTGGGTATTCAGGACAAAAAATAAAGCCAAGCTTGGACTGATTGCAAAGCGCTACATTATCTATACGGTATTGAATGCCTACATTCTTAATTACCTTATTTTAGATGGACTTAGGCAAAACGGCATACAGCCAGAAATTGGCCAGTTCATTGCGAGCGGCTTCTTCACGGTGTGGAATTATTTCTGGTACAAGTACTGGGTGTTTAATTCTAAAGTTCCACATAGCGCACCAAAACGGAGTCGACACCATGCTTGAAGCATCTATGAGACAAACCTGCGGTTTTTCTCATCACGCCAGGTGGTCAGCAAAGCCGCCACTTGGATTGCTCTTTCCCCCCAGCTTCAAACAGAACTTGTACATTAGTAAAAAAGCGAAAGGATGAAGAAATGAGTACAGGAAAAACAACACGACCGACTAAGAAACAACATGAACTGTTGCAGTATTTACGGGAGTTTATAGCTGAGCATGGCTATAGCCCAAGCTACAGAGAAATTATGCGTGGCTGCAACTATACATCAGTCGCGACGGTTGCCCTGCATGTCAAGAACTTGATTGCGAGAGGCCATGTCGTCAAGCGAGACAAATCAGCTCGATCACTAGAAGTGGTTGCTAAAGTTGAAGAAGCAGAAACTGCGGAGAGTAATCATAAACATGAGCTAATCAAAGAAGTCGAAGCGCGCTTTAAGGCACTGGAAAAAGAAGTATCTGAAGAAGTGTTGAATGAGATCTACGTTTTAGTCGGGGCATTAAAAATACTAGGCCACCACGAAGTGTCACGAGCTTATGCAGGACGTATTAACGAACTAAGTTAGTTTTTAGAGTTAGTCTCTAAAAGGTATTCGATGGTTTTAGTTGGGTCATGCTCTATCATAAGAGAAGAACGGGGTAGATCTAGAAATGGCAAACAACAAGCAGTTTCGCACACGAAGAAATATTATTGTTGCTGTTATTGCGCTGTTACTCCTATTGGTCGGCGTTAATCCTGACTTCTTAAGTGAACAACAACCATTTGATACTGCCACTCAGCAACAGCAGAGCGATGTATTAGCAGAATCTACTAATACTGGAGACATTGCGCTTGACGTGCTAGATGATTTAGCTGTACGAGGCCGTGCAAGCAAGACAGGCTACAGCCGTGATCAATTTAGCTCTGGCTGGGCGACGATTGGTAGCTGTGACACACGAAATATTATATTGCAGCGCAGCATGAGTGATATTGAGCTGTCAGAAGATGCATGTGTTGTGTTGAGCGGAACGCTACTCGATCCATACACTGGCAAATCAATTGTTTTTGTGCGGGGAAGCAGTACTAGTTCTGATGTGCAAATTGATCATGTGGTGGCGCTATCGGACGCCTGGCAGAAAGGCGCACAGCAGCTAGACGAAACTCAGCGATTACTATTTGCAAATGATCCGCTCAACTTATTGGCAGTGGACGGGCCAGCAAATCAACAAAAGGGCGATAGTGACGCTGCTAGTTGGTTACCACCATACAAAAACTACCGTTGCCGATACGTTGCGCGGCAGATCTCTGTAAAAAGAGAGTATAGTCTATGGGTAAGTGCTGCAGAAAAAGCTTCTATGAAGCGTGTCTTAAACGGGTGTGGAGAACAGCGGTTGCCAGTTGAAGAGTTTATTACCGACTAGAAAGATACATATTTCTTGGTCTATTGCTTCGGCAAGCTTTGGTATTGTTTCTGGTGCAGTATTGGTACGCTTGATTGATAACCGGCTTGGTGTTGAAGCGATAATTATTGCGCTATGTCTCATGATTGTGGCTTTGACAAGGAGAAATGCTGTCAGTCTAGGATTGTTTTGCATTGCTGGGCTGTTGATCGGATTTTATAGAGGAAGTAGCGTCTTACAAGAGCTTGGAATCTATGATCAATACGTTAATCAACAAGTCAGTGTTATTGGGGTGATTGTTGAAGATCCAGGATTTGATATAGCCGGCGATGTGAAACTAAAATTAAAAAACGTCATCATAAACGACCAACCTGTTGCAGGAGAGCTGTGGGTTTCTTCAGGCCAACAGCTTCCACTGAAGCGCTCAGATACGGTTGCTTTAAACGGGAAGTTGTCACAGGGTTTTGGGTCAATACCAGCGGCAGTCTACCGGGCAAGAATCACAGAAGTAGAACGCAAAGAGTATGCAGATATTGCTCGAGATACTCGTGATTGGTTTGCTGATGGCATACGCACATCAGTTGGTGAACCAGAAGCATCACTTGGGAGTGGATTTTTGCTAGGACAAAAGACGGCCTTGCCAGAAAAACTTGATAATGAATTACGTCTACTTGGGCTGACTCATATCGTTGTTGCGAGTGGATACAATTTGTCTATACTTGTTCGTTACGCAAGACGTTTGTTTATGAAAATATCTCGATTTACGTCGGTTGCTGTATCTGGGCTGCTTGTCTACGGATTTGCGAATATTACTGGTTTTAGTCCAAGTATGACGAGGGCTAGTCTTATAACAGGGCTAAGTTTGGCTGCTTGGTATTACGGACGAAAATTTCACCCAGTTGTTTTATTGTCTTTCTCTGCAGCAGTCACGATACTTATTAACCCATCGTATGCATGGGGTGATATTGGGTGGCTGTTATCTTTTATGTCATTTGTCGGGGTGATCATACTGTCCCCACTTATACATGCTTATTTCTGGGGCGCTCAGAAACCAGGAAATATACGTCAGGTGTTTATAGAGACCTTGTCAGCTCAACTACTAACGCTGCCATTAATCATGTACGTCTTTGGGCAGTATTCACCGCTTGCTCTACTTGCCAATGTATTAATATTGCCACTTATTCCACTAGCAATGTTGCTGACATTTGTCGCTGGAATAGGTGGGGTATTTATAAGCAGTGTTGCGCTTCAGATAGGCTGGCCAGCAGAAACATTGCTGCGCTACATGACACGAGTAGTTGACTATTTGGCCAGACAACCACTGGCTGGACAAGAAATTTCACTACCGATTGAAGGAGTACTGTTTGGCTACAGTTTGCTATTAATTCTTGCTGTTTTCTTGTGGCGACGCACAAAATATCAGTTCCGCGACTACAATATTGTCGAATAATAGTGTAAAAGTAGTTACATTTGACTTTTACATACAACTGGAGAATACTTCAGAGTAGAGAGAGGGCAAGAATGCATGTAAGGTTATTTCGATCTATCTGTCTGAGTATTATACTGGCGCTCCCTTATGTCGGATTATACTCTTCTCAAGCCGATGCAGTTTCAGATGATATCGTTATAGCTCAAGTGCAAACAGGCGGTGCCTTGTCTGGTAGCGCAAGTGCAGAGATTGTTTTGCTTTATAACAATTCGCTCGTGGATAGTGATATTACTAATTGGTGTGTTGAATACAGCTCTGCTGCCGATAACAAGAGCTTTGAACATTGTTTTACTCCACCAGATTCAACAACAGAACTGTGGGTGAGCGCCTACACCTATGTCTCTATAGCAACGCAATCGTTTTTGGATACTAATCCGTTGTTTATTGCAGATTTTGTATTTTCTGGTGGTATGGCTGCTGGTTCTGGCCATCTTCGGCTGTTTGATGCCGATGGTATTGAGCAAGATAAAATTGGCTGGGGAGACGCCGTTAATCCTGAAGGTAGTGCTGCAGTTGCGCATGCGAGCGGCGAGTCAATGAGTCGGGCTGTAGACCAACAGATAGTAGATACAGATGATAATTATACTGATTTCTTATCGTTACCGTTAATGACAGATGTGATGAGTGGGGTGTATGAAAAAGAAATTATTATTGACCTGTGCGTCAATATAGATGATCTGCAAATAGAATTACCTGATGAATACTTGTCAGACACAGAAGGTAATTGTTACAAAGATTTTTGCTTAAATATAGAGGGTTTACAGATAACGCTGCCTGATGGGTATGAGAAACTAACTGAGCTAAGCGATTGCACGCTTATACCGCTAGAAAACTCGATACTATTTATTACTGAGCTGCTACCGAATGCACCAAGTGTCGATACGGGCCAAGAGTTTATTGAGCTGTATAATCCGAATGCTACTGATATTTCACTGAAAGGCTATGTTATTGAAGTCGGTCCAAGCTTTACGAAGCGTTTTGTGTTCGACTCTGGAGTGATTACTTCCGGCGCATACAAAGTATTTTCTGATAGCGAAACGTCACTTGTGTTGCCTAATACAAATGGTGTCTCACTGCGTCTTATCGCACCCGACAGCACAATAGTTTCCGAGAGTACTGTTTATCCCCAAGCAGAGGATGATGTATCTTGGGCATTGATTGAAGATGTGTGGATTTGGACGAACCAAATAACTCCAGGCGCAGCGAATAAACCTTTTCTACTTCCAGCCGTAGAAGAAGTTTTAGGTGTAACGACAGTGTTAGCACCATGCCCAGATGGTAAGTACAGAAGCCCGGACACTAATAGGTGTCGAAATATAGAATCAGCTGTCAGTTTATTGCAACCTTGCGATGAAGACGAATACAGAAGTACAGAGACTAATCGTTGTCGAAAAGCTAGCACAACATCTAGCAGTAGTTCACTGACGCCGTGTCGTTCTGATCAGGAAAGAAACCCGGCAACTAACCGGTGCCGTTTAATAGCTGCGAGTAGTAGTGCTCTGCAACCTTGCGAAGAAGGCAAAGAGCGTAATCCTGAAACTAATCGTTGTCGAAACGTCTCGTCAGTGTTGAATCTTCCTGGTGATGATCTGCCGCTAGTATCGGACGTTGCTGTCGCTTCAACGAGTGGAAGCGTTAACTGGGGAGTTATAACAATTGTCTTGTTTATGACACTCGGCTACATGCTTTATGAATGGCGTGTTGAGTTCACTAGAAAATTTCATTATGTAAGAGCGCAGATACAGTCAAGATAAACGTTCTGGCGGTGCATAACTAAATATTCATTTCACACCTAGTATGTATTTATTCGTTGTCACTAGAAATCCACTTCACTTCTCTATACAATAGACAGTAATGATTTTAGATATTGTAATATTAATAGCCGCACTTGCCGGTGTTGTTAAGGGAGCTGACTGGTTTCTTGGTGCCGCAGAAAAAGTAGGCGTTAGTCTGCGCTTGCCTCCATTTATACTTGGCGTGATATTGGTGGGGTTCGGTACGAGCTTGCCAGAGCTTGCTACATCAGTTGCTGCAATTGCTGACGGGGTTGATACAGTCACAATAGCCAATGTTGCTGGATCTAATATAGCGAACATATTGGTGATACTCGGATTGTCGACCATCGCTCTTGGTACAATAAAATTCGATAAAGACCTGATAGATCTTGATATTCCACTACTGGTAGGCATTACGGCACTGTTTTCACTGTTACTCCTAGACGGCGAGCTTGGCAGAGGTGACGGCATACTGCTTCTGATTGGCTTTGTTGGCTATATACTCTATTCACTTGGGTATCGAGAAGACAATGCCCACCACAAAGGGCTCATAAGTCTTGTCGCTTCTATTACCAAAGGCTCAAAGACGAGCGTAGAAAAACGAAAGAATTTAATTGGTCCATTTACTATACTTATACTACTTGGGTCTGTTGCGCTACTCGGCTTATCGTCTAAGTTTGCAGTCGATTCGCTATTGTCGATCGTCGAGCAAGTAGATATTGGGGTTGCTGTATTGAGCTTTTTTGCATTGGCAATTGGTACGTCGCTACCCGAGCTGACGGTGTCTATTAAGGCACTCAAACAAGGTAAAGGAGATCTAGTTGTTGGAAACGTTATCGGATCAAGCATGTTCAATATATTGCTTATCGGTGGAGTTGCCAGTATCTTGAAGCCCCAAGTAGTCGATCTAAGTATATTACCCTGGATAATTACCGGACTAGGGTTGTCGGTCCTGCTACTGATGGCTGGAAGTATATCCAAGCGAATCCATTTGTGGGAAGGAATGGTATATATACTCATTTATCTGACAATCGCTGGCAAAATAATCGGCGCCTAGCACTATGCCTACGCAGCAAATGAAGACATTTTTGATCGTCAATCAAGACAGTAGCAAAGTGCCGTCCAAAATGGCAGAACTTCGTAAAATAGCACGTCAGCACAAGCTTAAGTTACACATGTGCGAGGGATCAGATCTAGACTACGAAGTGCGACAAGCACTCAATGATTCACAGATAAACAGAATTATTATTGGTGGCGGCGATGGAAGTGTCAATACAGTTGTCGGGCTAGTTTTAAAAAATAACAAAAATATTGAAATAGGGATTTTGCCATTGGGAACAGCTAATTACTACGCAAAATCTTTGGGTATTGGTAAAAAACTAAGTAGAGCTTTCGACGTTGCTTTAGGCGATCAAAAGCAAGAACGCCATGTGTGCACTGCTAACGGCCGAGAGTTTTTGATTGGCGTTAATGTTGGAAGTACTTCGATGATGTTCGCTGAAGTCACCGATGAAGAAAAGCAGCGTTTCGGTAGGTTGGCGTACTTTAAGGGTGTTTTCCGGACACTACGCAAAACAATACCACCTGACGTCACGATTACAGCAAACGGTGAAACTAAAAAATACGCGAGCACAGAACTGGTTGTTTTGAATCAACACATAGATGAGCCAATTAAGATCACTCCACAAGTAGACGGGAGGAAGCCATATTTTGAAATTATCACTTATGGGCTAGGCAATAGTAAATTGTCGCCTTTATTTGCGGTAGCGATATTTGCGCTTACATTTGGAAAAAATCAAAAGTATCTTAAAAGAATCAAGACAACACACGCTGTCATTACGAGTACGTCTAAATTACCGGTTGGCATAGACGGGGACCTTTTAGAAAAATTGCCATTGACTATAGATTTAGTCAAAAAACCAGTCACGTTTATGAATGCAAAATAGACTCTAAGTATTACGTATTCTGCAACTTATTTACAATTTTTCTAATGACAAATCTTGGAAGCAGCCTCGGCATAACGAGAGAGGACAATTTATTTTTGAGTCCATGGACGGCTACAACTTTACCATTTTTCATTGCAGTGTAGCCGTATTCTGCGACATCCGCTGCAGTTGGAATATTTCCAGAAAACAGTCCAGACTTTTCTGCGCCTGCACTCTCTGCAAAATGAGTTTTTGTTGGTCCAGGGCAGAGTACTGTAACGCTCACACCAGTTCCTTTTAGCTCTTCAGAAAGGGCTTCAGAAAAACTAAGCACGTAAGCTTTCGTCGCATAATAAGTCGCCATACCTGGTCCAGGGATAAAAGCAGCGATACTTGCAACATTCAGTATCTGTCCGGTTCCTTCTGACTTCATCTTCTGGGCTGCTAACTGAGACAGCTGAGTGAGAGCAGAAATGTTAAGAGTAATCATACTTTGTAATTTTTCAGAGTCTGCGGTCACGACAGTCGATAAATCTCCAAACCCTGCATTATTAATGAGCGTATGAACGTTTCTTTTGTCTACTTTTTTCCATAGTTTTTCGACTGCACCATCTTGTGTGAGGTCAAGAGCAATAAAATCTACTTTAGCACCGAAGTCTGTATGGATTTCAGCAGCAACGTTTTCTAATTCTTTGCTGTCTCTTGATACCAAAAGAAGGTCGAAGTTGTCTTTTGCGAGTTGATTGGCGAATTCACGGCCAATGCCACTCGATGCTCCTGTAATAATAGCTAGTTTGTTCATGTATCTAGTATAACTTTATGAAGCTGATAATTCAGAATGGCTTTTTAGCACTTCATCGCCATCAGCCTGCAATATAAGATAGGCAGGATCGTCTTGAGTAGCATCACGGGTTACTTCACTCTCCTTAATTATCTTGGTGATTTTAGAGGTGTATACCTTTTTAACTGTCCCAGAAGCGGTTCCTGAACCCCATTTCCAAGTTACTTTTTGATCAATAGTATAAGAGATAGTAGTGAATATGAATGACTTTACCGCGAGGGACTGTAAAAAAACCAACACTTACTGCATAAAAGATATAAAATAATAGATAAGATATGAAATTTATTAGAGATTCAGTATTATTCCCGCCAGCGATTGTCTTTGTAGCGATTATGATAGTTGTGTTTAGTTCTTTTTTGGTTTCCCTGGATGATCGAAGACGAGAGCAAGAGATCGTTGCCGCAGACTATACAGAAATAATTGAGAACAGTGTCAGGCAGCGAGTAGAAGTATTTGAAGAAGCGCTTCGCTCAGAAGTAGGATTTGTGACAGTAAACGATGCTTTTTCTAAAGAAGATTGGAGACTTTCTATTGAGGCATCGCAGGTACTTGATAGGTTTCCTGGAATTCAGGGGATTGGCTACGTGGATGTCGTCACCCCAAGCCAACGAGAAGCCTACGAGCAAGAGGCAAAAAGAACAGTTGATTCAGATTTTTCCATTTATCCAAAAGGTGAAAGAGACGTCTATGCCGCGGTTCGTTATCTAGAACCACAGAGTGAGCGTAGCAACGCTGCAATAGGATTTGATATGTTTTCTGAGGAGACGAGACGTGCTGCCATGTCGGCGGCACGGGATAATAACGACGTTTTTATAACGAGCCCTGTTGACCTCATTCAAGAATCGGGGGACGATAGGCAGCTTGGCTTGCTGTTGTACGCGCCAAGCTATAAAAACTCAGCCAAAATCGACACCATTGAGCAACGCAGAGATAGTATTGATGGATACGTTTACATAGTTTTGAGAACAAGAGATTTCTTATCAAACCTTCTCAGCGATAAAGAGCTAGATTCAATAGGATTTAATTTCTACGCTATAGACAAAAAGAACGAAAACCATATTCTCTACGAGTCCAGTAAATATCAAGAGCATGTTGGCAAGCAGAAAGTTAAATCTGATCGACTTATGTCTATTAAAGGAGCTCAGTTCGGTATTACCGCCGCATATGACCCATCGACGGTACTACCAGAAAGCTTTACTGCTCGGTCTTCAACAATATTGTTTTTTGGAACATTATTAGCGTTACTGATCACTGGAGTGACCTATTTATTGCTGCGTGGCAAAGCTAATGAATTAGCACTTTCGCAAGAGAGGACTATTAACGATGCAAAAGACAGTCTTCTTTCGATAGCATCACACCAATTGCGAACTCCTGCTACTGGAGTAAAGCAGTATCTTGGCATGGTGTTGCAAGGATTTGTCGGTGACGTATCTACTCAGCAAAAATCAATGCTTGAAAAAGCTTATGAAAGTAACGAACGACAACTAAAAACAATTAACGACGTTTTATTTTTGGCTCGCTTAGAATCAGGACGCATAGTGTTGTCAAAAAATAATATCGACGTGAAAGCAATGATTCATTCAATCGTTGAGGAACAAAAAGACAATGCCGCTGCTGCTGGACACACTGTTAAAGTTCAACTTCCAGAGAAAAAAGTTGAAGTAACAATGGATGAGCATATGATGCGTATGACATTTGAGAATTTACTTTCAAACGCTATAAAGTACACAAAAAATGGTGGCAAAGTATCGATAGCAGTAAAACAAACAGCAAAAGATGTTCGAATCGTGGTTAAAGATAACGGTGTTGGTATCGCGGTCGTTGATGAAGATAAGTTATTTAAGCAATTTAGCCGAATAAAGAATGCGCTATCTAAATCTGTCTCTGGCACTGGCATTGGACTATACCTTGCAAAACACATTGTAGACTTGCATGGCGGTGAAATAGAGCTAGAATCAGAGCAAGGCAAAGGATCAGTATTCACCGTAATCTTGCCACGCTAGGGCATCTGTATTGTAATAAATTTCACACTAGACTTAATAGGCAATTCGTATACTGACAAGTATGGATAGAAAAAAATCAACAATATTGGTCGTAGAAGATGAAAGCAACTTGAACGAAGCCTATCAGGTTATTCTAGCTAACTCTGGGTTTGATATTCTTACGTCATTTGATGGTCAAGAAGCTTTAGATATTCTTGCCGATAATCCTGTTGATCTTATACTGCTCGATTTACGCATGCCTGTTATGGATGGCATTGAATTTTTGAAAGAATATAGTCCAGATCCGAAAAAAAGAGCCAAAATAATCGTATTTAGTAACTATGATATGCAAAAAGAAATTGAAGAAGCTTACTCGCTAGGTGCCGACAAGTACATCTTGAAGTCATGGGCCAGCCCAAAAGAGCTCATAAAAGTTGTCAATGACGTTTTAGAAAGCCAGTCTTAAGTAGCGTTTTCAATAAGCTCTGTAAAGCCATCTTCACCG
>Ga0307983_1001404_pt1 | contig 10291 bp, 8 predicted proteins | sample OrgLakmetagen991_FD_201845 | JGI IMG/M metagenome (GOLD analysis project Ga0307983, IMG submission 201845) | Saline water microbial communities from Organic Lake, Antarctica - #991 | ecosystem: Environmental > Aquatic > Non-marine Saline and Alkaline > Saline | place: Antarctica: Organic Lake... | reverse complement strand
CCCTCCATCTCTAGTTAGAGAAGAAGCCTGCACTAGGGGTCTGACGTTTTACTAAGAGCAGCAATCGAACATTGGGCCAAGGATTTCCCACGAGATCTAAGAGTCACACCCTCCTGCAATACTTTGGACATGCATAAAAATGGGGATTTATGGTTTTTCAATACTCGCGATTTGATGCGAGCAGCCACTTGCGAGCACTGCACCACCCTCTCGGTATTCCACGCACTTCAAGTACCTGAGGTTGAGCTAAGGCTCGCTCCCGAAATCAAAAAACAAAAAGAGCGGCGCGCTAAAGGCGAGGACAAATCACTCCCTCAAAAATACGGCGATGCCTTTGAGCTCAAGCTCACCGAAGAGCTAACAACTTCACTGCCTCAAGGTGCAGTTGCCAGACCCGAGAAGGATGGTGACATAGCTCAGACCCTGGATCTCATGCACCAAGGAGTGCCGATCGTCTATCAGGGTGGGCTTGAACATAGAGCACCCCACTCGGTGTTCAAAGGCAAGCCAGACTTCTTGGTTAAACAAGGCTGGCTATTGGAGTTTGTTGATGGCCTACTCACCGCAAGACTTCAACAAGAAATACCTGGCCCACCCAAATACATCGTCTGGGATGCCAAATACTCCTCCCACCCAAAACCCGAATACGCTCTCCAAGTTGCCATTTATGTAGAAGCCCTCGATGCCCACGGACTAAAAGCTCCCAACGCTCGACACGGCCTAATCCTTGGCAACCGAACCATGATGAGCTTTCAAGAAGGCGAGATAGTTCCCGCCACCAGAATCGCAAGAGAAGAGCTTGAAGAGGTAATAGCCAGAGTCTCTGGTTCCCCCGCGGCCTCTCAACTAGAGAGCTTCACCTGGCACTGCGCCGGCAATCGCGAATGCGAGATCTGCGAATACCCAAAACTCTGCGAAAAAGACCGCGAAGAAACCCAAGATCTACTTTTAGTAGCGGGTCTAGGCAAAAACCTTCGGGGAAAACTGAATGCCGCAGGCATTCGGACCCTTGGTGATTTGGCCCAGAGTGAATTGGAGAAAGTCCCCGATGTCACAAAGGCAACTTTTGAAAAGATGCAAAAACAAGCCGCCCTGCAACTTTTAAGCATGGAAACAAATCGGCCTGAGCACGTATTACTTGAAGACCCACTGCTGCAGTTTCTTCCAAGACCAAGTGACGGAGATGTCTTTTTCGACATGGAGGGCTTCCCTTATTTCCCCGATGGTGGGCTCGAATACCTATTTGGCAACTGGACCAGAGACTCAGGTTTCACAGACTTTTGGGCGGTGGACAGGGCTGAAGAAAAACAAGCATTCATAAAGTTCATGACCTGGGTGATGGACCGCATGGACGATCATCCCGATGCCCATATCTTTCACTACGCCTCCTATGAAAAAACAGCACTTCTAAAACTCTCCACCAGGCACGGTGTGATGGGCCCGGAGGTTAGAAGGCTCGACGCTGAGCGCCGGCTAGTTGACCTATACCCAATTGTCACCAAGAGCCTTCGAGTTGGCGAAGCAAAATACTCCATCAAAAACCTCGAGCGCCACTACGACTTCAAAAGAGCAGTAAAAGACTTCCTTGCTGTGGACAGCATGGAAGATTTCCCAAAATGGCGTGACTCTGTTGATGGTTCGATGGATGCTTCGTTACCCATCGAGGACCGAGAAGAACTTAAGAGGCTAGCTCAAGATAAATATCAGACCCTCCACGACTACAACAAAGATGACGTCATTTCGACGATGGAACTCTATGACTGGCTCCTAGCAATGCCGTCTGCCACAACCCGCTTTGGCGAAGATGTGAAACCCAAAGACGAAGACTCCGAAGACTCCGAAGACAACCCGAGCGCATCGGCGCTTGAACTTTTGGAGTTGGAAGCAAAGACAGCCAGATTCTTTTTACCCCTTGCAGACTGGCAATGGGGCAATTCAGTTGAGGGTGACATTAAAGCCAAAGTATGGGAAACCCTGGCTCACTCGATCCTTTTCTATCGCCGCGAAGACGTGATGTTCTGGGCGGACCTCAAGATCCGTATGGACCAAGATGAAGAGGCCTTCGAAAAAGACCGCGAAGCACTCCTTTTACAAGATGTCATAGAAGTAAGCCAAGGCGAAAGAATAAACAGAAAAGGCGACTTGGTTCAAGTGGTCACCCACGAGGCAAGCTACCCACCGGAATCCATCTACGAACCCAAAGCCGGGGAAGACCTGATCATCAGGTTCCCCATTGGCGCAGGCCTACAAGCGCGAAATTTCGGCAAGGTGGTCGAAGTAGCCGACGGCCAGATCACCTTCATTAGAGAAACCAAAAACAAAGATGATCTTTTTTACCAACCAGATGCCGTAATCAAATACCAAAAGTTCTTGGCGGCAGCTAAACAAGAAGAACTCAATAACCTAACTGAGCTCATCACCCAAGCCTGGGGCTCCCCTAATAATCAAGCTCCTCAACGCAACTCCGCCATGGATCTTTTATTCAGGCGCAAACCTCGCCTGATAGGCGATGGCAAAATAACCGAACCCGACCCAACAAACTACCTACCAGCCCTGATATCCACAGTAGAAAAAATGGACAGCACCGTCTTAGCGGTGCAGGGCCCACCAGGAAGTGGCAAGACCTACCTCGCTTCCCATCTAATAGCCCACCTATTGGCTACTGGCAAGTCAGTCGCGGTTGGCTCCAACTCGCACGCAGCGGTTGAGAACGTACTCAAAGTGGCGATTGAAGCAGGAGTCAACCCAGCACAAATATTCAAAGCCAAAAAAACCAAAGACACCGCCGAATACCCATGGGTTACAGCCTCGAGCGCCGGCACCATCGGCAAGAAGGTGGCCAAGTCAAAGGATGCCCTGGTCCTTGGTGGCACCGCCTTTGCACTTTGTAATAAAGAGATCCGAGCCAATCACTTTGACTATTTGATCATCGACGAGGCAGCACAGTTCTCACTAGTTGATGCCCTGGCCGTTTCTGGAATCGCCCAGAACATGATTCTTTTTGGAGACCCTCAACAGCTTTCCCAAGTTATTCAGGCGACCCACCCCGGAGGCTTGGAAAACTCAGCCCTCGGCCACTATGTGGGAGAACATGACATTCTTCCCAAAGACATGGGTTACTTTATCGAAGTCACTAGAAGACTGCACCCAAATATTAATGCCTCAGTCTCTTGGCTCTCTTATGAGAACAAGCTCAATTCACACCCAGACACCAATAAACACCTCATTCAGGGCATTGCCCCTGGTCTCTATAAAGTCCCAATCAATCACACCGGTAACTCGACCAATAGCCCAGAAGAAGTAAGCAAGGTCATGGAGCTAGTTGAAAAACACATCAATGGGGTTGGCCCGGAAGAGATTTTGATTGTCGCCCCATTCAACGCTCAGGTGAACGCCATTCGCAAAGCTCTAGACCTTGCCGGCCACCATCAGGTAGCCGTTGGCACAGTAGATAAGTTCCAAGGCCAAGAGGGCCTAGTTGTGATCTACAGCTTTGCATCAAGCTCATCTCAAGACGCCCCAAGGGGCCTTGGATTCCTATTGGAGCGCAACAGAATGAATGTAGCAATCAGTAGAGCCAAGAGCGTCTGCTACTTGGTCTACTCAACCAACCTTCCCAAAGCAGTCTTCAGTTCATTAGAGGACGTGAAGGGTATTAGTAGGTTGGCTGGGCTGTTGGGGATGGCGAGAGAAGTCAGCTAAACACTTATTTAGCAACTGCGAGGAACTTAGAGTCTGCCCTCTCAGCTAGAAGCTCCTCAAGCCTCGGATCCCCAATCGCAGAGACCTCAGAATCCCGATCAACCCCGTGGAAAAGTTCCAAGATGCTTATCGCTCTTGCTAGCTCATGAGTCAGGCCTTCAAGATCTAATTTGCCTGAAGCAAAGGTAATGCCATCTTTGCCGGGGATTTCTAGATAGCCACTGTGTGACCAAAGACCATGAGCTAACTGGTAGCTAAGGCGCTGACGCAGTCCTCGAATCCCTAAGAGCCCCGCCAACAACCGAACTAGCCAGGCAAATGTTTGCCGCCAACGGCTTCATCCACATTATTGGAATCGATGGCGAAACCCTCCAAACCGGCATCTTCTACACACCATTCGGAGCCAGTGTTCGTGCGCCTTACTGGGGCACCGGAAGTGAGCTCGTGGAAGTACTAAACCTCGCAAGGTCTCGGGCCTTAACTGTGCATGTTGAACAGTTCGCCATAGAAGATGCAGTCGAGGCGTATCACAAGCTGCATGAGGGGACCGTTAGCGGACGAGCAGTAGTCTCCTTCTAAAACTCGCAACAGCCCAAGCTGCCCTGTCTTTACATCGATAACACCGATGAAAGGACAAAGCGCAGCTGTATTCATAGAGATTGCAGATCCCAGCCTTGACGATATTCGTCAAGGCTGGCTAGGAGTGATGCTTGGTTTGCTTGGGTAGTTGAATAAAGAAAAAGAGTTGAATCAAACAGTAAAGCAGTTGGGGTGTTCGAATCCCCTACTTCTCCGCCAGTAAAGGCCCCGTCAATTCGATGGTTTGGCGGTTTTTTTGGCTTGTGCACCTGAGTGTGCAGTTAAGCCGGGCTCAGGATTTCCAATCTAGGATTTCGATGATCAACATCGGGTTATTTAAGCCGCCAGTAGATCTTCGGCGGAGCTTATGCCAACAAATCATCCGCATTATTTTCATCGAACCCTGGGAGGATAAACGGGGTTAACCAAGATTTGACTCACTCAAGTTTGACAAAAGCATTCTGCGCGCGCACAGTTTCGTCTACTTAAGCTGTCCAGCGAGTCGAGAATCTCAGGAGTAAGCATTTTCAACGCGGAAGTCGGCTTGGGCCAAAAGTGCAGACGGAGGGCGCTGCCGTCGCTTATTCCAATGTTTGCACTTGAGACTTTGCTTTTCATGCGAAAACCATAGATACCCGTACCAAACGATGGTTCTCGAAAAAGACCGTCCGCCTGTAACATAAGGGTGAGAAAAAGTAAGTACAACTCCAGGTTTCACAAAGGCGAGAGGGGATTAAGTTTGCCAGTATTGCGCTTCCCTAATTCCCAATCCGACCTTGATCGACTAGTCAGCCAGATGTCCCTGATCGCAGAGGTTTATTCCTCGACGAGTGAGCGCTTTTCGCTGGATGACATGAGAGATGTTCTAGCATCTCGCAGCCAAATCTCAAGCAGTGGTGCATCAGGCACTTTTGCAGTCAGCCTCTCAACAAGGACTGACAGGTCAAGGGACCCTCTTTACAATCAAGTAAAGATGATGTCGGAGATCTACCGAATGTTTGGCTGGATCCGAAGCACTCCGGACAGCCGCCTAGTCTTTCAAATGACCCACCTTGGCCTGACCCTCGCACTAGACGCAGCAAAATTCGGCCCGGAGATCCGGAGTTCGCTAATACGTGAATCAGTACTTCACGTAGTGTTCCCAAATGAAACTACCAAGAATGTCGGAGTGGCTAATCACCGTCCGTTTGCATGGCTAATCCTCCTCGCGCACCACCTCGACGGCTTTATCACGCGAGATGAAATAATTGTTGGCGTCTTAGGCACTTTGGATGACAGGAAGCCCGGCAAAATGCGAGAAGTTGTCTCTAGGCTGCAAAAGGCCCGCACGGAGGGTGGGACTGCGGAGCTTGTGCGTAAGTTATCCACGGAGAACAGGGTCCAAGTCAACTCCCTTCACAATTACACGAGGCTTCCTATCGGGATTCTTTCGTCACCCATAACGGGATGGGCAAAGAGCAGCGCAAGGACATTTATTGGCGATAGTTCTTCAGCGCGAGGTTATGAACTTACCCCTCAGGGAATTCAAGCGGCAAAGGTAATATTGAAATCCTTCGATCTGAGAAGAGCAGAACTGAACAAGTTATCGCTCTCTGAAAGGTCTATCGTCGCTGACTACGCATTCTGCATGATTTTGCTTAATGCTGGTATACCGATTGAGTTCATCGAAGAGGGGCTCAAAGACATTACCAATGAGGCAAAGCGCGTTCTAAAAAAACTTGGCGTCTCGAGGGGTCAAAAATTGCTCTTCAATCCGGAGCTGCAGGAGACAGACCTGGTTCTTCAGCGTTTGAAGGAGTAGGCAATGCGTCGAGTTCAGCTACCAATAAATGCGAAGAGTCATCGAGTCCTCCCAAGTGTGCGAATTATAAAAAAAGAGCAGGCTACCCTGGGCGGAGAGATGTTGGACAAGGACGGCTTGCTCGTGTCGCAAGCAAAGTGTGTTGGCTGCTTCAACATTCCATGCATTGAAGCAGAGGTCGGCAATAGGCTCATCGACGTATGTCCCGTTGGGGCCATTTCCATAAACCCTAAAGACTCCACCATATCGATCAGTGAGGCTTGTATCTCATGTGGCCTGTGCGCTATTCGATGTCCAGTTGGAGCTATCACATGGACAGAGCAAGGGGTACCCTCTGTGATTTCGGCCCCTAATGAATCGTATGGCACCGCCGTAAGCGCCAGTGAGCAAAGGGATTGGCTCCAGAGTTTAACACTAGAACAATCTAACTCCACAGACTCAGCCGAGGCCCTCTCTAGAGAAATTGCGAGCAAACTCACTGGGCAGAAGGCATCAGTAATTTACCCACTCGTAGCCGGCTACTTCCAAGCCCTAGGATTTACTGCCAGCGCATCGAACATGGGTGATACAAGCTCGAGAGCAGACGTGACGATCTTCACGGACCAAGGTGCAGTCCCGATTGAAGTCAAGTCCTTTACGGAAATTGAGTTCATTAATCTCAAGTCCATTCAACAGGCTCTGGAGAACAAGCTACTTACAGCAAGACAGGGTCAGGAGAGCGCCCTCAATGACCTATCTTCGCTTGCACTCGCTTTTAGTTACCCTCGGGACCGAACCCAACTCATTGGACTCATAGACGACATTGATAGAGCCTTTGGCATCAAAATTGGAATTATTTCTCTTCCCAAATTAATAGAAACCGCCATCAAGGCGGCCTGCGGAGTAGAGAAATTCGACCCGAAAAAAATTGTTAATTTGAAGGGAATATTTTGAAGCGCCCCAGAGCAATAAGTATCCCAATAACAATGCGCAGACCGACCGATGGACCAATAGACCAACCAGTACCGATAATTAGTGACGGTGACACTTCTGGCTCAGCGTGCTGGAGATGCTCCGATGCTCCCTGTGTCAAGTTGTCGTCCGAAAAACTAAGCCCGCCCAAGATTCAAAAGCTCGGGAGCATTGCCGCGAATTCGTCGGTCTGCCCCGTGGACGCGATTAAAATCGACGAGAGCGGCCAGCCGCAGATCGACTCAAAATTGTGCATTGGGTGTGGTTTGTGCCTCTCCAATTGTCCAGTTTCCGCGATCTACCTAGATGCCGGTTCGGGAGTGGCCGTAGTAACCAGTGGTTCAACTGGTGCGAACTTGGAGAAAGAAAACTCATTTAACTCGCGAGATCAATTGAGCGCAAAGATAAAGAATGAGACACCCGCGCCCAATCAGCTAACAAAGCAGATTCATTTGTTTCATAAAGAATTTTTAAGTGGAAGATCTCCGGCACTAAACATCACTTCTAGGATTTTGGTGCGAAATTCCCTAATCGCGCTAGGAATGAGCGCTGCCCTAAGGAACCAGGGGTCTAATTCACTCTTGTCGGAAATAGTGGCCGAAGAAGAAGGCCGAACTTACTTGATAGAAATTGAAACTCGCGACGACACCCTGGACGCCTTTCGGCGACTGCTCTCGGCAAGCGCAAAGGCCTTGGGGGGCCTTGGGGTCGAGCAAGACCAGATTTCGCTGGTAATGATTTTGCCTCAGCTTCCAAACAGACGAGTCGACCTATATCGACTTATTGGAGATGCCAAGAAATATCTCGGTCTGAGAATTCTTGTGGTCCCATTCGCAGCGTTGACCGCAGCCGTCATTTTGAAAAAAAGAGGCTTCGAAAAGACCTTTGGAAACTTCCTGGTCGAAGAGGGGCAGGAATCCCTCGTCAAAGTGGCCAACGATGCGCTTGGACTTAGTTTGTCGGAAGAACTGGGACTCAGCCCTTTGAAGTGACGCCGCCGGTCAGTGCTTCCTGTACCCGAGAGTTACCTAACTGCACGTATTCAAGCTTGAGCTCCGAAGCCAAGAAATGGCGGCCATTCATTGCGGCAGCCACGCATTCCGATCCACTGCCGGCGAATGGAATCACGACAGTGGCTCCTTCTTCCGAGAAATGTCTGATCAGTCGTTCGCTTATAGACATTGGTTTTTGGGTGGGGTGATTCACTTTTTCGCCTGCGAAACGCCTGCCGGCTAGAGTCGGGAACTTCCAGACGTCTCCCGCTATTCGCCCGTTTGGATTAGGGAACCACTCCTTGCCATTCTTAATAACCTTGCTCTTAAGTCGTTCTTGACTTTTGTAAGGCTCTCTAATTTCGTCAAAATAGTAATCTTTAGTCTTTGAAAACCAGATTAGCGGCTCATAATGTGTTGCCAACGAACGTTTGTAGGTGGAGAACCCGTTCTCGTAATGCCAGATTATCTGCCTCCTGTATTGCATGTCCAGCTTGTACAATTCAACTTGAAGGAAGCACAAATAGTGGTGAATTCCATAAACAATCAAATTTCCATCCGGAGCGAGGATCCTTTTGCATTCCTTCAGCCACTCAACACACCACGGTAACCATTCGTTATCGTTCATCCACTCCTTGTCATTACCAAATTTTGGCCCCAGATTGTAAGGAGGGTCTGCAACGATTAACTGAACAGAGTTTTCAGGTATCTGTCTGAGGTAATCAAGAACATCAGACTGACTTATTTCGTCAAGCTTCAGCAATCTTCGTCACCTCTTTCTGATTTTGAAGAATCAGGATGTATTGATGGTGGATATTCGGAACATAGGATGTCGGATATCCGTAAGGAAAAATTCTCTTGTGCGTCTGATGAAGAATAGTGATTCCCTTCAGTGTCCAATTTTCCTGCTCCATGAGCCTTGCAATATCGGCATGGAACATCCTTAGCCGAGGGCCCTCTCGAAAATCACTCACTACGATCGCGGCATATTTTTTGACCTTCAAGACTCTTTGGCAGCCTCGAAGTATTTGCATTAAAACCTCAAGAAATTTCTCGTAGTCATCTATATTCCCCAAGTCCGCGGGATCATTTTCTGAGTAACGAGTAGATAGGCCTTTTGCTTCGCGTTCTTGTTTTGCCTTGTGGTCCTTCTTATGCAAAATGTTCCAATACGGAGGACTCGTTACGAGAAGGTCCGCGGTATTTTCTCCTAAAGTGGCCAGCAGCTCTAGAGAGTCTCCCTGCAGAACCTTTTGGCTAGTGGCGCTGAGAACTTCGCCATCCAACTCTTTTTCGAGTCGTTCTAAAGATAAACGGGCAAACTCTTCGCTCAGCTCGATTCCAATGCCATTTCTGCCCTCAGTCGCGGCGGCCTTAAGAGTCGAACCTATGCCTAAGAATGGATCCAGAACGGTCTCACCTGGCTTGGAAAAGAATCGCACTAAGCGAGCGACGTCAGTGTATGAATAGGGTGCCGGATGCAGCCTCTCAAAATATGTGTCCGGATGATTGGCGCCCAGGCCCTTTTGCCTCCAAACGCTGATGGTTTCCTGAATCCACTCTTTTGCGGTCAGAGCATTCAAGGTGTTTCTTGCGCTTACGATCGGCTTTTCGTTTTCCAATTTTTCCTTCTCCGTTGACCCTAAGGATATAGGAATACAGTGACATTATTGACACGGCCACCGTTAGTCTCCTCGGGCAGTCGACAGGAAACGGAGGTGAGGGGGCCTAAACGCCGCTTTTTTTTGAGATGACCCACGCTAGAAGGAGCAAACTTAGCGACAGCCTTCTTTCCCAAACACGTCACAACTCTAAGCCTCCAAGTGAAAATGCCCCGAGTCTGGATCGCTCGTGGCACAATCCTGCATCCTCATTAGCGCAAGATACGCTGGACTCCATGCACCTTCTGTTGGCTCAGTTGAACCACTCACTCTTACGTGAAGGGGACGTGCCTCCGGAGCAAAACTAATCTCGTTCTGGAACACATGTAGACAATCAGAATGCACTCCTACGGCATCAGGAGTTCTCACCCGCACTCGGATGCACGTGTTCGCATCTCCAGCGGGGTTGCTGATTAATTTGCTAGTTGGTTCTAAGCGCTTGGAAGCTCTTTGAACTTTGCGGCCATGGTTGGGTTGTCCTTAGTTAATCCTTTGACGGTGACATCTTGAGCCTTGTTGTTAGCAAGCCTCAGGTTGTTCTTTGAGCTCTTTAGCTCTTCTTTGACCTTCTCCAAAATCTTGATAGATCGGTCGATGTCGCCGAT
>Ga0307983_1001395_pt1 | contig 10345 bp, 7 predicted proteins | sample OrgLakmetagen991_FD_201845 | JGI IMG/M metagenome (GOLD analysis project Ga0307983, IMG submission 201845) | Saline water microbial communities from Organic Lake, Antarctica - #991 | ecosystem: Environmental > Aquatic > Non-marine Saline and Alkaline > Saline | place: Antarctica: Organic Lake... | reverse complement strand
CAGCTGGGAGCTTGACGCCTTCGGCTAGGTTGTCGTCATTCTCCATCTTGTGCTTCATGACGTCGCCTTCGTTCTTCATTCCCTTGACGGCGGTTGCTGCGTTTCCGGCCTTCTTGACCTTGCCCTTCTTGATTTCAGGCTTGGTGCTTGGAGGTGCGGAGAGCTGACCGGTCGTCACGGAGTTTTCTTCGACTGCTTCGTCGTATTCTTCGACTTCGGTTTCCATGACCTTATCAGCACCAGTTGGCAATTTGCCCTTGGCACGGCTCACGTCCATTCCTTCGCCGTCGCTGTAGTCAACAGTTGGTTGTGGGGGGCCTTCTTTGATATCGCCCTCATTCACGCCCATACCCTTGTGGTCGACTCGTTTTTCCTTTCCAGGAAAATCATCGGCTTCGGGGTGTTTGTTGCTAAAGTTTTCGCCGTTGTCGCCTTTGCTGTCGCCTTCTCCACCGCCACCAGCACCGGCACTTTCTTCGATGTCGCCATAGCGGTCTTGAGGACCACTAGGACCGGTTTCAACGCTAGGAGCATTGTGAGCACCTTCCATTGGGGCCGGAGCACCCATTGGGGCAGGTGGTACTGGAGCTGGGCCTTGGCCTGGGAGGTCTTCGATACCGACTGTTTGTGGAACTGCTTCTTTGCGGTAGAGTCCATCGCCGACTGGAGTGAAGACGTAGCCTTCGTGATCGCCCATCATCTCTTGGGTGTCATCGAGGCCGGGCTCTTCGTAGCCTTGGTCATCGCAGTGACCGGCGAATCCTTCGTAACTGCAAGTGTCGCCAGCTTCTTCGAGGTAACTCTCGAAGAGGTCTTCCATGGTTAGTTCACCTTCACCTTCGTCGACCATGTCGTTTTCTTTCATGGCGACTGCACCACCATCCATCATTTCAGCAACTTTCTCTTCGAAAGTCATTTGTTCGCCTTCGGCGATGCTGTTTTGGTGGTTGTGCTTGACTGGGCTGGTGTGGCCGTCTTTGGCTTTGGCGTGGCCGGGGACTTTGACACCTTGTGGTTTGTTTTCGACGCCGTTATCATCAATATCGCACATTGCGTCGCTGGTGTTGAAGTCGTCGTCTAGTCCATTCAGGAGCCCGTGGTCGACCATATCCTTATCGCTCTGGCTTTCAACTCCGCAGCAAGCGTCATCGCTATTGCTACGTTGTTGTAAGCCCTTGCCTTCAGGTGCGTCAACAGGTGCTCCATCGATCTGTACGCCGTTGCCAGCGAACTTGGGCTTAAATTTCTTAGCCATTGAGATTTTCCTCTGAAACGGTTTGCAGTTCTATTAACTTTGTTTGATTGAAATCATGAGATTCTATGAATCTGAATCTGCGTAGATCCGGAATTAATAACTTTGGATGAATTGACTGCATTGTAGTAAAGTTTGACAGGTCCACCATTATGTTCCAAAGTTAAAACCTCACCAACGTAAGCCGACCTACTATCCTCAGCTGACTCATAAGACCCCTTATCTAAAAAAGAAGCCATTTTCGTCGACATTCCTATCTTATGTAGAATCGTAACATCCCCACGATAAGAATTATTGATGTTAGAATCAGTGCTAATAATAGTAAATTCGTATACACCCTTATCTAAAGTAACTTTCTTGGCTTTTGTGGGATAAGCGATATTAAACCTAGCTTCAACATCAACTGTCTCATCGTTCAGAGCCAACCGTAAAGCTGGGTTATCTTTAAGACTGATTAAGTGCGGCGAGACACTTTCTAGCGACTGGGTCTCTAATTGCTGAGTATTTAGACAACGAATAGAAATCACACCATCTGACCAATTATGCATATTATTAATCTCTGATGTTGCTATTTCATGAGACCAAAAAACATCGCTTGGGGAGAATATTTCTCCCCAAGACACACCACTTGAATTTGTTCCAGTAAGAGTTCTACTTCTCATCTCATCAACAAATTTATTGAATTGATTATTTTCCCTCCAAAGTGAATTGATGATAATTTTAGGACCGACAGTATCTAATATGACACGATTACTCTGTGTTGTTATTAAAATCGAAACATCCGGACCAATAACCATAGAATCAAACGTGCTTTTAACTGCTTTTGGTAACACCCTGGACAAGTTGTCGACAACCCCTCTTCCGACAACCTCGCCGTATCCGGTTGTATCGGCGACGTCACTCATTTCGAATGCTTCGGAACCATTAAAACTTTCTGCTAAGCTACGGTCAACCAAAAAGCCACCATTAAAATTAACCCAACAATCGCCACCGGGAGGTTCGAAATCATCATCCGGTGGCGGCGGTGGTGGCGGTGGTGTTGTCGGTGGTATAAAATCACCACAATCTGAGTTCGAACCCCCACAATCAAGATCATCATATAATTGTTCCAGTACACCGGTACTTGGACCAGTTTCAGAAGCGTCTTCTCTTGGTCGTATTGTTGCTGCATAATCAGGCTTAGCAGCCGCAGCAGTAGACTCCCAATGCTGACGAAGTTCATTGCTCTTTTTGCGACTCTCACATCGTTCGATAGCACAACATAGTGCAGACTTTTGGCAATCAAACAAATCACTCATCGTTTGAATCCAGAACTTTACAGCGTCTTCATACCCTGTTTTGATAATATCCGCATAACTCGTAGCACGAGTGTGGATAGAATTGACAATTCCTTCCATGTCGAGATAATAAGGAGTCCGTGCGGTGCCCGGATTCGCAACGACGACTGCCCACCAACTTGAGGAACCTGGGGCAAGTGCTATCTTATTAGTCGAAACATTGGGATTACCGACTGGTTGTCTGGTGACGATTAAGTCATATGTCCCATCGGTATTGATCCTAGGTTGGATATTCGTGATACCAGTGGCCCCCACCTGTACGGTATCAATATCCTCGATTTGTAAGGTGTTTTCTATCGGCGGCGTACTTCCAGTAGGACCTTTTCTTCCCCTTGGTCCTGATAAAATATAGTCGTCACCTTTTATACCTTGTTCACCTACGATACCTTGTTCGCCTGTTGCTCCTTTTATACGAAGACGATTGTTTCTAGTAAGAAAGAAACTAAGACGGTTTATGTCTAGAGAAAATCTTATGCCGTAAGTGTTGTCATGGATTTTGATTGGCACAAGAGAATAAGTCGGTGAGGCTGTACCATCTTCATTTTGTTTGATATTGACAAAGCTGTCGACTTTGATATAATTATCTCCAGCCACAAAAGAGATGATTCCACCAGTGATGACTGTACCACAATTATTGGATGTCAGACTAATCGATGGCGGTGGAACAATAAGTGCTTCTAACTTACAGAAGTCCTCTTTTGTCATTAATCCGGGATCGACTTGAGTTGCTTTGGGGACTGTCCCCAGCTTACCTCGATGAACCTTCGAATTCGTAGCTTTGTTATAAACGCTGCCAACTCTATTATTGTTACAGCTGGTCATGAAATAATATCCCACTTCTTACCTGAGACTTGTACTGAGTTAACAGTATTATCTTCGGCTACTGACAATGCTGAAGGACCCGCAGGACTGCAAGGCGTGCATCTTTCAAATGTGATGCCAAATTCAGTTCCAGCAAGTGTGCTTTCGCATCTTGTTAATTGGTTGGCAAGATCACTAAGAATACCACGAGCTTTTGCATCGATTGACTCGATATGAGTTTGGGCTTGCTTCGCCCATTTCTTATCCAACCTAACAATGGTTTGTTCGTAAAGGTTCACTAAACCTTCAATATATTGTTGCAATGCAACGCCTGTGACGGTTGCACAATCTTCTGTTTCATCATCAGAGGATCGGATTAAAAAAGGGGAATCGGGCAAAGGATCACCACTGATTTTATTGAGTGTCCAGTCTTGGAGCCCGGTTATGTCGCAACTTGCGTTATTTAGAGGACCGTCGAATGTTAGAGTTCGGACGATCGGTGGTGCCAGGATTCGTTCGGCACATTCGTTTGGTGCGAGAGAACGATCACTGGTGAGGACTTTAAAAAATGGTCCTTGTTGTCTATCGACGAGTTGGATGTCAACGATTGCTGTTTGGGAGATTGTTGGGATATCTTGGAAAATGATGTCTCGCAGCTCAAGCAATTCAGATGAATCGGGTCCTGGTGCTCCAGTAAATCCTTTAGGTCCGTCGCCAAAGCCATTCTCTCCATCCTCACCCGCTTCTCCTTGCTTACCTCTTCGCCCCTTGGGAGCGGGCAAGTCAATGCAAAGCTTTTCGAGGTAAGATTCTTTAAGCCTAATATCAAATCGCGGCAAAGTCGTGATGTCATTAGAATCTCCACTACATGATACAGTTGTTTCTTCAGCACAGCCTGTTTCGGTACCAAGAACCAACCCCCTAGAACTAAGACAACTAATATCCAACGAATTACTTGTAAGTCTTACATTCCCTTGGACGACTTGTTTATACGGTTTATCAACCACAATCCCAAAAGCACCTGGGAACTGGGCTACAGTGTCAAGCAATAACTTCAACTGCGGGCTGAGCAATCCAGTTTCATTCTCGTCAGCCAAACTTACATTTAGTTTTGGCCCACAGAATTCCCAACTATCTGTTTGAAAATCATATACCCATTGGTTGCCATCACGATCCAAGAATACTTGTCGATCATCCGGATTGTTTGGGAATTTATCCAAATCAATATTAGGCTGATCAATCGCCATTAGGAATTACCATGAATAAAGAAGTAGAAGCTGTAAGGCAGTCATCATCTAATAAACTTTTGCAAAAGAAGGGGGTTACAGGGACCGGAGTCGGCAAAAAAATCGTCAACGGACTACCCACAGATGATGATGCCATATTGGTATTTGTGCAGAAAAAACGATCCAACAACACTATCCGAACACAAGGTATCGATAATGACATCGTACCAGATGAAATTGATGGAATCCCAACCGACGTAGTGGAGGTGGGCGAAATTCAATTGCAAAAAGGGTTTCGTACAAAAGAAAGACCCATCAAACCAGGCTTCAGCATCAGCCACGAAAACGTCACAGCCGGAACAATCGGCGGACTCTTCTACGACCGAGACGGAGACATAGTCGCCCTAAGTAACTTTCACGTACTTGCAGATGACGGCAAAGCCAAACCCGGAGACGTGATCTATCAACCCGGCACAGCAGACTCCCGAGAAACAATCAAATTCAAAGGATGGACCGACCCCATCCAAAAACACCCCTACATCGGCACACTCAAAAGATTCCACCCACTACAAAGCGGAGTAACCGCAGTCCAAGACTCCGCAATCGCCAAAATCTACCCAGACCTCGTCAGCGGTGGATACATCGACCTAGTATACCCAGAACTCAACAACAGTCTAGCAGGATTTGGCACCATAAACATCGGCGAATCAGCCTACAAATGCGGACGAACCACAGGCTTCACAAACGGACGAGTAATAGCCAAAAACGCCGAATTCCAAATCCCATATGGATTCGGAACTGTCAAATTCACCAACCTGATCCTAACCAACGCCATGAGCCAAGGTGGAGACAGCGTCGGTGGTGAAACAGAATTATATTATAGAGTAAATGGCCAGTTGAGATTTGGTACTATTGAAAACATGTATGAAGAGCTAACCGTTAATAAATGGATAACTCATGAAAAGTATGAACCAAAAGAACTAGTGGAAGTTTTGAGCTGTGACTCGACCAGAGCTTTCAAGAAAAATGTTAAAGGAGAATTAACAGAATCAAGCTCTATAAAATGGTATAAGGTAAATTGGTTATATTCTCATCTAACAGACAAAAGACTGTTTAAGATATGGACAAGAGATCATAGAGAAATAGTCATCACTGAAGATCATGGACTATTTGGGGGAACTAATTTAAAAGCTGGTCGCCATGAATTCCCTGAAATACGTGGTTCTGAAATCAATATTGGGGATAATGTCTTAGTGCCATCATCATACGGCAGCGTCGGAAATGGAGAACATCTCGAACTAGACGATGAATTCTGTGTTATTGTGGGATTGTTCTTAGGAGATGGGTCATTTGAGAGAGAAGGTAGGAGGTTCTCCATCTCTTGTGGCGGAAACAAAGCAGTAGAGGAATTTTTGTATAATTACATAAGTTCAAAAGATGAGTATTCGTCTGTATCTCAATTAGCTGTTTCCAGATATGTTGATAATGAGAATTTCGACAGGCATCTACTTGCCCACGAGACTGACGAAAGAATAAATACGATCCATAAAGCTATAAGTAGTTATAAAAATAGAGGATATGACACGCCAAGAAAAATCACTTATATGAACAAAAAAGGCGATGTTTTAATAAGCAACATTAGAATATCGAAGAAGCTTCTGAACCAAGGTTTGCACAATGGCTTTGCCACAAAATCTATACCGAATCACTTCATGACCGGGTCTCTAGATAATTGTAGATCATTGTTAAAGGGGTTGTTTTCAAGCGACGGTGGCCTTAAATTCAAAAAATCAACTAATAATTTTACTATTGCTTTTGGAGTTTCAAACAAAAAATTAGCATCGCAAGTTAGAATATTATTGTGGAGATGTGGCATTTCCTGCTCGATGTCCAATGAATCTGGGGACAATTCTGGATTTAAAAAGACTGCAAGTCCTTATCGAGTCGTAATAGCCAGCAAAAACGATTTGCAGAAGTTTCTTGATGAAATAGGACTCATTGGTCACGAAAAAAGAGTGATCAGAGCTGAAGAACAGCTGCAAAGAATGAATGGGCTAAATCATTATGAGTTAACTTCTAAAACTGTAAGAGGAATAGAAGAACAATTCATAAAGAGAAAAGTGTACGATTTGTCTGTGGAGGGAGAAAAATTTATAGCAAATGGATTTGTGTGCCATAATTCCGGAAGCCTCGGAATCAACAAGAAAATGGAAGCTTTCGGACTACTATTCGCCGGTAGCCCCAAAGTAACCCTATTCAACGAAATCGGCCCAATCGTTCAATACTACGGTTTACGGCCAATGAATGAGCCAGAAGAAAACAACGAAAGCTGGCAAAAGTACAACTGGAGAAAAGCAACGACCGATGGACAAATCATATTCGAAGACGAATACGTCACATTCCGAGACAATGCACACCACCATTGTTACATCGAAACGTCAGCCAAAGGCAAGACTAACTTCTCAGCCTACCTCAACAAAGGGACCGACCAAGGCACTTCATGGGGTATCGGGCTCACATTGATATTCGCTACCACCAAACTGAAGATCAACCTTCGGTTCAGAAGCGGCTACGGTGTCTACGTGAATGACCGAAAAGATCTGTCCATCGGGAAAGTCAAGCCACGAACCAAGTACACCGTAGGATTCTTCAAAGAGGGCGACACTTGGGTCGGAACGGTGCAACCCGAAAACGGACGAATCATGCGGGTGCTCGAACTCCCAGCAAGCACAGTGGGAGGCGACCCGCAAATGGTCAGAATAGGAAAGACCGGTGACAATCACGGACCAAAAGATTGGTCACGAGCCAAACAGAAATCCGGTGCGGTTGGCAACTGTCATATGCTCGATTTCAATATGAGCTAATCACCCGTCACCACACATAATCTGCATACAATAGTCTGAGCCCGTCTCTTCAATCAGAAACTCCATCAATTTACCCTGATCGACGGGCTCGGACATTTCTTGAAGGCTTTGAGCGTACTCACGCACAGCTAGAGCCTCATCACCCTGCACCACGATAGAGAGTTCGTGGTTTGGCGAATTGGTGAAATTACGGCTCCCAACGATCGCAATCGCTTTATCACCGTTCCAGAATACGGCCACCTTACTATGAAGGCTTCGCAATACGTTCCATTTCAGATTCGGGAAATACTCACGATGAGTGTCAATCCGAATTGTCCGTCTAGCGTATGCCGCTAAACAATGACGACATTGCCCGTCGTTCACGTCTTTAGGGTGTGAGGAATAGTACCCGTGAACGCCGATGACCATATTGAGATCAGGATGGTCTTTTACATCGTTAAGAAAATCGTATTCCTTGCTGGGATACTTATGATTGATGTTCCCATCGAAACCGATACTAGCAAAGACACCAAAGCTCGTGATGATGCCGTGATTAGAGGCACGGGCCACGGCACCGAGAAACTTGTAATAGTCTTCAGGAGTCTTCAGTAGCATTAGTGGGATTCTCATTCAGTACAGGTGTTGGTTGTTCTTCAATAACACGCTGAATGATCCCCTGTTGCTTGGCATACCATAGGTACCAAATAATCTGACGAACCCCGATTATCTTAACCATATGCATCGCCACTTCGGTGATACCTTCGATACATTCGTCGCGAGTCTTTGGGTCTTCGATGTACTTGCCAACTATCCCAACAATCCGTTCACGAATGATTCTTTTGATTATTCTTTCACCTATCACAATTCAGACTCATTTCTAAAGTATAAGCTTGTTGATAAAGATCACGAAGCTTATCGATAAGCCCCGCACGTCGCATTGATTTAAACGCCAAATTATCCGGACTCATCTCACCGGCTTTATCAAGACCGGCTTGACGCATTTTCTTGAGTTTGGCCTTAAGCTTGGTGATATACTCCATAGCCTCATCAGGCTTTCGAGCCACCAAATCGGTTGCGTGCTTTACACCACGTTCGAGGTAGCTGATTTTGTATTCAATGTAACCAACGTCAATGTTCACATCACCGAACTTTTCTGGCATCTGAATCCAATCATCATTCAAGACAGAATAGACACCAGCTGCATGATGTGGTTGATTCACATCCTGGACGTAAAGCTCTACCTCATGCCCACAAATGAACTGTTCGCGGTTCTTCCCCCAGACCACCTTGGCCAGATCGTAATAATCTCGAAGAATTTCGTTGTCGTCGTTGATCTCGTCGAATGCAGCAAGAATATGGAGATCGAGATCACTGCTCGGAAGCCAATAGTAGCCAGCCATACTGCCCGTGAAGGTGATGTCTTTGACTACTCGCATATCAACATCGAATTCTTCGATGAATGCTTTAGCGGCTTTCAGCATTTGTTCTCGCACAGCTGGCCGTAGATCCATATTATCCCATACTTGGGGACTTAATGGGCGTGGCTCAAAATCTGCTTGATCGACAACGGGCATAGGTCTTATCCGTGATGAATATTATCAATTACATCCATCATATTTTCGATCCAGACAGCAGTATGTTTCCCATACTCCAAATCGGTAAGGATCAGATAAGACAAGTCTTTGCATTTGTCTTGCAATTCTTCAATGGTCCCATCATTTTCGATCACATAAGTACACATGTTGGCGTCGTATTCTTGAGACTCATCGTGCGATGTTCCTGGACGATTGATCCAGATTGCAACGTCTACAATGTAATCAAGACACCTTTGGAACTGATCGGTGCGGCGAATACCAGTCAAAACCTGATTGCCATCTTCGACAGCCTTGGCATAGAGCCCGACACCAAGGTGTCCGTAATTCATGTTGAAATGCTCGATGTAAGCAACCCAGTCCATCCGACGATTTCGGCGGTCTGTGTGGAAGTCTTGCTTACTAGGATAATAATCAGGCTCGATTATAATGTCTTTGATGGGGCGTTGTAGATTACTCTTACTCCACCATCCGTCTTGGATCTCTTTCCACCACGGATCTACAACACACGCACTGGTAGATTGTAGGTACGGAATACCCAAGTATTTGGAAAAGAATGGTGCTGCTGTATCTTTCCCACATTCCCCATCACCACTAATAGAGATGACAAATTTCCCGTCCCACATAATATTCCTCGCTTGAGGTATAAAAAGAAGCCCGCTTATTTAACACAAACGGGCTTCTTCAAATCAGTCTTCAATCAACCTCAGTCCTCGGATTCAGGCTTCGGCTTGGGCTTAGCTCGTGATTTCCGCTTGGGCTTTGGCTTTTCTGCCTGCGTTTCAACCATAGGCTCTTCGACTGGAGGCTCTTCGACTGGAGGCTCTTCAGCCGGTGGCTCTTCGACTGGAGGCTCTTCGACTGGAGGCTCTTCTGCCGGAGGCTCTTCTGCCGGAGGCTCTTCAGCCGGTGGGTCTTCAGCTGGAGGCTCTTCAGCCGGTGGGTCTTCAGCCGGTGGCTCTTCGACTGGAGGCTCTTCTGCCGGTGGCTCTTCTGCCGGAGGCTCTTCAGCCGGTGGGTCTTCAGCCGGTGGGTCTTCAGCCGGTGGGTCTTCAGCTGGAGGCTCTTCAGCCGGTGGCTCTTCGACTGGAGGCTCTTCGACTGGAGGCTCTTCTGCCGGTGGCTCTTCTGCCGGTGGGTCTTCAGCCGGTGGGTCTTCAGCCGGTGGGTCTTCAGCCGGTGGGTCTTCAGCCGGTGGGTCTTCAGCCGGTGGGTCGTCGACTCCAGGAATTTCTTCAACAGCAACGACTGAAATCACGGAACCGGGGCGTGGGCCAACGGTGTCAGCTAGAAT
>Ga0307983_1001394_pt1 | contig 10346 bp, 11 predicted proteins | sample OrgLakmetagen991_FD_201845 | JGI IMG/M metagenome (GOLD analysis project Ga0307983, IMG submission 201845) | Saline water microbial communities from Organic Lake, Antarctica - #991 | ecosystem: Environmental > Aquatic > Non-marine Saline and Alkaline > Saline | place: Antarctica: Organic Lake... | reverse complement strand
TGGGCCATTTTCATTGATATCAGTTATGAGCCATTTCATTTCATCTATTTCTCGCTTTTGAGCTTCAATAATCTCTTTGGCGAGTTCACACACACGCACGTCGTCAAAATTTGCATTTTCACTTGTCAATATTGCTATCGAGTGGTGAGGAATCATTCCCCTCATCCAAGATTGATCGTTGACTGTTAGTTGACTACGCACAAGAAATGTTCCAAGTGCAAACATACTTATGCTGGCAAAAACGATACCTGCATTTATTTTCATATTTTTGTACATACCTAGCATGTATCCGAGCATAATAATCGCCATCGTTGCGCCCATGAGCAGCGTCATAAAGAAGCGCGTTTCACTCCACTGTATATGAGAAAACTGGTACGTATTTACGTACATGACTATATACATCACGACCATAGAGGTTGCTATCATTGCACCAAATCTAAGGTACTTTTTCTTGTCAGTAGTAGTGGTTTGCTCGCTATGCTGTTCTTCTTTATCCATTATTTTCTCCTTATATTTATTCTATATTTATGTAATGCCTATTGTATTTTATGTTCCTTCTTTAAAAAAACTTATCAACTCATCTGTATTGAATATTGGTATATGATGATCAGCGTTCTTTACTATGTGAGTTTTAATATTTGGTGGCAATATCGCTGTGGCGGTGAAAACACTTGTTACTGCGTCTTTATTGCCAAGCAATGCTAAGGTCGGCATTCGTAAAGTCGCTAAATCTTCGGTAGGGTCATATACCTCTATGAGATTTTCCATACTTTTAGAGTAAGAGTTCCAGGTATGTTTAAGCATGTCAGCTTTGATATCTGCAGGTAACTTATGAGGAACGTTCCGCAAAATAGTTTCAATGAACGGTATATGGTGTGAGCTCATACAGATGAACTTCGCAACTCTCCCTTTTATGATAAACCTCGGTGCAATATCAGAAGATATAACAATATCTGAATTGATAGTATCTCTTGCAAACAGCGGGGTGTTACATAAGATAAGCTTTTTAATATTCTTAGGGTGTTTTACTGCATACCTTACTGCTATTAGCGCACCCATAGAGTGACCAACAAGAATAGTTGGATATTGGATATTTTGATGTTTTAGGGAGTTGTGTAGAGCATCGACTTGCTCATCAATAGAATATGTCGCTTCTTCTGGTTTTGGCGAATCACCGAAGCCCAAAAGATCTACAGAGTAGTTATTATATTTATCTAGTCTATCTATAATTCTATTCCAGTAATTGTGTGAGGCAACTAAACCATGAATAAAAACGACTGGCTGTCCTTGCCCAGACTCTAAAATTTTTAGTGTGGGTTGCTTAAGGGCTTCATGCTTGTTCGCCTCCGATTTTCCGCTATTCTTTTTCATCTTATCTTAAATTCCATGTCTCACCACTATCTGTACTTTTATATATACCAAGAGATTTTGTTATTAAATACACTTGCTCTGGGTCTGATTTAGATGATGCAATATAGAGAACTTGTTCGCCCTCAGAGCCAAAGCTTGTTTTTTCCCAACTTACTCCACTATCCGTAGATATCAACAGTCCACTGTTCACGCCATAAGCGAACATTTGACCGCTATTTACATTGACCTCTATTGCAGTTACCGTTTCGTTCATAGAATCTACTTGAGCCCAATTTTTGCCTTTGTCTTGGCTAACAAATAGACCAGAAACTGTCGATGCATATAGCTGATCATCTTTTTCTCCAGCACTGAGCTGAATAATCTGGTCTGGAGCATTATCGAGATATTGCCAGCTAGCACCTGCATCAGTTGTAAGCTGTAAAGCACCACGATAATAACCGTAAAGTAATTGATTATCGGCAACATCAATTGCCATTGTGTGAAAATCTACTGGACCATCGAGACCCTCAGAAATATCTTCCCACGAAGTTCCGCTATCTGATGTTCTAATAACACCAAAATTACCTCCAGTCCTCGGGTGGCCACTTGCATAGAATGTGGATGAGTCACTTGGACTAATTACAAACCCCATGAAGTCGTCTCTGATAGATCCGACTTTCTGGATGCGACCATCTTCTCCCTGTGAATAAAGACCCTGATGATTAGGCAAGTAGAGTTTATCTGGATCATCAATAGCTACTTCTAGCCCATGTATATCACTAAGCGTGAGTTGTTGTTCAGCATTATTATCGGATGGAGACGTAGGCTCCTCATTGTTAGGTAGTGCAAAAATTACGATGAGTCCTATTAGTCCGATAATGACCAGAATGAATGTTTTACTTTTCATGAGTTACTCCTAAAGTTGTTTATAAGTATATATACTATTAATTTTTTATGTCGAAAGTACAAAATTCTTTTCTTGATCTGCAAGCTTTAAAGTCGTGTAGCCAACAAAAACTATTGCTATGAAGTTTATGCCGACACTCAGTGCGATTGCTGTATTCACCCTGGCGCCACTGAAGTAAGCACCACTACCAGCTAATGTCGTAACAAGTGGTGCTATAAATGAGCCACCACAAGCAATACAGTGTGAACCTACAATTGCCCCAACGCTACCAAAGGCGCTTGCTTTCGCACCCTTAGCCTTACGCTTACGCTTTATGGTCTGCCACATGAGTGTCAGGTTAATCGCAGTCACAAACGAGAATATTAGTAGCGACAAGACTCGTATGTTAGTTACGTTCGTAATGATGCTTGTGAATGAATCAAACATAAATCTCAACTTATCTCCAACGCTTAAGAAAGAATTAGACCATATCGCACCAAACAGATCTAAACTCGTCAGGTAGGTGAACAGCCACAGCATCGAGATCCATAAAAGTATGAATCTTAGAGGCTTTGTCTTAATCAGTATCCAGATGAACCAAAGGTTAATTTTCATGATTAGCTCGCTGTTGGTTCTGGACTTTTACTTACATTTCCTAAGTAGTAGTCCATCATTTGTTGCTGATCATACGTATCAAATGACAAACTTCTATTCCACGAAGACAAGATTATTGGGGCAGTATTCGATGCTCGCGGAGCCATAATGACTTTTGTCGGTGCAAACGATACGTCATCGTACGGTTTAAAAAACATACTAGTTAACTTGTCTATCTCTTCCTGAGGTAAATCTGGCTGATAGGTAACGTAGATATAGCCGTGTTCCAGATTATGAATCGTATTGTAATCGGGCAGCTCTGTTGTGTATGCTTGCTGCGGAACAGGATCACCATGGTCACCTGATGTGTGTGGATCTTCGTTGCCATATTCAGGCGCTTCTACTTGCGAAACGTGATCACGTCCGTTATCAGTTTGCTCATTACCTAGCCTTATTCTCTCAACAGTATCTTTACCAAATACAACCGCTCCTCCGATTATTAAAATTACCGATAGTACCATGATCATGCCAAGTTTATTATTTTTCATTAGAATATTCCTTTCAAGCGATCAGTCAATCCATGAGCTTCGTTAGAGCTACAGACTCCTGGATCACTACTATTGTTAAATTCTTCTGCATTACTTGCTACAACTGTTTCGTAGACGTCTACAGCTTCTTCATCTGATTTCGCACCGACTATTACCAACAATCTGTCTGAACTATCCACGTCTATCGCAGCAGCATTTCTCACAGTTCTTCCATTGAGCACATAGGTTATGGAATCATTTTCCGAAGTGTACAAGTCGGTTGATGTAGAAACGTGATCTGACCCTACTGATATACCAATGTTCTCAAAAAAACTACCCCAAGTTACAGCTTCGTCATGAACATGTACAAGTCCGTTCTCTGGTTCATGCATATGTGCTCGTTGCTTTGGCTGTTGACCTGCTGCGACGGAGCACCCCGTGAGCTCTTCATAGTAACTAAAGTTATCGAATTCTTCCTGAACATTGTTAACTACAAGAGCATAATTCGCATGATAGTGGGTGTGCTCTGGGCTGTAACTAACAAACCTATAGCCTGCAAACATGAGTAATCCGAGCAACATACCGATTCCCAAAATATGAAGCTTGTTGAGCTTAGAAACACTAAACTTATTCTTCAATTCTTCCATAGTTATATCCTATCCAAAATAAGAGCGTTTGTAGCAAGCGTCTCATTGACTAGCTTTTGGACTTGTTGATCCACCGCATTGTTTACACCTGCACCACTCAATAGCGTCTCAGCACGCCTGAAGTATTTTAATTGCTCTACTATCTTAGATTCAAACTCAGAACCTGTGAGACCTTCAAGTGAACTTGTAGAAAAGTAAACCTCTGCGTCTGCGCCCATAGCAGCATGGTACTGCATCGCATTACCGTAACTTATCGGCTGACCCATATCTTTTTGAAGCTTTCTATACATTTCTGCATCAACGTCCGCTTGCTTAGCTCTATCAGCAGCTCCATCTGCAATAGCAGGATTAGTGCTCTTAGTTGCAAGTGATTCAAGCTGTGAAATACCTTCAGAATAGTGAATCATATTTGCAATGAAGTACTGATCATATTCTTCGCCTTGGAAAGATATCGCATTTTTGTACTCTACAGAGTCTTTCTCGACAAAACGCATGAGTTCTTCGTCCTCTACTACCGTTTGAGTATTGGCTGTATTATTCTGCTGCTGGTCGCTCGTATCGCTCCCACCAGACAAGAACACGAGGCCCAACCCGCTGATCGCGAGTATGCTAACTATTCCAATTACTACATACATATTTTTCATATTAATTCCTTTATCATTAAACTTAAAATTTCTACTGAACAGTGAATTTCCCAACCATGCCTGATTCCATGTGCTCTGAAATGTGGCAGTGAAGTAACCAAGTTCCAATATTTTCCATTCGTACGACTAACTCATACGTATCGCCGACAGGTATCTGCACAACATCCTTAAACACTCTATTATCTGTCTCAACTCCGTTAATACTTTTAACAATGAACTTCTGTCCATGAATATGAATAGGGTGCTGCATCGGGTGCATTGTCCTCTCACTATTCTCTACAGAAATTGTCACGACGTCATTCTCATTGAATGACCAGTCAAATGACTTTTCTCTCGGGTTGTCCAAGTCAACCAACGACCACTGAGTGTTGTCAGTATCTGATCGACTATTTGCATCAGGCATTTCGTCTTCCCACTCAATTCCTGAATGTTCTTCGCCTTCTTCTTCAGCGTCCACACGAGCCATTTCATCGGCCATGCTTTGCATAAACTGAGGATCCATATCTACTCTTGTTGCAAGTCTTTTAGACAAGCCGCTCGACTGCGCCTCGGCAAGCAGAGAATTAATCTCTCTTGTAATCTCAGGTCGATCAGCCAAGTCTCTAAATGTACCTGCTTCAGCCGAGACAGCCTGACTAGGCTGTACGTTGATCTCAGCGATTTGCGTGTTAGCTTCTTGGTTGTTGTTCTGGATAGCATATTGTCCGGCATCTTCGAACAACACATCTACAATAGCTCGTTCACTCGGCGCTATAATCACCGTATCGACAAGCGTATCTTGCTCGTAGAATCCATTGTCTCCACCAATCAATTTAAGTTTCACACCAGGTATCTCGAATCTGAATGAACGTACACTGCTTGTATTAGTTAAGTACAATCTGGTCACTTCGTTTTGCTTAGCATCAACGACATAATCAGTTCTACCGTTCACGAGTTGAGTATTTCCAAATCTACCCATAACAGTGTGCGTCACTTTGTCTTTTTCAAACTCAAGCAAACCATCATCTGTGAGTGAAATATCACTTAGTTGTAGTATCACTTCTCTATCAGCAGTAGGCCACGAAGCAGAATCCTTTGGTCGCACGATAAAGTTGGCGTACATGCCACTTGCCTGTGCATAGTCTTCTCGTACGTGCGGATGATACCAGAATAAACCTGGTTCAGGAAAACTTATAGTCTGTTTGTAGTTTGCTCCAATCTCTATCGGATCTTGTGATAGTTCGGGTACACCGTCATTGGCACTATCACCATTTATACCGTGAGGATGAATTGTTGTTTCAACATCTAACTCGTTGCTGATGTTGAACGTAATCTCGTCACCTTCAGTCACGACAATTGTTGGCCCAGGAATAGATCCGTTATAGGACAGCATTCTTACTTCTTGACCCTTTATAGTGTGCTTGGTTGCTTTTGCGGTGACATCAAAACTGTCACCGTTGCTGAGCTCTATGATTTCTGTTTCTGTTGATGTCTCAAGCCCTTCGATAGATTGTGAAAATGTGCTTTGCTGCGAATTGCTTAGTTCTTGAGGTGCACTGGTTCTTTTGACGAACACCATCAAGCCAGATGCAATAATGATTCCCGAAAGTATGAGCATGAGTGCGAATTTGTTCTTCACTGTATTTCCTTATTTTATGCGTAGTAAAAATAAGCGTGTTTATAACGCCATATCTAGAGATAGAGGAAAATTCAAATTCTGAGTAGGCAATTTTTTAAGTACAGGGGTACTTTTAATACTCGATCTTCATAAATTGGCTCTGGATCGTCCTTTACTTGCGTGCAGATGCTCAGGCTTACTGTGTCGTCGTCAAAGGTTTCATCGTCTTCTTCCTTATCGGCTACTGGGAGTGATGCAACAGGCTTTGTTGTCGCATTAGTCTGGCAGAGCGCTAGACATGTGTTATTCGTATGTGCAGTGGTGGTTGGGTCACGCTGTCGTACTAGCTTCTGATCTGTATCCTCACCGCTGTAGCCGGCGTGCATAGAATGATCCTGTAAGTCGGGTACTGGCATTGAGGATGCATGCACTGGACTAGCCATCGCAATACCACTACTTATTGAGAAGAATAGAAAGAGTAGAGCTAAAAAGCTCGCTGATGTTCTCTCGAATAAGTTTTTCCAAAACATATGCATCATTATACTACTTTTACTCGGTTGCTGTCTCTAGAGTGCCAATTTTGTATGATTCCAATATATTCCTGGCATCAGGTGAATGGAATTCAGTATCAGGTGGTACATTATTTTCTCGTCTAACCGAGTCTGCTAGTTCTTTTGGTGCTCCTTGGTTCTTAAACTCTTGTGTGCCATCTTTACCGCAAATAGTAGCTATTATTTCGCCACCAGGGTGATCTACTATATATTCTGTTATGTCGTAAATTACATCGTCAACAATAGTCCAACAGTCAGTAGTCTTGCTATGGGTAGTGACTTCTTGAGCCGTATAGCTAGTTACGGGGGCGCTTACTATAGTATTTTCGGGTTCTACAACTTGCGTTGACTCCTGAGCACCTATTGTTTTATCTGTAGACTCTACGTCAGTTTGTGCTGGTTTGCTCAGTACGAAGAACAGGATAATTAGAATCACGACTCCAATAATTGAACTTACTATCAAATTTTTCTTAGACATATTATAACTCCACTTTTCTCAGTAGTTGTGCATTTGCTGCAACAATAATAGTCGATAGTGACATCACAGCAGCTCCAATAGCTGGTGAGAGGACAAATCCAGTAAAGGCTAGTGCACCACCAGCGAGTGGTACAGCGAGTAGGTTGTAGCCAGCTGCCCAGAATAGGTTTTGTACCATTTTCGCGTAGGTTTTCTTAGATAGTTTGACTATCTTGCTGACACCCCTTGGATCACTTGCAGCCAAGACTATTCCGGCTGATTCAATAGCGACGTCTGTTCCTGCTCCGATTGCGATACCTATATCTGCTTGGGTTAATGCAGGCGCATCGTTGACGCCATCTCCAACCATAGCTACTTTCGATCCGTCAGCTTGTAGTTTTTTCACGACATCAGATTTATCACCTGGTAGTACTTCTGCATAGTATTCATCTAAGCCAAGCTTTGCTGAAACCCATTTCGCTACGCCCTCAGAATCACCAGTTAACATCGCAACGCGTTTACCAGATTGCTGTAATTCTTTGACAGCTTGCTTAGACTCAGGACGTATAACATCAGCAATCATGAATCCGCCAATAACTATTTTATCTTCAATAAGATACACAATACTATGTCCGTTTTTGTGCGCTTGTTCATTCGCTTCTGAGTACATATTATTAAGCTTAATTTTTCTTTCTTTGAGCATCTGCGGACCACCGACATAATAGGTTTTCTTATTGACATTTGCTTTCGCTCCTTTGCCTTCAATTGCACTAAAGCTACTTGCTATAGCGGCTTTAATTTTGCTATCTTTTGCTTTTTGCACAATCGCTTTTGCAATTGGGTGCTCTGATTCGGCTTCCACTGCAGCTGCAACAGATAGTAATGTCTTCTTGTCATCAGTCACTATGTCGACGACTCCTTGTTGACCTTTAGTAAGCGTGCCCGTTTTATCAAACAATACGACATCTATATTGCGTGCAGATTCTAAAGCTGAGCGCTCACGTACAAGTAGACCAGCGCTAGCTCCTTTGCTTGTAGAGATTGCTGTGACGAGCGGTATAGCTAACCCAAGCGCGTGAGGACAGGCGATAATTAATACAGCAACAATTCGCTCCAGAACATAGTTAGCATCAGAGTTACCAAAAGCAGTCCATGCTACAGCGGTAATAATTGCCGCAATAATAGCGTAGTAGAACAAATATTTTGATGCTGTGTCGGCAAGTAGTTCTGTACGAGATTTACTCGACTGTGCGTCAGAAACCATCTTCATGATGCCAGATAGTGCGGTGTCTTCACCGATTTTTGTTACTTTGACAGTTAATGATCCACTGGCATTAATTGTGCCCGCAATGACTTGCGCGCCAGGTTTCTTAGCAACAGCTTTTGATTCTCCAGTTAATAAAGATTCATCAACTTTTGATTCACCTTTTACGACCTCACCATCAGTAGGGATAGATGATCCAGGCCTGACAAGTACTTTATCTCCCACTTTAAGCTGCGCGATAGAAACAGTCTTGGTACCATCTTTTGTTACTAGATCAGCTTCGTCAGGGAGTAGTTTTGCAAGTTCTTTCAGTGCTCCTTGAGCATTAGAAATAGAGGCCATCTCTAACCAGTGCCCTAATAGCATGATAGTAATAAGCGTCGCAAGCTCCCACCAGAAACTCTCTCCATTGACGATATTGAGTGTTATCAGTGAGCTGTAGATAAAAGCAACAGAGATTGCCATAGAAATAAGCGTCATCATGCCAGGTGTACGGTTGGCTAATTCTGCACGACCGCTGCGAAGAAACACAAGTCCACCATAGAGGAATATAATCACTCCAAAGACTGCAGGTATATAGCTGCTCCCAGTGAAGTCTACACCTTCAAAGCCGAGTAGCGTACGGATAGTTTCTGAAAAATACAGCACAGGCAGTGTCATGGCTAGCGATGCCCAAAACTTCGTTCTAAATATATTAGAACTGTGGCCCTCGTGCTTGTCATGGTTCATATGATCAACATCGACTGTTTTCTTTTCTAGTGCCATATGGCAATGTGGACAATCGCCGCGCTCATCCTTAATGACATCGGGGTGCATAGGACACGTGTATATTATCTTCTTAGCATCAACTGTTTTTTTCTCAAGAGCCATGTGGCATTCTGGACAATCACCTTTTTCTTGTTTGATGACGTTCGGGTGCATTGGACAGGTATAGATAGTCTTTTTGTCGCTCATTATTTGCTTCCTTTCACGTTAGATAGTTCGTACAAATCAAGTAGCTCGACAATCAGCTTGTCTTGCTCTTCTTCGTTGGTTGTATTCATGCCGTCTTTGACGTGCGTCTTGAGGTGATTTTCAAGTATTAATTTATTTAGTGATTTTAATGACTGCTGTATTGCCAGACTTTGAGTCAAAATATCCATACAATATTTTTCTTCTTCTATCGCCTTAACTAAGCCCTTAAATTGACCTTCTAGTATCTTTGAACGGTGCGATGCACGCTTTTTTATATCTTGAATCATAGTTCCACTATATACCCTATAGGGGTATATGTACAAGCTATTGGATATAGCTGTTAGTATCCACCAAAAATATCGATTTTTATGTCCGTTAGAGCTACTCCTGAATCTAAAAGGAGATGTTCTGTCGTTTCAACCATACTCTCAGGCCCAGCAATATAAAAAGATTGGTCAATAGTTTTGATTGCAGCATGCAGAGCTTTAGCTTTATCTTTTTTCTTTAGCTCGCTAGTCGGTATGTAAATAACCTTAAGCCCATCAAGTAACTTCTCGTACTGCTTGATCTCTGACAGAAAAAGAAATTCAGATGTTTTATTGAAATAGACTAGATTCACGCTATTTTTATTATCTAAATCAACCATTTCTTGAAGCATGCTTCTGAATGGTGCAATCCCAACACCTCCAGCTATTAAAGTGCTAGGTTTGTTAGGATTAAGTATGAATTTATTGCCGTTACCATATTGAGTAATCTTAAGCTTATCGCCTAATTTAAGTCTTGCAAGCTCTTTTTTAACTTCGCTAATGCCATCTTTAAGCGTGATCATAAGATCAGGCTCAGTAGGAGACGACGACAAAGAATAAGTTTTTCCA
>Ga0307983_1001393_pt1 | contig 10349 bp, 8 predicted proteins | sample OrgLakmetagen991_FD_201845 | JGI IMG/M metagenome (GOLD analysis project Ga0307983, IMG submission 201845) | Saline water microbial communities from Organic Lake, Antarctica - #991 | ecosystem: Environmental > Aquatic > Non-marine Saline and Alkaline > Saline | place: Antarctica: Organic Lake... | reverse complement strand
TTCAATTGGAGGATATTCTTCCAATAATAATTTCCTAAAACTAATTCCCTTATTTTTATCATTCACTTTATCAAGACTCATAATCTCTATATATGAATCTTTTTTTTTTTTATATCATATTCTAACATTTTGAATATGATATTCAAAAATATCATATTCTAATTTTATTCTAGTTTTTTAATTTGATTCCAGTTTTTTATATATGATTCATAATCCGACGAATTAACTTTTATTCTATCTGATGTCATAGGAGCATAAGATATATCAAGAAATTTACATAATTTCTTACATTTTTTCTCAGGCATAGTAGCTAAAGTTGTGTCTGTTTGTGTTTTGTCAATGATATCTTCATAATAAAGTGTAAGTACATTATAATTAGGATTTGATAATTTTTTCTTCCACATTTGTTTTTCCTTATTTAATCTTTTAATCATCCGTTTTATATCATTTTCATTAACTTCAAACATTTCATTTGAAATAGGTGGGTCTCCAATTATTCTTCTAGTTGGTCGATGACTAATATGTTGAAAGTTTTCAATCCATTTAGAAATTGCCTGTTTAAATGTATTTTTTCTAATTAAATGAATAATATTTACATTATTCAAATCTGAATCAATTGAAATAGAATCATATTTAGTATCAAATCCTATATTATTTGGTAAACTTTTATAAAAAATAATTGGGAATGTTTTCTTATTATAATCATTAACATTTTTACTAATATCATCAATTCCTTTATTATCTTTGCTAACAATTTTTTTTTTAAAAATTTTCGGTTTGATATGTGGTTTGATCACTTTATCAAAATCAACATATTTATTAAATTGTTCTGGTTTCATGAATGGTAATTCAGTTACAATACAATCTAATTCTGGATGGCTTTTCAGATAAGTTCTCAAAAGACCTGTTCCAGATCTTTGCCTTGAAATAATTATAAACTTCATCTAGTAGTATCTTAAATAATATATATATATATAATTAATATATTATTTAATTGCTATTTCACAAATTTATAATGAATTTTTAATTTTCTTCCACCAGTATCCCATAGTTAATTTTTTTAGTGTTTGATATCTAAGATCAGGATTATCAAAGAACTTACTATATTTGGAACGCCACTCTTTTAATTTTTGTAGAGTAATCGCATCATCTGTCCAATCATCAATTATAACTACTGGTAAATCTTCAAATGGTTTAGTTTGTGGTAATTTTCTTTTAATAATTGGAATAACTCCTAATAAAATGGCATCCCATAATTTAGGACATGGGTCTAGACCTCCCCCACTAACGCAAATAGTGAATTGATATTTTCTTAATTTTTTGAAATATGTTTCATGTTCTATACGTTTATTTACGAATTCAATACACAAATCTTTCCATTGATTTGAACATTTTTTTAAAACATCTCTGCGTTCTTTCCATTGTGGTCTTTCTCCATCTATATTATTAAAATTAGTACATTTTAATATTTTTTTAATATCATGGTTTATAAAACGTAAATAATACTTTAATTTTACTGGACTTTGTTTAGGATTGATACCTAGTGGAAATGGATGAACTTTATCACCTAAGTCTTGATCCAAATTTTCAACAAAAAACGCATTAACTTTTTTATTATGAATTACTTCCATTATTTTGTCCTTATCTTCTTTGTTAGTTGGTTTCCAACGTTTATCTACATTATTAGGAAATGTCCAATCTGATCCAGCAATAACAATAACAACTTGATGTTCTATTTTTTTCAAAAGATTATTTATTACATCACAAACCAAGGCTTCTTTAAATTCTTTTGAATAAATAAATATAGTTTTAACCTTAGATATGTTAGAAACCTGATAAATAATGGTAGATATATTTAAAATAATACAATCACATTTAGCGGCTAATCCAGATATTTTATTACGTCTTAATCCAACCATTCGAGTATTCATTAAATTTTTATTCATTAAATCCATATTTTTGATTAAATCATGTGTCATTGTGTCAACAACTATATACTTATTAAAAATCTTTAAATTTATTTAAAGATTTATTTTTATTTTTATTTGTTCCATATCATCATCTGATAATTCTGAAAGACCATATGAATAGAAATTATTTGGATCTACTTTATGATATAAATGTTTTATTTTTATTTGTTCCATATCATCATCTGATAATTCTGAAAGACCATATGAATAGAAATTATTTGGATCTACTTTATGATATAAATGTTTTATTATATTTGTTTGAAATACCACTAATCCTTTAGATAAATATGCGGCCCAAGTTGAAAAACTAGATCTACTTAAAATTAGTATTTTGCTAGTGCATAAAGCATAAAAGTGTTCATTTATATTAGATACATCACCTAAAAATAGATTAACATTTTTAAGTTTTTTTAGTACTAATATATCTTCTGAATTATCTATTTCTGAATAAATATTGATATGCAAATTAAGATGTTGATTAAGTTTATTAATTATTTGAGTGTAATAATTAGCATCAAAACCTTCTCTTATTAATTTTTCAGCTAAATCACCACGTCTAATATGGATTGCTACATTATTTGTAGGAATTATACTACTTTTCTTAATGGTTGTATGTTTTGGTACTGTATGTACATAATATATTTTATGCAATAAAGGTATTAATTTAGATTTGAATAAATTTTTGTCAATCTTATTTTTATGAAACCAATTATCTAATTGATATGGATGAATACGACATCTTTGTTTAAAAATTACTAAAAGATGTTGATTATCTTTTAGACCTTTTGATTTATTTAAAATTAACTTTTTAATTTCCTTAAATTTTTTAAATGTGATACCATTTGAACATTTAGTATTATCAATAATAATAGTACTATAGTATTTTTTCTTTTTTTTCACACAAATATCTTCAAATAAAAGTAAATGTTGATTAGTAAAACTATCATCATAGACTACTTTAGCTTTAATTAACATACCAATAATAAATATCGACATGATATCTTTTAATTTGTGTCCTGAGCGTCCTCCATGTTGGCTATATAATAAATGGATCATATGTATATAATTGAGTGATATTATATATCATTCAATCTATTTTACCAATTATGATCTAAATATCATCTAATCGTTGATGATTTTTCATCCATTCATATGTTCTTTGAAGACCATCCTTAAATGCGACTGAAGGAAAATATCCTAAATCCCTTTTAGCTTTAGAAACATCAGCATATGTTCCTGGAACATCTCCAGGTTGATCTGTGCATTGATTAATTACGGCCTTCTTTCCAACAATCTCTTCGCAATTTGAAATGAATTTATTTAATGTTACTGGTGTATGATTACCTAAATTATACACACCTCCAGATTTACCTTTACCCTCAACACACGCAACAATTCCCTCAACAATATCAGTAACAAATGTATAATCACGAAAAGATTCACCATCACCAAACTTGTTTAAGGTATCTCCGCGATGAATAGCTCTTAAAAATTTATAAGGAGCCATATCCGGTCTTCCACGTGGTCCATACACTGTAAAGTATCTTAGTCCTACTAAAGGTAAGTTATATAATCGACCATAATAATCAGCATATATTTCCATACATTTTTTAGTGCAAGCATACGATGAATTCTGTTGAACAACTTCATCATTCTCTGAAAATGGAACCTTAGAGTTAAGTCCATAGACACTACTACTGCTAGCATACACCATTAAACCAACTTTTTTATCTACACATTCCTCTAATAAATGAATAAATCCTTCAATATTATTTCTGGCATATTCTTTAGGTTTTTCTAAACTACTTCTAACACCTGCTAAGGCGGCTAAATGACAAACGACATCTGGTTTATATTGATCAATTGCCTCAGTATTTAAGATATCTCCATAAATAAATGTAAATTTATCATTATATTGTTGTAAAATTTGTAAATTTTCCTGTTTATAAGAGACAGAATAATAATCATTTAAATTATCAATTCCAATCACGTCATATCCTTTATTCATTAAAGCCTCAGAAACATGACTTCCAATAAAGCCAGCACATCCAGTTACTAAAACTTTCATAACTAGACTAATCTATATATAAGTATAATGATAAATTTTATAATTCAAATTTATCATTATTACAAATTATATCAATTACTAACTTATAACTTTTTTTTATTCTTATTTTTGTTCTTATAAACTGGAATAGTTCTCGTTTTCTTTGAAGAAATCTGTTTAGTATTTTTTTGTGTAACATTTATAGATTTTTTTTTTTCTTTATTTTGTTGTTTTTTTTTATGTTTTTCAAGAGAAAAATCTGGAGTAATTGGTTTCGGATCATTTTTCCAAATATCTAATTGATACTTATCCCAATATTTTTGATATAAACCATTAGCATACCATCCTTTAGCTGGTCCATTCCAATGTAATACATAACCTTGATTAATTAGCTTAGAAGTTACATCACCTTTCCAACCTAAGTCTTTAACTTGCCATAATTTATGGAGATGTTGATATTTTTTATAAAAAACTACATTCATTAATGGCTGAGTTCCAAACTGAAAGAATGGTTCTTTACTTTTCTTATTGGCTACCATTAAATCTTGAATACGACCTAACATATTTTTTTCACGCCAATAATCTAATTTAGTAACAAATAATCCAGCATTAAATGCTTGATATCTAGGATCTAGTTTATAATTTTTTAAGAATTTTGCGCTCATAGTTTTTTCTAATCTTTTGTCGGGTATAGCTAATAAATATTTTCCCTTACCAAATTTTGTTTCAAATAATTTGATGATATCATCTTGAAAAACCATATCAATATCAACATAAACCATTTTATTAACATCTGGAAAGGTTGAAGGAAATAAGAATCTAGCAAAATTCATAATATTTCCAATTCTATCAAAGCTGACTCTAATATTTTTCTCTAAGACTTTAACCGCATCAGGGTTAGGAACTTTAATTTCATAAGTAAATGTCCATTTCTTTAATAGAGTATCTTGTAACATTTTTTCTAATTCTATAAGTGAATTTTCTTGATCAACTAGAAGATGAAAAAATAATCTTTTTGGATCAGATGTATTTTTCAAAATTGAATTCATGGTTACTAATAGACACTTTAACCAATTTAAATCACAAGATAAAAGAATATGAACCGGTTTTTTCTCTTCCATTTAGATTATATGGTTAAATTATATTATTTCATCATATAATTTTTGATATAAAATGAATCTTCTATTTGCCTTTGATCAAAACTATGTTAAACAATTTTTATGCACCTTTCGTTCAGTGCTATACCATCATTCTAAGAACATTTCTTTAACAATTTTTATTCTTTATCTAGATACAACAAAAGATAATCAGAAAAATGTAATTCAACTACAAACAGATTTAGAAAATCTTAGAAAGATTAAATCATTTGATGATAATATCATTTTATTCGATCATCAGCGTGTAACAAATTTTCCGATAAAAGTCAATGATCATGTATCTTTGGCAACATATATTAGATTATTTATTACTCAATATTTGCCAGACAATGTTGATAAGATTATTTATTTGGATTCAGATTTGATTATTAGAACTAGTCTTCATGTATTATGGGAAAAAGATCTTAAAGATAATTATTTAGCGGCTGTTAGCCAGGGTAGAAAGAATCCAGAACAATTTTATCGTCATTATTATAATTTCAAAGGTTTTACAAGAGATAAATTTATCATTTTTAATGCGGGAGTATTAGTTATTAATCTAAAACTTTGGCGAAAAGATAAGCTACTTGACAAATTTATTCCATTTATCAAAGACAATCATAAACATTTACGTTTTCATGATCAAGATGTATTAAATTGTTTATGTATGGATAAATGGCTAAAATTAAATTGGAAATGGAATTACTATCTTAATATTAAGCATTCACCAGATCAAAGAATAAATGATTCCAAAATAATTCACTATAATAGTTCAGATAAGCCATGGAATTCAGATTATACAAATGACGCAAAGAAATACTGGACAAAATACTGGAAAGAATATCCCTCAGAGAAAAAATAGTAAAAATAATAAAAAAAATAATAAAAAAAATAATAATAAAAATAATAATTGATTATTATCTTTATTGAGTATAAGATCAAAGAGGTTTTTATATAAAACCTATAAAGTTATTTTAATTTTTGTAAATTATATTTTTAGAAATTTTCTTGGTAGTTTTGCACAAATTTAAGTAAATCTGTCATAGAAACAATTCCACAAGGTGTTCGAACACCTTTCTCTACTTTATACGTCCAAACACGATGAATATTACTTTCCAACATAGTATCAATTACCTCACTAAGTGTAGTGTTTGAAACATTGAGTGTAACAACGCTAAGTGACTCAGGATGAAACTTGTTAAGATAATCCTCAACCGAAGTTCTAAAAGATGGCAATTCTTCATCCCATAGTCCCTTCATATCACCAATAGAGAAATTACCGACTAAGTTATTATTCTCATCCATTAAAGCTACGGCGCTAATAGCATTTTGATCAAGTTTTCTCACAACATCAATTACTTGATCAGTTAAGTTAGCAGAAATAGGCTTAGAAAGACCGAGACCTAGTTCCTCAAGATTCTTATTCCCCAATACTTTTAGGTTACCACGTGGAAGTTGGTCATGAAGGTGAGATAAAACTCTTGATTGGGTAAGAATACCAACAATATTGTTATCATTATCGACAATTGGGCATCGATGAATACCAGAGGCAAATAATTCGACGGCCAGTGTAGTAGGATCATGAAAATTAAGAGGGGCAAGAGGATCACGACCACTAGATTCAATCACACTTTTAACATCCTTCAAGGCCATAGCTCTGCTAGCCGTCTTTAACGTCGCCATATTATGGGCTTCTAATTCACTTTCTGCAGGATAAATTTTAATCACGTGATTGGCAACATCTAACATATCTAGAATGCCAACTAAAGAACCAGAATCATTTAAGACCGGAGCTGAAAGAATATGATTAGTGTTTAATACTTTAATGGCTTCATCGAGTGATAGATTTTCATTGACAGTGACTATTTCAGATAATGAACCAAGATCATTCACCTTAGATTCATGTAGATAGTTCCAGCAAGCATTTTTGACTTGTTTGACTTGTTTGACTTGGTTGACTTGTTGTGATTCAGACATTATTCTTTGTTTTATGTTTGTTTTATGTTTGTTTTATGTTTGTTTTATGTTTGTTTTATGTTTGTTTTATGTGTTTATGTCTTTGTTATTGTTAATGTTAAGATAAAAATAAAAAATCAAAAATTTTTTATTTTTATTGACTAGCAATTTATTATAAATCTTTACCTATTACAATTTATTTTCATAACGTTTTATTTTATCAATTTGATCTAATCTTTTTGGTTTATATTTTTTGATCCATTGTTTATTACGTTCATGAATAATCTCATCCATATCTAACCAATTTTTATTTGAAATAAAATGATAATTATCAACATAGTAAATCACACGATTTATGGCTAATTTAAAATTATTAACAAGTTGACTACCAACATTTTCAAGTTGAACTAAAAACTTTTCAGGTATTAATTTTGGATCAAATAGTGATTTATCTTGATCAAACTTATTATCATCTAAAATCGCGTATAATTTATTAATTAAACTCTTTGGTGCTGAATGATAATTTTTTCCAATTACGTAATATTCTTCTGATTGAGGATTTTGAAAAGGTTTATAAAAATAAAATTCGTCAAAATGAAGATACATCAAATATAAAGTAGAAATTAAAATAGGGCGATTATATGGTAGGTATAATTTATAAACTACATTACCACCATTAGGTAAATTAGCCAAAATAAATAATGCCTGTGAAAAAGCTAATTCTGATGCTACACATGATTTTTCAGACCAACTCAATCCACAATCAGAAGTCATCAAATCAATATTTTCGCAATATTTACCATATGATCGAATATTATCTGGGTTACGAATATCACCTGTATTATCATGACCATAAATAAATCTTTTAGGGAAATAATCTGCTAACCCATATTGATCTTTCAAGGCTGTAATATCATCATCATACATAGGATTTAAACTCTGAGCATACCAGTCAAAGTTCTCACATTCAGTTTTCGTTTTTAAATAATGATTTGTCGCAATAATAAATGACCCAGGAAATTCGCACATATGAAAAGTCTTGATAGTTTTTTTCTTGGTACTAACTAATTTAAAGGTTTCTAAGATTTCATACATTTTCATCCAAGCCTGAGATACATATTCCGCATTATAATCTTTATATAAAAGTTTATCCAAGGTTTTTCTGTAAAATTTAATTTTATTTTTAACTTCAGTATATAAATCTAAATCACGTGTATCAATAACACTAGCAGATTGATAATGTATTTTACTCAAATCAGTAAAGATTTCTAATGATTTATAGATTTTATAATTTATTTCAGGCAATGGTAAGTTTTTGTATTTTTGAAATTTAAAATTAATTGTCTCCGCAGGAGAATACATATCTCGAATTAGATGTCTTCCATAGTCATCAAAAAAGACATTATCTCTTAAATTTGGTTTAACTTCTAAATCATAAATTTTAGCCCATATAACACTATAGTATAGTTGTTTTTCCTTTAATTGTGATTTAATATTTACATTATTTTTAAACATTGTATCATATTCTAACATTTTTTCAATATAATTAATAATGTTTTGATAATGTGTTTGATTAAATAAATTAATTTTTTGCACTACAATTTTCTCTAACTTAGGATTATCAAGAAATCTAGAAACAAATTTTGGGTTTTTATTAGTTAGTTTATTAATTGGTTTATTAATTAAGTATTTTTTTCGTAATTTAGAATCAATGATATTAAAGTTATTTCCACCACTTGGATCTAATTTACTCCATTTTTGATGAATATTCAATAATTGATCCTGATCATTTTTAGTAATTCCTTTAAATCCTTTAGCAATTATTGTAATACCAATTTGTTTAAATTGTAAAATAATTTCTGGCCTATACAAGACAACATTCTGATAATAAATAGATAGTAACATGACGAATTGTGACACTAATACAGTCTTAATCTCTGGTAAAACTAATATTAAATTTCCATTATTAGATTGAGAGAAAATTCCTAATAATAAAGATGAAAATGTTATTTGTGCATTAACTAATTCCCAAGTGTCTGGCAAAACAAATTCAGATACATTAAATGAAGGTGCCAAAGAAATCAAATCATATTTATTCTTTGATAATAAATCATCAAATGAGAAATGCTTTTCCTGAATACTCATATTAATAGGCAACATCCATTTATAAATATCAATAATATCAGATATATTTTTTTTAAACTGGTGTGGTGCATTTTCAATTGAGTATTTAAGCCAAATATAATCTAAATTAACTTGATTAACACCTAATGTAGCTTGGTGAATAACTTCTAGAAATCCAGGATGAGTTCCAACTTCTAAATAATTATTATCTTCGATACCAGAGAGTAAATCGAATTTTTTAACTATTTCCCAGTATTTCAGATAATTTTGTGAAAGTGGTTCATAAAATAGAATACTACGATTAATTTTTTCACCTAACCAATATGAAACTTGAAATTTGCGTGTTTTTCCAGAATATGCCTTTTTCGATTCTTTGATAATTTCGGTTCGAAAAGCTTTATCGTTTGATTTAGTATGTGTAATATCTTTTGGATTTAATAATTCATGAGGATTAATATCAAATGATAAATTGATTATATAAGTTAGATCAAAATCATTAAATAACTTTTCGTTGGTATTAAAATAATCGAGATAAATATTTGATGAAATTTTTGGATCATATATCGAAACAGATGTAGAAGTCTTAAAATTAAATTTAGTTTCATTTGCTAGTTTATTTGGAATCTCAATATCAAGATCCCACATATCAGTTCGACCACCTATTTGTGCTATTTGTGATTTTTTGTCTCTTCTATTATTTTTTCTATTAGTGAAACATAGAAATATAGGCTATATATTAAACATGCAAAAAAGTATTTTTAAATATTTAAAGTTTACACTAACCCTTGATAAATTAAATAGTTCTTATATTTTGGTTGATTATGAAATCACGCACGGTGATTTGACTTTTTTCTCAATTTTTTTGACTTGTTTATTAGCATCTTTTAACTTATCGGTGGTATTTTCTACCTTCTGATCAATGCCATCTAAAAGTCTATTCTGAACGTCAAGTTCTTGACCTAATGTATGACTAATCTCTTTGAGTCTTTTAACCGAATCATGTAAAACGTCTAAAACTTCATCTTGTTGCCTAATCAACTCTTCTTGTTCTACTAAAACTTGGCGTTTATCTTGAACAGAAGTTGTTTTAATCACTGTTATTTGTTCCTGTTTCTG
>Ga0307983_1001392_pt1 | contig 10350 bp, 8 predicted proteins | sample OrgLakmetagen991_FD_201845 | JGI IMG/M metagenome (GOLD analysis project Ga0307983, IMG submission 201845) | Saline water microbial communities from Organic Lake, Antarctica - #991 | ecosystem: Environmental > Aquatic > Non-marine Saline and Alkaline > Saline | place: Antarctica: Organic Lake... | reverse complement strand
GCGACCCGGCACTGGGCCTCACCATGGGCCAGCTTTCCCGGCCGGTCGACGCCGGACTGGCAGGCCTGGCGGCGCAGTCTGCGGCTACCACCGGAGAGGCTCTCGGTACGCTGATAAAATTTTCACTACTTACCAGCCACAACAGCCGGGGCGCGCCGTGGATGTCCAATAAAGGTCTGACGGCAAACTTCTATTCCATCAGGCCTTACAACGTCTTCAACTATTTTGTTGTAGATTCAGTGTTGGCGGCCTGGACCCGCTTTCTCAGGGTCGTTTCGGGACAACAGAACGTGGTGGAACGGATCACAATCGAATATCCGTCGCGAGGCCTGGACGCCAGATTCGAAGACTGGTTCGGCTGCCCGGTGCAATTTGGCGCCAATGGCAATGCGATTCACCTGTTACCGGCCGCCAGAGATGCACCCTGTCTTCAGGCCCAGCCAGGCATGTTTGACCTGCTGACCCGACAGTGCGAGCGCCAGTTGTTGAAAGTCCGGTCGAACTGGACCATTGGCGACCGCGTGAAAGATCGGCTGGGTCCTTCACTGCAAGGCGACACTCCCGACCTGGCAACGATTGCCGATCAACTGGCCATTGCACCCTGGACCCTGCAGCGACAGCTGAAAGAGGAAGGAACAGGCTTCAGGGAATTGCTCGATGAGACACGCCAGGAACTGGCCAGCGAATACATTCGGGAAACCAGGGCATCGATTTCTGAGATAGCCTGGCTAATGGGCTTTGCCAACCCGGCCGCTTTCCATAAGGCCTGGAAACGCTGGTTCAATACCAGCCCGGCAGAGCACAGAAAACGGTACCTTCAGGAACAACAAGAAAAGGGTATTTTGTAAAACAACTGAGATGGAACTGGGGGGAGTTGGCGGAGCGGACGGGACTCGAACCCGCGACCCCCGGCGTGACAGGCCGGTATTCTAACCAACTGAACTACCGCTCCGCATCGATCCGGACAGCAAAGCTGCCAGAACCACAACCGGATGGGGACACCCGGCGACGCTGAAAAGTGGTGGGCGGTACTGGGATCGAACCAGTGACCCTCGCCTTGTAAGGGCGATGCTCTCCCAGCTGAGCTAACCGCCCACTTTCACAGCACATTAATCGAGGCTTGGAACCGCTGGAGCAACCATCATCTCAATCAACGAGCTGCGCATTCTAAGCATTTGGCAGACAGTGTCAAATGGTTTTCAGGAATTCTTCGGCTTCGGTTCAGCCGTTTTCTGGCCCGCCTTCAGCGCCTTATCGTGGAGGGACAATTCGCTGACATGACGACGCCGGCTGGACGGCAACGCCCGCTCCGCCAGAGAGCAATTAAAGCCGTCCAACTTTTTAATAATGGCCATCAGCCGGCGCTCGGCTTCCTGTTTCAGTGACATCGTCTTACCCCCGCTCGGCTGCTTTCACTGAGAGTCTAGACCCGCACCCCTGCCGCGACAAGCCGCGACCATATGAAGGTCACTACCGCAGCTGACTTACCTCCTCCGATAGCCTCACGAGCCTCGATGTCAGCTGCGCGCGGGACGCATCAATCGATTCCACGGTCCGCTTCAGACTGTTCAGCTCGGAACGGATTGATTCAATTTCCCCTCCGGTCAAAGCCTCAGTGGCCTTTTCCAGCGATGAAATGCGTCCCTCCAGGCCGTCAATCGTGAGGGACTGCTCACGCTCAAGGCGTCTGATACGGCTTTCAACCAGGTCCTCCATGGACGAGACTGATGCTCGCAGTTCACCCAGCGCTGACTGCTGGGCGTCGGCGCGCTCGTCCCGAACCTGAAGGTCCTTTTGCAGGGAAGATTCCAACGCACTGATCTGCGACCCTATGGATTCCTCGAAGCTGTCCAGCGCTGCCGATAACGCTGCCCGCTCTGTGGCGGCCTGTTCTACTGTTTTATTCAAGGCATCCAGCCGGGCTTCGTGGTCATTCAGGCGGGACTTATTACGATCGTTGGCAATGCCCCAGAGTTTCCGGATCTCGCTGTCGGTGGTATCCAGGCGCTCCTCCTGATCGCTGAATCGCTGCTCGATCGACTGGCCCGTTTGCTGGAGATCTTCGCCGGTTTCCGACAATTCACCCTCAAAACGCGCCAGTGCCAGCTTGCTTTGGCGGGCCCAATAATCAGCTTCTTCCAGCTGACTTTCCATTCGCGCAATCCGCTCGCTCTGCTGATACCAGCCTGCGGCTCCGGCGCCTGCAACGACCAGGATCGCAAGAAGGCCCCAAAAACCCGAACGACCTTTACGGCCGCCGCCCCCGCCATTGCCCGGTTTTTCGGGTGGTGTACCGCCTTTTTTCGGTTTGCTTTCCTTCGGCTGTTCGGCATTGCCGTCGCGGGTTGCGCGCAGCTCGTCATCATCGGGTCGAATAGGCTCCATTACAGCTCCGGTCTATGGACGTCAGTTAACCTAGAGGCTGATAATACCCTTAAGACACGACGCTTCAAATCTTCGTGGTTCGCCGGTCCGGTCAAACCGCACCATGACCGGTTTGCATGGCTTGATGGCGGGACATACAATGGTCGGCTTTTCAACGAACCGGGACTGTTGCTCATGCAGCCGATTGTAGGACTTATCATGGGGTCGAAGTCAGACTGGCCCACCATGGAAAACGCCGCCACTATGCTGGAAAAGCTTGGTGTGCCTTACGAGACCAAAGTTGTCTCTGCCCATCGCACGCCGGACTTGCTGTTCGATTACGCGAAAACGGCGTCAGATCGCGGGCTGAAGGTTATTATCGCGGGCGCCGGCGGCGCTGCACATTTGCCGGGTATGGTGGCCTCGCAGACATCGCTGCCGGTGCTGGGTGTTCCGGTACAGTCAAAAGCCCTGAACGGTCTTGATTCCCTGTTATCCATCGTCCAGATGCCGGGCGGCATTGCGGTAGGCACCCTGGCTATCGGCAAGGCCGGTGCAACCAATGCCGGCCTTTTGGCGGCGCAGATTATCGGTACCTTCGATCACGACGTCCGCAAAGCGGTTGACGAATTCCGGGCGACACAAACGCAAACGATCCTAGACAATCCTGACCCCAGCGATCAGTGACCTTGCCTGAAAAAGACCGGAGATTAGACATGAGAATTGGCGTACTGGGTGCTGGTCAACTCGGCCGGATGCTGGCGTTATCCGGCTATCCGCTGGGCAAAACCTTTGTATTTTATGACATGTCCGGCAACCCCAGTGCAGGCCTCGGCGAAGTGATGATTGATCGGGATACCCAATACCTGGACGATTTCATTTCCCGGGTCGACCGCGTCACTTACGAATTTGAACATCTGCCCGTGGACGTGGCGGAAAAAATTGCTGCCAGGAAACCGGTTCACCCCTGCCCTCGCGCGCTTCAGGTTTGTCAGAATCGCGAAGCGGAGAAAACATTGTTTGGCGAGCTTGGCATTCCGACGCCCGACTGGAAAATCGCTGACAGCGCTGAATCCCTGCAAGCCGCTGCGGAAGAACTGGGCTGCCCGGTAGTGGCAAAAACCAACACCGAAGGTTATGACGGCAAAGGTCAGGCCGTGCTGCGCTCTCCCGAAGAAGCGGCCCGGGCGTGGAGTTCAATCAATCACCCGCGGCTGATCGTGGAAAAATTCGTCGAGTTTCGTCGCGAAGTCTCAATCATTGCCGTGCGTTCCGAATCCGGCGACCTGGCTTTCTACCCCATGGCCGAAAACACCCACCACCAGGGCATTCTCCGATACTCGGTTGCGCCTGCCCCGGGTCTGGAAAAGCACATTCAGGAAGATGCGGAACGGTATATCAAGTCGCTGTTGAACGAATTGAATTACGTCGGCGTACTGACTCTTGAATTGTTCGAAACAGCCGAAGGTCTGGTCGCCAATGAAATGGCTCCACGGGTTCACAACTCCGGCCACTGGACCATTGAAGGCGCGATGACCAGCCAGTTCGAGAATCACATCCGGGCAGTCAGTGGGCATCCGCTGGGCAACGTTGCCCCCAGGGGCGTCAGCTGCATGATAAATATTATTGCCGAGCACGGCGACATAGAGCGCATCCTGGAGCTGCCCTACGCTCGCTTACACCTTTACAATAAAGGAGAGCGTCCCGGCCGTAAGCTTGGGCACGTCAACATACTTGCAGACAGCTACGAAGAGCTTGTCTGGCGCGTGAAGAATTGCGCTCAGTTTCTGCCTGGAAGCCCGGAGTTTGAGAGCTTTTTGACCTCTAAGGGTTGATATAACGATTGTCAGCCCTATAGTTACCTTACGAATTTACATAAACAGAGAGATAGGGAGAACAACCTCATGGCATTTGAACTTCCCGCACTGCCGTATGAAAAAAACGCCCTGGAACCGCACATTTCCAAGGAAACTCTCGAGTATCATTACGGCAAACACCACAACACCTACGTCACCAAACTGAACGGTCTGGTAGACGGCACGGACAACGCCAACAAATCTCTTGAAGACATTATCAAGAGCGCCAGTGGCCCGCTGTTCAACAACGCGGCACAGGTCTGGAACCACACCTTCTACTGGCATTGCCTCAGCCCGAACGGTGGCGGTGAGCCGACCGGCGCAGCCAAAGACGCAATCGAGAAAGCCTTTGGTTCCTTTGACGACTTCAAGAAAGAATTCAATGAAAAGGCCGCCGGTAACTTCGGTTCAGGCTGGACCTGGCTGGTGAAAAAAGCGGACGGCAGCGTTGCCATCGCAAACACCAGCAACGCGGAAACGCCGCTGACAGGTACCGACAAGCCCGTTCTGACCGTCGATGTCTGGGAGCATGCCTACTACATCGATTATCGGAACAGCCGTCCGAACTATCTGGAAGCGTTCTGGAAACTGGTTAACTGGGATTTCGTCAACGAAAATCTGGCGTAACCATCGGTACAGGCGGCGCCATAACGCACCGCCCTTAAAAACGCCCGCCTCGTTGCGGGCGTTTTTGTATCCGGAACATAAACCGCCTTACAAAAAGACACAGCTGATTGCTTAATTATCTGAAAAAATTGCCGACGAATCATGCAGACGCTGAAATTTCATTCATAATTAACAACATCAGGCTTCAATTGACGCCGGGAAAGATCACGACGGGCCTTCATGCCAAACTCTTTTGAGCTAGAACATCGTCTGGGGTATCGCGTGCTCCGCTGGGTGCTTGCTGTTGCTCTGGCCAGTGGCGTCCTGGTGAGCGCCGTACAAGTGACTCTGGACGCCGGCCGGGTATCAGAGTCACTGGATGATCAGGCGACACAAACGATGGCGCTGGTTGAAGATGCTTCAACGCAGGCGGTGTTCAGTATCGACAACGATCTGGCCCAGCAGGTCGTTGACGGCCTTTTTGCCCAGGAATCCATCCGCATGGCGCAGATCACGCATCCCGACGGCGAACCGCTGGGAGAGCGCACACGCGAGTTACAGAACGTCTCTTTCCGCCCGGTGACCGACGCCATTTTCGAGGGCGCTCGCAATTACAGCACCGAACTGACCCGCGAATCCGACCCGAACAACGTTTACGGCTTTCTTCGAATCCAGTACGACACCGGTCCAATGGCCAACACCTGGCTGGAGCGTGCGATCATAACGTTTGCCTCCGGTATTGCCACAGCGGTTATTCTTGGTCTGGCGCTGTTTATTGTGTTTCATCTTTTGCTGACGCGACCACTGCTGCGCATTGTCCACTCGGTCAAACAGGTTGACCCGGACCGGCCCGATGACAACCTGATTGAACTCCCCAAAGGCCACAGAGACGACGAGCTCGGGCTCTGGGTCAACGCCACCAACAACCTCCTGGTTGCCATCGGCGATAGCCAGACACGCCATCGGGAAGCCGAAGACCGGGTTAACCGACTTGCACGCTATGACCAACTGACCGGTCTGCCGAGCCGCGATACCTTTATGGAAATGCTGCAGGCAGACATTGAAGAATCACAAACCGAAAACACCGTATTATCGCTGACCTGCTGTGGTATCGACGATTTCAAATCCATAAATGAACAGTGCGGTTTCCGCACCGGTGATCTGATACTGCAAACGGTGGCCGACCGACTGACTCAAAACCTGACTGGCACCCGCTTCACCTTTGCGCGACTGGGCAGCGACCAGTTTGTGGTGATCGAGAAAGGGCTTCGCGACGGGTTTCAGGCGGCTGACACCGGCGACCGGATTCTCGGGTGCCTGGCCAAGCCGATGGTATTCGACGACCAGACCCTGTCCATGACGGTCACCCTGGGCATTGCACTCTTCCCCGGCGATGCCAAAAAAGCAGACCGCCTGCTTCAGAGCGCAGAGCAAACGATGGCGCTGGCCAAAGAAAACGGGCACAACTACTTTCAGTTCTTCGTTGCCAGCGTTGATCAGGAAATACGCGAGCGCAAACTTCTGGAAAGAGACCTTGCTCTGGCGATTGCCGAGAACCAGTTCCATCTGGTCTATCAACCCCAGGTCAATCTCTCGACCCACCGGATTATAGGCGCCGAGGCACTGATCCGCTGGGAGCACCCGACACGCGGGCTGGTGCCACCCGACACCTTTATTCCGGTCTCCGAAATGAACGGCCGGATTGTTGAAATTGGTCAATGGGTGCTTGATCAAGCCTGTGCCCAGGCCGCACTCTGGGCCAATAAAGGCATGCATTTGCGGATCGCGGTCAATCTGTCTGCGGTGCAACTGCACAAGGAAAACATCGTTGAAGACATACTGGGCACCCTTCGCCGCTACAACATTCCGGCGGGCAGGCTGGAGCTGGAGGTGACCGAGACCAGCTTCATGACCAATCTTGAAGAAGCCGTCAATAAGCTAAAGCGACTGCATGCGGCCGGCATCAGTATTGCGGTTGACGATTTCGGAACCGGCTACTCGTCGCTTACGTACCTCAAACGGATGCCGGTACAACACCTCAAGATTGATAAACAGTTTATCCGTGATTTACTGGTTAACGAGGAAGATACCCGCATCGCCAATACCATTATCGATCTGGGCAAGAGCCTCAACCTGACGGTGGTGGCGGAAGGCGTGGAAACGGCCGAACAGGAGTTCTATCTGGCCCAGCGCGGCTGCCAGCTTGCACAGGGATATTTTTTCAGCAAACCATTAAAACCCCTCGACTTCGAACGTTTTGTTGAAAGCTTTCATCGCTCAGTCGCTGAAAAGTCGCACGGTGAATAACCCGCGATACCGTTAAACCATTGCCATGCAAGGAGCTACTATGGGAACCACCATCATTGGCCTGATCGTTATTGCGGTCGTCGTCTTTTATCTCGTGTTTATCTACAACAAGCTGGTAGCACTGCGAAACCAGTTCAAAAACGGGTTTGCGCAGATCGATGTCCAACTGCAGCGGCGGCACGACCTGATTCCGAATCTGGTTGAATCGGCCAAGGCCTACCTGAGCCATGAACGGAACACGCTGACGGAAGTCATGCAGGCCCGGAATAATGCCGTGGACGCGCAGAAAGACGCCGCCAAAGACCCCGGAGACGGCGGCAAGATCCAGAAACTGGGCGGCATGGAAAACATGCTGACCAAGGCTCTGGCCAACTTTTACGCTGTCGCGGAGAACTACCCGGACCTGAAAGCCAACGAGACTATCCAGCAACTGATGGAAGAGCTTTCCAGTACCGAAAACCGCGTATCTTTTGCCCGACAGGCGTTCAACGACACCGTCATGGCGTACAACATATTCCGGGAGCAGTTCCCCAACAACATCATTTCCGGCTTCTTCGCTTTCAAACCGACATCCCCGCTGGAACTGGAGTCGCCTGAGGCCCGCCAGGCACCTAAAGTGTCATTCTAGGACCAACCACAATGGCGCACCCCGGATTCTTTCAGCGGCAGGCCAGTGCTCGCCGCAACACCAGCCTGCTTGTTGTGCTGTTCCTGCTCGCCGTAACGCTGATTACCCTGGCCGTTTGCCTGGTGGGGTATTTTGGTACCCGCAGCGAAACCAGCCATCTTGCCTTTATCGACTGGCTGCAAAGCTCCCACGGGGTATACACCGCGCTGGCCTCTGTTTTCGTCATCGGAATGGGCTCACTGGTTCGCTGGGTGGATCTCGCCGGTGGCGGACACCGGGTCGCCAGAATGGTCAACGCGCGGGCCATCGACCCCGCTACCCAGGACGCTGAAGAACGCAGGTTTCGCAACGTCGTGGAAGAAATGTCGATCGCCAGCGGTATCGCTGTGCCCGACCTCTACGTCATGGACCAAGAAACCGGCATCAACGCGTTTGTGGCGGGCTACACGCCGGGTGAAGCGGTTATGGTGGTTACCCATGGCACTTTGACACACCTCACCCGTGACGAACTCCAGGGCGTCGTCGCGCACGAGTTCAGCCATATCCTGAACGGCGATATGCGGCTCAACGTCCGTCTGATTGCAATTCTCGCCGGCATACTGATGATCGGCCAGATCGGGTCGTTTCTTTTGCGCATTGGCTTCATCGGCTCGCACCGACATTCTTCACGGGACCGGCGGGGCCAGGCGTTATTCGGAATGATTGGTCTTGCGCTGCTGGTGATAGGTTACATCGGTGTATTTTTCGGCCGACTGATCCAGTCAGCGGTTTCCCGCCAGCGTGAAATGCTGGCAGATGCATCGTCGGTCCAGTTCACCCGCAACCCGGAGGGTATTGCCGGCGCGCTGTTTAAAATCGGCATCAAGAGCGGTTATCTGGACACAACCAGCCACGCCAGCGACATGAACCACATGTGTTTCGGCGAAAGCGCCCGGATGAAACTGTCGTCCTTTCTGGCATCCCATCCGCCCGTGGCCAAACGCATCGAAGCCATTGGCCCGGGAATGCTCGCCCGACTGAGAAGCCGCTATAGAGACACCCAGCCAGGCGACACCCTCAAAGCCGTCGACGCCAATGCCCAGACAGCGCCAGAGGCCGCCTCAGGGTTCGCCGGACCCGGGACCGGATCCACATCGCCACTGAACCCGCAGAGTCAACGTGGCCAGGCATCGGCCGGCGTCGGCACGACCAGTAAAGCCAGTGAAGATTACGCCCAGGCGCTGCTTACACGCTTGCCCTCGACCTTTCGCAACCTGCTTTACACGCGGGCGGGCGCCATTCAGCTGTGCTACGGATTACTGGTTTGCGAACTCACCCCGGAAGAGCAAACGCAGCATCTGGTAAAAATACAGGCGGAATCCGTTTTCAGACCCAACCAGGATTTGCTTGAAAAACTGATTCCGCCTTTGTCGGCGATAGGCCACGGCGTTCGGTTACCCGCACTGGAACTGGCAATGCCCGCCCTGCGCAAACTGGACCCGGATGAGCGTGAGGCCTTGTTGCAAGCCTGTCAGACGCTGATCAGGGCGGACCAGCGCCTCAGTCTTTTCGAATTGACCATGATCAGTTTCCTGCAAAAACATCTGGCCCCGGATTCAGCGCGGGCTGTAACCGTGAAATACCGGAATTATCGGGCGGTCCAGCCGCACCTTCGGGCACTGTTCAGCCTTCTGGCGCGGCTCGGGGCTGACGGGCGCGAAGAGCAGCAGGCGCTGTTGAATGAAACGATGGCGGGGTTTGGGAATGGCAAGACGTCCATCCGACTGCTCGAACAGGTATCATTGAAACAACTCCGCGAGGCACTTTGGCACTTGAACAGCTTATCTCCGCTGCTCAAGCCCGCCATTATCGACGCCAGTTGCCACTGCGTTCAGGCCGACGGTGAAATCAGGCCAAGGGAGTACGAGCTGATCCGGTTGATGGCCGACCAGATGGATTGTCCCATGCCCCCGCTGATGACAGCCTGACCAACGCTTCCCCGGCGCCCTTTATTGCGCGTCAGGTGGGCCTGACCTGAAAAGATTGTCTTTATTCGGCGGCGCTTCCGGATCCGGCAAACCAAGCTTTTCGCGAACACCCAGATTAACTTCCCAGAGATCGTTGTATTTTTCGTCCGTGATCGCAATGGAATCTGCTTTATCGAGCAGAATGCGCGGCCGCAGGAATACCAGGAGGTTGCGCTTCACCCGGCGCTCCGACTCGGACGAGAACAGCCGCCCGAGAAACGGAATGTCACCCAGCAGTGGCACCTTGCTCCTGTTCACCTGAAGATCATCCGTGGTCAGGCCGCCTAGAACGATCGTCTCGCCGTCGTCGGCCAGCACCGTCGTTTTGATTTCACGCTTGTTAGTAATGATATCCGACGCCGACTCAATGCTGTCGCCAATATTTTCCGTGCTTTGCTCGACCACCAGCCGGACCAGGCCATCGGCACTGATGGTTGGCGTGACTTTCAGGGTCAGGCCGATGTCACGACGCTCAATGGTGGTGAACGGGTTGCTGGTACCATCACCGGTGACGGTCGACTGTCCGGTCCGGAAGGGCACATTCTGACCGACTATAATTTCAGCCTCCTGATTATCCAGGGTA
>Ga0307983_1001391_pt1 | contig 10354 bp, 5 predicted proteins | sample OrgLakmetagen991_FD_201845 | JGI IMG/M metagenome (GOLD analysis project Ga0307983, IMG submission 201845) | Saline water microbial communities from Organic Lake, Antarctica - #991 | ecosystem: Environmental > Aquatic > Non-marine Saline and Alkaline > Saline | place: Antarctica: Organic Lake... | reverse complement strand
TAAATGATATACCAATTAAAATCAATATGGTAATAAGACTGTGTGATATGATTCATTATATCATTCAACCTTTTCCATGCATTCATATAACTTTTTTATATACCTTTGAGCAATTTGATAAAACACATCACTCTGTTTATTGTACTGCTAATAAATTATCTCTAGCATTAGCAACTAATTCAATATTTATTTGCAATCATATACCTGTATATAAAGAATTATTAGGAGACGATTATTCATTTTATATTGATAATGACCTTAGTAATATAGATGAGATTATATCCAAAGCTAAAGAAACAATAAGTGATCCCGAAAAATATAATAAATATTTATCCCAAATAAAACCAATTAAAGACAAATTATCAGCACATAACATAGCTAAAGAGTATATAAAATATTTTAAATCCTATTTTTACTCAGAAGATGATATAGATGATCTTCCATTAAAAAAAATAAAAGTTTTGATCAATTCAGAAAAAGATATATCTTTAATTATGTTTGATAAGGATATTAATATACAGGAATCAGGAAATTATTATATATATAATCACAATGACTTTTCATATCTAGATTTATATTTAAATTTGCCAGCAAATTGTATGCTTAACAATGTTTATTATAATAGAGAAATCGTATATAAATTTTTCAAACCATATATTTTAGAAGATTTAAACACTGATATGTAATCAAAGTAATTAATTATTTTAATATTAATATCTTTCGATTTAATTTAAAACCATCTATTGACCATTTAAAACTTGCGGCACTTTGATGACCTCCGCCACCATATTTACGGGCAATATCCGAGACGTTAAATGCTAGATCTGGTATCAGATTAAAACTTCGTAAACTAAGGAAGACATCACTACCAGAGATTCTAAAAACAATGGCGTAATCACATTCATTTTCTTCTGCTAAGACATTACCAAGATCAGACATTTCCACCGACGAATTGCAGATCATTACTTGATGATCTGCAAATGTGACTTTATGTGCGGACCTTTTTAATCTATTAATTGTTGACACTTGAACTGAACGTAATATAACACCATCTGATTGAATTTTCTGTAGCCAACTACTTTTAGTATCAAGCATAATTTTCAGCCATTGACTAAAGTCTGGACGATTACGATCATCCTCAATATAACTAGGAGGATAATGATGAAATAATGCTAAATTAATTTCTCTAGATTCTGGTTCCATGAAGCGATATAAATCACGATCCTGTAAATATAACAAAAAGATGGGAATATTTTTGTTTGGAAAAAAATATTCCCAGGCTAAAACACAAGCGGATTTATTCAGATCAAATATGATATTTGTCGGTAAATATTCTTTTCCTATTAAATCAACGATATTAATATTGACTAAATTTTGATAAGTACTTATATGATGGTCAATAATGATTAAATTTTTAAAACGATTATTTAAAAGATCATAAGCTTCTCTAGTAAAACCAATATCAACAGATAAAACCATTGATTCAGGATTAAACCCCATGATCTGCTGTAAATCATCTATAATTCGATTAGGTTCGACCGAAAAATAAATAGGTTTAATCTTTCGCAACCTATCCATATTTTGCGTTGATTTCTCAAATATTTTAGATTTCTTTGGTGTTTCTAATTTGATCACAGATTGTCTAAAATAATGTTCTGCTACGCATGCGGCACCAAAACCATCACTACAATCACGATGATACAAAATGATAGGTGCATTATTTAGCACACTAAATTTATCTAAATTCATAATAATTCAACAAAAGGACTAAATTATTATATATTGAATACTGAATATTGAATATTAAATGACTCTTGAATAATGATTATTCAATAACGATTATTGGATAATGACTATTCAATAGTGATAATGAATTGAATGATTAATATTTAGATTAGCTCTCAGCTATCAAATTTTCTAATATAAAAAAACAATCAAAGATAAAAAAGCCTTCTTCTTACAAATCAATAATTAGGATAATTATCGATTATCATAATTATTGATGTTATTCCCCAATATTATGTGATAAACAACAGGATATTTGAGAATCAACCAAAAATAAGAAATCACGTAGTAATGGAAAATATAGTTGATAAGGTCTATATTTTCGACGTTGTTTTTTATTTGTTAACTTAGGAATTCCGTAAAATTTAGTTAAAAGTTCAATTGCTTGTTCATGTCCATTAATAGCATCAATAATTAATGGAACATTTGCGTATGTAGGCTTATAATGATCAGGACCATACCATTCCCAATCTTCCATTGAAAGTTTTTTAAAGCTAGAATTCAACATAGCTCCATTATGTTTAGTTTTAAATTTATTGTGTTTATCATTTGTTATATACTTTTGATAATCTTTTAGTTTCTTAAGAGCAAATCTTCTAATTTGTCTACTAGACTTAAATTTTATCGGTGTACCTTGATCATCTAAAATAATTTCTACATCATTTAGAAAATTCTTAGTAGATTTGTCAATAATATTTTTTTCATTTTTTAAATAATCTTTGATAATTTGTAAATTATTATGTAAACAATTATCCAATGTTTTATTAATCAGAATTATTTGATCGAATTTGTTAAAGATTAAATTTATAATAGATCTATTTATAATATTTTTACTCCACAATTTAAGACTCGCTTTATCAACATAGTCTTGATGTAAATTTTTATCAATTGTTAGATGTTGTTCAATATCAACATCTTCATCAACACCATAATCACTAGTGCTAACTAACCATTTACCATAAGATAATTCTTCACCAGATTTATTAATAAATCGAACATTCATACCATTGTTAATAGATGTAATTGGATACGGTGCACCACAAACACCACAAAACTTCAATCCTTTTTGGACTGCATGAAGATTTATTTGACAATTAGAGCAATTTTTAGGAAAAATATATAGATTCTCATTAACTATGCCAAATCTAATTTGAGGTAAATTTATGTTGATTAAAATTTCATTAGTGTTTCGATGACTAATTATATCGGGCAATAGAATTTTCTTTTCTTGTGCGGTAAATTTAAAATTTGGAAGTATAATACCAAATCCACGTTCAAAATATTTGTGAAGCCTGTGTTCAAAACTAGGACTAATACGTCTAACGTCAACTATATTCAAGATATATTTATATGCAAATTTAGATAAACTGGTAAAATAAAACTCTTGTGTATCTAAATCAAACCCTACACAACTACTGGCTAAATCAAATCCATGTAAAACTTCGCTAATTGAATTGTGTAAACAGAAGATGAATTGTATTTGAAGAGGAGGTGTTCCAGAACGTGTTTTATATCTTTGGTGATGTTCATATTCTACATCTAGAATACCATCTTTCTGTAATTTAACATGATCTAAAACAAGTGTTAAAGCATTTTGATTTTTAACATAATCAGTGATATATTCCTTTCCAATATGAGTTTCAAGCTCTGAAATGTATTGAATAGCTTTTTCTTGAGTAATTCCATAGAAAAAAATATCTAAATCCACGACTACATCAGAAAAATCAAATTCCCTTTTATCATTACATAGTAATACTTGAAGGGCACCTCCTGCGACTAACATTCCTTTCCTGGTAAATCCATCAAGAAAAGGATATTTTTGATAAAACTTATTTCTAAATATAGTTTTAACATTAGGAATGTTTAATGGATGGAAATTATCAATATATCCAGATTCATAAAATATTTCATGATGTCTTTTTGAGTATAGTGTTGGAAAGTTATTTTTCCATTTTTTAAACAAATATGGTCTAATAACACGCCAATTATTCGTATATCCATGAAATTCAGGATTAGCAACATCGAAAATTTGATCCATTTTAAATAAATCATCGGTTACCCCAACATAACGATGTTGGACATCTTTCTTTAAAACCTCCTTCAATTCATCAATTTGCTCAATTTCCATTTTTAACTTAGTTTTTAAAAGATTAAGACGTAAAAACAATCAATTTTTCATACAAAGTAATTTACTTTGTATGGAATTTATTAGTTTATTAAATTATCAATTTATTATTTTATTAAATTATCAATTTATTATTTTATTAAATTATCAATTTATTATTTTATCAATTAATCATCTTCTGTAGGTTCTGTAACTTCTGTAGGTTCTGTAACTTCAGTCATTAAATCATCACCTGTTTCACTTGTTTCACGTCTTGAAATGTTCAATCCAGACATGCGAATAATTCTCCTTTTCCTAGGAGGTTTAACACCTTGAACTTCATACCAATCTTTTATCCATTCAACATATTCTTTCTCAAATTCATCAAGATCAGACAACCATAGCATTTCAGGGGTTTGTGAATTAATCCACTCTAATCTATCTAATAATTCATCTGTTTCTTTCTTCAATTTATCAATCATTTCTTGAGATGCTGAATAAAATGGCATACTTAATAGATATTGATAACTTTCTTTATTATCATCATTGCCATTAGCATCATTTCCGTTATTATCATCTTCTTCAGGTTCAGCCACAACTTCTTTTTCTATAATAGCTGAAGCAATGGGATCAATATCATCATTAGATTGATCTTCAATAACATCAAGTTGTTCTCCAAGAATACCTTCTTCTTCTGGAATAAACTTTGTGCCAAATTTGGGATATCCCATTTGTTCAAGCAATTCAGAAATTTGTTTCTTGGTTTTCTTGTAAATCTTTAATTGATCTTCCATAATTTCTGTCACGAATCTCAATTTTGAAGATTGTTTCTTATATAAAAAGTCAAATTCTCCTGCCATTAACTTCTTTCGACGACCATAAAAGGCTAATCGAACCACGTAAAATTCCATAATAATTTCATTAGCACTTTTATATTTTTTGATATTTAGTTTATGATCAAATAAGGTCATATTGGTAGTTGCGATTTTATGTTTCAATTTGAGATCTTTTTCAACAAAATCTAATCCATCATTTAACAATTTATTTAATCCTCCTGCTTGAAAAACAACTTCAACCTCACATGTGCGTGGATTGCCAACTACATCTTTGATAATTTTATGTAGTAATGTAGTTTTCTTTCCAGAATCAACTGGTTTTAAGAATTCTTCTAAATACTTGACATAATCATCAAAACCAACATCAGGAGGTAGATCCTTGACCTTGATTCTATTATTTAAAATTGAATAACTAGCTGTGCACATATAACCTCCACCAGGCAACTCATCAATTTTACCCTCATATCCACGATACCATGGTTTTGGATCTTTTTTTGATAATCCAACCCCCTTAAGCAACTGTCTAATTCGACTAACTAAATCCATTGGATTATATGGTGGAATATGAGTACTAAAACCAGTACCAATTCCTAAACAACCATTTACTAACACCATTGGAATAATTGGGAGATACCATTCAGGTTCAATTGGAGCACCGTCATCTGACAAATATTTGTATAGAGGAAAATCTTCTGATTTGAAGACTAATGGAGTCAAATATTCCATTCTTGTATAAATATACCTTGAACTAGCTGAATCTTTACCCTTAGCACGTCTAGTTCCAAATTTACCTTCAGGGCTGAGTAAATTCAAGTTATTACTTCCAATGTAGTCTTGTGCTAAATTAACGATAGTGCCTTCAAGAGAAGCTTCACCGTGATGATAATGAGTTTCTTTAGCTACCAGACCAACTAATTGTGCTACTTTCCAATCTTTACGAATGTTATTTTTAAGCATGGTATACATGACTTTCCTTTGGGATGGTTTTAATCCATCGCAAATATTGGGAATTGAACGATAGGTATCCGCCCAACTAAATTGAATCATACGATTATTAAAAAAGTCACTATAGCTTTCTTCTTTGACTGTGTAGTCTTCTACTTTAGTCAGATCAGCATTTAATAACCAATCTTTACGTAAATCTGCGTTCTTTTTGAGAAATGCTAAATCGATTACTTGATCAGATGGACGAACAGTGCGACCCATGCCATCTTTTTCTTCACCTTCATCCAAAAACTGGATAACTTTCATATCTTGAAAACATTCTTCTGATTCTTTATGTTTATCAGATGAAGTTCCCAGACCCTTATAATAACGAATTTTCCACCCTTTACCATCATTATTAGATTTCTTCCATTCATAATATTCATTTTCGGAATAAAATTTTTGGACATTATTTCTCTCAGTCTTAAATTTGCCAACCTTACGTTCCTTCCATGCCTTAACAATTGGAGTCACCATGGTGCAAATAAAGTTATTATGTTGAATTAAACTTGGCCAAAACTTGTGAATAAAATTAATAACCAATCCTTTAATATGGAGACCATCTACATCTTGATCACTCAAAATCATTAAACGACCATATCTTAGTTTTTTAATTCCTTCTTCGCCTGAATAATCTTCTCCTCCTCGAAGACCCAAAATTTTCTTTAATGCGTAAATTTCGGTATTATTGTCAATTTGTGATTGTTTGGCGTCACGAACATTCAATGGTTTACCCTTCAATGGAAAAGCACCCCAAAATTTCTGTTGATCTGGAGTTAATGCGTTCAAACCCTGGGTAGCGAATCCCTTGGCTGAATCTCCCTCTGTTACAACTAAGGTGCATTTATGAGATAAAGCTTTACCAGCATGGGCGGCATCATCTAATTTGTCGATATGAATACGATTAGTTTTTTTACCATCGCTGACTTTAGTAGTTTGGGTTTCTTTAAAGGCTGACAAGTCTTTAGCTCTTTGGCTAATACCACATTTACCAATTTTTTTAATATCATCATCACTTAGATCGCATTTGCTACCAAATTTACTTACTTGTGTAGTTAATGATTCTTTTGTTTGACTATCAAAACTTGGATTTTCTACGACACATCGTAAAAACAACCATAAATTGGCTCTAACAACTTTAGGACTAATGGGTGATTTGTCTGTTGAAATTTGAGTTGCTAATCTGCGTGAAATCATATCAGCAACATAATTAACGTGTCGACCACCTTTACTGGTTAAAATTCCGTTAACAATTGAAACTTGTTGAAATTCATGGTCTTCGCTTAGTGCCGCACAAATTTCCCATCGATCACTAACTCTAATTGTAACACGTTTTCTGCCTGAACTTTTAGGACCAAGATACATGTCAACGTATTGACTAAAATCACGAATTGGTAGTTTCATGCCATTATAAAAAACATTGACACCAGTTAACCAACCAGAAGCATCATAGACACGTTTGCGAAATAATGCTACCATATCATCAGTTAATTTACCTTCTTCATTATCGAGTCCAAATCTAGATAAATCTGGTTGAAAAGTAAGAGAAGTATAAGGAGTGATTCCTGTACAATCTGAAATAATAGGTGGATCAATGACATCTAAATTATTATGATATGTTTGAGTATATTTTTTTCCACGATTAGCATCGACAGTTTCAACTGTGAATGAATGACTAAATAATGCTGTTAATTTAGCACCATAACCATTTTTACCACCAATGGTTTTGATTTTATTAACATTGTCGCTTTTGTAATTACCACTTGTTAAAAACTGAGAAAATAGCATTTCAGGAACGTATACACCATATTCTTTATGAATTGCGACAGGAATACCGTCACCGTCATTGCAAACACGGATACTATTACTAGCTTGATCAATGTTAACCCATAAATTTTTCATGGGTTTGAACTTCATTTTTAGAGTGACTTCAGGACTTTCTTCTAATTTTCCTTGTTTAATTAGTTTTTGTTTTTCAATCAGGGAATTCATTCTGGTCCAATGATCGATAGCATTGACTAAAATTTCATCATAAATCTTATATAAACCAGGAACATACTTAACTTTTCTCATAGCTAATCGTGAGTTACTATCATTATTTAATCCTTTAATACTTGAATTACCACTTGTAGCACTAATACTTTTAGCACTAAGACTTGTTTCACTAACTTTACTTGTGGAGCTAAGATTGCTAATAGTGCTGGTTTTACTACTAACACTACTGATACTACCTTCATCATCTGAATTGTCATCATCATTAGAATCAGAGCCATTATTATTCTTTTCTGGTAATGGATTATTATCTATAACCCACATATAATCTTCATGAACCTCAACTGAACCAATATATGTATCAGGTAGATCAAGTGCGTGTTGTTTATGTTCTTTTTTCTGAAAAAGTTCTTCAATGGTAAGTTCTTGAACTTCTTTTTTTGGACTTTCTCTACGTTTTTTAACTAGATCTTGTGATTCATCTTCTAAATCTAAAATCTTTTCAGGTCTTTTAAAATTGAGTTTAGTTTCATCAATTTTCAATCTGTTTTCAATCAATTCTGTCATTATTACTTTATTTATATGAGGAGAGATATATTTATATAAAATTTATGTAAAATCAAAATATTTTTTCTATGATCTAATTATAGTTAGACAAAACAAACATGTCTTCTCTCTTAAATTATTATGATGATCAAGGAACAGTTTCTAGTTCAAATGATATTAAATGCAGGAGTTCATTAACAGAATCTCAGTGCGATAATTTTTATCTTGCACCTGCTCCAATGGGATGGTACAACGATGTAAGTCAACCATCTATTGGACAACGCCCAGTTAGACAAAGATATCAAGTAGGATTATCAACAGTACCCAAAGGTAAACATATTCCACAATCAGGAAATTTTGGTTGCAAACAACCATGCTGGAACAACCGATGTAAATAAATACTTTTGATCATTTATCATTTATCATTTATCATTATCAAAGTAAAATGATAAATGAATTCTTTAAATTTCTAAACTAGCTTTGACTGGTTCAGTACTAAGGCTTAATTTTTTTTTAAAAGTAAGTTTCTTAGCTGGAACATCTTCTGATTGACCAGAAGCACTTTTTTCTTCTTGATCTACATATTCATTCGAAGAACTATCAATGGCAATTTTCTTTTTATTATATTTATCCTTATTTCTAGCAGGTGTAGAAGATGTACCATCTCCAGTCCTGTCGTCACCACGACCACCACCACCACCACCACCACGACCACGACCACGACCACGACCACGACCACGACCACGAAAATCACCTACACCTACACCACGACCACGACCACGACCAAGACCGAGACCACCACCACCGCGACCACTATGAAAATTACCTTCTGTTTGTTGATCATCTCCACTCATTTCTCGAGCAAATTGTAACAGATCACGGCGTTGATCCAAGCTTTGAATGTTTTCGGCCGCCATGACTAGTTCAGAAATGTATCTGGCATTTAAATAGAGTCTTGAATTACCAGAACTGCTCATAATTGGCTTCTGATTAGTGCTAACGATTGATTTTAAGATAAATAAAGATATAATCAATTTTTATCAAATAAATATATTCCATCAAAAGAAAATAATGTCAGTAGCAGATTAATTTCTTATTTAGGATTAATGTAGTTCTTTCTATTAGTAGGCTTTTTCACTCTCGTTAAAATATGATAGTTAAAAACATTTTAGCATGATATAACATCATGAGTAATTCAGATGCTGTCGAAAATTCAAGCCCAATGGCCAACTTTGCCACAGAAAACTTCGTCAGTGAAAACGTTCCCAAAGAAGGAGAAGAAACACAAGTTACCCAAAATAATCAAACGACCGAAAGCACCAATCCTCCAAACAATTCAGTCTGTGCAACACCCGTCGAATCACAAGCATCAACTGGAAAAACTGGAGAGGAATATTTAGTCGTTGATCCAGGTGTTCCTGGACAAGAATGGTGTGTGATGAGTTTTGTGACACCGACTGACCTAACTATCAAGAAACATATGTTTTTAGTGGATCAATTTCTACATGATTCAGTTAATGATTATATTGTTTCTAGCACACGTGATATGTGTCGTCGAATTAATGCTAATTTCCTTAAATCTGTTGAGGATAAAATTGCTAATCTACAAAGTTCTAAGAATGAAAATCATCAAGTGATTGCTACCGAAATGCATAAAATTCGTAAAGATTTAGAATGTGATGAGGAAGAATTTGCAAAATTATGCACACATCAACATGCAATGGAACTTGATGACGTTTTAGCTAAATATGATGATTTCAAGCTTCGTCGTTCAGATTTAGAGGAGAAATTCGATCAAGATCATGGGCGTCAAACAAGTGTATTAGGAGTTAAGTTTAGTGGTGCATATCCATTCCAACAGCAAGCTGTTGATCGTGCTAAATTTTTGGCTGAAAATGTTGAACGTGGAGTTCATCATTATGTTGGACAATCATTCCATTGGCTTCCATTTGATCCCAATCCAGAAGGAGTTGCTGATAACCGTTATTTGAATAAAGACTTGAATGAATTGATGAAACGTAAACGTGAAAATGAAGAGATGAAGAATCAACATTTCGAGGAACGCAAACGTCAAATGATGACTGAGGCCAAACAACAAAATGAATCA
>Ga0307983_1001390_pt1 | contig 10358 bp, 9 predicted proteins | sample OrgLakmetagen991_FD_201845 | JGI IMG/M metagenome (GOLD analysis project Ga0307983, IMG submission 201845) | Saline water microbial communities from Organic Lake, Antarctica - #991 | ecosystem: Environmental > Aquatic > Non-marine Saline and Alkaline > Saline | place: Antarctica: Organic Lake... | reverse complement strand
GATCCGGGTTCTGGACGACCGCGCCAACTTCGAGGACTGGATCGACATGAACTCCCTGCCCGTGACTGCCATCCTTGGTCAGCTTCAGGCGCAGATGAACTCTGGCGGCGGCGGTCCCCGCTCGCCCGAAGGCGCAGAGGGCGGATCGAACGCCCCTCGCGCGCCCGGAAGGGAGCAAGGCCCGCCTCAGCCCGGTCAGGCCGGAATGGGGTCGCCCATGCCGTCCCCGGCGCAGCCCGGCGCGGCTCCGTCATTTCCGGCGCCCGGCGGCGGGATGGGAAGCGGCCCGAACTAAGTCAGGGCAGTCCATTACTGATAGGTAAGTCAGGGTCAGTCACGCTGACTAGCCAAAAACCGCGTTCTGCGATACAAGGGGCATGAGTTTCAGATGGCTATGGATAGACCATGACTGATGAGAGAAAGTCTGACCCGAGCGTCGAGGACGTGAAGGCTCAAGACGGGGCGAACGATCAGGCGCAGCCGCCCGGCGCGACGGACAAAAGCGGCGAAGACGTGCCTCCGTCTGGCACGAAGGCTGATGGCGAAGTCAAGTCTCTGGCGGAAACGCTCAGGGATGATTTCCTCCGAGAGTTTGGGGAAGACGACGACCCCGACGCGGAGGACGACGAGTCCAAGGCCAAGCAGGAAAATCAGCCCGAAGCTGGGGCCGAGGGGAAACCCAAGGCAGAAGGTGAGGACGATGAGTCCGACATCCCCGGCAAGGACGACGAGGACGATGAAGCGCGTATTCCCGATGAGGAATTTCGGGGCCTGAAAAGCCCGATCAAGCGCCGGATCAGTGTCCTGACCAAAAGGCGCAGACAGGCCGAGCAAGAGCGCGACCAGTATCGCAAGAGTCACGACAACGCCCAGCAGCTTGAGAGCTTCGTCAAGGAGAACGACATCGAACCCGAGAGCGTCGGGCGAGCTTATGGAATGTTGGCTATGTATGCTCAGGGAGACTACGAAGGTTTTCTTGAGCAGGTGGAGCCTTGGATCAATCAGGCCCGGCAGGCTGTAGGGCAGGCCCTTCCCAAAGACCTGCAAGAAGCGGTCGAATCCGGCGAGATTGACGAAGGACGGGCGCGCGAGATTGCGAAGTCGCAAGCCGAGGCGACCCGTGTCAAAGCTGAAAACCAACGCCTTACCAAGAGGGCCGAGACTCAGCAGCAAGCCACCCAGCAATATGAGCTTAAAGGACGCATCGTCGCGGCCACGAACAAAGTCGAAGCCGACCTCCGAAAAGACCCTGATTTTTCCGCGCTCGAAGAAGCCACCAAGGCGAACATCAAGACGATGATCGAGATTGTCGGCTTTCCGAAAGACGAGAAGGCGGCTGAGAAGCTGGCCCGCGAAGCCTTCAATATGGCGAAGCGGGCAGCGACGGCGGCGGCGCCCAAGCGCGCTCCGACCACTCGGGCACCTTCTTCGTCCAACCGTTCGAGAGGCGCCCCGGAACCCACGGACATGCACAGTGCTGTGCTTCGTGCGATGGAAACGCTTCCGGGGTCTTCCAACTAAGGGATAGACTGCCATGTCTATGGAGAACTTCACGGCTGCGCAGATCGCCCACGCGCAGGCAACCGGCCTCGATCACTACATTCGCGGCCCGCTTTTCAACTCGGGCATCCAAGAGAAACCCCTTCTGTCCAAGACGGAATCGTCCACGAAGACCTTCACGGGCGGCAACGAGAACATCAGCATCGGCGTCAAGTTTGACACCGGGGCCGGTGGCGTGAATGACGGCGTGACTGGCTTCAGTCACGAAGACACGGTTGCCTTCTACAATCCCGGCAACGGCCTCCGCGCCAACTACGTCATCCGCGAACACCACATCGGCATGACGCTCTCGGAGACGGAGTTGAAGCGTCACGGGATCAAGGTGACGGACAACAACTCGGCGCCGTCGCGTCCGAGTGATCGTGGGATGCACATTCTGGCGAACGTGCTGGACGAGGCGATGGCTGACTTCACCGAGCAGTATGCCGAAACCATGAACACCCTCATGTGGGGTGACGGCACGACTGACACCTCGGCGCTGCATGGCCTTCGCGCCTTCATTCTGGACATCCCCACTCTTGGGGCTGTTGGTGGCCTGTCCAGCGTGACTTATGCCAAGTGGCGCAACCGCGCTCGCACGGCGGCGTTCGCTGCGGACGGCTCTTTCGACGCCACCAACGGCGGCGGTGCCGTGACTTCCGCCGCCACCAACGGCGGTGTTCTGTGTCAGGTTCTTCAGAAGGAGTATCGCCAGCTTCGCCGTTACGGCGGGCGCCCCGATTGCTTCTATGCCGGGTCTGACTTCATCGACGCCCTCGAAACCGAGATGCGGGCAAACGGCTACTACAGCGACTCCGGCTTTACCGGCGGCGGCGATCTTGCCGTGGGTGAGTTGAAGTTCAAGGGCATGAGCGTGGTCTACGACCCCACTCTCGATGACCTTGGCCGCTCGAAGTATGCCTACATCTGGGACTCGCGCGACATCTACCTGATGCCGATGGAGGGTGACTGGCGCCGCCAGCGGACCCCCCAGCGCCCCTACAACAAGTTCGTGTTCCACCAGTCCCTTCTCTGCACGGGGCAGATGGTCGCCAAGCGCCGCAACTCGGCGCTGGTCATCGAAATCACTTGAGCAACTGATGGGGCCGGGGGTTATCTCCCGGCCCCATCCTTCAGTCAGGAACCAACATGAAGCATGACCTCATCCATTGTGTCGTCCGCATCGCTCAGGGCGACCGCGTTGACATCGCTGAAATCCCTCGGGCCGGGGCGGGCGCGCTGACGCCGATGGAAGCCGCCATCCTGATCGACCTTCACAGCGTCGGTGACGACCCGATGGACGCCGGGGGCTGCGCGGTTCGCGGCGCCTACAAGGCGGGTGAAGTCGAGCGGACCAAGCACGAAGAAATGGAGCGCCTGTCGGGCATCTATGGGCGTGAGCGAGTCCGTCGAGTCTTCCCCATGCAGGGCATGGCGCCCCTGACCATTGATGATCTGGACCTGCCGCGAGACAACCGGATCGACCCGCCCAAGCCCAAGAAGGCAGCGGAGGACACCGAGTCCAGGCCCAGTCTCGCAGACGAACGCAAGACGCTGACTGACAAGATCGAGGCGGCGGGCCTGAAGCTGCCTGACGGCAAGCTGACCATTGATGACTTGCGCGCGATGGCGAAAGAGGTGGCCTGATGCTTCGGAACGGCGTGACCCTGAACGTTCTGCGCCGAGAGGTTCAGATCGAAGCTGGCCTCAGCACAAACTCTGGTCATACCGTTCTGTCTCAGGAGCGCATCGACCAGATGCTTCGGCGCACCGAGCGCCTGATGGCCGATGAAGACGAGTGGCCGAACATGCACTACGAGGAAGAAGTCACGGTTAGCGCAAACACGCGCTTCGTGACCATGCCCACCAGCATGAACGCTTCCGGCGTGGACTCCGTGCATGTCCTCTATGGCGATGACTGGATTCCCGTGACGCGGGGCATCGGTGCCGTGGAGCGATCCGTCTACGACGAAGATCAGCGCGCCACGCCCATCAACCGGTGGGAGCTTCGTCCGCCCCAAGCCGCACAATCAGCAACGACGCTGACCACCAACACGCAGTTCGAGGTGTGGCCGGTCGGAGACGTGGGGCAGACGCTTCTGTTCCAAGGCGCCAAGGCGCTTGGCGTGTTCGTGGACGAGGGCGACGTGTGCAGTCTTGACGCGGACGTTATAGTCCTGCGGGTCGCGGCGGAAATCCTCGCGCGGGACAACAAGCAGGACGCAGAGTTCAAGATGAGCCTCGCGCGGAAGCGGACCACCGACCTTCTGAAGCGCCTCGGTGCCACGCAGAGCAAATCCATAAGTCAGGTGGCGCGGCCCAAGCGCCTGCCCCGCTCCGGTATCGACTACATTCCTTCCTGAAAGGCCGTGCCGTGCCGTTTCTGCTGATCGACAACTTCAGTGCCGGGCTTGATCTGAGGCGGTCGAAGGAAGCGGCCCCCATTGGCTCCATGAGGCGCCTTGAGAACGCCGTGGTGAACCAAGGCGGCGAAATCGAGAAGCGCCGCGCCTTTGTGTCGGACGATGTTCTTGATGCCTACGGCGACCGCTACGAGAGCCGCATCGTCGGCCCCTTCCCGGCCCCCGGATACTCCGACACCGTTGTCCTGAAGCACCGCAGAGACAGCCTAAGCCCTGAATCCGCCGACTGGACAAGCGGATCGGGCAGCATTGCCAAAAGATACGACATCCTGAAGGGCTACGAGAAAATCCGGGTCTGGCAAGTCAAGAACCCCGTCTCGCCGGTAGACTTCGGGTCGCTCCTGCACCTTCAGTCTGTCGGCCTGTTCGGTGGCGAAGCGCACGTCATGGACTCGTGGGCTAGAGCGGGCGGATCGACTCTGGCTTATCGTGCGCGCCAGACGAAGCTGACCTTCACCGACGATCAGCCGACCGCCATCGCCAACGTCTCTGACACGGATGACTTCAGATACAACCTGACGCTCAGCGGGCGCGGGTATTTCGTGAAGAACACGACCCTGAAGCTCTCGGCCATCAACGATCCGGCTGACTTCGCGGGGACCGGATCCGGTTCGGTTGACTTCGCGCGATCCGGCCAGCCCATCGGCGCGGCCACGGCCCTCGGTGATTACTTCGGCCAGCTTGCCATCGCCGGAAGCCTTGGCGTCCAGTTCTGGCAGGTCGATTCCGACCCGGCGCAGCTTCAGTATATCAGGACCGCATCAGCGCAGGTGTTCGCGCCCAGAACCTTCGTCCGCTATGGGGACGGAGACCTTCTGTTCCTGTCGGAAACCGGCGTTCGGTCCCTGCAAGCGCGCGACTCGTCCAACTTCGCCACGATCACTGACGTTGGCTCTCCGATTGACCTCCTGATCCGCGACGAGCTTGACTTCGCTGACGCCGACTCCGAGCCGATCTTCAGCGCGGAAAGCACCAGCTACTCGACCGCTCACTTCTTTGATCGCGCCGTGGGTGTCGTGCATCCGGCCACGGGTGATTACTGGATGTGCCTGAAAGACAAGGTTTATGTCCTCTCGCGTCACGTTGGCGCCAGAGTGCAGGCATGGTCCACGTTCACGCTTCCCGTTCCCGACCCGAGCGAGCTTTCCGAGCGGAGCGGAAGGATCAAGAGCCGCTGGATCGCTGACATCTGTGCCGTGGGCCAGACGCTTCTCATCAGGACGTTCGGAGACAAGTTCTACCTCTATGGAGGCGCCGTGGGCGACACCTACGACGACACCAGAGCGGTCGTGGAGACGCCCTTCTTTGACATGGGCGACCCGTCAACAGTCAAGTATTTCAACGGCTTGGAGCTTGTCTGTCAGGGTAGCTGGCTTGTCGAGGCTTCCATCGTGTCCCCCGATGACGGTGGCACGATCCCGTGGTTCGTGATCGCGGAAATCAACGGCAGAACCAGAGAGCCGGGCCGGATCGACCTGAACCTGTCAGGGCTTCAGATCGCGCTGCGCCTGACCAGCCTTGGGGACCAGCGAGCCAAGCTGAGCCAGATCGGCATGATTTACGACACGGGGGCACGAAAATGAGCGTTCTGGACGCACCGCTTGAGCCGGAAATCCGTTACATCCTTGAGAACGCGCGCCCCGAGTCCCGGCTTGAGATGGACGCGCTGAACCTCGACCCCAGCCGCCTTGCTGCGCACCTCGCAACGGCGAAGGGCTTCAAGTATGTGGTCTACTACGACAAGCGCCCCGCCGCCTTCATAGGGGTCGTTCGCCAGCACCCCGGAGTCTACGCAGGGCTGGGCTTTGGAACCCCTGACTGGATCAATGTCTGGAAGGCCGTGACTTTGGTGGCGAGACGGCGTATCCTGAAGTCGGTCTCTGAGACGGGAGCGCATCGCATCCACTGTATCAGCTTCTCGGAAAGCCCTGACGTTGCTCGGTGGCTGAAGTTTCTGGGAGCAGCGCATATGGTTGACTTGCCTGCCTACGGAGCGCGCGGTGAAGACGCAAAAATGTTCACTTGGCTTCTGTGATTGACTGATGTGCATCGGCTCTGGACCTGAAATCGACACCACCTATCAGGACTACATGATAGGGGAGTCGGAGCGCGCCCGCGCGGACGAGACCGCCCGTCAGGAGCGCATCCGCAAAGGCATGAGCCAGATCGCCACGCTCTTTGAGGGCGGTTGGCTTGGGGGCGGCAGCGGCAAGGCTCCTGGCGTCGAACCCTACCTGACCCAGCGCCGCGCGGACCAAAAGGCGGTTATTCTTCCCCAGCTTGACGAACAGCGCGACGACGCCAAGGAGGGCTTGGCCTATGCCTTGCATCGCGCCGGAACGCTGGACTCCACGATGGCTGGTGAGCGTCAGGCCGATCTTGGGACGACCTTCGCCCGCGAAAAAGCGAACATCATGGATCGCATTGCCCAAGACATTGCAAGCCAGCGCACAAGCCTGAACCAAGCGCGGTCTTCTCTGGAATCCAGCCTCATGGCGACCGGCGATGCCAAGGCGACCACGAACGAGGCAACCCGAACGCTTGACGCCTTCCGGTCTCAGGTGCCCGATCTGAACCCCGCCGGAAACATCTTCGCTGGCATCGCAACCGGCATCGGTGCGGCCAAGCAGGGCGCCGAGGCCCGCCGCATTCGCGCCCTCGCCACCCCGCCGCCGATCAACGGCCCCGCAAGCAGGACGGTTTACTGATATGTGTGCCCCTTGGATGATCGGCGTTGGGCTGACTGCCGCAGGATCGGCCTACAACGCCAAGGTCCAGCAGAACTACATCAACAGCGTCAACCAGCAGCAGAAAGAGACGATGGACCGGCAGATCGCCGCGTCCACGGAGGAACGTCGCCGCCAGCAAAGGCTTGAGGCTGAACGGCTTGCCTTGCTCGACGCCGCTCAGGGTGACACGCGAGAGGCCATGTCCGTGGAGCGGGTTGCCGAGCGCGCGCCGGAGATGGGCTTCGAGGGAATCCCCGAGCAGACTTCGGTTCCCTACCTTCAGGGCCAGAATGCTGGGGCATCCACCGCGTCCGACATCGGGAAGATCATCGGGGACGCTGTTCAGAGGGCGCGCGGAGAAATCGAGGCACGGTCCCGGCTCGCCTCTGGCCGTGAGGGCATGAATGACTTGGGCATCCGGCTTACCCGCATGGCGCAGGACACCAGCGCGGTCGGCGGCTACCAAGACGGATCGCTCAGCGCCTACAGAACAGAAAAAGCGGTCCCGCCCGCCGAAGTCAGGAAGTCTGACTCCGTTCTGGGTGACTCGCTTCTCTTGGGCGGCAGGCTGGTGGCCGGGCGCGGCGGATCGTTCGGCGGCGGCGGTCAGAATTGGTGGGATATCTGATGGAGCAGACGCTTTTCAACAACCCGCTCTTTGCGCAGGGACTTGGCGGTCTGGTCGAGGCCATGATCGGAGACCCCTCGCAGGAGGCGCAGAACCAGCTTGCGGCCAGTCAGGCCCGGAACAACTTCCAGACCGCTGACTATCGCCACGCCATTGGCGAGACCGGCATGTCTGGCGACCTCGCGGGCATGATGATCCGGTCGCTTCAGGCTGGCCCTGACTACGCTGCGGCGGCGCCGGGCGCGGCCAACGCGGCGATGCAGTATTCCGGGTGGGGCATGGGCGACGGCCCTCTTGGCGCTCGCGCGGCAGAGTCCGTGGCGAACCGCTGGAATGTGGACCAACAGACGGCAGGCTCGATTGCCTCGTCTATGGTGGACCCGTTCTCCTCCAATATCCGCCCCCCGGTCGCAGGCGGAGCAGGCGGTCAGGGCGGCATGAACGGAAGCCTTAGCTCCGTCATGTCGGGGCTTTTGGGCGTCGAAAGCGGAAGCCCGAACTCGGTTGACTGGCAGACTGACCGAGGCGCGGAAATCCCGGCTGGGCATTCGCTGGCCGGTGAGCAAGCCATCGGGCCGCTGCAAATCATGCCGTCCACGATGCGGACGTGGGCGCGCGAACACCTTGGCGTTGACGTGGACCCGGAGTCCATCGCAGCCGCCGTCATGGCTGGCGACCCGCAGGCGCAGCAGATGTATATGCAGATGGCCGAATCCGAAATCAGCAGCATGTTGAGCGGGGGCTACAGCCCGGAAGAAGTGGCGATTGCGTGGCACGGCGGCGACGGCGCGGTGGATCGCTACCGGCGCGGCGCCCCGCCGCCTCGGGACAGCGTTCATGGCCTGCCGACCTACGGCGAGGGGGACACCTACACCGGACGCTTCGAGGGCTACAGCCCCGGTGCGCCCCGCCCCGACATGCAGTCATGGGAGCCGCAAGGGCAGAACGCACCCGTCCCGAACTACGAAATCCAGTCACAGTTTGACCGGACCAACATGGACCCCGGCGCGGTCTCGGCGTTCGCTCGCTTCGAGCAGATGGCGGGCAGGCCCTTTCAGATCGTCAGCGCCTACCGTGACCCGGCGACGGCTGGCCCGCGTTCGGCGCGCAACTCGCAGCACTACCAAGGCAAGGCGTTCGACATCGACGTGAGCAACCTGACTCCCGCAGAGCGGTCGCAGCTTATCGTTCAGGCGCGTCAGGCTGGCTTCTCGGGGATCGGCGTCGGCAACAACATCCTTCAGATCGACACCGGCCCGCTGCGCGATTGGGGCTACGACTCGAACGGCTACCCGGTCAGCGATGCCCCGCAATGGGCAGGCGCGGCGCTTCAGACTCCGGTTGGGCAGGCAGGAGCTTCCGGCGCGGTCGGCGGCATGTCTGGTGCGATGGCGCAGGGGATGCCCGGCTTCTACATGGACCAAGCGAGCGTGGACCCCCGCGCCTATACCTCGCTTCTTCTCGGCGGCGCCAACCCCTACGGCTCCCCGCAGATGCAGGCCATGTCACAGGCGATGCTGGAAAGCATGGCGCCCACGATCCCCGGCGTTCAGACCTTCGACCCCGTGGGGCCGGGAGGGTCAACCCCGCTCCAAGCCGCGCAAGTCGCTGACCTCAGAAGCCAGACTCGCGCTCGTGACGCAGAAACAGCGGCACCCGACGAGCTTACGCCCTACCAAGAAGCGCAGGTCGCCAACCTCGAAAGTCAGATCGACGCCCGGACGAGGGAGCAGGCTCGGCTTGACGCGGAAGCTGGCGGCACTCAGAGCGAAGCCGCCCGCAGGCTGGGCGCGCTGTCTTCGCAGAACCATGCGGGCGTAATGAAGATGGTCATGGACTACATGGAGCAAAACCCGCTTCAGTTGGACCCCAGCGCCCCCGCTGCCATCATGGGCGCGGCGCTTGACTACTACAGCGCGGGACACTTCAGCACGCTCGATCAGGCTGCGGCGCACATCATTCAGGGCATCGGCAAGGGCGAGCAGGTAGCTAACCCCATAGGGCGTGGGAGAGACCGCTGGGCGCCCACACTCCCGCCGCCGCCGTCCACCAGCGATGACCCGCTTGGACTTCGCTAATGGCGACCATAGAGGAAATTCGCCAGCAATATCCGCAGTATAGCGACCTCAGCGACGAAGAACTGGCGCGCGGGCTTCACTCCCGGTTCTACTCGGACATCGAGTGGACTGACTTTGCCTCGCGCGTCGGCTTGATGGGAGGGGCGCCAGAAGTCACGACCGAGACTCCTGCGGCCCCTGTCGCGCCGCCCACCGGGGCGCCAGTCAGTGCTGTTCCGCAAGTCGCCGCGCCGCCCATGCGGCCTGACGCGCCCGTGGCCCCGGTTGCCCCGCAGCCCAGCAGCGGCATTGCGGCCATGATGACGGCACCTGAAATGATGACCGCCCCCGGTCCCGTGCCGTCTGTCGCGCCGCCCATGCCGGGCGCCGGGCCAGCGATGCCGCCGGTTCCCCCTGCCATGCCACCCCAAGCCATGCCGGTCGGCCCGCAAGTCAGCACAAGCGTCCCGAGCGCGCCCATCGACGTGACTGACGACGCGCGAGCGCAGCGCGGGCTTGGGCGATCCGCCTACATGAGCGACGGGACCGAGCCTCCGCTGTATCAGCCGGGGCCTGACTACAGCGCCACGGAGGGACAGACCAACCAAGGCATGTTGGCTCACGCAATGCTGTTGAGGCAGAGTCGGCTGAACGCAGACAGGGCAAGGCTCTTGGGCGACCCAGAGCGAGGCGAGGCGGTCGCCCCTCCAGCGCCCGAAGACTTCTTTGAGCGCCAATGGGCAGAGAGAGCCAATCCTGCGCCGGTCAGGCCGACCGCGGGCGAGCTTTGGAACTATGGATACGCGCGCGCCGCTTCGCAGGGCACTGACTTCATGCGTGAACTTTCGGCTTCGACGGAGGAAGGCGCGCTTGGTCAGACGCTCTACGCCGTAAGGCAGGCGCTGGGCGTTGAGACGGGGACGCCCGAAGAAAGGGCGGCGGCTATCCGCGATGCCCCCAAGGGGTCCATAGAGCTTGCCGC
>Ga0307983_1001386_pt1 | contig 10372 bp, 15 predicted proteins | sample OrgLakmetagen991_FD_201845 | JGI IMG/M metagenome (GOLD analysis project Ga0307983, IMG submission 201845) | Saline water microbial communities from Organic Lake, Antarctica - #991 | ecosystem: Environmental > Aquatic > Non-marine Saline and Alkaline > Saline | place: Antarctica: Organic Lake... | reverse complement strand
TCTGAAAAATGGGGAGAGTTAGCGGCGGGATCAGCGCCGTATCTTAATGCTTTCCTTGCGGGGTGGTGCTCTCGATCTATCGGAATGACTGAACCTAGCGACCGAAACATCGGGCGTTATCGAGCATCCTTCCTTTCGGGATGGAACGAGGCTGAGACCTTTGCCGAAATCTGGAAACGTCAGCAGAACGCGGAGGAAGTGGATTCATGAGCCTTAGCGAAATCATTCCACTCTCCGTATGGTTCTGGGAGCTGGATCTTGCCGAATCTCTCATAAATAAAAGTGCAAAAATGCACAAATAAAGCTTGCATTAAGTGCAATACTGCACATTGTTTGAGTCAAGTTAAGGCAAGGAGCCGAGACACAAACCAAAAAAAAAGGAATTGAAATTATGAAAGAATACAGCACACAAGAAAAAATCGAGGCGGTCAAAATATTGCTATCTCCTGAGACACGTAATATCCTATCGGGCGGAAAACATGGATTCGATAATATATCCGATAAAATCGAAAACGAAATTAACGCCTTTACTGGTTACGTTCGCAAATTTGAGAACTTCGATTCTGAGGATTGTGTAATAAGAGCTCTGAATGCCGTCTATAGTGCGTGTAATCGGTTCGGTAAAGATATGCCCGCCGACACAGACGCATACTCTCGGCTTCCAGAAAGCTTCAAGCAGGCTCTGGAAGTATAATGACCGCCGCCGAATATAAAAAATCCCGCGAACAGCTCCGCCTGACACAGGCGGGGCTGGCCGCCTTGCTCGGAGTGCCGCGCACGTCGATTTCTCGCCGTGAGTCGGGAAAGCTCAACATATCTGACGAAGCTGCGCTTGCGATACGGCAGTTGCTTGCTTCCCAGAACGCTGAGTCTAGGCACGCCGACGAGGATGCCTGAATTTAATCTGGAGGCTGGACGGCGTTGCCTACGACGTCTTGTTAGCCTTCTTCCGAATCACCAACCAACACCGAAAATACCAACAATATGGGCCGAGAAATACGCAAAGTGCCAGCCAACTGGCAGCATCCGAAAACCGCCAAGTGGAATCCACGACTCCAGAAAGAGGAGGAACAATACGAGCCGCTGTATGACGACCGGGAATCAGCGCTGAAAGAGTTCGCGGAAGACATCGAAAAGTTGGGTCTCGCTGAGGCTATCGACTATCACGGGGGTGGCCCAACCTCGCACACTTATGTGGACTTCGAGGAGCAAGAGCCGACATGGTGGCAGGTCTATGAGACAGTATCAGAAGGAACACCTGTAACGCCGCCGTTCGCGACCCGCGAAGAACTTGTGGAATACCTTGTGGAGAATGGCGACTTCTGGGATCAACACCGCGCCAAAGGATCAATCGGCGGATTCCGGATGCCATGCGGCCCGTGGAGCCGCAACGCTGCCGAATCATTTGTGATGGGTGCGGGGTGGGCACCGAGCCTTGTGGTGGATGGCGGGAAAGTCATGTCTGGTGCCGAATTTCTTGGGGCTAACACTGAGATGGATAATGGCGAGCATAACGCCGACGATTTAACCTAAACCAAAGACTAAAACTATGCCTGATGATACTAAAAAAACCGACGACCTCGCCATTGATCCAATCGACGGGTTCTCGATTCGCGGCGGCTGGCTGCACCTAGACAACCACGACCGCATAAAACTGGCTTATCCTCGGCTGTTTTTTGCTACGCCATCCTCGGCAGACCTCCGTCGCGCAGAGGCGCAGAGGCGCAGAGGCTGGGCTGCGGCGGGCTTGGGAGCTAGAAGCTCCCGCTACTATGCAAAAAGCCCCTCCATTGGAGGGGCTTTTTGGTGTTTGTTTGGAACTGACGGGTCTGGCGGGTTGGGCGGGTGGACGCTGTTTTCACGCTCTGTTACTGTGTTGGCCACGTTATGCCAGCCGCACAGAAAACACAAGAAAAAGAAGCCTTCCTGGCTCGATGCTCGCCGAGCTATCGGGCGGCGGTGAATGGGCAGCGCGATTTGCCCGCGACTAAGGGCAAATCGGGCGCGGTGCAGTTTCGCGCGTTTGGCGTGAGCGAGCGCTGCGAGGATGGGCACTCGATCTTTCGTGCCACTATCGACGAGGGGCAAGTGGTGGAGATCAAGCTGCCGAAGGGGCTGGCTGTAGTGATCTGCGAGGCCACGCCTAAGACTGGGAGGGCGGCTGTATGATAGCTAAGGCACCTACGCAATTTTTAAATAACCTTTTTGGGGTTATTAACCAAAGGAGCCGTTTATTGTTTGTCGGCTCCCGATCTGAGCGTTTAGGGGTATTCGCTCAGGTCGCCAATTTTATCTCGAGCCAGACTCCTCGCCGCGCCTATGCTCGGGGGGCGTCCGCAAGCGGACACGCCACGGTTGCCACGGTTGCCACGGGGCCGATTAAGGTCTGGATCGTTTCGGCTACGGGGTTTCGGCAATCTCGCCGGGCGGTCTCGGGGCTGGAGCTGCTGTGGCGTAAGTTGCGCTCGCTGGCCTCGGCTGAGGTCTGCGTGCTCACGCCGCAGGAGTGGGATGGCGATGCGGAGGCGATGGCCGACTGGATCGACCGCAACTCGGCACCCTACGCTCGGGTCTTTTTTACCGGCTACTCTTACGGCGGCGGCGTCTATTTTTTACGCCTGGCAAAGGCGCTGGATGCGCAAGGTATGGGCATTGAAACTGCGGTGCTGTGCGATGCGGTGCGCCGATTTAAGTTTCTCAAATTCCTGTCGTGGTCGATTTTTCGCCGTTGGTTTTTGCTCTCGGTGCCCGCCAATGTGGAGACTGTTTACGCTTTCCACCAGCGCGCAGACTCGCTGCTACAGGGGCATGATGTCTGCGCCGACGATCCAGATTGCACGGCTGTCCACATGGTCGAGCTACCGGGCTATGACCATTGCTCGATCGACGAATCTGGCAGCTACCACCGGGTAGCGACCAAGGAGGCCAAGGATGTTATCCATGCGACGCTGGGCGACGGCGCACATGCACGGGAGGTGACAAAATGAACTGGTTTAAACGATTATTCCAAGGCTCTGCAAAGCCGGTCGATGCTCGGCCCGGTGAGGGCTCGGTGACTGTGCGTAATCGCTTGCCTGCGGTCGCGGTTGCGCTCTCCGCTGAGGAGACGGTGATCCAGTATCCGCCTGCGCTCAAATGCTCTCTCAAGACGGCGACGGGTGCACAGATCCGTCAGTGGGCTGCTGCTAATGATTTAGAGCTTTCGTTCGGGATCGACCCTGACATGCATTTCGGGCAGATCGAATCGCAGAGCGCGATTGAGGCTTGTCTGTGGCTCAAGCGATTTAACGCGGACACGGGCTATACCTACAAAGAGGAGTGGCGCGATTGTGACAATTTTGCCCGTCGCTTTCGGGCATTCCCGGACATCTTCAGTTGCGGCCCTATATCTGCACAGGCGGCGGTCTTTGGAATCTATGCGACGATGCAACACCCTTTCGCTGGGATCACTGACGGGGTGCATGCGCTCAATTCGGTGTGGACTGACGCGGGTGTGTTCGTATTCGAACCGCAGGGGCTCGACCTCGTTTATCAACGGCTGGAGGACTGGCCTAACCGACATGGTATCTCAGCGGTGCTGATGGACTGATGCTCGGCAAATTTAGGCAAAATCATTATAGGCAGAATCATTTCTTACACGACGTAAACCACGACAAAAGATACTATGAAAACAAAGAACATCATCACTACACTTCTCTCCGCTCTGCTTATCGGCAGTGCGTTTATTAATGTCGGCTGTGAAACTGTCTCTGATTTTAAAGAGGACAACCCAGTGGCATTTAATGCGCTGACGGGCGCGGCTAAGCTGGCGCTCTTATCGCAGGTGCCAGCGATCACCGACGATGCTGTCTACCAGGCGCTTTTGAATACTACGATCGATGCGGCATTCTTGGCGGCTAACACGCCCAATGGTGTCGCGGCTGAGCTGCAATCGGGCGTGGCTAATGTCTATCCAGGCGATGCACTCATGCAGCAAATCGCGGTGCAAGAATTTGTCCAGGCGCTCAATGCGCCATCCGATTCGACGGTGCCGGCCTCTGGTCCTGACACGGCGTTTAAGCGTGCACTCGCGGATGCGCTGAGGCCTGCCGTAGTCACTGACTACTCGTTTGATCCGGTCTACTCGGTGACTCTAGCGCGCGAAATCTAGGCCTGGCTGTATCCACCCACCCAATACGCACCCGCTCACCAATCGTCTGCATGTCTACTCTCGCTCAACTCTCTGCTGATCCTACATGGCCGCTCGCTGTCGGTGCTTTTATCATTATCGCGCTCTTCCTCCTCGGCGGCTCCCTAATGGGCGTCAAGCTTTGGAAGGAACTAAAGGGCGATCCGGAACCTAAGCACTCGCCGGGGATCGACGTCAAAATCAGAGACGAAGTCTCTGCCTCGGAAAAGCGCGTGGGCAATGTGATCGGCACTGTTAAGGCTGAGCTGCGCGAAGACCAACGTCAGCACCGCGACGAGGTGTGCAAAGAGGTCAACCAGATCCACGGGCGCGTCTCTGGCCTCCGCGACGAGATCAAGGCCGACTACAAGGGGATCGAGACCAAGGTAACAGATAGCCTAGATAAAATGCAGGGCATGTATGCGACGACCTGCGAGCGTGTAGGTAAGTGCGAGACGGATAACGCACACCAGGAGCGCACGATTATCGCTCAAGGGCACAAGCTCGACCGTCACATCGAGAAACACTGATTAGAAACTTGCTAGACTAGACGATGACCAAAGCACAAAAACGCACCCAAATCCGTATCGCCCTCCTGCTCGATCTCGAAGCAGTTAGCCCAGCGAGCCTGCCCTTGAGCACGCTCGCAAGTGGCCTGCGCCACGTCCACTCGATCGTGGTCGACGTAGCCGAGCTCGATCAACACCTCGATCTCTTTGTCGGCGAGCAGCTCGTCGAAGCGATCCCACAACGACTGAGCCCTGGAGACGTGCGCTATAAGCTCACGTCGGCAGGCCGTCTCTACCTAGAGGAGGCAGGCGAGATCTAAGCTATGCGTAAACGCCGCTCAGACTCCAAGCTCTACAGCCTGCCCGAAAAAGCACAGCGCGACATACACGCGCTGGCTGAATCGGGAACGCTGGCAGATGCGTGCGCACAGATCGCGCTGCCTATCGAGATGGATGGCTACGAGATCGATGTGTCCGAAAGCACGCTGAGCGGCTTTTGCAAACACTGGCGTGCAGTCATCTTTCGCGAGTCACTGCATGAGGGCGCGGCGGTCGCGGCTGAAGTGGACGGCGCTCTTAGTGACGCGCAACGCGATCAGATCGATCAGGCGACGGAGGACGGGCTGCGCAGCTGGGTGCTGGACTCCATCGTGGCCAAGACGATCTCGGCCAAGGAGGTCAAGAGCATCATGGGTGTGCTAATCGCGTCGAAGAAGACGGAGCTTGATGAGCGTAAATTTAACGAGGCGCTGAAGAAGGCGGCCTGGGTGGATAGCCTCAAAGATAAAGCCAACACTCAAGGCAAACTAACCGCTGCTGATGTGGCCGATATGGAGAAGCAACTGAAACTACTTTAATGGCTAAACGACTTCCAGATCATGCAAAGGGCTTTCGTGGCCGGGCGAAGAACATCCCCGAGCGCGATACCTTCATGCTGCCTTACCAGACTCGCTGGATTAAGGATGCGTCGATCATGCGTATCATGGAAAAAAGCCGCCGCGTGGGCGTCTCGTATGCGACGGCCTACGACATCGTGCGCTCGCACTCGGTGGATACTAATCTCTCTGACAGTTGGGTAAGCTCTCGTGACGAGCCGACTGCCAAACTCTTTCTCCAGGACTGCAAGAAGTTTGCAGGCGTCTTTAAGATCGCTGCCGACTCGCTGGGCAAGCAGGTGATGGATGACAAGGGCAACAGCGCCTATGTGCTCCGCTTTGCCAACGATACGGACATCAACTCAGTCGCTTCCAATCCAGACGTGTTTGCGGGTAAGGGCGGTAATGTTGTGCTTGATGAGTGGGCACTGCGCCAAGATCCGCGTGCGGTGTATGCCATCGCCTCGCCTGCGATCGACTGGGGAGGCCGTCTATCTGGTATCTCGACGCACCGGGGATCGGGTAACTTCTTTAACAAGCTGATCCAAGAGATCAAGCATGGGGGCAACCCTAAGAACTTCTCGCTGCACACGGTCACGCTCCAGGACGCGCTCGATCAGCACTTCCTCTGGAAGCTCCAGACGAAGCTCCCTGATGGCGATTCGCGCCTCGACATGGATGAAGCGGAATACTTCGACTACCAGCGTAGCCGTGCTGGCAGTGAAGAGAGCTTCCTACAGGAATACATGTGCGTGCCGGCAGATGATGCCAGCGCCTTCTTGCCCTTCGATTTAATCGATGCCTGCACCTATGATGTGGCCGAGGCGTGGCAATACTCGATCAGCAAGCTCGCTGATAGTGGTAACGATCTGTATCTCGGTGTAGACGTGGGTCGCACAAAAGATCTTACCGTGATGTGGCTTATCGAGAAGGTGGGCGGCGTCGCGTTCACGCGGCACATTATAGAACTACAGGGGCAGACCTTTAGCCAGCAAGAGAGCTTCCTTTACGAATTGCTCGGCCTGCCTCGCCTGCGCCGTTGCTGCATCGACTCGACCGGCCTCGGCATGCAGTTCGCCGAACGTGCGCAAGAGAAGTTTGGTAAGTATAAGGTCGAGGCCGTGCGCTTTAGTGGCCCCGTGAAAGAGGAGCTCGCCTACCCGGTGCGCAAAGCCTTCGAAGATCGGGCGATCCGCATACCCGCCAATCGTGAGATCGAACTCGACTTGCGCAAAGTCCGCAAAGAGACGACGAGCGCAGGCAACATTCGATTCACAGCCGATGCCGATGCCTCTGGCCACGCGGATAGATTTTGGGCAGTCGCACTCGCACTTCATGCGGGCAAGCAAATCAACACACCCGCCGAGTGCATCCTCATCTAACTTTCCCCATGATTCCAACAAGCCATTTAAACGCCCGTAGCGGCCTCGACCCCAAGACTCGCACACAGAGCCGCGATCTCTGTGCGGACGATTTTGCAATATGTTTATGTCAGTTTGCAAAGGGGTCTCGTATCCAGCCATCAACGACGGAGGGTGCAGATGTCTAGTATCCTCAAAAAGTTCAGTAATTGGCTAGCGCAGAAGTCTGGGGCTAGCGACTTCAACCGATTCAACGATACGTCTTCGACCTCGGGCAATCAGCTAAGCCGCGCCTATGCAAATTCAGTGTGGGTGATGCGAGCGATCAAACATGTCGCAGGCCCGATTTCTAGCGTGCCGCTGAATCTCGAAGTGCTGGGTGACGATGGCAATGTCGCAATCTCCGATAAGCGTATTCAGCGTTTTTGGCAAAACCCATTCCTCGGCCTCAGCTATTTTGACGGCATTGAGGCGACTGTATGCTGGCTCAAGTTGGAGGGCGATTGCTTCTGGTTTGCCGATGATTCGCTCTTGATTCCGTTTCCGGACGTGGCCACGCCTTCGAAGCTACTGATCGTCGGCCCAGATAATGTGCGCATCGTCATGGATGGCGATGAGGTGATCGGCTATGAATACACCTCAAAGAAGGGTAAGCGCACTTATTTCACTCCCGAGCAATCGTGGCACCATAAATTTTTTAATCCTTACGACACGGCGCGTGGCCTCGGCGAACTGAGCGCAGTCAAAATAGCTGCTGAGAGCGATTACCTAGCAGGCAACTTTCAGCGCAACTTGAACCGTAGTAACGGCGATCAAGGCGTCTACGTGATCTCTAAGAGCGGCATCACTGATGACAAGCAACGTGAGCAAATCACCGCGCAACTACGAGCCAAGCAACGCGCCAACCAGCGCGGCGAGGCTAAGGTCGCTTTCCTAAATGGTGGCGACATGACTATCGAAGATCCTAAAGTGCGCACTCCAGATGCCGCCTTCCTCGCAGGTCGCTTTGCAGATCGCGAGGAGATCTACATCGGGCTCGGAGTGCCTGCCTCGATGTCGAGCAAGCAGGCCAGCTACAGCATCGGCTCTGCCTCCGACCGCTATGCACTGATCGAAGAGACGTGCAAGCCCACTGGCCGCAAGATCTGTGAGGGTGTTGATTTTTTTACTCAAAAGCTCGTCGACGGAACAGCGACGGTGCAGACCTCGCTGGAGTGGGATGAACATAGCACCATGCAAGAAGTGCGTGCTGAGCGCCTCAAATCTGCCGACACACTGTGGTCGAAAGGTGTGCCGATGTCAGTGATCGATGAGCATCTACGCCTCGGTATGCCAGACTACGCGGGTAAGGACATCGGCTATTTACCCTTTAGCGTCGCGCCAGTCGGCACGGTCGAAGATCCGAAGAAGGACACAACGCTTGCCGAGAAGCAGGCACCTGCCGCGCCGCGCCTCAAAGCATTTGATGAGATGGTGGCCGCTTTAACTGCCCCCATCACGAAAGTCGACGAGGCCACCGACGAGCCAGATGAGGGCGAACAGTTTCAAGCCGACCGCAATAGTAAAGAGGTCAAGCTATGGGAGATGCACATGCGCTCGCGTGCGGCCTCGATCAAACGCTACCGGCAGAGCTTTAAGCGTGTGCTTATGGCAGCGCGCGCCGAAACGCTCGCCAACCTCGACCGCCTAACTGCGGAGGGCAAGTCTCTCCAGACTAAGGCGGCTGCATCTGATTTCGTGTTCGACCTCGAAGTGTTTCGCAGTGCGTTTTTCGGAGCGATGCGCAAGTCAGCGCAGACCGCGCTGAACGATGGCGGCATGCAGGTATTCAAGGAGCTGGGTAAAGATGATGTGTTTACTATGCCGCCTGAAGAAGTGCTAATGTTTATCCAGGAGCGTCAGAATCTGCTCAAGGGCATACCTGACCAAGTGCACCGCACTATCATGAGTAGCATCGAAGAGGGCATTCAGAACGGCGAGTCGATGGCCAAGCTTGCAGGCCGTGTTAAAGGCTCTTTTAACGCCATTGAAAGCAGCCGTGCGCTAACGATCGCGCAGACTGAAACGGGCGCGGCCTATGGCACATCACGCCAAGCCTCGATGAAGCAAGCCGGAATAAAGCGCAAGAAATGGCTGACCTCTGGCAATGGAAATGTGCGTGCCACCCACCGTGCGGCCAATGGCCAAAAGGTACCACTCGACGAAGATTTTGACGTAGGTGGTAGCGCGTTATCTCACCCCTGCGATCCTGCTGGAGATCCCAGCGAAACCATTAACTGCCACTGCGTCTCTATTGCAGTGATTGAAGATTAAGAACCAAAATTATGAGCAATTCCATACTAGAAGCTTTCCGTCTCAAAGACGCCGCCCCTGCTAATCCTGAGCTGCCACACGTCGGCGACCTCGGCACCGAGCGCCGCCGCCTTATCCATCCAGAGGTCAAGGTGATCGATAAGGAAAAAGGCATCGTGGACTTTATCGCGAGCGATGAATCCATAGATAGCTATGGCGAAATCGTGCGGGCCAAAGGCTGGCGCTTTAATCGGTTCGAGAAGAATGCTCCGTTTGTCGATTCGCACAATTACAGCTCAGTCAAGAACATGCTCGGCAAGGTCATCGACTGGAAGATCAGCAAGGGCCAGCTGATCGAGCGCGTGCAATACGCAATCGAAGATCCCGAACATACGATCGCGCAGATCGCCTGGAAGCTCACCATCAACAACTTCCTTAAAGCAGTCTCGGTTGGCTTTATCCCTACCAAGTGGGTCAGTAAGTGGGGTGAAGGTGACGGCTACTTAAAAGAGCTTTCGCGCCTCGGCCTCGATACCGACAGCGGCGTGAGCGTCATCTTCCAAGAGCAAGAGCAGATCGAGCTAAGCGCCTGCATCCTCGGAGCCAACGGCAACGCCGTGGCCAAAGCTTTCAAAGCCGACGCCCTCACTGAAGAGGACGTCGATACAATTTTCGCAAAATCAGAACAACTCAACCGGAGACGCAGCCCACAGTCTGGCGACGGCGCGAATCCTTATGGCCAGACATCGGGCGACTCTGAATTTCTGCGGAACCTGAAACAAATCACCAATCGTTAATTCAAAGAAAAACTATTATGAATATTTATCTACTTATGTTAATCGCGCTGGCCGTTGGGCTAGCTTGCTCGCCTTCGCTTCGCGCGGATCTTAGCGAACGTCTATCACTGGGAATCGATCAGATTGCTTACCAGCTGAAGCTAGTGTGCTACTTCACCGAACCCGAATTCCAAAAGAAAGTTCTGGACGGAGTGGGTGAACTCAAGTCTGCGCAAGAGAAGCAGGGCGAAGACCTCGTGACCATCAAGACACAGACCGATCAGCTTACGGATAACTACGATCAGCTCGATCAGGACACCAAGAAAGCGTTCGAAGACCTGACTAAGGTTAAAAACGAGTGCAACTCGATCAGCGACATCAATCAAAAACT
>Ga0307983_1001384_pt1 | contig 10380 bp, 9 predicted proteins | sample OrgLakmetagen991_FD_201845 | JGI IMG/M metagenome (GOLD analysis project Ga0307983, IMG submission 201845) | Saline water microbial communities from Organic Lake, Antarctica - #991 | ecosystem: Environmental > Aquatic > Non-marine Saline and Alkaline > Saline | place: Antarctica: Organic Lake... | reverse complement strand
ACTTTAAAATTTGTTTAGGTGGAGGCATATGGGGGTCTGCAACGAATCCTGCATTTTTTTTCTTAAGAATTTCCAACAATGCTGTTTTTAGAAGTTTCTCCTTGCTAAGATGAGTCCACTCAATATCCGTGTGAATGCTCATGTATATAATACTTTTAATTGGGAATTTTCCAGAGATGCTATCAATAATATACGGGTTCTGATCAAATAAAGCTGAGTATCCCTTTATGATACACTTAAGTCTTTTAGAAGACCACCCTGGAATAGTTTTATACCTTCTCTTATTGTTACACATAACCATCAGACGCCGTCTATTGGTGATGGGGATAATGGTAGAAACTTGAACGTTTGATAATTTTTCTTTAATGTAGTATTGGTAAACACACCTGTAATTGATGTTATCTATTTTGAGAGAATCTGCCAGATAAAAAGGGGATAGTTTATCGCCATTATCGCAAATATGAAGCATTGTGTATATGTATAAAACTTAAATAATATAAAATATAAAATATAGCTTATCATACAGCTCTTCTTAATGAGTATCTATAAGAAAAACAACGTTGATATTTCAAAGTTTAAAGAATTTTATAAATATGAGATTTCCGGTATAGTAAAGGAAGAAAGTCATAAGTTTTTTAACTCCTTGGACGTTAATGACGTTAATTTCTATTCCTACCAAAAATTTCTACAAAACATAATGTCTCCTTTTACACCTTACGATAAACTCTTTGTAAATCATAGCACAGGGTCGGGTAAAACATTAGGTGCTTTGGGTATAGCTTTAAAGTTCTTTAAACTTCACAATTATCAGCTTGAAAATCAGATATATATCCTAGGGTTTCAGGGTACTAAGAATGCCTTTAGATCTGAGATAAAAAGATACTCTAAAACTACATTCCCAAAAGAATTCTCGGATAATATAGAATTTATGGGATACAAGGAAATGCAAAACCATATTGAAGGGTATAAGGGTGCAGCTCTACCTCACCTGGAGAATACTTTGTTTATTTGTGATGAGATTCATAACACCTATAATAACACTGAAGTCAATCAATGGGGTGATTCTATCTTAAAAATAATAGATTCTGCTAAATCCACAAAGTTTGTTTTTCTATCCGCTACACCCATTAATACAGTACAAGAAATAGTAAATGTTATTAATCTCCTTAACAAAAAGGAGGATAGAGTCACATATAAAGATATATTCGAAGATAATATGTTAACTCCTACAGGAGTAGACATTATCAAGAAGAAGACTGCGGGCAAGATATCATACGTATTTAACACAGATACAACGCAATTCCCCGCATATTATTTTAAAGGAGTTAAGATGTCGAATCTAAGACTGTATAAGTGTGATATCTCAGAAGAACATTATGAGAAGTATAATACATATTACGATACTAAGAATACAGTAATTAAAGACAATAAGCATTATATTCTAGACACTGCGAAATTAAATGCTGGCATGTTAAATAATTCCAACTTAAAAAAATACTCATCTAAGTATTTTCACTGTGTGGATCTTCTGAAGAAATCCAAGGGAAAATCTCTTATATTTCATAAATATCTGGAAGAGAGTGGGTTGATCTTATTTTCTAAGATACTGTTAATGAACGGCTTTATAAAATATGGAACAGATCCCGACTTTGATACTATATGCGCGAAGTGTTCCAAAACATTAGAATATCATAAACCCGCTGGTTGTGCTTTCTCAGCCACTACCTTTATTCACTTAAATGGTAGCGTGTCCGCTGCGGTTTTACTAAAATCCTTAAAATTATTTGAGGATAGGAAGAATAAGAATGGATATACGATCCGCATAGCACTAGGATCTTTAATGATCAAGGAATCATTCTCCTTTAAAAATATAAGATCTATGTATATTCTATCCAGACCTAGTTCTATTCCTATTCTCACTCAGATTATAGGAAGAGCTATCCGATTCAGAAGTCACCATGAATTACCCATGGTGGATAGGTATGTTGATATTTACTTAATGGTATCTACATATCCAAAAAAAGTATTATACGAAGAAAAGAAATACAGTAATATCATTAAAGAGTACAAGATTATTAGCATTGTAGAAAATATCCTACATGAGAACGCTGTAGACTCTTCTATTAACTGTAAATTAAACTCCACTGGCAAATGTATTCCATTGTCTAAGAAGGAAAGGACTTCCTTTATAAATTCAAGCGAATTAAATGCACTTCCAAATACATTAACCACGTACGATAGGTATTATTTAGAGGATGAATTAGAAGAAGCTACTTATGCTATTAAAATGTGCTTTTTACACATCTCAGAAGTTTGGAAATCCGATGATTTATTTGAGTACATTAACAACAATAATATAAACTCTCTAAGGAATTATTGGATGGTTGAAACTAATATTGATAAGGATTGTTTTGAGATAGCTTTAAACAAATTGACGTATCAGAATGATTATATTTATCAACATAAAGTGTTCTCCAATCGTATCGTTGTCCTTTATAATGATTACTATATATTAATACCTACCGAGTCTAGAGATAATCCGTCTATAACAGCATCTATATCCAATTTATTTCATGTAAAGAAGACTGGTATCAATATTGATACCCTTCTAAATAAAAACATACTTAACATAAGAAATAATGACATCCACAACATAAGTAAATGGATGTTAAGTAAGCATGAAAATATATTAAAACAGTTGGTAAAGTTTAAAGTTGTTAACAAAACTCAAAATACCTTTATTAAAAATAATGTATCTACTTTGCTTAATTACTACAATAATCGCAATATGCTCATATCTTTTAATATTATACCATCGGAATACAGACGTTATTATAAAAAATTCAATCAATCTAAACCATCAAACCTAAAAGATAGAAGATTTAGAATATTAAACTCTTACATAACAAGATCCTGCGATAAAATTGTTGGATATATATGGTTTGAGAAGTCCTATATCTATACCAATAGATGGGTGGAAATAGATATGAATTTGGAATCTGTTAACTACGACTATAATTCTATAATGGGGTTTTATGATATTAAATCTACTGATGGAGAGCACCCGTTTAAAATTTTAGTTTTATCGGATACAAATAAAGATAATAGAAAAAACAATAGAGGTATTAAATGTCAAAGTATGCCCAAAAAAGAATTAGCTAAGATTTATACTAAAATAACAAGTAAAAGATACAAATCATCAATAACTGTAAACGATATGTGTAAAGAGATTCACGATGGTTTAATTAAGTTAGAGCTGAAGGCTAGACAAGAAGATAGTGATGTTAAGTATTTCTTTTCTCTATGGGAGTATCTTGACATGAGTCTCATTTATCAAAATGTATAATTTTAATTATTTTAATAATTTACATAATTTACATTATAGAGACCATAGAATATTTCATCATGTCTTCTAAAGCTATTGAAAAGAAATTCACGGAGTGGAATGCTGCTGTGGCTGAAGTGCATTACCATCGCAAGCGATTTGTGGAAATGAAAATTAGCGCTGCATCCACTGAACTTCGCAAATCTCTGAAGGTTGTGCAGGATCTATCGCAGGATATTAAGAAACTTGTTCTGGAGATTAGACATGAGGGTCAATCCGATAAGGGCAAAAAGGCAACAAAACCAGCAAGAAAGTAAACATATTCTAACTCATTTTAATAAAGTCGAGTATAATAAAACACAATCAAGTTATTATATTTTTTTGAATGTCTATTACTATATAAGTCTTTCAACTCGATAAGTTACTTTCTACATTCATTGTTACAATGATTATTTATACAGACGGATCCTGTAAAGGTAATGGATTTAAAGGAGCATTTGGAGGTTATGCTCTATACTGCGTAGCTTCCAAAACTGTAATATTTAGAAAGCTGGAGGATCGGTATATACCTGCTACAAATCAAAGAGCTGAGGGTTATGCAATTCTTAGAGCCTTTGAGTTATTGGATAAGAAAAAGGAGTTGATTATATACACAGATAGTAAGTTCTGGAAGACAATGATAGAGAGTTATATTCCTGGATGGATTAAGAAGAAAGTTGACTTTACTACTAAGAAGAACCCAGATCTTACTGTAAGAATGGCTGAGATGTTAGATCGGTTTAAATTAAATAATGTAAAACTTACTTTACATCATGTGAAAGCTCATAAAGATAATAAACTAAATAATCTTGTGGATAAGTATGCAAAAAAAGCCGCTAGTTTACCTAATTATAAAGAACGCGTAGAGGTATTAAAATCCGTCTAGACGCAATAAAGCATTTTGAAAAGTGATCGTTCAAGATAGATGTTTGTACGTTAACCAGATCAAAATTAATCTGCAAAGTGGTGTTATCTAAAACCTCACAAATATATCCTTCAGAACTGTTAATAGAATTAACAGTTCTGTTATTTTTATCAGGATCCGTCATTGTGAAATCTTCAATCAATATAAGCTCAGAATCTGTAACATTGTGATTTTCAGAAAATATAATAATAGTCTTTCCTGGTAATGTTCCCAACCTAACCTTAACCTGGTATCGATCCGGTAAGAATTGGATTCTATTAAAGGGATTCAAAAACCTCAAAGTTAGAGAATCAATAGCCCGCACGGGTGTAAAGAAGCGGTATTTACCCTCATCGGATTTTAATGGAGACAATTGAATCTTGTTTGTTTCTCGGGTGGGTTTAAATAGCATGTGATATCTTTTATTATTGTTCATTATTACAGACATTTCATTGAACTCCTCTATGTAAACAGCAATCCTACCGTAAGCATTATCAGCAGACTTGGTGTAAGGGATGGAAAAATCATCGAACTGTATGGTATGGATATCCTTTAGTTGACGGGCTACAACATTAACAGAACTCTGTTGAATAACCTGCGAAAAGTTAAGATCCCATTGGAATATACCCTCTTCCATCGTAAGGTTTTTAAATTTACTATCCAGTAGGAAATAAGCACTTTTGTTTCTAACATACCCCCCTCCATACGGTGTAGGTAGGGATGCAAAAGATTCGCAGGTTTTTACATCTCCCGAAACATCTTGAGAGGATGAACCAAGCTGGGTTTTCATAAGCTCGTGCATGTTCACATATTTCTTTTTTCCTGGGTTTAGCAGTTTATTATGGTATGAGTTAACAATATAAAGAACGGCTTTGCGATAATTAGTCGTATTTAATTTAAGTTCTTTAATATATTGTATTAGTGAATTAGTTTCACCTGCAAGTAGTTTACGTTTTAATTTGGTCTCCACTTCATCTTTTATTAAGGTGACGGAGCTTTTTGTCAAAAGCCTATCTTCTAGTTGGTCGTTCATTATAAATATAAAAGTTATTTTAATATAAGTAAAAATGAGTAATCGTCCTTACGTTGATGTGTGTCCTGATATCACAGACCTATCCTTAGCTCCTCTAGATAAGATTTCCACCCAAGGGGGGTCTAATTTAGAAAGTGGTGTAACTTCTACACACTCTACCCCTTCAGCTCCTTCGGCCACTGCAGTTGGAAATGCTTTTAAACCCAAGAACATGGCTATGTTCCATATAGCCATTATTGTGATCATCATAATCCTAATAATCTTCTTAGTTTACATCGTCTACATTAAAGTTACGGGAACCGACCAAAAGAATGATGATACTGCAGCAAACTCCGATTCTAGCGCAAGTGTGAATCCGTTTTTATCTAAAAATATTCCCAAGGAAGACACTAAAAAGTTTATCAAGAAGACTAGAAAAAAACCGGTGGTGTTTACCGATAGTGTTAACACTAAATACGAAGAGCTTAAGAAAGAAGCTATGGGAGATTCTTACGATTTTGAGGACGGCGGAACTTCATTTACAGGATCTAAAGTTAAAGAAATTGTTATAGATTTAGATCAAAGACTTACACCTCCGGAATATGTAGAAACTAAAGAAACCCCTACATCTACCGCAGCTGCAGATATCCGAGGCTCCTTTGAATCTTCGCAGGATAAAAACACTGCATCCGTCGTAGAGATTAAAGAGGATAATAACGACGTAGACTCTGACTCCCCTTTAGAACATAACTATGACACTCCCAAGGACGTAGTTATAGACATAGATCCTCAGGAATCCCAATCGAGCGAAAACGCTTTATTAAAATCCTTTACAGACGATAACATGCAATGTTCTATTGTATTAAAGAGTGGAAAAAATAAAGGTAAGAGATGCTCTCTTAAGGTAGTAGAAGATGGGTTATGTAAAAGACATCTTTCTACCTAAGTGATAGGAGTAAAAGTTACAACTGAGTTTTTTACTACAAATATTTTTTTAATGCTTATATAATCTTTTAATGTGACGATTAGTTTATATTGTTTCTTATTTATTTTATAAATATTCACATGCACTGCAGAAGGTTTCATTTCGTCGAATTTATATTCACTTGGTATATTCTTTAACGTTTCTTTATTTTCTTTATATTCTGCAGCATATCTATGACGTTCAATCATATATTTACTATGTTTATATTCTACATCAATTTGATATACCATACCATATATATTTGTAAAGTTGAGATATTTATTAGTTTTATCAATGCAGACCGTTATTTGTGGCATTTTCAAAGATGATTATATGTTGGATAAGATGATAACTATAATGGTATGATATTAATCAATTTTTTGCATTACAAAAAACTTATTTGAAGTTGAAAAAAGTGAATAGTATTAATAATAATATTAACCGCGAACATATATTTTCAATAACATTTCAAATACAAGACGATAAAACATGTACGCCGTTACCTCCAACAAGAAATCCTTTACCTTGATTGCTCAGAGCAAGAGAGAGTACACTTTGGCGTTTCGCAACATGAAACCCTTATATCTCTTGACTGAGGAAAAAAAAGACGGGATCATTGTAATTGAAACCGTCGAGTTTCCCCAATCGGAAGAAGAGTTTAAAAAACCTTTTTCCGTGGAAACTTTTCAAGTGACGAAACTTGAAGAAGAAGTCAGGGTTCAAGCAACCTGTGGATTTAATTCGTATCTACACCCCATGGTGGTGGAGAAAACCCTTTTCAAGTTCGATGAGAATTTGAACCCGGTCGTTCTTCCTTCCATGAATGTGGAAGAGTTTGTAACTCTAAAAGATGGTAAGGTCTTCAAACTTTACATGGTGTCCAAAGGAGATCGAGTCTACAAAAAAGAAGAAATCCAGATCTCTGGTATGATTCCGGATATGAAGTTAGGTTTACTGAGTCTCGGGTTTCAAAAACTTCTTGTGGCGTTTGATCCTATTACCGCCGCTAAAGCAGCCGAAGCCGCTAAAGCAGCCGAAGCCGCTAAAGCAGCCGAAGCCGCTAAAGCAGCCGAAGCCGCTAAAGCCGCTAAAGCCGCTAAAGCCGCTGAAGCCGCTAAAGCCGCTAAAGCCGCTGAAGCCGCTGCAATCGCCGCTGAAGTAAAAGCCGCTGCAGAAGCAGCCGAAGCCGCTGAATATGCCGAAGCTATCAAAGTGGTAGAAGCCGCAGAAGCCGCTGAAGCCGCCGCGAAAAATGCGAAAGTGAATTCATTCACGATGGTGACTTCAAAATCGCCATCAAAAGGGGGTGATACCCCCTGGGGTGATATCCCATGGGGTGATATCCCATCGGACGGTACCCCCACTATCATCCGAAAGTCAAAAGTTCAGTGTATTGTTGACATTGAGCATCAAAAATTCCAAAAAATTTTGATGGACGAACAAGCAGAAGAAAACTTCTCCCTCCCATGCCAAAAAACTTGGCAGTCTCTGGGACATAAAAACAAAAAATTCTTAAGTTTCATAATAATGAAAAACTTAAAGAAAATAAAAAAAGCTGTAGGCGGGTACTTTCATGTTCAGGAAGAAATCTTGAACAAGAAAGCCATTGATCCCTTCATGCAGAAAATCTGCAAGGAAGAGATCGTGCAGAAAGGACGGAAGTTGCACTTGGCAAACTACAGGTTCAACACCATGGGAGTGGAAATTGTGGTAGTTGCTCACAACGACCACGGGAAAAGACCCGCAGGAAGCGTTACCATCAAGGTGTTTCCTATCCAACCTTATGATTATTAGATTTGTATCTGATTGCAAATTTGACAACCATGATGACGGAACTAGATCCTCCGGAGGTATTACCATTATGACTATGGGACCCAGCCTCGAAAATCGGCGTTATTAGATTGATATCTGATTACACTGATGAGTGTCTCAAATAAAAACATATATCTAATTTGTTGTACACTTAAGATATAAGATTTTATTTTTTTTGTTGAATTGTCAAACTCAAATAAAATTGATAGGTAATTGCAAGTATAGTGTATCAGCATACATTGTCAACGACGAGCGAAAATAATGAGTCAATTCATTGCATTCAAGACCGTATCCACCAAAGCCATTATTGGTTTCAAGGGATCCAACCCCGTCATGTTTATCAAGAAGGAGCGATTCGTTGATAACATGGAGGTGAAGAAACTCAATCCGTTGAACATAGAGATGTTTGACCATGAGTTTCTTAATGAGGAAGAGAAGTTAGAGCCCCTCACGAAGCCCTTCGAGAAGAGGAGTTTTAGTTGGATTGCCTGTGTAGGAGATAAAACTCTTTATCAGGTTAAGACTTCAACTGATGCGGACTACAAGCTGAAGATCATCTGCAATCTTTCCCTAAACAAGAAAGATCGCAGGTGCATCGTCTACCTCAAAGACAGAACCATCTTCAAGTTGGTGCCTGTCAAGGATGGTGGGTATAAAACCCAAATCCTAGGAGGCGTGCCTCCAAACGGCAAGCTGTGCTTGTATTGCTTTAACAAGGATACATACATAGCGCACTGCTTGGAAGGTACGGTCAAGAAGTCCAACGGCAAGAAGACTCAAGGCAAGAAGTCCAACCGCAAGAAGACTCAAGGCAAGAAGTCCAACGGCAAGAAGACCCAAGGCAAGAAGTCCAACGGCAAGAAGACCCAAGGCAAGAAGGCCCGCAAAGCCCAAACGCCAAAAGTCCAAACGCCCAATGGCCAAACGCCCATCCCCAAACAGAAACCTTTGCCAAAAGCGTGGATGTCGGGATCAGACTCTGAGACTGAGATTGTCATTGAAGATGTTGAATCCGTTCAATAAATTTAATGAAGATCTCTTCTTTTTTGTATTTTTTTCATACTATTTAAAGGTTGGTGAGTGTGGTTGTTTACCAATGCTTTATTATTTTAAGTCATCTAATTATACTATTAGTAAAGCCTATTACTTTTTAACATGTCTGAATTAAAAATTACCCGGTTCTCTACTTCCAAGTCTAATGACATTCTGTATGCGATCAAGGGTGGAGAGTTGTTCATCGTGGAGATTTGCAAGGAGCAGGATGACTTTATGGTGAAGTCTGTGAAAGAAACGGGATTAAAGTTATCCCTCTCCAAGATCACCATTGGGGGTGTGGAGCCTCTTCATGACATGGATCTCAACATCATTAGCATTCAGTCTTGCCCAAGGTCTAACATTATGCCTCCGATCAATGTGTTCGAACCTTACCTAATTCAACCTCATGATGATGAGATTAATTACATGTATATTATTAACAACACTCTGGTTAAATCTTCCCTTCAAGAGGGAACACCCCTTATTACATCTACGGATTCTTCGATTACCGTTAAGGAGACCAATATTACAGACCTTATGATTGTGTCTTTTACTAAAGCTATTCTGCTTGGCTGCTACACTAAATCAATGAATGTGGTGAAATCTACCAAGCAAGCTTCAGTTAAAACTAAATCTGTCTGGTGCAACGTTGTTAAAAAAACTACCAAACCTAAACATGTTCTTAACAAACTTAGACAAATTCTTAACATTCTAAAGAGCAGCCGGGATAGTCTGCCTGCGTACGTCTACCTTCCTATTAAAGGAGGTGATAAGATTCTAAAGACTTTTAGCAACATCCGTGACGTTATCGATCAAGATGACATCAAACAACTGTACGAGATCAGAGATACTCCTGCGTTCCTTGCGGTTGCTGATGAGTTTTCTCATAACAACTATGTTATTACTTGCTCTAACAAACAAGCGTATGGAAACCAACTGGTTATTGCAGTCAAGTCTCAAGATTCTCAAAAAGAGTTAACAGATTTTTAATAAACTTGGTATCCGAATCCTTACGTTGAACGTGGTTTAATATAAGTCTAATAAGATCCCGAGTAGCATCAAAATTGGGAGTTAAATGAGAGTTTGATGCGGAATCAATTCTATCTAAAATAGATACACCGTCGACGATAATATCGTTGGCAAAAGATGCAGTACCTAAACTTGTAAAAGATTGTTTAATTTCAATGTTTTCGATAGATATATCAGAGAGAGTAATGTCTTCTAATATATTTATTTTTTTTACATTTAACTCGTTTAAGAAAGTCTTACCCTCTGGTATACTTAATGCT
>Ga0307983_1001383_pt1 | contig 10386 bp, 13 predicted proteins | sample OrgLakmetagen991_FD_201845 | JGI IMG/M metagenome (GOLD analysis project Ga0307983, IMG submission 201845) | Saline water microbial communities from Organic Lake, Antarctica - #991 | ecosystem: Environmental > Aquatic > Non-marine Saline and Alkaline > Saline | place: Antarctica: Organic Lake... | reverse complement strand
TCGGAGTTGTCACCAAAAACATGCCACGCGGGCGCAGACATTTAGCCACGCGCTCAATCACATGCCATCCGGTCACATATGGGAATTCAAATGCGTAGTGGATCGCAAATTGGCACGAAACAACGTCGATTGATTGCGGCGGCGCGTACTCTTGCATCTCGAGTATATTGCCCACTTCCGTTTCAAACTCAAACCTCAGATTACTGTGATTGAATCGACGATTTGCTTCATCCACCGAAGCCGACGAAATGTCAATGTGGCGAACACTCTTTACATTTAGCGACTCGTATTTATGTAAATCACCGCCCTTTCCGCCACACAAATCAAGAATTCGTGACTGTGGCCACGCGTAGCGAGTAAGCAATTCTCGTTTGCGTGCATTATTGAAATTCCGTAAATTAATGGTGGACAAATGCACACGTTTCTTCACTGTGTAACAATGGTTTGAAATTTGGTCATAATGAACGACAGGGTTCATTCTTGTTTATAGACGCTAACGTGATTTATTTTCTTTTCCGTAAACGCAATGGCTGCGGCGATAGGCCTAATTCGGCAGCGTGCTCAATGAAAATCGGAATGTACTTGGCCACGCGCTTCTCACACTCCCACATGAATCGTTCGCCGTGATTCTGTAAACCCGTTGCGACATGCGTGTATTCGTGAATAATGTCCATGAACAAATCAATGACTCCGCGCTTCGACGCCGCGTTGAAGATCATTTTCCACCCCAACGTAGGACACACGCACGCCACTTGCGATTTATTCGTGTCGTCCCAATAAATACCCGCGAAGTTGTCCATCATTTTAGCACCCTCCTTCTCGTTTTTCACTCTGATCAGCCGTAAAATGGTTTGCACCAATTCTCGCCTCTTGTGCATTTCCTTAATGGCCACTCGTCGATGCGAGCCGCCGGAAAAACGGTAATTTTTCGGCGTATACAATAAATCGCATTTTTTGCTTATGCTATCATAGGGCATGTCTCAAGCGGTGCATTTTTAGTTGATTTATTTGGTGAAAAAAATGGCTGCAAACAGACGCGCGATGAAAAAAATAGGCAAGTGTAAATAAAAATACTACTATTTCAAATATAAAAATGCAAGACAAACAACTTATCGTTCAATCAGTGATTTTGGCGCTCGGCTCGGGACTCGCGCAGAGTCAGGCACGCAAAGTCGTGTCGAAGGGTGTGAAGCCGGTTTTGGTCGGTGCCGCCGCCGGCTTGTCGGCCGTGCTCGGTCATTACGCCGCGCAAGAATTGGCCAAAAAGGATATGCTCGGCGAAACGCCAAGTGATCCTTTGCTACCATCGGAGCGCGACCTTTTGATCACTGAGGCTGTTTCGGCCGCAGTGGTCGGTGCGCTCGCTTCGTACGTGGCCGATCGCTCAGGTCAATCCGCGTTGGTGTGCGTGAGCGGTGTGGCAATTGCGTCGATTTTGGGTTTGCTTTTGGGTCGCGAAGTGGCTGATCGTATGGCATAAATAAAAAAATGTAATGTAATAAAAAACTAATATATAAAAATGAAGCATCAACGTATTCTTATTCAATCTGCAGTGGTCGCACTTGGCGCCGGTCTCGCGCAAAGTCAAAGCAAGCGCATCGCATCGAAGGACTTGAAACCGCTCGTCGTGGGCGTTTCAGCCGCGGTTTCGGCCGCTCTTGGACATTACGCCGCCAAGAAATTATCAAAGGGCGCATTGATTTCATTGAGCGATTTGACACTTTCGGAGCGCGACGCAATGATCTCAGACGTCGTGTCGGCCGGTATTGTGGGCGCGTTGGCCTCGTACGTCGCCGATCGCTCAAGCCAATCGCAAGCCGTGCGCGTGGGCGGTGTTGCGCTTGCGTCGGCGTTGGCGGTGCCGTTGGGGCGTGAGGTTGCGCGACGCGTGGCTGGTAAGGGCCCAGGGCCAGCAAATGCACCAGTCGGTCCCGGACAATGTAAGCAGTGCCCTGATGGATTTAATTTGAGGGAGGGTATTTGCGTATCGACAATTCCAGGTGCACCACCCGTGCCTGCTAAAGATTGTCCGTTAGGCCCAGGGTCAAATACACCAATTGAACCACCACACATGTAGGTCAACAACTTCCGAATAAACGTTTTAATTAAATTACTTTTTACTCTTTTCTTCCAACGTAGCAGCGGGGTTAGCGGGCGGATAAGTCGGCATCGGACTATGAATTTTACACTGCTGTGGCGCTGCTGGCGCTGATGCTATCGCTGCTGGCGCTGATGCGGGCGGGTGCGGGTTATCGGCGGCGCGCGAAGCACGTGCAATGCGCTGTGTTTGTATTTCATCGTACATGGTGATGCATTGTTCGGTCGCGCAGCCGCACGCGAAGCCGCTCAGAAACGTTAAACACAGAAAATCCATTAGCGCGAACATTTTTTATAATCTTTTGCGTATTTTTTACCGAACCACTACTTCCATTGATTTGTACAATTCCCACGTGGGGTGAATGCGCACCGCCGAAAAGTCGCAGTCGACGTGTGTAATGTAAAAGGTGCCGCTTTTGCGCGGAATGGCGTCTCCCTCGATTTTGCCAATTTTAATATGCGAAGCATTGGGAAACCCCGCGGTAATAGTGCGTTTATCCACATCGACTTCGGCGATAATTCCCGGTTTACCAAACGCTTTTGATTCTGGCAAATGCTCTTGAGCGGCCTTGCAGAATTCCGACACTTCGCGACGAGGCGCGGCGGCGGGCTGCTGAGACAATTGCACGCCGCTTTTACCACACGATGATTTGTAGTGATAAGCAATGAATGAAGCAAACACGGTTGAGATGAGGAACACCAATGAAGTGACAAGTAAGATTTTAGTTAACGTTCTCATTTTTATTTATTTTTTATATTTTTTCAACGCGACAAACAAGGCAATCGCAATAATCGCCGCCGCCACGTAATACCACAACCACCGCGACGACGATGATTCACCCTTTTCATTTTTGTGTAAAGATGCAGCATATTGGTCATTAAGCAACACCATTTTCATTTCATCTGATAACGTGTCTTCATCAACGATTTCGGAATGCTCCGCGTCAATCAATTTCGATTTAACATTTGTGCCGCCCGTGTAAGAAGTCACTTGGAAATATAAAATTGGGTCATCGACGTTTACGCCAATACTGTGATCGGCGCTATTGTCACGCAAAAATTCACCAACTAACTTGTTGTTTTCGTCGAGCGCTTTCATGTAAATCGAGTAATTTTTGTTGCACTGCACATTACCGGATTCTTTAGACGCGAATACCAATGTGGCCATTGACAATACGTCTCCGCGCGTGGAAACATTGTCGGCTGCAAGAAATGCGCTTCTAAGCGGCACATGAATACGCCGCAAAGACCACTTATTATACTTTTCCCCCACAATATCAATCCACGTGTAATTTGTATTAAGTAACAAAGCCTCGCCTGGTTGATTGCCACTTTCGCCTATCATATTCAATTTGATCGGTTCGTAATCATTCTCGGAAATCGAAGGGTCCGAAACGCCATTGTGACAGCAGTGTTGAACGACCAAATGTTGAAGAAGTCCACCGCGTCGAACAGTTTGTAATACAATGTCACTATCATTTGGAATGTGATCTTTTGCTTTTTCACGTAATTGCGGTGGAAACGTAGTGGCGTCATACATGAGCATGGTACCTTTCGGAGTAACCCAATCGTCGCATTTTTCACCCTTTTTAACAATGCGTACATCTTCCTTATCATTTACACTGAAAACTCCGTATTTGTGATTTTCTGCGTACCAAAAACTCACACTTTCAGTAGTCTGGGCGTACGAAACATGGGTTACTTTGCTCATTTTTATTTATTTCTTATATTTTTTGAGCGCAAGTAAAACAAGTACGACAGCAAGAGCCACCGCCGCGATCCACTTCCACCACGAATTAACGTCATCATTTTCATAGTACTTGGAAGGGTCTCTCAAAACAAGTTTCACATCGTCGCTCAGAAGATGTGAATCCAACTCTTCGGCGGCGCGCACGTTTAGCGATTTTGATTTTACATTACTACCCCCCGTGTACGACGTAATAATGAAGTACAATACCGGGTCATCAGGGTTAACACCAATACTATGATCCGCACTGTTATCACGAATCCACTCGGCCGTGGGATTACCGTTTTCATCTTTCGCCTTCATAAATAATGCGTAATTCTTGCCACATTCGACATTTCCCGAATCATGTGACGCGAAAACAAGAGTTGCCATTTCTATCAAGTCTGAGCGGTCTGAAAAATCGTCGGCCGCCAAAAACCCGCTTCTAAAGGGCACTCGTTCTCGCTTCAGCATCCAATTGTCATATTTCCCTCCCGAAACTGCAATCCATGAATAATTAGCGTTGAGCAATAAAGGCTCCCCTTTACCCGTTAACCCTTGGAAATTCAATTTAACCGTCTCAAGGCCGGTCAAAGCAATTGTCGAGTCAGAAATGCCATTGTGACAGCAACTGTTGACTCCTATTTGAAGTATTTTATCGCCACGCACAGACTTCATCACGACGTCACTGTCGTTTGGGATGTGATCCTTCGCCTTTTCACGTAATTGCGGTGGAAACGTAGTGGCGTCGTACATGATCATTGTGCCTTGCGGTGTCACCCAATCATCACGGCGCGTTCCCTTCTTTACAATTCGCACATCTTCACTTTCATTCACAATTAAAATACCGTAAGCGCTACCTTTGACGTGTAAAAAAACCAAATCTTCTTTGGCTGAAGTTTTCGCGTAAACGTTTTGATTCACTTTGCTCATTTTTTACTCATTTATTATATTTTTTTGCAAGTACGGCGAGAGCAAGAAACAAAAGCGCGACAAGTGTGAAAATCATCACAAATTGAGCGGCGGGAGTCGCCTCGGTGGCTCGCGTGTCACTGTGCAATTGTTGGCGCGACCAAAACGCGCGGGCCGCTTCTGCGCAGCAAATCAACGAGCCGAATTTAGCGTCCAACGAAGTCTGTGGAAATGTAGAGTAACTTTTAGACGACTTCACTGCTAACGCAGTCGATCTACCGCATGCAGTGCCGCCCTGATAAGAAGAAATTCGCAAACGCAACGCGCCTTTTGATTGATTAAAGCCAATACTGTGATTTGCTGAATTTTCGCTCAACAAACTAAGCGCGCCTGATTGCGTTTTTACCCACATGTGGTAATCAGTGTTCGATTTGACGTCTCCGGTCGCACCGTCACCAAAGCGAATCGAAACAACGTTCCTATCGCTGCTTGGCGCAGATAAAGAAGTGACGCCTAAATAATCAGATCGCGCCGTCACCGATGTGTTTGACAATTTCCACCCGTCGTACTTGCCGCCGCTCGTTTTAACCGTGGCATCGTAAAACACGCCTTGCTGCAATTTTCCAGGCTTTGTAGACATGAGTAGTCTAAAGTTGTAAGCATTGCCGCCGCTATCTTTAATGGTTTGATCAGAAATGCCATTGTGGCAGCAATCTTGGACAAGTAGCGGGTTATAGGCACCGCCGCGCTTTGACTGCAAACTGAGTTCGGCGTCGGACGGCACACAGTCACCGCCCTCATTTATTTCACTTACAGCCGGAGGTAACTCAGTGGCATCAAATGACAATGTTGCAATTGACCCCACTTTCCAACTACTGTTTTTCGTCCCTTTTTTCACTACAAGGTACGTGTAAACTGGGAAACTCGAGCCGTACGACACGATAAACAAGCCGTGATCTTGGCCGACCGCTTGATAAAATCGCACGATCGCGCCTTCTTTAATTTCATCATACTCACTGGTTACGATAGGACACGCCATTTTTTTATTTTGAAACTCATATTTTATTTTTTATTAAATGCAATAATTGTGATTACAAGTAATAGTAGCAAAAGAGTGGCGCATATAATGTAACGCCGCGAATTGTCACTAACCGATTGCGCTCGCGATTGCTGCTGCTGCTGCTGCCAATAGCCTTCTGCTGCGACCGCACAACAAAGCAATGGCCCAAACTCAACATCTAATTCAGTTTCGGGAAACGTAGCGTATTGCTTTTCCTTCTCAATGGGAAGTTCCTTTGCGTCTCCACACGGCGTGCCGCCTTCGTACGAAGTGACGCGCACGCGAAGCGCTGACGACCCACCTACGCCGATACTGTGATTGGAATCGTTGGCGCTGAGCGATTTCAAGCCAAAGTAATTGCGTTTTATATCTCTATCCTTTACGTACATGTGATAGTCAGTATTAAACCGAACGGGCTCTGTTTTCCCGTCGCCAAATCGCAGCGTAGCGGGAATTTCGTCACGGTCAAAAATAGACGACGGCTCTTTGATTGCTGCTAAAAAGTAATCGCCACCACTCTTCCGCTGTTTTTTAGCGAAAATCCAATTATCATACTTACTACCGCCGTCGCTGCCGACCTTAATTATTGCGTCATAGTCGACGCCTTGCATCAAATTTCCCTCTCGCCTTAACATGACAATTTTGATTGGATAATGAGTACCGTCGCCCGCAATGGACTCATCGGAAATCCCATTGCTGCAACAATCTTGCACGACGAGTTGCTTGTACGAGTCCAAACGTCGCGTTTTCAATGTGAGCGCAGCATCTCGAGGCACGCAATACCGATTGTTTTCACTCAAAATAGGCGGGAATTCAGTGGCGTCAAACGAAAACATTACGCCATTGAGCAGCAAATCGGATTTCTTGAAGCCCTTTTTTACACTGTAGTGCTCATCGCCACTAATGAATAAGCCGTGATCTTGGCCAAGCGCATACCAAAAATGCACGCCCACTAAATTATTCGACGATTTTTTGTAATCAACCTTCACAATACGACACGACATTTTGAGTTTCACGTTTTATTTTATTTTCGCTTGCAGCCGCCGTCGCCGTCGCCGCCGCCTAATACACACTGGCCGTCGATGCACTTGTGATAGCCAGGCTTGCCGCACGTCTGAGTTGCCCACACTTGTTGCACTTGCTGCCCCACGGAAAATGGGTCAGCGGCTTTTTGCGAGCACTGCTGAGTGGCGTTTTGCGTCCACCGCCAATCGGCTAATTTCGGAATGCGCTGCGAATGATAAGGCGCCGCTGTAATCATGCACGGTACATCACATGATCCGTTATTCCCATTTTTGTCGACGCACTGTTGTTTGGATGGGTCGTAAATACTTCCCACACCGGCGCCGCTGCACATGGTGGAATTATACGCCGTCCACGTTCGCCCGCCTCCCGCGCTGCCATTTAGTAGTGTGTAAGGGTCGCACATTTTTTTTGTTTTATTTTACCGCGCGCTTTTTTATTTTCGCACCTTGATTTCAAAATGGAAGAATCCGTAAATACTTGGTACAATAACGCCTTTTCAAATCATCAATCTTCGTCTCCGTTGAAGGAGCAGACGCCGCAAATGACGCCACCAATCGGAATTCCACCGCGGAAACACAGCGGCGGTGCATCGTCGTACTACTACTCGTCGAGCGCATCACCGCCTCACGCAGCAGCACTCACAGCAGCCGCTTCACAGCACACAAAACGGGTGAATAGTGAAATGAGGCACTTGTACACAAAACGGCAGTTGACGCCGGATGCTTATTTGAGCACGACGGAATCGACAGTGGGCGAATATTTACTTGAGAAGTGGATGCAAGCACAGAAATTACCACGGGGGAAGCCGAGATCATTCAAGTAACTGTTGAAACAGAGCAGTGAGTGAATCGCGTCAGCAGCAGCGGCCGCACAGTGTCAACATGATGTTTAGAAAAGTATAAAAATCTTTTACTGACGACGCGTCTAATTTGGGCACTGATAAATAATCAAGTAAATGTAAAACAAAATGGCTGAATCATCTGCAATCGACTGGACGCCCGGGCAAGGCGATTACATGCCCAAAGGTGCGGTGAAGCGAAAAGACGAGTACGGGCGCTTCGATATCACCACACCCAAGCACCTCATTGATTACGACGACAATTACATTGCAGTGTTGTCTACGGGTGAAAACCGGCACCCCAATGAAGATGAAATGATTGAGCATTACGCGCGCCAATTGGCGGGCAAGAAAAACGGCACGTACGATCCAATGGAAGATACACCGGTTTACATTCGCGATTTATTACCAACCGTGTGGGTCGTCGTGAATAAGGTGTTCACCAAGCACGAAGTGACAATGGGCGGCGACGCGGTCATCAAAAAGTACGTGAAATCACTTCAGCAGCACATTGATTTCGATATTGTTCCGGCGCTGTGCGGGAAAGTCGTCGTGCTTCCACTTCACCCGCTTTTGCCGAAAGAGCACCGCGATCCGGTTTTCAATCAGCACATGCAATCGTTTTATAAGCAGCACGACGAAGGCGCGCAAGATATTCTGAATCGAATGGTCAAGGCTCGCGAGGAGAGTACAAAGCAAAAGGTTGAGCAGTTTGAGCGCGAAGCAGCCGAGCACGGTGATCACGTGAAGCAAGCCGCTATTGATTCGGGCCGATTGTTACCAGAGGATTTTATTAAATACGGCACGGGGTTGCCTAAAAAGAGCGATAAAGATGAAGCACAAAAAACAATTGAAGCGGAAGTCGAAAAGGCCACTGCAGATGCGGAGGCGGAGGCGGCGACGGTGGATGAGGAGGACGACGCTTAATAAAAACCCTTCATTCAATTGTTTTTTTATGAGTTTATTACTATATACATCGTTGGTATGTGAACACCGTATTCTTTTTGTTTTTTGCGAAGCAGAGAATCGGTTGGGATGATGTAACAGTTATCAAATCATATTATTAAACCGCTCCATTTCATATGCAATTTTATCAACCACAACGTCGTCAAGTGGTCTATTTTCACACGTGTTGGGTGCATCAATATAAGCAGCCAGTAGAGTGAGATTGATTAAATCCTCACGGCGGAAGATGAAGCGCGGCAACGGCGGCACGGTGAGCATGATTTCGTCATACGTTTTCGCAATGAATTCACTGAATTCGTCCACAGAGTCGCGCGCCAACACATCGCGCTGCAGTTGAAGGTCTATTTTTCGCGCCAATTGTGTGATTTGCTTGGAAGCGCGACTCATATTTTGTGCAATCGAGCGCAATCCGACGGTTCCGTCCATTAGCGCGGTAATTGAGCCTATAATAGCAAAGGCGATGCCCGAAATCTGTAGCGACGCGCATGTGCCATTGTCGACTAATACACAGCCAAGTGTGGCCACAGGGATAACCGACGTGTACGCCGTACAGAATTGCGCTAAAAACGTGACGCCGAATTGCGCCCAGCGAAGAAAATTAGCGGCGCGATCAATTAGAATGGCCGATTTCGACATTTGCACGGCCCACGCTCGCAAATGGTTGATTCTCCGCCTCGACCATTCGGACGTCATCGAAAGCGACGAATTCCTTCGATTGATGAAATCCGGAGACGGCGTTGTATTCATTCTTTTCACGTTTAACGTATTAATTTTTGAAAAGAAATTCGGCCTACGTACTCATTAGTAAAATTTCGCTTTAATCCAAGCACTTCTACACCCAATACATTAGGAGTGGTTTTGTAAAATTGTAAATTATCATTTAACGTATCTTCTTCTACAACCACGCTTACGGTGGAACTAATGAATGCGTTATTTTGAGTGGCCACTTCGATCATGTGCCTTCGATAACTCCACGGTGCGTCAAAGTTATTCTTTTCTACCGCATTCACAACGACTGCCTCGCACGGCGATTTGATTACAAAAAACCAAATCCAATGCGGAAATGCTCTACTCATAAACAATAAACTCTCGTACATTTGTATGTGAAATGAGCCGTCGTTTTGTAAAATAAGCGGGCCGCCTTCAGGTGTCGTGATTTCCGTTTGCGCGTCGTGCCACATTACATTGCACGTTGTCAAATCGCCTCGAGTGTTTATCTGTCCTCTTATCAATGGATGCAGTGAAACTGGAAAATCGCATCCCTTTATGTCAGTTGGTTCTAATTGAGCAGTTTTCGGTGGATCGTTCAATGGAAACGCCGGCGCAAGCAATCTATACCTTAACTTTCTCTTTGCGTCCCATTTCTCACGACACGATCTTATCGCTTCACTTAGTGACCCGTGTTTTTTGCGCCACTCGCTTCCATTGAAATGAGTAACGGTGTCCTGGTTGGATTTTACCGAAATGCACCATCGTTTTTGAGTTCGCGGACAAACCAATTGAGGAAACTTTATTTCACCCAACACTTTTACGGACTCGGCATTCATTACTTTTTTTACATTGTTTTGAGCATTCTTCGCGTAGTCATTTCAACGCACGACTCTATTACACAATAAGTAATCTGTCAGAAATTCACGTGTAAGAGTCGTCCGTCAGAAATTCACGCTCAATAAGTAATCCGTCAGAAATTTCACTAAAAATTATTATTTTTTTTACTAAAGAGTAATACAGAATAGTTGTCACCAAAATTCACACAAAAAA
>Ga0307983_1001380_pt1 | contig 10404 bp, 10 predicted proteins | sample OrgLakmetagen991_FD_201845 | JGI IMG/M metagenome (GOLD analysis project Ga0307983, IMG submission 201845) | Saline water microbial communities from Organic Lake, Antarctica - #991 | ecosystem: Environmental > Aquatic > Non-marine Saline and Alkaline > Saline | place: Antarctica: Organic Lake... | reverse complement strand
CTATAAAACTTCAGGACGCGTTTTTAGAAATACCTGGCACTAGTACTTTAGATTCATTTAGAATTTCTCTAGAAAATAAAAGGGCTGAACGACAAGCAGCCGAAGAATTAGTCTCAATTATTAGAGGTGGATTAGAATCAGCAGAAGAAAAAATTCAGCAATTAGAAGAAACTCTGAATTCAATAGATAATGAGACTTGCGAATATTATAAGATTTATTCCACAGAACTCAGAAATGATATCAATTTTAAATTATGTATTTGGCCACAAGCTACATCTTTAAACGGTAATGGTGGTAGTGATGGTAGTGAAAATGGAGTACCATTAGTAAATGAGGAAATTAATTATAGATCTAATCCAAGATCATTAGAAGAATCTCCACCAATAACTGATCTAGAATGGTGGAAAAAATTCTGTAATTTAGCAACAATATTTAATTTAGTACCCATTTATTGGCCTATTGGATTATTAATTCCTAATCCTAGTGGTATACTCAAAATTCCTTTACCAGTTATTTGGAGACCTATATTTGTATTACAGACTCCATTAGCATTGATTGTAATTGGAATTGCACAAGCCGGAGTATTACCTGGACCATTTGTTTTTGTACTAAATCCTAATGCGTTTAGTTTGGGGCCAGTAAGTTTAAATTCTTGTTGGTTTACTGGTGCAGTCAGACCATTCAAAAAAATTAAAAATAAACCAGGATCTCAAATTTTACCTATTGCACCAATTGTACAAATAGGATTGAACAAAATTGACATAAATCCGAGTGCTACTTCTTTGATTCCATTTATTAAGGATGATCTGCCACCATACGAAAGACTTTCTTTAAATAACATTCTATTTTTGTTATTCTTGAATAGTTGGTGTAGTGCTGGCAAGAAAAGCCAAGGATTTTTTACTAACCCCTAATTGATATATACTAAATAAACAATTATCAATTTTTTAAAAATAACAAAATGAATAACATTACTGAACAAGGAGATCCAGATTTTGACTGGGCAACATATGAATCGGAAGATTTTAAAGGTTATAACAAGGATATCCAAAAAATCTATCCAGAGTCTAGAGTTTTATGTAGAAAAGACTATGCTTTAGATTTATACGAGTTAATGCTGGATTATCCAGTCAAAATTAAAGATGTCCAAGATGGAGATATAGTACAAATAACCTCTATTGAACCTGTCGAGGAATACACAGTATTAGTTACGACATATAATGGATTATCTTTACGAGTAGATTTAACTAAAGAAAAAAGGTTCTGCGGGTTTTACGATTTAACACCCGAAGATTTATGGGAAGTTTTACAATCACCAGAAAATCAAACAGAAATATTGGAGTCTGAACCAGTGTATATCGAAATTAAGAATACATCACAAGGGATAATTGGAAGCTTATCTAAAGCTCGAGATCATAAAGTTCAACATGATTTTCTTGAAGAAATTAAAAGCCCTTCTAGTGCATATCAAGCAAAGGTTGTTGGATTAAATAAGGGTGGATTTTTTGTAAAGGTTCAAGGTATTGACGCATTTCTACCAGGTGGATTAGCTGCGGCAAATAAAATTACGAATTTTGAATCTTATTTAGGTAAAGAAATACCTGTAATGATTGAAGATTACTTGAAGGATAATGATACATTCATTGTTAGTAACAAAAAATATTTAGATCATATTTTACCAGGTAAAATTGTAAATTTATCCTTAGATAAGGAATATAAAGGTACAGTTACTGGTACTGCAAAGTTTGGTATTTTTATTGAATTTGATGAAATTTTTACTGGACTGATCCATGTTTCTAAAATGATTAAAGAAACCAAAGAACTTTTTAAGAACAGGGAAATTAAAGCAGGAGATGAAATGTATTTCTGGATCAAAGAAATCACTGATACTAACAAGATTATTTTGTCTGAAGAAAATCCTATGCTTAAAAAGATTGCGTTTGATCAATTCAAAGAAAGTAGTGTAGGAATGATTAAAGAAGGTAAAGTTATCTCAAACAAACCCTTTGGGACATTAGTCAAAATGGAAAAAGATATCATAGGATTAATTTCTAAAAAGGAATTAAAAACAAAAAATATTTTTCCTGAAGTAGGTGGAACTATTATGGTGACTGTGGATGATATCAAGAAAAATAAAATTTATCTTTCATTACCTAATGAAGCCTAAACATTATACACAGAATGAAATTTTAGAAGGTTCTAGAATAGGAATCGAGTTTGAGTTTTATACCAAAATTTCACCAAATAAAGTAGGAAAAATGCTTTCTGAAAAATTAGGTAAAAACGTGGTAGTACCAAAATCTATTACCGAACTTGAAAAAAAAGAAGTTTTAGTTTATCATTCTGAAGTAAATGTGACCGATAAAGTTTTTAAATTAGAAGCAGATTATTCAGGTGGGTTCGACATGTTTGAATTAATCACAGGACCCCTTGATTACTCTGAAGCTCGCAAAACTATCATTAGTGTTTTCGATTGGATAAGTTTGTATGGATATACAAATGATCGTTGTTCTATACATCTAAATGTTTCTTTTGGGCCCAAATTAAAATCAACAATTGAAGTCACAGATCTAAACGTACTTAAGTTTATTCTTAACTTTGACGAAAAAAGGGTATATGAATATTTTCCAGAACGTGAAAATTCTGTGTATGCAAAAAGTATCAAAAAGGATTTAGAACATACGATTTTTTTCCAGAATTATATACCAGTAGATTTTAATTTACAGGATTTGGTAAAAGTTCCTAATGAAAAATACTATGGAATAAACTTTCTCAAGAAAAATGATAATTATATAGAATTTAGATATTTAGGTGGAAAAAATTATGAAAACAGAACTCCCAAGATATTAGAGATGATGGACTTCTTTATACAGAGTTTATTCTATAATATTAATCATCCTGAATATACCCAAGAAGAAGAAAACAAACTGAAAAACTTATTTAAGATTTTCCAGAAAAATTTACGAAGTATTAACGCATATCATAATTTTAAAAAGGATTATAAAGATGTAAATATAAGTATTGATCTAAAAAGAGATGATCAAGTAATTGTCACTTATTGGGAACATATTAAATACCGCGTTTTTGATTTAGTCGCAAGATGTGGAGTTAAAAAAGGTCAAATCAATTATGATACCGAAGTGGGTAAATTGCAAATCTTTGAGTGTGATATGACTTATGCATCAATTACTGATTTAGACGTTATTAAATGTAAGATATCAAATTCGAATGTGACTAGGTGTGAATTGTTTTATAATAAAATAGACAACTCGATAATTCATAATGCGAATGCTGTTAGAGAAAATGAGTTTGAAGATTGTAAAATTAAAGACACTAATCTTTATGCGACAAATATATGTAAAGATTGTGTAATCGAAAATGAGATACATACTATTAATGGTCAGTTCATTAATGGCATAATTAGAAAAGGAACTGTGGGGTCGTTAGCTAAATTAGATGGTACTATTCAAGTCGAAGAACAAATCGCAAAAAATACCAAGCCAGATAAAAAAATTATCAAGGACTGGAAGTGGTTAAAAAGTATACAAAAAACATGACACGCAACGAATTCATATTAGAAGTTAAGGATGAGATCAAAGGATCTTGTGCATTGCCGTATAGTATACCTGATAAAGAAATCAACAGGATCATTAATCAATCCAAGAAATGGTTTTTCCGAAACTATAATGAATCAGTCGAATCACAATATTATGTGGTTCCTCGTGATCAATTTAAATTACCTGAGTTTAAAAATGGTAGAACTATTCAATTACCTAAATGCGTAGTGGCTGTTACTGAGCTTAAAGAAATTTCAGGTGGAGGAAGATTTTTTGGAAATGACCCAGATTTTACTGATGATAAATATTTTGCATCAGAAATTTTTCTATCTCCGTTCCAATCAGACGATTTAGTTATGCGGACTGCTCAATATGCTTATTGGGATTTATCTAAGGCGTTTTTTCTAGAAGTTATTGCACATGATTTTAATGAAAATACTGGCAAATTAAAGATTAAAGGAAGAACTCCTAAGAAAGATGTATTTATTGATACATATATTCAAATACCTGAGGAGGATTTATTTGAAGATTGGTATTTTATTAGATTTGTGACTGCGACAGTCAAAAAAGCATTAGGCAGAATTCTCGGTTTTTTTGAATATAATTTACCGGGTGGAGTGACTATTAATGTCGCCGATATTAAATCCGAGGGTGAGGATGAACTAAGAGATCTTAAAGAAGATATTGATAATCAGAATTCACCTGACTGGTTCTTCATGTTCCACTAAAATAAAAAAGTTATGAAAACATTTAAAGAATTTATAAACGAATCTGTTTCAAATAATATTGACGAATTAATTAAGAATGATAAGTTTGTTGTATTGAGTAAGTTTGTTCCTAAACAGGAATTAAAAAAACTTATTGGTAAAAAGCATAAATATGTATGGGGAGGAAAACATTCAATTGTTGATGCATATTATTGGCAAGAAACACCAGCTGAAAGTGGACCTATTTGTTCAGCACTTTGTTTACTGAAAAGGGGTGATAACATAGGGGAAAAACTATACGGATATGACGTATTAAGAATTCTTGAAGATAATGGTTTGTTATGAAAACATTTAAAGAATTTATTAACGAGGGTTATGAAGATCTGCGAGATGAAGTTGCCCAGGCTGAATTTGGAATGGATTATGATCAATTAGGACCAGGAGAAAAAGAATGGGTGCGTGATGAATTAAACGAAAATGAGATTGAAGGAGGACTTTCTGACGGAAAGTCTATCGAGGACATTGCTGATAAACATGGAGTTTCACAAAAAGTTATCCAGGATCAATTAAAAAAGGGAATAAAGGTTGAAATGGAACATACAAATAGTAAAAACCAAGCCGAGGAAATTGCATTAGATCATTTGGTAGAAATGCCTGATTATTACGATAAGTTAGAAAAAATAGAAAAATAATCGTGTATTATTGTATAAGCTATAAAATATTGTATGAAAGTAGAGCTACACACATAGATATTAACAAATTACCAAAAAAGGAATTTGATTATCTTATGAGATATTTACAATCTCCAACTCACATGGGAAAATTTGATGATGCCAAATATTATAGTTTGCGCACAGGTATTGATGTAGCTGATTTACTTATTATGAAAATAGCACATGGAGACAAAAAATCTGTAGATTCGTTTAGAAAATATCATACTGTATGAATAAGTTATTAAAATTCAAAGAATTTTCCCAGGATCCTAAAATACAAATATTGATGCGAGGGACTATTGGTCTAACATCAAAGGCAGATGAATTAGTTACAAAACTAATGAAAGAACTTTATGATGATTGGATTCATTTAGTTTTAATCAAAAAATATCAGGATTATAATCGAGCAGAAAGAATACCAGATAATCGCAGATGGAATGATATAAACTATTCATTACCTATATTGAATATGACTTCTAGACCACATGTACTCTTAGAAAACCCACGGGCAAAAATCTATAATAAAATACATGATTATCCAGTATCTGCAGATAAAGTCATGTTTTCAAAAATTTTTAGTGGCTCTAAATTTTTACCCAAAACAGTTTTTCAAGAAAGAGAAATTAACCAATTAGAATTTCCAATTATTGCTAAGCCTAAAGCAGGTTTTTCGGCTCAAGGAATTGAATTGTTTAAAACAAAGGAAGAAGCTTTAGAATCTATGACAGAATTTGATCTATGGTCAGAAGCTAAAAATATTAAGACAGAGTTTAGATTGTTTATTATGAATGGTGAAATAATTCATTTAGCCGAAAGAATAAAAAATTCTAAAAATGATAAATCTGTAGGATCAAAGGATAAAGACGAAAAAATTGATCTTGTTTATATTGACCAAGATTGGAAAACATTTCCAGAAAATTTAAAGTCAAAATTACTTATTCTACATGAAGAAGTAAAACAAAAGGTTAATTTAGATTTTTATGATATTGATTTAATCTTAGATACTGAGGAAGAGTTTTGGGTACCTGAAATAAACGGTGCGCCAGGCATTGGACCTTCTATGTTTTCTGCTATTTATACAGCATGGATAGAAATGACTCTTAATAGACCACCTAAAGAATCAACAATACAAAGATTAAATCAAATCAGAGATATTCATCGGGAGTTTATTAAAAATACTTACAAAAAGGAATATCAGGTATCGATTAATCCTGTGAAATAGGATATTGGTTTAAAGTAAGATATATACTCTAATAACTAATGCCTATACAAGAAATATATATAAGACAACCTGAAGATCCTAAATTTAATGCTACAACGTTAGATTTTTCAGATGAATATGAGATTATCATATCTAAAATATTCATGATCTTAAATACTCGTAAAGGTGAAGTTTTGGGTGATTATAATTTTGGTGTAAGTTTGGAAGATCTTCTTTTCACATTTGAAATTAACGATACTGAAATAGAAACTAAAGTGCTAAATCAGATTCGTACATATATTCCTGAATCAATTAAATTTGATATTAAACTAAGTGTAAAAAGATATAGAGGAGAAGTAAGAGATATTATCCTTCTAGATTTTATAATTGATGGCCGCCAATCATTTGGTGTGTTAGTAAAATAAGTTTGAGAATGAACGAGATTTTTAGTACAACAAGATTAAAGTTTGCGGAAATGTACCAAGACAGTGTAACATTTCTAGAAAAAACTTATGGTACTGTTGGTAATTATTTTACTAATGCTAGTCCTTTTGGGCAATTACTTCGTGTATCGTTGAATTTAGCTCGATTGATTTTTTATTATATCGAGGATTCAATTACCGAGTTAAACATTTTCACAGCGACCCGAAATAATTCAGTTAGAGGATTAGCACAGTTGGTGGGTCATAATGTCACTCGTCCTATTGCCGCTTCAGGAGATCTCAAGTTCACATATAATGGAAAGCCTGTCAATATGTATGGAAATTCTGTCATCTTACCTAATCATACAGAATTAAAAAATGGAGTCAACGGACTAAAATATACTATGTTTCTTTCAGGTGATTCTGTATCGCTAGAATTAAATGCTCGTAATTCTATTGATGTAAGAGTTCAACAAGGTTCCATGGAAGTTCAAGTATTTACAGGTACCGGAGAAAAACTTCAATCTTTTAATGCTGCTACTCGTGGTGGTAAAAATATTGACCATCATGAAGTAACTGTTTTTGTCAACAATCAAAAATTCAAAATCTATAAATCGTTATTCGATATTCCTAAAGATGTAAATGGATGTTTGGTAAGAACTTCACAAGGTGAAGGTATAGATATTTTCTTTGGAAATTCATATAATGGAGCAATTCCAGCAACAGGATCTGAAATCAGAATCGAATATTTAACTACTCAAGGTCAAGAAGGTAATATCAATACTACCGATACTGATATGCAATGGGAGTTTATTGATAGTGGATTTGATTTAAGTGGTGAAGAAGTAGATTTAAATGACATTATAAATGTTTCCATATCCAAACTTATTTCGTTTGGTTCTAGTTTTGAACCTATTTTCTTAACAAGAATTATTGCTCCTAGGACTTCGCGATCATATGTCTTAGCTAACCCTGATAATTACATTGTTTTTCTAGAAAAATTTAATTATTTCAGTATTATTGATGCATTTAATACTTTTGATGATGAGTATTTAGATGATGATAACGTCATTTATCTTTTCCTAATACCCGATGTCAATAAAAGAATTTCGGGTAATGATAATTATTTTACCATAGACAAATCATATTTTACTTTAACTAAAGACGAAAAAGATAAGATCTATATTCTGATAGAAGAATCTGGTCAAAAAATGGTTACAGCAGTCAATACAATAATTGATCCAATCATCAAAAAATATATTTTGAATATCTCATTAGTAGTTTTTGAAGGCTTTAGTCGAAGTTTTATCAAACAGCAAATTATTTCTAAAATGTCAGAATACTTTATTTCGTTCAGAAGAAGAGATCGAGTACCAAAATCTGATTTAATTCGAGTAATCGAAAATATCGAAGGTGTCGATTCTGTTAATTTATGGTTCACATCTCAAGAAAATGAGGCAAATAAAAAATCTAATCCTGATGCAGAAGCTGTAGGTTTAGATGAATTTGGTGATATCATTATCGGTAGAGGTGAATTACCACTTATACGAGGTGGTTGGGAAGACAGAAACGAAGTGGTTTACGAAGATTCCACAAATGACGAAAAGCCCAGCTCAATCAATATTTCTGTTAAAAAGGTTATTCCCAAAAATTATAATTCTGAAGTACATAGAATTAATGTTGATAAAATCAGATGAGAATTAAGAAAACATATTTAGTTAGAAAAAGTTTGTTTAGACATATTCAGCACCGAAATGATTTAGGGCATCAGTTAGGTTTTGATTATGAAGATAAACTACTTGAGAATTCGATCAGTAGTTATTTTTTCGGTGAAGAAAAAAGAGTTTCGATAATTAAAAATATTGAAGAACTTTACGTCTTTATGGTCGATGGTGTTAAAAATATTAAAAAGACTTTTCATATTGCAATAGAGAAAAATTCCAGAAACATAAACTAATGATATTTTTACAAAATTGGAAATTCTTTTCGAAAAAAGGTAATCAATTAAATCTTTCGAGAAAACAAAAGATCAGCATTAGTATTGCTGATTCTAGTGGAAATGGTGTCGAAATTCAACCTATTACATCACCTAGTGGTGATTTAGTTTTTTTGGAAATAATCAATGGTGGGCTAGGTTATTCAACACCAGAAATAACTTTACTTGACGAATTAACACAAGAATCTCATGTCATTCCTGCAGGTGATATTATTATAGATGGTGACGGGATAATTACAGCTATAAATTTAGGTACACCTAATACTAATTGGTCATATCCGGCTTTTTCTCTAGAAGGAAGCATTTTTATAGATGAAAAAATTCCCACTAATTTAATTGAAACAGAACATATTTTTATTCTGGAAGAAGTACAAGATCTTATAGTTTCTACACAAAGAAATTATGTATTTCCAAGATATTGTAATGACTTGGTAGCCCCATGTACTTCAAACCAACCCAAAATAGAATTTTCTTGGACTACAAAAGAAACAGATGAAGCTGATAAAGATGCATTTTTTATCTTTGATGTAGACACAACAAGCGAACTTACTCCATATATTGAAAAAATCGATACATTGGCAGCAGATTTACTTGATGGATCAGTTAATGATTACAATTTAACTTCAACAAGATTAATCAGAATATTGGGGGAAGAAAATCCGCGAGTAATCAAATCAAATATCGGATTTTCTTATGAAGAAGAAGGAGTATTTGAAAGAACTCTAGAAATATACGATGCTAGTCAAGAGACAAAGTATTTAATTGCAGAAATTAAAATACATGCTGAGACTGAATCAGAAGATCCAAGATTTAAAACTATTTTAGATAATCTTGGGCAAAAAATTAATGCTGATGAAGAATTTATCTTTAGAGATTCTGATGTTAGTGAATCTTTACCAAATGTTAAGCTTCTAAATGAAAAACGTAAAGAGTTCATATTAGAACATGCAAACATTATTTCATATATTGGATCGTACAAAGGTATTTTTAATGCTTTAAACTGGTTAGGTTATAACGATCTCAAGTTACAAGAATACTGGGTGAATGTTAATGATCAAACTATAAATTATCTCAAGTATAAACCTGTTGATATTCCTTTTGACCTTGCAAGAAAAGGTGAAGATATAGTTTCATCTCAATTATTACCATCAAACAAATATAAGAAAACAAATTTATTTTCATTATCATATGATATTAATCGTGAAAGTGGTGAAATTGATGAGTTTGGTATTCCGATTACTGAGGATGCCTTTGAATTTACAGATGAGGAAGTTCTAATTAAACTTTTTGCTCTAAAAAAATATTTGAAGGATAAATTTCTGCCGTTAAATGCTAGAATCATTGATATTAATGGTCAGGGAGTTTATTTTGAAAGATATGCGATAAGTTCTTGGACAGATGGTACACAAATTTTGGATATAAGTTTAACTAGAGAAGCTGATTTTACTTGTCTACCCAAAGAATCTACAATTATTGATTTAAGATCTTTAGAAGAATATGATTATTTTCAACCTGCACAAATTACACCAGTATTAACGCCCACAGGTCAAATAGGATCTTTATCATTAGTTGATCCAGGATTTGGTTATGTAGGAACTGTTACTGTCAAAATTACTGGTGGAGCGCCAAGTGTACCTGCGACTGCATCAGTTGTGTTAAATTCTTTAGGTGGAGTTGATAGTGTAAGTATTATTAATCCAGGATCTGGATATATTTATCGTCCAGAGATCAAAATTATTCCAGAAGCGACAAATCCAGATAAAGACTCTACAATTATACAAGAAATTAAATCCAGATTGTTAGGATTT
>Ga0307983_1001379_pt1 | contig 10408 bp, 13 predicted proteins | sample OrgLakmetagen991_FD_201845 | JGI IMG/M metagenome (GOLD analysis project Ga0307983, IMG submission 201845) | Saline water microbial communities from Organic Lake, Antarctica - #991 | ecosystem: Environmental > Aquatic > Non-marine Saline and Alkaline > Saline | place: Antarctica: Organic Lake... | reverse complement strand
TCTTCTATCGCGTCTAACGTCTGTGACTTGCCCAGCTGGGCCTAAGTCTCTGTTCTCTGCTGCTGTTTCTATTCTGTCCCTTAGAAAAGCAATGTCTTGTTTTAAGTCGCCTGTTTCGGATTCTTCTTTAACCTTAGCCCAAAGAGCCGATCTAACTATAACGTATTCTTCCCAGCCGTTTACTCCGTTTAAAGTATCTGTATCGTCACTAAGCGTTGCCAGCACTGGATCGTACCAAATGGTTATTTCTTGCGCACTTGGTTTTGGATTAAAACGAATCATGTCCTCGCCAACAAGCCTGTATCTTAAATATCTTTGAGTGTTTTGTTGATTGTATAAGTTTCTATTTTGGAATGTGTATTCTTCCATTGGGTAGGTTTCGTTATTGATATTGTGATCAACACCTACAAGTTTAAAGAAGTTAGAAGGCAGATCATAAGTATCATCTGTCCCATTTAATGAGATTGTGTCTGTGGTTGTTGTGTATTGAAGACCTTTTAGAATAAGTATCTCGTACAGCTCTTTTGCCGCAGAGTTTATGTACCGATTCCACTCGTCATCTGTGATGAAGTTAGAGTTCTGCATGTCGGCTCTATCCTTACATGCATTTCTTAAATCCAATAAAGTAATATTGCTAGCCATGCAAAACTCCTAACCTTATTCTTGTTCGTATTCTTCTTCTTTGCACATAGAAACAAAGCTTTTAAGTGCTTCTTTAAGCATAAACTTATCGTCTGATTTTATCGCATCAAAGATTTCTTCTGTAGCAGCTTCTAGCCCTGCGTCTGGAGAGTCCATTTCTTGTGGAGTTTTCTCACCGTCTGCTTTGCCAACTATGATAGCTGCCATTTTATCATTATCACTCATCATAGGATTCATAGGATCCTCATTTCTTACAAAGAAGAGTTTCTAAGTAGTAGTGTAATGTAGATTTTATCCCCAGTTGAAAGTGCTGTAGGTGTTGCTTCGGCTAGTGTTGAAAAAACAATAGTTTTAGCTCCATCTACGTCTTCACTTTTAATCTGAGTAGTTAAATCTGCTTCTGTAGCTGCTTGCACAGTTATGTTTGCATTTAGAAGAGCTTGGTATTTATCTTCTAAAGTAATTGTCCACTCACCAGTGTCTGAAACTGCAACCTCTAGTCCTTTAACGTCTGTAGTAATTGTGTTTGGGCCTTCGCCTGTAACAGTTACCACTGCGTTTAGAACTACGGGCTGTCTTTCTAGCGAGTACAAAAATTGTTTAAATAGTCTATTTGCCATTTTGTATCCTTTCGACAAAACAATGCGAGCGGTTCGTTTTTTTAAGAACCACTCGCAAGTTTAATTTAAATTCTAGAGTAAGAAAACGCCAGAACGACCTGGAGCTTTACATCCTAGTTGTCCGTAGTATCCGACTCGTACTTCACAAGCGTCATCGCTGTTTTCGCGCAAGATTCTGTTTCCATCTTGAGTCAATAACTTTGGAGCTTTGCCAAGTGATGCGAAACACCAATCTTTTAAAGTCAAAGCGTATGCTCTGTTAAATGGGCAATCTTTATCAGCGAATACGTCGACAATAGACTTTGGCCCGTGGATTCGAACAGATCTAAATCCAATCTTACCAATGTCGTGCTCGATGTATTGTACTTTAGAACCGAGGGCTAAGATTAAATCTTGTAGCTTCTCGTGATTCATAATGATCTTGTCAGGCGTTGCGCCTTCTCTACCCATTCTAGATAGACCTTTTTGAAGTCCTTCTTCGATTGTGTAGCTAGAGGCATCATAACGAACACCTGCTAGACGAGTTACGTCGGCAGAGCGATCAACACCGAAGAACGCTGTAGCTCCTGGTGCAGTGTCAGGAATCCATGCATCAAGACCTTTGATCTTGTTGTCATAGTCACCTTCTACAAAGATGTAATCAGAAGCAGCAGCAGTTGCGACAATAACGTCAACGTCTGCAGGTGCGCCGCCTAATGTTGCAGAAACTTCAAAAGTTCCGGCATCTCTATCAACAGAAACGATATAACCAGCGCCAGATTTAACTGCACCGCCGCCTTTTGCAGCAGATAGAACAATTTTCATGTTCACTTCTAGTTTTACGATGTCTTCTGCATCTGACAAAACCCAAGTTGTATCAGCTAGTGTTTGTGCAGAGCTTAGCTGGCCTCTAGAGCCTGATCCGTTTCCGAACAGATCAACAGAGATAGCGTTAGCTACTGAGTCAATTGTAGAATCAACTTCATTTTCCAACAAAGAGATGAAAGCTTCTTTATCATTTTTAGAAGCGTCGATCATTTCGTTTTGAATAGAAGCAAGACCGTAGTCTTTTGATCTAGTTAGTAGAAACTCAGTGAAGCTAGATGATGATTTGTTCGCTTGTGCGGTTGCAAATGTAGCTGATCTACCTTGTGGGTTTCCGTATTGTAGTGGAAGTGGATAGTTACGTCCGCCGAAGTTTTCCTTCTTTGGAACCATTGCAAAAAATGGTCGGTCGGTATAAGTGACCTTTTGCATTTTTTGATCGTCGTAGAGTACCTTTAGTACTGCGTCAGCCGCAGCAGAGTTTAATGTAGCCATGTTTATGCTTTCCTTTCAATTAGTCGAACTGTAATAGGCTAGCGGCTTTTTGGCGGCGTTCTTCATCTGTCAGCGGTCTATGAGTATCTGTGCCCGCAACCTGATTCATTTTGTTCGTAAGTCTGTTTGTGTTTGTATTGTTGGGTGCGGCTTCGGTACTATTCTGCGGGTTGTTACTATCATTATGAGCTGTGTTTTCAGTTAACGCAAGTTCTGCCTTTATTTTTTCTCTAACAAAGGGAATGTTCTTTATCATGGAGAACTGCTTATCGAATTCGCCTTGCAAGTGATTTTCTACCATTTTAGCGGCATCAAAGTGTGAAAGCTCATCTCCATTTTTTTCAGCTTCTTGCATGACATCTTTAACGAGTGAGTATTGATCTGCAAAGGCTGTGATAAGTGGGTAGTCTTCTTTCTTGCCGACTATCTCTGCTTTAATTTCAGAAACTTGCGCGGCGTACTCACGTTCTTGTGCCTCTCTTTGACGCTGCTCTGCAAGCGTTTCGTTTTCTTTTTTCATGTTTTGAATTTGTTCTTTTAATTCGTAAACATCTTTAGAAACTGTAGGACGACCGCCATTTAATTGATACTCGGTTATGTCATCGTAGCTAATCCCTGCGGCTTCTAGATATGCTATGGGGTCAAATTTAGCGTTCTTTTTTAGTTCTGCTAGGTTTTTAAGCTCTGGATCAATCTCAGGTTCTTTGTTTGTGGCTTCTTTTAGTTTTTGAGATAGTTCTCTAACTTGTCTATCTAGTCTTTGATTCACGGCAATTTGCCTTGAGAGTAGTTCTTGTCTTTGAGTTTCTGCTTTATTTTCTTCGGGTGCAGGTTCTGCCTGTTCGAGCGCCTGGTCGGTTGTCTGTTCGGGCGCCTGTTCTGTTGTCTGCTCGAGAGCTGGTTGTTCGCCTTCTGTTTGTTGTGTCAATGTGTCTAGTGCTGCTTGAAAATTGTTTTCCATTTCTATACTCCTTCTAATAACATTTCTTCTTGTGCCATATCGACATCGCTTGCCATATCGACATCGCTTGCCATATCGCTTGCCATATCGACATCGCTTGCATCGTCTTCGAATGGCTGTATCTCAGCTTCTGTAAAGTCTTCACCTTCTTCTAATTGTGGTGCTGCTAGGATAATCTCTGCCTGACTCATGAATCTACGAATAAGTTCTAGTCTATCGTCTGGAACCTCGTTCATTTTACACATGCAGTAGTAGTTTTGCCCGTAGTCAATTGCATAAGCAAGATCCATGAATGGTTCTGCTGGCATGTATTCTGCTGTGTCGACCATTTTCTCATAGATTTTTTCTACAAGTTTCTTTTTTGAGGTTCTTAAGCTGATTTTATTCTCTAGATCTGGAAAGTCTAAAAGATCCATTGCAGTATCAGCATCGAACAAGCCGGCTTGCATTCCTTCTGTAATTTCTTGTAGCTTAGCTGCGGGTGTTGAGCTGAATGCGCTCACTGGCCATACTTTCATTACGTACTTGGATTCTTCTAGTGATATATCAGAGAACTTAATAGTTTCAACGAACGCTCCGCTTTCTGCTTTAACAGATAGGTTTACTTTATCGTTTTTGTGCAAGCTTTTGGCTTCTTCAATCATAAGTTTTGCGATATCCATGTGAAACTGTTCCCATCGTTGCCCAACACGAGAAAACCTTTCGGTTTCGAAATCATTAAATGTAAGCAATGCTTTGCCAGATGCATTAGCTCCTAGTGGGTTTTTAGATTGTGCTGCAAGTTGAGAAATGCCCACTTCTTCATAGCAGTTATTAATCAGCCACATTAGATGTTGATACATCTCAGGGTTTACGGATCTAAAAGTTTGCAATTGTGGTGCGATGCCTTTGAAGGTTACGATATTGCCTATTCTATTATTTAAATGAGAGTCTAGAACTTTAGATCCGACTTCTTTCATCCAGATAGGAGTAGAGCAAAAGTATTGCGCCAGTTGTATATTTCTTAGTATCTTATTTATTTCAATTTGCTTGCCTACAAGTATCTCGGCTATTCCTTGATCCCAGTAACCGTAAAGTCGTGGGTTATATCCAAGTTTAGCGAATGGGAATCCTTCTCTTGTCCAAGGCTCATCTAGAAGTGTTGCGCCTTGAATGGCTAGAATGTGTCTGCCTTCTTTTAAAACTACAGGCTTGCCATTTTTCTCTCCCATGATGGGTAGTTTCCAAGATTCTACTATTTGAATTCTATTAGAGAATCTTGTAGGGATGGCAGTGTATTGATCACGCATTGTAGGCGCTGAGTCGATTTGTGATTCAAACTTTGGGAAGGCGGCTTTGATCACGCCTCTATCAATGCTTTTGTATCTATATTTGCATTGTGGGTTTCCATAAAACGCATCTTCTTCATCTACGATGAGTTCGTTTGGGAATACTCTTTCAGCTTGTATGCGTTGATTTTCTGAGTAGACGTGAAACAGTCCAGATCCAAATACTGCACTATCTTTAAAACAAAGTGCAGCTTTTTCATAAACCCCTTGATCGTAAAACATCCCGTTTACAAACTTGTTTAGTTTTTTTGCTTTTGTTTGTGCATCGAAGTCTCCCGCTTCTGTTAAGAACATAGGTTCTGGTCTTTTGGATGCTATTTTTGATTCGGATGTATCCACACAAGATTGTATGACGTTCATGGTGACTTTGTTATCTAGATCTTGAGAGTTAGATCTAGTGTATTCAAAAGCAGAAAGTCCTAAAATGTCCATATTGCCGTAGAGTCTGGCGTGTTTTATATTCATTTCGGTTCTGTAGTTTTGTTCTTGTATTAGGCTGTTGACAGTTTCTATTAGATCGTCACCGACAGCTTCTTTGGAAGATTCCCACCATTTTACATTTTGCATAATAATTATCCTCCAGAAGAGTAGTGTAATATCTCTTCATCGTGTTGTGCAGCTTGCATTGCCTTTTCATCTAGTTCAAATTCTACCATTGGGTTTTCAAGGCTTGCTCTTTCTCCGAATTCAATTTCTATTGCTCCGTCTTTAAAAGTTTTCACTCCGTTTTGACGTAGTAATAATAGCAGTGATTGTAGTGACACGCCTTTTTCTACTGCTCCCACCATTCCATTTGTGTTTTCTTTTTCAGGTTTTCTTTTTCTGTTTTCCATATTTTATCCTCTATTTCTTCGTAATATTGTTTTGCTGTTTGTGGTTCTTGTTTTTTTTCAAAATGGTATGCCCTGATATATCTGTATGCATAAAGTGCTGCATCGCAATAATCATTTGGCATAGTTTGATCTTCTTTTGAGGGATCTTTATCATCTTTAATAAGTGTTTTGTATTGGTGTATAAGATCTGTGTTGGATTCAAACACGTGTAGGTTTCCATCAATAAAGTCTCCGTTCATAAGTGATACAAATGAATATTTGTCTGTTTTTTCAGCAGCATGTACAGGGATTGAGTATCTACGTATCATTTCTTCTGTGATTGATTTTCCGAGTCCTCCTGTATCAGCGACAATCTTACTAGGATTATATTTTTTCACAAGTTGTTGTACTCTTCCTGCTATTTGCGAGGGTATCATTTCGCTGTGTCCTTCTGTATATTCTATAAAGATGTCTGGGCTGTAGTTTGAGTATGCAAGTATGGCGAAGGTTGTTTTGTCGTTAAACCCGTAGTCGATTCCTAGAACGCGATTGTGTTTATTTAGTGGTGAGTTTCTTAGTACGTTTTTTTCTTCTCTAAATTTATAAAACAGAGCGTCTAGATCTAGTACCCATTCGTTTAGGTATTCTCTTCTGAATGTGGGATTTTCTTTAGTCCAGTTTCTTTTTTCTATCATTTCGTCCATAAAGCTTTGTGCTTGAGGTATGAATGGATTGTCTAGCATTCCCCATTTGTGAAGAGAGTATCCGTGGATATTTTTTTCAGTAGCTTCGTAGAAGTATCCTTGAGGGATTGGCCCTGGTGTTCCGAACATGTTTAGTGTGCCGTTAAAGTCTATAAGTGCTGGTGTGAGAACATCGTCTATTAGTTCTCCTAGATGTGAGCGAAAGCTTTGCGCTTCATCCACGACGCATGTTGAGTAAGCGCCGCCGCGCAGTCGTTCTATGAAGTTTGTCATGTCGGCGCCAACGCACCATATTATTGAGTTATTTGGGAATTTAACTTCGAGAGCTCCTTCGAGTGGCGTGCATTCTATATTGTATTTATCTTTTAGCGCGAGTAGTTTTGGCCATATTATATTTTTTGCACTTCTACGAGTGAGTGCGATATAGAGTGCGACGCTGTTTGGTATTTTCGTAGCGGCTTCGTATAGTATATCGGCTGCAAGTTCTGATTTCCCTGCACGTCTAGTGCATTGTGCTACTTTGAATCGTTCTTTATCGTCTGCGAATTGTCTTTGTTGTTTAAACAGGTGTCCTTTAAGTTTAGTTTCTTCGTTTCCGATAAGACCGCGCTTGATTGCTATTTCAAGCGCGTATCTTTCTATTCTATCCACTTTTTTTGTTTCTTCTTGCTTTCGTTGGTGTTGTATCTCTTACGAGAAGTTTTATATTTGTCATTGGGTAGAGTGCTTCGAAGTTGTTTTTTTTCACAGCTAGCATTTGAATGTTTGGTATGTATGACATTTCAAATCCTTCGGCTTTATTGAAGGAGGTTTTGATTCTTCTTTGTGGTGTTGGATCTTTTACGGGTGATCCGAAGACAGCTTCTATTATTTTAAATGCTTCCATATATGTTACCACCTAACGCCGTTGATTATAACGGTAGCGTTTCCTGTTCCTGTGGCGTTTGTTGCCACGACTCGTATGGCTTTCATGCTCATCATTGCGTCTGGCAGGAACCAGTATGTTGATCCGTTTGCGGTTATTTGTGTAGCGGTGAATTCGGTGAGTGTTACCCAGTTTTGATATGTGGCGTCTGTCCCTGGTGTGACATCGCTTGTTGCTTGGACTGTGAGTGTGGTGTCAAGAGAAGCGGCGTTTGTGACTGTGATTTGAATAAACGGAGCTGCGATTTGTTCAATCTGCACAGGTGAGGTTTGTGTTGTAGTGTCTAGCACTAGGGTTGTTTTTTGTAGTAATATTTGTTTCATTTTGTGTACCTTTCTATAGTTCTAGGTCAAAGAACGGATCGAATAAGATGCCGTTATTTTTGTAGAGTTTATTTAACCATGGAGCGTGATATGTGGCTACGTTTGTTTCAGATTTTGCTATTTCGAATAGTTGTTTTGCGATGCCCATTTTTCTAAAGTTGTGTTTAACGTAGCAGAAGCTAATGATTGATGAGTTTTTAAATTTTCTAAAGGCGATATATCCGTATATTTGATCTTCAAATTCTGGGTTATAAGCGACAATGGTGGTTGAGATTGGGAAGATTTTATTTTCTATTAGTGGTCTAACTCTTTCGAAGTAAAGATCGTGTGGCATAAAGGCTGTCATAAATCCTTGTTCTATAGTGGTTGATTTTCCGTTTGCGTTAATGGTGATATCTTTTGATTTTTTTTGTTTTAGTGAGTTTATCCAGGAGGATAGGATAAAGTTTTTATCTTCATTGTTGTGGTTTCGGAATTGGATTTGCATTTTGTTGTGCGCTCTTTCTTTCTATTGCTTTGAATGCTATTTCTAATATTTTTTCATCTGGTAGTTCTTCTAGTTGTTTTCGTTCTAGGCTTGCTGTGATTTCTTGTTTATCTGTCCAGTTGAAGGTATTTTTCATTTTGAATATCCATGCAGCGTTTCCGAAGTTTTGAATTTGTCCTGCTGCTCCGGCGCGTCCTAGTTCTTGCCACCATGTGTAGTATGCAGTGTCTGCTATTTGTTTAGCTTCGAAGAAGTCGTCTTTAGCTTGTACCCATCTGTACCCTGTTTCTCTTGAGATTCCTAGTTGAGAGCAGAAGTAAGAGAATGAGTGTCCTTGGCTCATTTGTTTAATGAGTAGTTGGCAGTATTCTGGTTTATATTTTGCTTTGAATTGCCCTGTAGAGTTTCTTTTTTGTTTTCTTGGTTTAGAGGGCCTTATAGACATGTGTGATCCTTTTATATGTTGTTGCGCGGCGAGTAATTTAGTGGATTATCACTTGGAGGTTTAGGATACTTTAGAGTGAGTCTAAGTGCGATGCGCGGTGTGTCTAAGCCATTGGTTATAAACTTCGTTAGCCACTCTTTGCATCATGAATGGGGGTACGGACATTCCGCATATGTATCCTGCTTTTTGTTTTAGGAAGTTGTAATCGTCTGGGAATGATTGAAGGCGAATAAACTCCGATGGTGAAAACTTGCGGCATTCCGCCCAATGAACAACGCTCGCCGCAGAATTTGTGGCTGCCTTCGCGGTAACAGTAGGGCATGGAATTTTTGGGTTTGCCTTTACTAATGAAAAGTATTTCTGAGACTTCTCCCCGACTTTCAATTTACGCCATTCGGTTCCTATTGCATAGTCAGAGATTGAATCCGCACCAATTGCAGTGGTTCCAATAAGAGCTTGTTCTATGGATATTGTTGGCTCATTAAATTCGATCGATAATTTTGCACTTGGTTGCTTGGTAGCTATAAAGAACGTTCTAGACCTTATTTGCGGAACACCCATTCGAGATGCGTTTAGAAGGAATAGCTGAGTTGAATAGCCAGCTTCTCGGAGTGCTGCGAATATTTGTTTTACGTATCCTCGTGCGTTTCCTTTTATAAGGCCTGACACGTTTTCGGCTATGACGACTTTTGGTTTTAGTTTTTTAGCGGTGTCTATAAAGTGAAAGAATAAGTCGTCAAGGATTTGTTCGGTTTGTCCTTCTCTGAAGTGGGTTTTTTTGCCCCATTTCTTTTCTCTAGAACCTGCTGTTGAGAATGATGAGCAAGGTGGTGAACCGTCAAGAATATCGAGTTCGAATAGTTCTTTAGGCAGCTGATCGTTTGGTATTTTGTTAAATTCTTCAACTCCCATTAGGTAGCTGTGTTTTGGATTGTGGTTTGCTTTATAGATTGCCATCATTTTTGGGTCTATTTCGACTCCGCCAATGACATCGAAGCCAGCAAGCTTGTAGCCCATAGAGGAACCGCCGCCACAATGGAATATAGAGAACACGCTTTGACCATTTTTTGTAACGGTTTCTAGGTCTTTGAGATTCCAAGGTCCTGTCCTCAGCTCATTTTCCATCGAATTCAAATCCGCATTTAGGGCAACTGTGGTCAAATTGAGAGAATTCAGACTCATCTAGCTCTTTGGCGCCAGTTTTTTCATTGTATTTGTCCATAGGTTCTATCTCAAATGACTTTAATCCAAAAAGGTTTATGTCTATTAGCCCTAGGTCTGGTATTTGTGTGTTTATTTTAGATAGATCTAGTGTTGCCCATTCAGCAATGGCGTTATCGGCGACTATGTAGCTATATTCTTGATCCCAATCGTCAAAGTCTTGGTATGAGACTGGCACTTGATTCATGTTTGCATGAATGGCGGCGAGTGTTCGTCCGTGTCCTGTGGTGATGTTTCCAGTTTGGTTTGATACGACGATGGGTGATCTAAACCCTTGGTATAGGAGTATTTCAGCTAATCGTTCTATTTGTTCTTGAGTGTGATCGTTTGGGTTGTCTGGGCTTGGTTTAAGTGTTTTAGGGTCAACCCATTTGATTACGATTTCAGTGTTCACATGTTATGTTATGTCAGTGATTTAATATTTAATCTAGTGGATGTGATGGATTTTATAGATCCTGCATCGTGTAGAGCTTTGAATAGAGATGGAGATTTGTCGCGGATGGCTTTTAGAGATTCGACGCGGTCGGATTTGTATTCAGTTACGGATATTTTCCATAGATCGCCTTGTTCGCCATTGAGAGTCATTAGAGCTGCTTTGAGTTCATCTTTTTTTGATTCTAGTGTTTTTATTTGTTCGTTGA
>Ga0307983_1001375_pt1 | contig 10426 bp, 23 predicted proteins | sample OrgLakmetagen991_FD_201845 | JGI IMG/M metagenome (GOLD analysis project Ga0307983, IMG submission 201845) | Saline water microbial communities from Organic Lake, Antarctica - #991 | ecosystem: Environmental > Aquatic > Non-marine Saline and Alkaline > Saline | place: Antarctica: Organic Lake... | reverse complement strand
GGTTGTCCATCCAAGGCAACAGTTGGTCATAAATTTTGAGCAACAAGTCCACGTCTTGAATCTGGTATTTCTTCATAAGGGACCAGGCTTTGGCGTCACCCGCCATGCAGTCAATCCACAACTGAAAACCTGTGTGCTTCACCTTCTCGCCTAAACCTAAGGCTTGGGAAACATAATCAAGTTTGTTGCTGGTAAACCTGAAATGTTTTCTTGCCAGCAACAACAGGTCAAGGTCTTTGGTGGGCGACGGCGGGGCCATCCCGTTTTCTAAGAATTCGCGGTTGATATGTTTGTGGTCAAACCCTTTCGAGTTCCACCCGCACAAATAGTCTGCCTCGTCCATAAGCCGGTGTAGTTCTTCCAGCATGGCTTTGCGCCCGTCGTGATGGACAGACTTGAAAATGACTTTTTTGGTTCCAAACCATCTGGCCCCGAAACAAAGGACAGACGTGGGGTCTACAATTTGGGCCAAAGAAATGTTCTGATTGAACAGGCCCCAGGTGTAAACCAGATTTGGTTTTGTTTCTAGGTCAAAGAATAGAATTTTCATGAGGTGCTTCCTCCCCAAATGGGCGTGAATGTACACCTGCACTTTTTATTGTACCAGATAAATCGAACATTTGTTCCACATTCTCAACATTGCTTTCACGGGCACCCTCAGCCAAGTCAATCTCATAACGTAGCTGGCGCATCCCTCTACCGTGAACCCAGGTAGCTTTGCAAGCCACACAGGTTGCCTTGGTGTTCTCCAACGACTTGTACACCTCAATGCGTGACTCAACAAGTACAGCGTGACGGTACGCGCCTTTATCGTCCACCGCGTAGGCGACGTTACAGCGCGGGCATGGGCTTGTAATTTCCATGATGGTTGGCGGGTTCAGTCTTCCCTCGATGGCGCTGGCAATCTTGTAAAGGGTTTGATATTTTTTTTGCACGACGTCGCGGGAAACTTTGCCCGCCCTCATATCGTTAGAAAACTGTATGAACCATTGCCTGAGGTTTGCTGACGGGTCCGGGAAAGGCTTGGCATCCGTGTTTTCTTGGAAAAGGCACACGATTTGGGCTTTTACGTCCTCATACTGCTCAAGCGCCTCAGAGTCGATAACATTTCTTTCGGACGCTAACCCCCCACCTACAGCGTGTGAGCCCGTGGTGGACCTCACAGCCTCTCTCAGTTGCTTCAGCAACGGCGGGTGGGTGGTTGTGACCGTCTGGGGCCCTGTGCTGGCCTCTACAGTGAAAGACGACTTGTAGGGCAACGTCAAACGGTCAACCATAGACAAAATGTTGTCTACGGGCGCTTCAAAAGGGTGGGTCACTAAGTGCCGTCGCTTGACCGATAACGGCAGTGGGCCACTGTTCCATGATGGCGGCCTCTTGAGTTTTTTGTGGCGTTTCGGGCACCCACTGGTCTGCCTGTGCCGCCCTAACGGGTTCAGCAAGCATGACGGGATAGTTCACGGTCAGGTTGGCGGAAATGCCTTGTGTGCCGTCTTGCTTGACGTAGGTGCTAGGTTTTGCGCCCAGCTGACCTTCCAGGTTGAGAATGTCACCTTCGTTGAGGTTGTGTGGGGCGTCGAAGAATATGGAAAATCTTTGGTAAAAGTCTGAGCCGTTGACCGTGAGGGTTTCGAGAACCCTGGCCCCTTTGCCGTCCCAAAACACTCCATCAACTTTTACGTTTGCAAGGATAACTTTAGCCATTTGTGTTCACTTTTCTCTGAGCTAGTTTTCCGCCAATCGGCGACTTGCTCCCACAGTAGCACTTGGGCAAAGAAAAACCCCCCCTGCCTCCAGGGGGGGGTCAGACTGTGTAGCTGTTACTTGAGGCCCGCACAAGGCTTGAGCAGTCTCCGAAACCTTGCTAATTCTATTTCAACTGTAGTCTCGTTGTCGCCGTAAGCCTCGACCATGTCCTCGGCCAAATCTTTCAGTGTCCCGGTAAAGTCCTCTACGAATATATCAACTTGAGCCCAACGGTCTTTTTTTACTAGTTTGGCAATATCCGCACACCCTTGACGGTGGTAGGCGCTGGGGCCACTACTAGCTTGGACTTCTACGAGTGTTACTGACATTTTGTTCCCCTTCGGTTGGTTGCTGATAACTCCACCGTACACCACTGGACAGTCTGGCGCAACTCTTGAACAAGAAAAAAAAGAGGCTCACAAAAAAAGCTTTTTCGGAAAAACATTTTTTTGAAACTTTTTCTACAAAAACTTTATTTATTTGCAATCCCAAAAAAGCACTTTTGAAAAAAAGCTTTTTCTAGAAAACATTTTTTTGTAACCTTTTTGGAAAAAACTTTATTTTTAGACGAAAAAAACTGGCCTAAACACTGGCCTGTAGAGGCGCTTTTGGCGATACTTTTGCAACACTTCAAGAAAAAAGCAAACACACAACTCTTGGGCAAAGAAAAACCCCCCTACTCGAGGGGGGCTTTCCAAACGACAGTTACGGCTCAATCAGCTCCACCCTGTACGTCACCCCATCCTTCAACCCCATTTTGCCGTTTCTGCGGTGAATGGCCCAAACTTTGTCAGTCGCGCCCTGAGGGGTCATTTCCTGGCTTGTCATTGTCGCAACAACTTCCCCTGTTGCTGTGGTGAAGATTTCGTTGATTGTGTACATTTTGCCCCCCTGGTTAGTGTTGCCACCATTGTACACCACTCGACGGTTGCTTGATGACCGTTCAGACCAACCCCAATAATCCTCACCCTTTTGCCTGCAAACCTTAGACGCCTGCAACTGGTACGGGTGCAAGGGCGACTCAGTGGCAAGAGCGTCCAGGTCAATCCCTAACTCTTTCGCCCAGCTAACCTCACTCATTGTGTCCCCAGTTCAGTAAACATCACCGTCACCAACACGGCAACATAAAACAGAAACGCACACGCCAACAACAACCAGCCAACAATCGCCTGGCCCTTGGCTCGCTCAACAGCCCTACGTTCGCGCCCTTGTAGCGCCCCCATCCTCAAGCCGGCCTTGTAACCGTGCTCATAGCCTTCCTGGGCTGTTCTAATTTTGTCCTGTAACATTTCCATTTTTTCCTGTCTGTTGAACGCATCATCGCGTGTTGCCCACCATACACCCGTTTGGGGTTGGCGCAAACTAGCACCCCTCAAACTCGCCCGGCCTACAAGCCCAATGCTCCCCACGGTCATGACCAGCCTTCACCCACGCCCGCACCCCCGGCGACTCTGCAGACTTAGCAAAAGGCTTCCCCCACTCATTCAACACCTCACGGGCCGCCATAGGCGCATTGTGCCAAGCGTCAGCGTTCAACCATGTGCTGGGGTTCTTTGTGTACTCGTCTTTCCGGTTGGCGTCATCCCTGTACGACGTTGCCGCCAAAATGAGAGTGTCAAAGTCTGTCCTTTTCAAAGCCTTCAGGAAAGATTGTTCAGCCACACGCTTGTCAGCCTTTTTTGGGTACACATTCCAAAACTGTTGAAACTCGCTTTTTATATCGTTAAGTGGTTCTAATTCATTGGTTCTAGTTCTATGTGTCATTTTCGTCCCTAGGGTGGTGTCATTTTCGTCCCTAGGTAGTGTCATTTTCGTCCCTACCCTAAAAGAGGAACGCTTCACCACATAAATTGAGGTCGCATACTTGTTTTCGACAACCCTCACCCGCTTTTCGATAGCCGAAATTGTGACCAACTCAGCCACCGCCCGGTCAACCACTTTAACCCCGCACCGCATTCTTGCCGCCACGGTTGCCCTGCTCGGGAACGCCTCACCCGAATTGGTGTCAGCATACCTAGCTAAAATCGCGTAGCACTGGATGGCTCTGGCCGAAATGTCAGCGTCCAAAACCCACTCAGGGACCAAAGAAAATCTGAGGTCTGTTTCAATCGTTGCCTGTTGTTCTTCCATAGATTTCTTCCATTCTTCCTTTTGCTGTGCCCTCTGTTGTTGGCACCCTATCGAACCCTGTCAAATAAAACCAGCCGTCCCAATACCACACAGGAATTTCTGTAATTGAGCGACGCTCCACCGCCCACCTAGGCACAGACCAGCCCAAATCTTGGCAGAGCCGGTGATAGTCCGCGTTGGACGTTTCCAAACCGTTGTGGTCGTTGCACATTGTCAAAAGGAAGGCGGGCTCTTTGTCGTACAGGGCGCTTCCACCCATTCCGCGCCCCACCCTATGCTGTAACGTCACAGGACCGCCACAGGGGCCCTGGACACCCTTGGAGATACAAACACCCCCGTCACGCTCGTACACGCCCTCACGGGCCGCCTGCACCTGTTTGCGTGACTGTTTGCCCAAACTCACGGCTTACCAACCAACCGCAACAGTGTGGCCATATCCATCGTCACCCACCATTCCTCAGGGCTCGCCTTACCCACCCGCTTATGAACCACAATCGCCGGCTTGTCGCCCGCCTGAGAAACAGCTTGCTTCCACCATCCAGCCAAATCCATTTTGACATGATTCTTTACCTCGATAGAGGCAGGGAAGTTTGTCACAATGTCCTCGCCTGCCTGGAACCCTCCACGCGCCGCCCTAGAGGTCACAGCATCCCAGCCGGCTTGCCGTAACGTCTTGCACACGTCAACCTCAGCCTGGTTTCCTTTACGCCGGGAAGTGGCACCGTTCACGCCTGCCCCCATTCAAGTCGCAACAGGGGCGACAAAGACCGGCACACCTCAAGACTGTCACGCAAAGCCTTTATTGCACCCACCGCCGCCCGCAATTGTTGGTCAGCCAACTCACTAGCCAAAAACGTGTCAGCCGTTTCCAGCTCAGCCGTATAGCGTCTGATATCCATGGACCCTGCACAACGCAAAAAATGGTTTGCGTACCCCTTTTTGTGGTCCGCCCGCGCCCTCACCGCCAAAGCGTCAAGCTCAGCAATCTCATTAGTTTTCGCGTCAATACGGCCAGAAATTTTGGTTAGCGTATCCATAATGTACGCCGGGGTAAGGTCACTCATCCCTCTTGCCCCTCTTGAACAACGCCCCCATATCGTTTGCAAACATTCGCCACGGCTGGGTGAGGTTACCGTCAACCAACACCAGCTGGTATTGCTCCAACAGGCTCAAAACTTTACGGTCACGCGCAACAAACTTATATTTTGGCATTGCTGAACCCCTTTTTCTTTTCAGTGAACTTGGTTTGAACATTGGTAGAAAAACCGCCCTTCACGGCGGTCTGGTAAAGCACAGTCATTTCCTCTACAGACTTGCAAGCCTCGAGCTCGTCTAAGAACCCTTCAGGCACCGCAACAGCCGGCGCAACCTCAGGCGCTTTCGTCGTGTCATAAGTTTGCGAATCAGGGTCAGGCTCATCCGTGGGCAAACAAAAGACTTGCAACATGAAAGTACGAAAAGCGACACTCATACATTTAGCCGTTGCCTTGTCGCCCGAATCGAAAGCCTCAGCCATCACCGTCCCCGTGACAGGCTCACCCTCGCTCCCAAAAATTGAGAACATCACCTCCAAGTGAACCCGGTTCAACGTACCACCAGCGGCAGAACGCCCCTCAGAGTATTCAGACCTCAACACGGTAGGAACAATAAACCCGCCCGCATCACGCAAAGCCGGACCAATAGCATTCACCACCGCGTCAATGCCACGAAACTTGAACTTTTGTTGCTGGTTCACGCCAGTCTTACCAACCGCCCGAACCGTCGTCATTACTGCAATCACAATTTCTGCACTTGTAGCCATTACACTTCCCCCTTAGTTTGTATTTCGCTCCACAGAATTGTTGCCGCCAACTTCAAATCTGCAATCATTTCCTCATCACGCAAAATAGTACCCGATTTTGGTTCAAACCAGCCCGGCACCATACGCCCGTCAACCTCTGCCCGCAACATCCACGCGAACACACACCGTTCAGCGCCCGTCACATACAGTTGCCACTGCACTTGGCGTTTGTAGGCGATAGGTATTTTTTCAACCGTGCCCCAATCTTTCCCCGTCGTCTTGACCTCGGAAATGACCGTGTGGGTCAGGTTGATTCCGTCAGGTGTAGCCAAAGCCAAACCGTCCTCAGCGTGACGAATCAGCCAGTCATTGGGCATAACCCCGCCATGGTGTTCCTTCACCCACATAGACAAGGCAGGCTCTTGGTCACGCCCAAACTTCATAGCTGGATTGTCAAAGGCAGAAAAATCTTCAAAATACTGTTCCACCACCTCACGCCTACCAGACGGTGTTGCACCCTTAGCCACCTGGGTAGCCGTCACCCCCGTCCGCCTGGCCGCCAACCATTCCGACTCACCCAAAGCCTTAGAGGCCACAAACTGCTCTGCGCTCAACATCAGAAATTCTCCCATCCGTCGTGCCCAGTAATAATCTGCTCACACTCATACGCGACGTCGCCAAGGCACCCTGTCCCCTCAGCAACCACAGACTGGCTAAAACCAACCACATGTGTCAGCTCATAAAACAGTGAACTAGAGTCGTTTCGGCCAATCGTGATAACCCACTTTTCGGCGCTCACGCTGTGCGCTCCCAAACAATCGCCATACGGCCAGACTCCAAACGTGTCCGCCGGCCTGTATCCCTCACAAGACCCTGCCTGACTAGCTCAGCCCGCCTAGACCGAATCCCAGACTCAGACGCCCTAGGCGCGGTCTTCATGTTCTGGTAGGCCCTCACCAGCTCCACGTCAACCCTTGGGCGACGCAACACACGCAACACAAACGATTGCGTCAACGTCACTTCACTCACCGAATCAGCCGCGTCATGCGACGTCGCTGGGTCTGTATTTCTTGCACTAACCATTTTCATTCCCCCTTTGTAGTTTTCTTCTCTGTAAATATGTGAGCCCACCCCAAATACCGTAGCGCTCATCAGCTTCCAACGCATACTCCAAACACTGCATTTTCATGGGGCAAGCCTCACACAACTTTTTCGCCTCTTTGCGTTTCCAAAACTCGTCAACCCTGTCCTCAGAATCCTCAGGGAAAAAAGCTTCAGGGTAAGACTCACACCCTGTTTCGCCCACCTCATCTTTGGCCTGCATCAACAACTCATACGCTGACCAAACTTTTTCAGACATTCGACGCCCCCTTACCCACCAGTATAACGGCACCCCAGACAACCAGAATGAGGCCCAAAACTGTAGACCCATTTACCAGTTGGAACATTCCCGGAATTACCGCCAAAAGGCCTCCACCAATCAGCATGACCCACCCTGCCACGGTCACAGCTTTGCCACCGTCACAGGTTTGAAGTCTTCCCAAGGGGCCCCGTGCATCCCGATTTCCCAAGACTCGACAACCCGCCACAACACTGTTTCGTCCATCAGAATGTTGCTCAGAATGTCTGCGGGGTAAAAGTCTGACGTTTCTCTCCACCAGTGAGCTATTCGGTCCACATCGCTTTGAATCATTTGGTGCCTTTCGTTAGAACATCTGTTCGACTAGCTAGGGTGGGGGCTTTTGCCCCCACCAGCCAGACTAAGAAACGGGCTCGCTCTCAGCGGTACGGTCAATTTCGGTCAACCCCAAGCTCCAAACGTCATGCTCGCTGGGCTGAAAGTCGCCACCTAAAAGCATTGCCTGCTCAGCGGTGTCAGCCTCCACAACCTGGTCGAAGTAGTAAACCGTGCGTACTGGATATTGTGCCATTTTCTTGCCTTTCCGTTGAGGGCATTTCCCCCTAGCCAGATAGTGGCATGGGGGGGCCTGAAAGGTCAAGCCCAAAAAGGTAACGATTTGGACACACCCCACAATGGTGTATGGTGGCACACACAACTAGCTGACGAAAGGCACAAAATGGAACACACAGACACCGGCAGATACCCCGGAATGACCCTCGAAGCACTCGCACACAAAAGAAACCTAGCCCTCTCAGACCTCAAAGAAATAAACACCGCGATGAAAAGAACCGTCATCCGCGAAAAACAAAAAGGTCAAAACATTACACAACTAGCGCGAACCTCAGGCGTAGTCAGAACCACAATATATGAATGGCTCAGCAACCCAGAACTGTGATATGGTTTTCTGTAGGCGGTCACTTCCATGGTTGCTTGCGTCATTTTCTTCCTTCCTGTTGATAGACAAAACCCCCGTTGTGAGTAGCGGGGGTTTTGTTTTTGCCCACAATTTTTTTGAAGCTTTTTTACAGAAACATTTTTTTGAAACTTTTTCCAGAAAAACTTTATTTATTGCAAGACGCAAAAAACCGTTTCTAAAAAAACTCTTTTTTACAGAAACATTTTTTTGAAGCTTTTTTGTAAAAAACTTTATTTATACAAATTCTCAAAAAACCACTTTTCAAAAACAGTTTTTTTAGGAAAACATTTTTTTGAAGCTTTTTTCTAAAAAACTTTATTTTTGCACACAAAAAACTGGCCTAAACACTGCCATCCGGGCCCGTCTTTTAGGATACTTTTCAAAAAGAATCCAAAAGAATCCGTTTCACCCAATCCAGGCACAAAAGTTTTGCACTTCAAAATAAAGACAAAAAAAAGCGCCCCCCAGGAATAAATCCCAGGGGGCAACAAATCTTTCACCTACTGACAGGCATCACACTCAACAGCCTCTTGAGGGTCAACAGGGCACACGAAACCGTCCACACGCTCCACAGCATCCAACCGCGCCACTACTTAGCAGGCCGGTCATACTGCAACACAGACGTCAGCAAAGACATGACACCAGCGCCAGCCGCCAAATTAGCAACCATCACCCAGTCCACATCCAAGACGCCCACAGCACCCACACCAATAGTTGCGATAGCCACCTGTGCCACCGTCTTCAACGCACGTTCGCCCGCATAGGCCCAATACTTTTTCACTCTAACCATCAGTGTTGTTCTCCACTCTTTTATCGTCGTATGCCGCCCCAAAAATGTAGGACGTCAAAATCAAACTTATCAGGGCAACCCCGCCAGTCACCAAGTCGCCGGCACCAAGCCGGTCCTGCCACACCGCCACAATAGATGACACAACCATTCCGACGCCTAAAGCAAACCCGGCAAAAATGTATCTACGTCTAATCTTCCACTTAGGGTTGCTCATCGTGTCAGCACCGCAATCAAAGGCGACACTACCGCGGCCAGGAACCCAAACGCACCGATAGCCTGCCACATCCGCATCTCAAGTTTGCGAATCCGAATTTCATGGTCTTCAATTTTTAGTTCACTGTCAGGCAGACTGTTAGCAATTTTCTCTAACAGTTTCCCCTGCCGTTGAACCTCCAAATATATGTCACGCATTGAAACCCTTACCGCGAGCGCTTCTTGTTCGTCACTCATCTGATTGCACCTTCGTTGATGGCCCGCTGCAGGGCACTGATAGTTAGGCGTCCCCACACCCCATCGGGTTTCACGTCAAGTAGAAGCTGTACAGCCCGTCGAGTGTTTGGCCCGAACACCCCGTCAGGTTTCGCCCCAGCCCATCTCTGGATAGCTGTGTAAGTCATTCTTCCAGGCCTGCCGTCGATACGGCCCAGAGGGAACCCGGCGTTAGTGAGTGCAGTCTGGAAAGCTTTCCACGTGTTGCGCCCCAAACGCCCATCCACCTTGAGCAAAGCGGGCTTCACGACTACAGCGGCACCGTCAAGGAACGGCACGGGGTCCACGGTATTTCCCCAACGCCCGCCACGTTTCCGAACCTCAAAATGGAGATGGTTTCCTGTGCTTGCCCCCGTAGTGCCAGACGTGTAAATGAAATCGCCGGCTGAAACCCGTTGGCCTTTGCGCAACCCTGTACGGTGCGCCCCATGATAGTAGACCGTCACAATCTGCCCATGGTCAATAAGGACAGTATGCCCGCCACCCGTAGGGCTCCACCCAATCTTCACCACAACACCATCACCCGCAACAGTTACCGGGAACACCCCTGCAACATCAACCCCGTGATGAAAAGCCCGCCTCCCCGTAATAGGGTGACGCCTCCAACCGTAAGGACTTCTTGCGTTGATTGTTCGACCCTCAGGCCAAGGGTTACTCAATCTCATCAGACCGCCTCAGGGTAAGGGTTTGCATCCTTCACAGCCTGCACAGCATCCAACCAAGCCTGCTCTGTCACATCGCCACGCTGAAACTCGAAGAACATTGGGTCTGTCGTTGCCTGATATTCGGCCTGCCTTGCCTGCTCCACTCGCACGTAAGCGGTTTCGTGTTGCACTTCAGGCCATAAACCTTCGAGCGCTTTTTTGGTTGGCTTGTCGGTGTCGGAGAGCCAGGTCAGGCCGCTGTAGTCATCACCGTCAAGCGTCCACTCAGCGCCTGCATATTTGCTAGAAAGAATCGTTGCAATATCCATTAGCCCGCCACCTCCATCAAAGTAATAGTAGAAACTAATCGCGCGTTTGAAGGATTCGTGGTGTTTGAGTTGTTTGAGCTAGTGTTGATAAATAAAGTGCCCGCCGAGGCCGCAACGGACACACTGTAGGTGGTGGCGGAAGTTGTTGCCGGACTGTCCAAAAACTGTGAAGAAGCCGAGCCCTGCTCATCAGACATCCT
>Ga0307983_1001372_pt1 | contig 10452 bp, 12 predicted proteins | sample OrgLakmetagen991_FD_201845 | JGI IMG/M metagenome (GOLD analysis project Ga0307983, IMG submission 201845) | Saline water microbial communities from Organic Lake, Antarctica - #991 | ecosystem: Environmental > Aquatic > Non-marine Saline and Alkaline > Saline | place: Antarctica: Organic Lake... | reverse complement strand
GCTCTGATAGGGCTAATTTTTGCGACTGCAATGAGCATTTATTCTCACATAAAACACCAGAATTGGATTATTATTCATCGTTTGTTCGGGTGGCTACTGCCAGTATTTTTTATTCATGCACTCGTTGCTCGTAGTCAAATAGTGCAAAACAAAGCGTTACTTGCCTATATGATGACACTAGGTATTTTAGGATTTTGTGCATTTTTGTATCGTTCGGTGTTCGGACGATATTTTGTGAAACAACACCGCTACGAAGTTGCGGAGGTGAACCGGTTTGGTGACACTGTTGCAGAAATCGTCCTCAAACCACTCGGTGTACCAGTGAGTTTTGCGGCAGGTCAGTTCGCTTTCTTGCGCTTTGAAGCAGAAGGTATCGACTCAGAGGCGCACCCGTATTCTTTCTCTAACGCGCCAAACGGACCATATGCCAGATTTACCGTGAAAGCTCTTGGTGACGATACTGCAGCGCTCCAATCACTTGAGTCAGGAGCAAAAGCTTTCCTAGAAGGCCCGTATGGTGACTTTAGCTATAAAAACATATCCAACCGCAAGCAAGTATGGATAGCTGGCGGGGTAGGGATAACACCATTCTTGTCGATGGCACGATCACTCAGTGCATCTCGAGAGTACGATATAAGGTTTTTCTACGGGACAGAGTCAATCAGTGATGCGGTTTTTTTGGGTGAATTCAACGATATTACTCGTCACTTACCAAAAAACTTCAAAACAAGTGTTGTGGCAAAAGACGTCGAAGGGTTTGTGACTGCAACACTGCTAGCTGAATCAATCGGCGATCTTAATGAATATGATTATATGATTTGTGGGCCACCTGGCATGATGAAGGCGTTGCAAGAACAGCTAAGCTACGTTGGAGTACCGGAAAATCAAATACATATAGAAGCTTTTTCTATGTAGCACCGAGTACTTTAGAAGCGGATTTTTTTGGAGAACCTATCGACTGCATCTAATTCACGCTGTTCATGTGGTAAGAAATTGGCTACGACATCAATTATTTTCTTTTCTTCTTCTGGTGAAAAATACATAACAACAATTGGGCTGGTTCGCTTGAAAGGCTTTAGCCAGATGCTATCAATCGCACCCTCTTCAACAACAGAAAATGATCGAAACTTATTGTAAGGGTGGTGTAGCTCATCGACGCTAATACCTGTTTCATCTACTGTGAACTTTTTAGTAGATGGTTTTCTAGCAGCATAGACACTCATTGAAATACAGCCAGCCAGAATAGCGACTGTTGCGATTATATCTTTGGTTAAGACATAAACTAAAGCTGTTACAGCTAATCCAAAGGCATAAAGTATAAAATACCAAGAAGAAGTTTTTTCATGGGCAACATATTCAGAAGCTGTCCACGAGACAGGCTCTATTGGCGGCAAAGGAACTCCATTATTCACGGCAAACTCTTCTCCCACGTACACAGATTTTTTATCAGTTTCTGGCGTAAACTGCCAATTAGCTTGCTCTTCTGACTCATCCATTCCGTTAAGCTCTCCTCTTAGTGGGCTTTAGTTTTACCGGTATTCATAAGCACATTGTAGCAGGAATTACAGCGCACTTGTAGCCCACTAGATGAAACAGTGTTAATAAATTAGTGAGAGTATCATTTACTTCAATCTGTAATCATTGCATATTTTCTGATATAATCACGTGTAGCCCTGGAGGGGTCGCATAGTGGTTTAGTGCACTAGTCTTGAAAACTGGCAGGCCGGAAACGGTCTCGAGGGTTCGAATCCCTCCTCCTCCGCCAAATAAATACGCCCAAGCTTTGCTTAGGTCTATTTATTTGGCAAAGAAGTAGCGAGTTCGAACCCGATAGGGTGAGAAGTGCCAGTGGCACTTCGGAAACGAACTTACTCTTGAAAACTTGTTTTCATAGACGTAATTCGGGGGTCGCGGAACGTGACCGAATCCCTCCTCCTCTTTAGGTAATTAATCCTTTGTACTGTTCTTCTTTAGTGAATTTAAGTAGCTCACTGCGAATCGCCTCGCAATCATCAGTGTTTAATTTTTCTTGATCTATTTTATCTTCAGGTTTTCTAGCTGCTCTTACAGGCTCTCCATACGTTTGGTAAATAGCATCTATTGCTCTCCCGTATAAATGAAGGTGTAGATCTTGCCTCCAGTTGCCGTTATCTTGGTAGTTTATCCTGCCTAGTTCAATACCCCGTTTAGCTAATCCAGATTTCATGCTTCTTCCAGCTATATGAGACAGGGAAGCCATTTCTTTAGCGAGTTCAACAGATAATTCTGTTCTATCCTTTACAGCGATTTTTGGATTGATGACTAGATGCCCGCCATCTGTTCGACTTATTTCTGGACGTGGGTGGGATTCTAATATAAAGTTTTTTGTTTCTGCGATTATCATACAAATACTATAGCATTCTATGAACTTTCATAGCGTCTCCTCATCTGTTATAATTCACCAAGTTAAATCAAGATGTACATTTGTAGCTAAGTAGCCAATTAATTTGAATTTTTATTTCAAATTTGCGCTGTTGCAGCCAACCAAAAAGTAATTCCGATTGCTTTTTGAAGAAACGGTGGCTTGTTTTGGTCACGAGCGATGCCCATGAAACTTGTTTTCTGGGCAACGTCGATGACCAAAACATCACACACCGTTTCAGGAGAGGTACCCAAGTGGCTTAAGGGGATGGTTTGCTAAATCATTAGTAGGGCGAAAGTCTTAGCGAGGGTTCGAATCCCTCTCTCTCCGCCAAATTAAAGAATCGATCTGCTTAAGATCGGTTTTTTAATTTGGCGAGTAAGACGTATTCGAACCCGATAGGGTGAAGACTGCCAGTGGCAGTCTGGAAACGAACTTAGTCTTGAAAACTTGTTTTCATAGACGTAATTCGGGGGTCGCGGAACGTGACCGAATCCCTCTCTCTCCGATTCGAACCCGAGCGTCCAAGCTGCTCTGAACTTGGGGAAGCGAGAGGTTCAGAAACAAGTTTGTTGCCCGAATTAGATTCGGCGCATAGATTTGTTGGGCAGGCTCTCTCTGCCGAACTAACAAATAGAGGTTTTATGGTTTTTTCGTATTTATATTAAGTCGTGACCATTATCGTTGTAGCGACAGGTTTATTTACGGTCACGAAGCAAACAGCTTCGCGTTGGAGCTGGTTTAGTCGCGCGAGTTCTCTATTTGCGTGTTATTAATTCTGCCAAGTAAAATTTTTCGTAAATATTTAGTCCAGAGCAATAGGTGCAGGAGACTAATAATGAGCCCCAGTTTATCTGGGGTTTGTTATTTTGGAACCTTTCACGCATAAGAGTATACTAATAAGTAACTAACGGAGGTTTCTAATGGGGTTTTTTGTGTTTTTGATAGTAGTTCTTATTATAATTGCTGCGACAGGCTTATTTACTGTCACACAACAAACAGCGGCAATAGTTGAACGTTTTGGGCGATTTACGAGAATCGCATCTGCTGGTTTAAATATCAAGATACCACTTATTGATAGAGTTGCAGGGCGTATTAGTTTGCGTGTGCGCCAATTAGACGTACGTGTCGAGACAAAAACAAAAGACAATGTGTTTGTGTTTGTAGTTGTCAGTGTGCAATATTTTGTTATTCCAGAAAAAATCGTCGATGCTTTTTATAAATTACAAAACACAGAAGCCCAGATTACCAGTTACGTCTACGACGTGGTCCGTGCTCGTGTGCCGTCAATTATCCTCGACGATGTGTTTGAAACAAAAGACGATATAGCTCAGGCTGTAAAAATAGAGCTCGAGCAAATCATGGATGATTTTGGCTATGGAATAGTCAAAACACTTGTAACGGACATAGACCCTGATGCAAACGTCAAGCAGTCAATGAACAAAATCAACGCTGCCCAGCGTATGAGAGTCGCCGCAGTCGAAGAAGCTGAAGCTGATAAGATTCGCGTCGTGAAAGCAGCAGAAGCAGAAGCCGAGAGTAAAGCGTTATCCGGTAAGGGTATTGCTGACCAGAGAACTGCTATCGTAAACGGCTTGCAAGAGTCAGTAACAGATTTCAAAAACAGTGTTGATGGCACAAGCTCTCACGATGTCATGAATCTGGTATTGATGACCCAGTATTTCGATACACTTAAAGATGTTGGCACAAGTTCAAACAGTAATACGATCATGATTCCACATAGCCCTTCAGGAATGAACGATATTTCTGATCAACTGCGTAATGCAATGATCCAAGCAAATGAAGTCGATAAAAAATCTGGGACCAATCATTCAGTATAAGACGACGCTCTCATGAATATGTTCAAGCCGGTAAACGCCAAGAACATTGATGAGTATATGTCTATGTTGGCTATCGAGCGCCGCACAGCGATGAAAACACTAGATAGGCTCATAAAAGACACTGTCCCAAGCCTGAAGCCCTGGTTCACCTATAATATGCTGGGTTACGGAGAATTTGACTACACGAACTACAAGAAAGAGCAGATTAAATGGCCAGTGGTAGCTTTGGCGAGTCAAAAAAACTACATGAGTCTCTATATTTGCGCACTTGACCACACGAAAGACAAGGAAGACCAGTACATAGCAGAAAAATACGCTGACAGGCTATACAAGTCTGGTATTAAGCCAAACGTTGGCAAAAGCTGTATCCGTTTCAAGAAACTTGATGATCTGAATTTAGATATATTAAAAACGGTACTTCAAGAAACTGAAAAAAAGCCAGGATTAACATAGGGAAGTCTCTAGTGAGTAAAGGACGCTGCGAGTGGGTTACTGATGAACAAGAGTACGTTGACTATCACGATCAGGAATGGGGTGTTCCGGTCTATGACGACGAAACCTTATTTGAATTTTTGATCCTTGAGTCAGCCCAAGCCGGGCTTAGTTGGTTGACGATACTTAAGAGACGAAACGGTTATAGACGAGTATTTCATGACTTTGACCCGTCAAAAGTTGCAGCAATGAGCGAAGAGGATATTCAACAAGCTCTGCAGGACGAAGGTATTATCAGAAATAAACTAAAAGTACGAGCAGCAGTCAAGAACGCACAAGTTTTTATAGATATTCAGCAAGAATTTGGAAGCTTTTCAGACTATATCTGGTCTTTTGTTGCTAAGAAGCCAATTTTAAACAGTTGGAAGACTCACAAACAGGCTCCAGTCACAACCACAGAGTCAGATGAGCTCAGTAAAGATTTAAAGAAACGTGGCATGTCATTTGTAGGGAGCACAATAATGTATGCCTATATGCAAGCAGTTGGTATGGTCAATGATCACACAGAGGGCTGCTTTAAGTGCACCAGTTGATTTACTCCACTGAGAGCGGAACTATTGATTCAAGATCGATGTCGATCACTGGATGCAATCCAATAGCAGTGACGCGTTTTGCTAGTGCAACCAAGTCACTCTCATGGTAGCTGTGCGTTTTTATACCCCAAAAGTGTAGGTCTGAAACAGAATGTCGAAGCGCCAGTTCTATAGAGCGATCAACGCCATTAGTGTCGTCAATGAGTGGGCTGAAGCTATGCACTCTTTCAGGCGAACCTTCACGCAAAGTTTCTATGTGTCTCGCTACATGTATATCTGATAAATCGCCAAATCTTCCAAGGTCTAGATTAATCATAGCTTGTGATGGTGCATGCCGCGCTACATAGCGTTCAAGCTCAAGAAAGGCGGCAGGTTTTGGTGCTATAAAAGGAATATTTCTTGGACTACCACTTACATTAATTAAAGATGGCCGTTCAAATTTTTCAAGTGCTGTCAGTAGCATATCGATAGTCTTATAATGGTCTAGCTGCCACCACTGTGGCTTAACGTCTATTTTAGGAATTACAGCAGTGTCTCTAAATAATTCCAATGCTTGGTCTAATGAACCATTTAGATTTGTTTCTGGTGGGTGACCGAGTGCTAGCTCATTTCTGTGATCAAATGCAGGTGGCTGTCTTCCAATAATCTTGCCTGCAAACTTCTGTAAGCGCGTATATCTTTGCACATCAAATTCCTGCAGGTAGGGACTTTCTTCAACACCAGTATGAAGGGCTGTTAGAGTATTTTCTTTTCCGATCCCACGGTGAAATGCCAAATGGCTCTCTAACTGCTCACTGAATAATTTTCTCATCTATAAGAACATTATAAAAAATTTTGTCAAAATAAGCTACACTAGTGCTAGATATGAATAGTAAAAAAGCAACAATCATATTTGATTTTGATGGGACGCTAGCTAATAGTGTCGGTTTGATGGTGCGATTGTATAACGAGCACGCTGTAGAGTTCGACTATCAGACCGTTGAGCTGCGTGAGTTTCCGGCTCTTCGGCGCATGGGCTACAGAAAGGCTTTAAAATCTAAGGGTATAAAATATCGTGTTCTTCCTAAAATGGCAAAAATCATCGCTTCACAAATGCGCGGACGCATGAGTGAAGTTGGTCCTTATGAAGATATTATCGAAGTCTTAAAAGCATTAAAAAAAGACTGCTATTCAATCGGTGTACTCACATCAAACCAAGCCGGGCTCGTAAAAGAATTCTTGCAGGTGCATAAATTCCCGTCATTTGATTTTGTCGTGTCGGAAAAAACTATATTTGGTAAAGACAAAGCCCTTAAGAGAATTATTAAACGATACGGACTTAACAAAGAGCACGTTATTTATGTTGGCGATGAACCACGTGATGTTAAGGCGAGCCTGAGTGCCGGAGTAAAAGTTATAGCTGTCACTTGGGGCTTAGGTGGCAAAGAAGGATTTGAAAAAGTGACACCAACAGCACTTGTAAGCACCCCAAAAGAACTTAAAAAGAAACTACAAGAGCTCACTGTAGAGTAGAAGACCCTGGCTATTTAAGAGTGATGGTAGGGGTGATTAATTGAAATTGTGTAGGCTCTATACAATTGTTCACTTAGAATAACCCTGACAAGTTGATGTGGAAATACAAACTTAGACAGCGACAAGACTATATCAGCTCTGTTTTTCACTTCATCAGAAACTCCGTAAGCGCCTCCGATTATAAATGTAACGTCTTGCGACGCCGCAAACAGTTTATCTGATAATTTGGGCGACGTAAGCTGTGTGCCTGTTTCGTCCAATAGGAGTACCTTACTCTTTTGATCAATAGCATTCAGGATATTCTCAGACTCTTGGGCAATACTAGCTACTTGGTTGCCATTACTATGTTTTATATAAACCCACTTAATAGATGTAGTGCGCGGAAATCGTTTCAGATAGTCATCGATAATCGTTTGATGCGGTCTAGAAGATTTGTTGCCAACTGTAATAATTTTAATAGTCATGTAGTTATAATATAACATAAAATAACAGAGGTGAATTGGCACTCTCATAAGCCTATTGCTAATTAATAAATAATAATGTAATATGCTATGGCTACACCATAAGATGAAGTAGCCACTTAAACGTTAGAACAAGAAAGAACAGAGGGTAATCAATATGTATTCAGCAGCAGTCAACGCCCACATTCGAGAGCTTATTGAACAAGTTATGGAATACCGTGATCAAGGTCAGTGGGGAAAACTAGAACAATTGTTTACAGAATCGCCATATATCGACGAAGAAGTATTCAACAATGAAAAGCCTGGTATTAAAGCCGCAACTAATATTACGTATGGTTGGAGACGGTTAATACGCGATCTATACTACAGCGCGAGACACACGCTTGGAGCAATGAACATCGAGCGGACGGGCAAAAAAGAAGTAAGTGCAGAGTCAGAAGTAGAAGCACGCTACTACACGATGAAAGATGGTGAGCGACACGTCTTTAAGATGAACGGCACATACGAGTACCAGTTTCGTAAAGTAGCTGGAAGATGGAAGATTGACAGTTTGAAGCTTAAAGTGACCGACAAGTCATTTTCCCCAATCGGTGCATAAAAGTATATAAGCATTAGCATTACTGATAGAATGGTCTATATGACCATTCTTTTAGTTTCAGCTCATGATGATCCTCGATCCCTTATGGGGGCTTTGCTAAATACTGCTCTCGGAGTTTTAGAACGGGCTGGCCACAAAGTGCTTGTTACTGACCTGTATGCACAGGGATTTAATCCAGTCGCATCAAGCTTGGACTTTAAAACTAAATCAACAGCGCAAGCAAACTATATGTTTGAACAACAGCGTACGATTAATACAAATGCTGGATTTAGTCCAGACATACAGGCAGAAATGGATAAGGTCATGCAGGCTGATCTTATTATTTTCCATTTCCCTTTATGGTGGGGCAGCGTGCCGGCAATTATGAAAGGCTGGTTTGATAGAGTACTTGCCATGGGATTTGCCTGGAACGCCAATGCTCGATTTTCCACAGGACTTTTGCGCGGTAAAAAAGCACTTTTGGTGACAACTGCAGGCGATCCAGCAAGCTTTTACACAACAGAAGGTATGCATCGCGCTTCTATAGAACAGCATCTTTATTCTTTGGCGCACAATACTCTTGCTTTTTGCGGTATTGACGTTTTGCAATCAGTGATTATCTCTAATACAACGGCTGCTTCTGATTCTGAGCTCACAGAGGATCTAAAAGCATACGCTGAGCTGCTTGGATCAATAGATCAAGAAACAGACTATATTTACAGGCACTAAAAAGGATTTTCTTGAAGCCCAGCTAACCAGCTGATTATGTTGTAGGTTGGGTGTAGCACCAAAGCGAGCGCTATGGTTAATACATACTGACTAAAGTCGAGTGAGTAAAATGAAAATGAAACAATTATGACACCAATTGCAAAGTCGATTTGATCAAAGGGCACCCAGTTTTTACCTGGTGCGATGTCGATTTGGCGTTTAAAGAAACTCTTTATTGCATCACCAGCTATGGTTCCTGCACCAATGCAAGCTCCATAAAAGACCGCAAAAAGCGACTGGTAGTCAACCAGTGAAGTAATCTCAGCAAAAAATGAAAACTGTGACGCCAATATAAATTGCAAAAAACCGCAAAAGGCTCCCATGATAACTCCCGCGATTAGACCTCTGAGGGTCTTATTTTGCCCTAAGATACGTTTTCCTCTGAAAGTTAATCTTCCATCAAGTGGCACCCCAAGCGCACTGAGCAGCGGTATTTTCTTAGCAATGACCGGAGCTGGGTTGGCAAATCCGGTTGGTAAAAATAACCATACTATTAATAATAAATTACCCATCCTACTTTTGTCCTTGCAGCCACTTTTTCATGCGGTTGATTTTTGGATAGAGCAGTGTGTAGTAGGGTGGTCGTTTAGTCTGCATGTGACCTGGCTTAATAACTTCAAGCAAGCTCTGTCTTGTTGGCTTTTCTTTTATGGATGTGTATGTTGATCCTACGCCTTTTTTCCCATGTGCGTCGCTGCTAGCAACAATAGGGATGTTATGTTTTTTAGCCAATAAAATAGATTGTGGTCCATAATTCTGCACAAACGCCCGTCCGTTGAAGCCTTCGATAATATCTATATCATCTATGAGTGCTAGTAAAACATCTTCTTGTAATCCTTTGCGCACCTTTTCAAAAGGGTGGGGGATGTAAACAATACCATTCTGGGCTTTAATTGCATCAATTGTTTCTTGCGCGCTCATGCCCGGAATTACTTTTTCACTTAAATAGAGGCCAATAATTTCGCCCTGGGTTGTGGTAATCTCTTCGCCTACGATGATCTTGTCGTCTCCGAGAGCTTTCTGCATGCCCAGGGCAAAATCTATTCTGTCATGGTCGGTTATTGCTATAACGTCAGCAATTTCGTTACGTAACAGATATGCATACTCTTCTGCAGTTATTCCACCATCAATAGACGCTTCAGAATGCGTATGTAGGTCTATTTTTATCATTATTATTTCTTTTTCTTGCTGGGTGGTTTTTGCTTCGCCTGTATCTCTTTGGTGACTGGCTTTTTAGATTTCAGTTTCTCTGAATGTTCCTTTTGGTCTATTTCGTAGAGTTCTTTTGATATAACGATGAACCGCAGGGCAACCGTCAACAGATTGGCCGCGATTAACAGAGGCAAAACATATTCGATTATGCCAAACAATAATCCAGCCACTATAGCTGCGACGCGTATCTCATAGCTCGCGATTCCAATACCAAATAGTCTGTTAATTTTTTGTGTGTCTTTTTCTGCTATTTTTCCTGCAACGGCCATTTCACCTTTTGCTTTAGTGTAGCTAATCAGTAGAGATGTTCCACAGGCTGCGACAACTTGCCAGGTAAGTGACGGATCAATGTGTTTGTAGACAAATACTGCGAGTGCGCTAAATACGATAACCTCTTTCATGCGGTCACTGACAGCATCAAAAAACATACCTGATAGACTCGCACTGTTTTGGACTTTTGCTAATGCTCCATCAAGTGCATCCAAGAGAGAGAAGAAGGCTAATAGAATAGCGGCTAACACTGGTCGACACGTCACGAGTGCCCAAGCGACAGGTATATGGCCAAGAAGTGATAAAACCGTGATATGGTTTGGTTTCACTTTTCCTTTTGTCCAATAATCAATAAACCCAGCAATGTGGAACATTACCGTTCGTA
>Ga0307983_1001371_pt1 | contig 10459 bp, 9 predicted proteins | sample OrgLakmetagen991_FD_201845 | JGI IMG/M metagenome (GOLD analysis project Ga0307983, IMG submission 201845) | Saline water microbial communities from Organic Lake, Antarctica - #991 | ecosystem: Environmental > Aquatic > Non-marine Saline and Alkaline > Saline | place: Antarctica: Organic Lake... | reverse complement strand
CGTTTATGTCTGGCTCGATGAGTTTTGGATAAAAATTGGGCGCAAAAAACTGCATGGCATTTCTACTTTCCTGCAGCGAAACGCGTGTCAAATAACTTGATGTTAAGGGTAATCCGGTATGGTAGGAAAGTAACATAGAGTTTAGGTAAACTTCATTGGATGCTTCTTTTTCATAGTTTTCGCTGCCAATGTTATAAAAAGGAATGGAAACAATAGCTTGAAATTTCGTAGGATCAATCTGGTCTAAGGTAGAAGAGAAATTGGTGTTAAGGTTTTTAGGGTTAAAACTGTTTCTAGTCTGGCTGATGTTATTACCTACTTCTTCATGATACGGCAAACCTTCCAAAATCATAATTGTGGGGAGTAGAAGTATAAACGCCAATTTTCCAAACTTATGACGTATATGTTCAGACCAAAAATGAACAAGGTAAAAGGCATAAACAGAAGTGGCAAAATAAAAGACCCATGCAAAGCGACCAATGGATCTGAATTGCTTCAAAATTGGAATGTATTCTAACATGTTTTCCAAACCAAAACGGAATGGAATCCCAAAAGAGAAAATAAGAAGTAGAGTAGCGGCTAGCAATAATTTGTTCAAGGGCAGAATTGCCGGTCTGTGGAAATTGCGAAAAAAGAAAAAAGCAATGAATGGAAGTAGCAAGATGGTTCCCAAACCAAGGTATGCCCAACCTTCCCAAGTCTGTGTAAAACTGGGGAGCTGACTAAAAAGGTAATCTTTTAAAACTCCGTGATGAGGGAGGATAATTGTATCGATGTCTGCGTAATACTCGAAAAACCCGTAGGGGTTATCGGTTCTAAATTTGTGAAAGTCACTGTAAGCTTTGACTGTCAAAAATGGAACCATAGAAAGAATGGAGCTTCCTAAAATGTACCACGAATTTGCTTTTTGGAAACGATTTAATATTCCGTCTACTAAAAAGTAAGCTACTAAGATGGAGATGGAAATAATACCTAGGTATGCATGTACAAAAAGCAGCGCTGCATGAAATAAAGTAAGGTAAATGAGGTGTTTTGCGGACCTATTTTTTCCAACGTATTGGAGTAACCATAAAAAACAAAGCGGAATCACGAAAGAATAAGAAAGGGCAAAATGTCCTTCTAATCTAAAAATTTGTGGAGCTAAGGTTAAAGTGGCGCATGCACCCAACATGGCTAAAAAAGCATTGATTTTTAATTCGCGGAGCAGTCGGAAAAGTACTAAGGCAGAAATTAAGAAAGAAAGGAGCAAAAGCGAATTGAGGATGCCAATGGAATAATTGGCAACACTCGGAAAAATGGATTGAATTGGTTGGAGAATGCTAATTAGAATTGGATGCCCATCCGTGTATAAAAAGTTTTCTCCGTAAGGGTAATTAAAACCTTCAAAATTGGTGAGACTTTCATTGTTTTTTAAGTGATACGCATACGTGAAGTAGTTTTTAACTCCATCTCCATTCCCACTGAACAGATAACTGTTGGGGCTTAAAACAACTTTGCCGTAGAAGCATAGTAGAAGAGCAAATGCACCTAGAAGGGTGAGGAGGCGATATACGGAATTGCTCTTCAACTTTTTTTTCAAAAGTAAGGAGTTCCACTGTTACTTATTGCTGAATGGCGGCAACCTTGAATTTGATGGTAAAAAAGTCCTTAATCGCCTTGTCGCCAAGGTTGTCGAAAAAGGAACCAGAACCATAGCGAATATCGTACTCGGTTCTGTTGATGTCTACCTCTCCAACAGCCACCATTTTAGAGCCTTCCTTAAGCATAGTCGCTTCGAATTCAATACGATTTGAAATGCCTTTAATCTCTAATTCAGCAAAAACTTTTAGTTTGTCCTCACTTAATTTTTCACTTTTTAAAATAGTAAGTTTTGAAGTTGGAAATTTCTCAACCGAGAAAAAATCGGGGGAGACAAGGTGATTTTGTAATTTTTTATTTTGATCTTCATCATCAATATCGGTGATGTTGATGGTCTTCATGTTAATGATTAACTGTCCTTTGGTAATCAACCCGTTGTTGAAGGTGTAACTTCCCTTTTTTACTTCTATTACTCCCTCATGTTGTCCCGTTACTTTTTTCCCAATCCATTCCACGGAGCTAATCTGGGTGTTTACCTGAAAAGTTTCTTGAGCTAAAACTGGAAGAGTGGTAAAGGCAAAAGCCAAGAAAGGGAGGACTATCTTTTTCATTAGAATGATGTTGATGGATGATACGGCAAAACTAGTGTGCTTGAATGGATTAATGGAAACGATTTACACTTATTTCTTAAAAATTAACAGTTTAAGAACGGAATCAATTATAAGTTGTTGTATTTAACTTTGAGCCAATGTCTGAAAAGTCGCCAGAATTCCGTAAAATAATTCACATCGATATGGATGCGTTTTATGCCTCGGTAGAACAAATGGATCACCCGGAATTAAAGGGAAAACCATTGGCTGTTGGTGGCTCCAGACAAAGAGGAGTGGTAGCAGCAGCAAGTTATGAAGCTCGGGCATTTGGCGTTCACTCAGCCTTAGCCTCAAGTATTGCAGCAAGAAGATGTCCCAATTTGATTTTTGTTAAACCACGCTTTGAGCGTTATAAAGAAATTTCTTCCCAAATCATGGAAATTTTTCAAAGCTATACCGACTTGGTTGAACCGCTTTCGCTGGATGAGGCTTTCTTGGATGTTACCTACAACAAAAAGGAATTAAAATCGGCGATTAAAATTGCCATGCTTATACGCGAAGAAATAAAAGAAAAGGTAGGCTTAACAGCTTCCGCAGGAATTTCTTTCAATAAGTTTTTAGCCAAAACAGCTTCTGACTTGGACAAACCCGATGGATTAAGTGTGATTTTACCGGAACAAGCGATTCGTTTTATGGAGGAATTACCTATTGAAAAGTTTCATGGAATTGGGAAAGTAACCGCTAAAAAAATGAATGCCCAAGGAATTTTTAAGGGAGCTGATTTGATGAAGTTAGAACGTAGCGAACTGATTCGCCGATATGGAAAGGCGGGCAAGCATTACCACAACATTGTTACAGCGAATGATCTTAGAGAAGTGAAACCGGACCGTATTCGAAAGTCAATTGGGGCAGAAAATACCTTCTCGAAAGATTTGTTTGAAGAAAATGAAGTTTTGGAGGCCCTGCAACACATTCATGAAACCTTAATGCGACGAATTGAAAAAACCAATCGCAAGGGAAGGACCATAACGCTTAAAATTAAATACCACGATTTTACGGTAAAAACTAGATCCAAAAGTATCGACCATTTCACGAGTTCTGCCGCCGTTGTTTGGCAAACTGTAATGGAATTGTTGCACCAACCCGAGTATTTGGAAAAAGAGGTCCGCCTGTTGGGCATAACGCTATCGCAATTGGATAATGAGGATAAAATGAAGGGATTAGAAGGGTATCAGTTGACTCTTGATTTTTAGAAAATTCTTCAAACTAACTGTTGTGTGGCAAAAGGATAAAAGCTAATTTTGGAATCCTTATAAAAAGAACTAAACGAGATATAAAATGAGTGTTTTAGTAAACAAAGATTCAAAAGTAATTGTGCAAGGATTTACCGGTAGTGAAGGTACTTTTCACGCAGGTCAAATGATTGAATATGGAACGAATGTAGTTGGTGGTGTAACTCCTGGTAAAGGTGGTCAATCTCACTTAGATCGTCCAGTTTTTAATACCGTTTCTGAGGCAGTTGAAAAAGCTGGAGCGAATGTATCCATCATTTTTGTGCCGCCAGCATTTGCTGCTGATGCAATTATGGAAGCTGCTGAGGCAGGTATCAAAGTAATCATTTGTATTACGGAAGGTATTCCAACCAAAGACATGATTATGGTAAAGCAGTACTTGTCTGACAAGGCTTGTACCTTAGTAGGTCCTAACTGTCCTGGTGTAATTACTCCAGGTGAAGCGAAAGTTGGAATTATGCCAGGTTTTGTTTTCAAGAAAGGAAATATTGGTATTGTATCTAAATCTGGAACATTAACTTATGAAGCAGCTGACCAAGTAGTAAAAGCTGGATTAGGAATTACGACTGCGATTGGTATTGGTGGAGATCCAATTATTGGAACCACCACAAAAGAAGCAGTAGAATTGCTAATGAACGATCCTGAAACCAAGGGAATCATCATGATTGGTGAGATTGGTGGAAACATGGAGGCAGATGCAGCCAATTGGATTAAAGCAAACGGAACGAAGCCGGTTGTAGGATTTATTGCAGGTCAAACTGCTCCTGCTGGAAGAACAATGGGTCACGCGGGTGCAATTGTTGGAGGAGCTGACGATACTGCTGAAGCAAAAATGAAAATTATGAGAGCTTGTGGAATTACCGTTGCGGATTCTCCTGCTGAGATTGGCAAATTAATGGCTGATTTGATGAAGTAAGAAAACAATTGTCAAGGTTCAATTGACAATTTGAAAATATAAAAGGGCCCGTTTCAACGCAAGTTGAAACGGGCCTTTTGGTTGATTGACGGAAGAAATACATTCTAGAGTTAAACAGTAAGATTATATAATTCACTAAGGAAACTTCTGTTGCTGAAATTTTATACCTAGACCTAACAGGTTTCCAAAACCTGTTAGGTCTGAGAATATTTTTACGTGTTAATCGAATTGACCTGTTCCGAAAGGACTCGCTACTTTAGAGGAGTAATCACGGTAGAAACCAAATTTTATATTTTTTTCAACCAACTTAGATACAGATTCTGTTGAAAAAGAACCACTAAAACCATCGTTGGTTATTACTTGACATTCTAAATCCTCTAGTAATCCAACGATATTAAACTGTATTTTTTGATAATTGATAGTAACGCCGGCAGTATTTAGTTTCTCTTTTATCCTCACTAAACTGTCTAAGGTAAGCTGACCACTAGCAAAGTTTACTTCCACTCGCTTTAGGGTTTTATCCTTTTTATATTCAATATTTAGACTAGTATTATTTTTAGTTGTTTGTTCTTGACCCTGAACTACACTTGATATAAGAAATAGTATTAAGCCAATAGACGTGGAAAGGATTGTTAATTTTTTCATTGCTTTTGTTTTTAAGTTAAATAAATCTGTTAAGTACCACAAAGGGCTGTGAACTTTCAAATTGTTAGAATCGCTTTGATTTCTTGAGTCCGTGTTAGTTTTTGAAAGCTCAAAAAAATCAAAACCCAGTTGCTCAGAAATTATCTTAATTGTGGAAGCGCGTGGTTTAACAACTCCAGACTCTATTCGCTGAATAGTCCTTACTGCAATGTTGCATTTTTCAGCTACTTCTTCTTGAGTTAATCCCTTTACCCTTCTGGTATCAATTAACTTTTCCCCAAAACTCAAATTTTTCATTCAAATTGAAATTCTTAACAAGATTATATCCTAATCATATATATTCCTAAAATTTGCATCGATTTATGCACGACACTTGCACGTCATTACTTGTAAATGTATGAAATCATATAGGTTAACTAGTGAGAGTGGAGAAAGAAAGTAAAAAAATAAAGTCCCCGTAAGTTTATTTTAGAGTTAAACACTAAGGCCAATTAGTCTCACTGAAGAAACTTCTGTTGCTGCAATTTTTACTTAGACCTAAGGGGTTTTCAAAATCTGTTAGGTCTGAGAATATTTTTTAATTACTCTAACAAACTATCTAAAACAGTGAAATACCGTCTTGCGATAAACTTAGCGCCTTCCACATTATAATGGACATTATCAGCAAGTAAACTATCGCTAAAGCCGGTGTACATATCGACAGGAATAACTCTAGACGATGAGGTAGTCTTTACATTAGCTATAGAATACACATCTTGTTGCATTTGCGATAATTCGTTAGATTGCCGAGTGCTCATAAAAGTAGATAAGCCGGGAGAGAGTTGCTCCATTACTATTGTCACTTTTGGATTGTAATGCTGAATGGTATCAATTATTTTATTGATATTAAATAAAGCTTGATTATAATCTAAACCTATTAAAATATCATTTGCTCCAGGAGAGCTAAATAGGACTACGTTTGGCGTATCTGGCAGTAGACGCAGCCAATTATTAATTCCTAGTAAAATTTGGGCAGAAGTATAACCACCTCTTCCCTCGTGATCCCTGTCGAATAGAGAACCCATAAACGAGTTGTATTTTGCAGTGTCCAATTGTGTCCCAACAAACTCAAAACTCTTGCTGTTTGCAATTAGTTCTTTCCATAATTCATATCGAAAACTTTCAAAATTTGGTCTTGCTCCTTGAACTCTTGAAGCACCTAAAGACATTATTTTAGTTTGGTAAGGTTTCTCAACCTCTACGTATGGCACTAGTCGAGCTTGTGGATTAGAATTCTCGTCGTCTTCGCAAGAGTAAAAGCCAAGGGAGGATAAAAATAATGCGATTAGCGTCAAGGTATACTTTGATGCTATAGTTGTATAACGATTAGAATGGTGTTTCATTTGGATAATGTTACTTTAAATACTTCTTTTTTACAAATCCCTTCTCTTTTATTTCAATCTACTTTGTGATTAGGGAAAGTATTTTCTCTAGGTCCGCAGATTCTTGTATGAGTTTCAAATACTTTTCACTGCCCCAAATTTTCACCACAAATTCAGAACGTAAAAAATTATAAGAAAATTATACTGGGATTGTCCAAATCAATTTTTAACAAACTTAACAAGTTTAGTTGTTTGCCCAAGGGAATGAATTCTTAATATGTAAGATCCATTGGATAGGTCCTTTACCATCAATCGATTTGAAGTTAATTTACCTGATTTAATCGTTCTTCCTGAATAATCTAAAATGACGAAATCAGGTTTATTTACGAAATCGTTTAGGCCACCGATTGAAATGTAGTCTGATGCAGGGTTTGGAGAAATAGAGAATGTTCTAGATTTTTCTAAATCTGTTAGCTCTGTTGTTGTAATGTATCCCACGTTTAATCTTGGCTCTAATCCGGGTTGAAAATCTTTGGAATAAAATGGGAAAGCAGAACCGTTACTGGTTTCGTCTCCAATAATCATCCACCCAAAATTTAGATTGGAACTGTCATAATAAAGTTGAACATCATTTATTAGTTTTGGGGACTGAAAAAGGGCAAAGGGGGAAGACCCTGTGCTTACCGTGTCCGTTGGAATTGTTTCATAATCCCCACCTGGGTTATTCCAATAATTATTAGGGTAAAACGAATGAATCCATGTTGCGTCACCTGCCAAAGGAGTTGTCCCTGAATCGCTTTGAAACCCAGCATTGGATAATCCTTCCCCCCAATCTGCCAACACTCTATGACAGGATAAAAGTTTAGAAGTAGGATTACTTTGGGCAATCTCTAGTGATATAAAAGCGCTTGTAATAGTGGCATTTTGAGGAATTCCTTGTAATCTAAACTTTACCAAAGTTCTCCTCTTTTTTCCTATATTATTAACTCCACATTGCAAATCCACCCCCTGTCCGTTACTGAGGTTACCTGCTGTGTCCTCATATAAGGTTACATCCTCAGATGCTATATAGGTTGTAAAATAGGTTGTTTGAGAAAATCCAAATGAACTGATGATTAATAGGAGTGGTAAAAGAATTGGTAGTTTCATAGTAAGATGTTTAGTATCATAGATAAATTTAGTCTTTTAAAATGACTTTTATTTTAGACCTATAAGATGCAGTGCTAGACTGTTAAATTTGCCCAGCCAAATACTTCTCTTTCACAAACTTCTGCCATTTTATTTCAAACTCCTCTGTGGTCATGGAAAGTACTTTTTCTAGGTCTGCAGATTCTTGTATGAGTTCCAAATATTTTTCATTGCCCCAAGTTTCCACAACAAATTCAGAAAGCACATAACCCACCTGGTAAATTCGATTAGCACCTGCACCATCAAATTCGCCATTTAGCTCTGCAATAGAAGGGAACTTCCCATCTCTTAGGTAACCTAAATTTTTGGGATGAATTAATTCGTCCGCTTCATAAATGGCAAATGCCTCCCACAACCATCTGCTTTCGTGACCCAACTGATCGTTAATAGATAACGAACTAGCATGCACAAACTCGTGCTCTGCTACATTAGCGATATCCTCGCTGTAAAGCAGTGCAAGATCTGTAGGGCTAAAAATATAACCTCCGGAACCAGGAAATTGAGTTCCAGTTAAGGTTAATTGGTCTTCCAAGAATGCATCATAGTTTCGCCAAACGTGCACCATAATAGTGTCACTCTCCTTTGCTATACCATATTTGGAAAATAAAGAGTCCGAAATGGCATTTAGTTTATCTACAATATAAGGCTCTTGCTCAAGCGGTTCGTCATCATACAGTTTAAATCCGATCTTAAGTTTTATAGCTTCCTGTGGTGCTTGTCGTTGTAAGAAAGTTTCTATTTTAGTTGAATTATTGGTGGTTTTATCGAGCTCTGTGTTCGTATTTTTTTTTGTGTCTCCCGAGCAGGCGAAAAGGGAAACGAGTAGGCAGAAAATAGCAGTTTCTTTCATTCTCTAAATTTAGCTAACAGGCCATTTCCAGATTTGTTATTTTACATTTACTTTCATAAAGTGTGTTAAATAACCTTTTTATACTCGCAGGAAAGAGCTAACTATTTTCTATACTTCTTTAATTGGAGTCGATTTTCCTCGTAGGTTTCTTGTCCAAAATGATACTGTTTGGTTATCTTTTTTCGGAAAGGATAAAAAACCTGCAGGGAGTCGTTCTTTACAAACCCATGAATGATCTCGTTCGAAGAATTAGTAGTTTTCTTGGTTAAAATTTTGAATAATTCGGCAATATCTTTTTCAAGATAGCTTTTAAAACCGTGGACTCCTTCTGTTAAAAAGAGGTACGTATTTGGATTATACTTTTTTTGCTGGCAGTACTCGGTCATCAAAAACTCATAGGGAATTGTTTTGTCATTTAAGGTTCCCCAAAATGCAATGGTTTTGTCTGTAATTAAGGAATAGTCTACCGTTTTGTAATGGTTGGAATGCTGCGGATAGCCATTGAAAACGAACAATCCGTTAAAGAAGTTGGAATGTTTATAGAAAATTTTGTAGCTGCCTGTTCCACCATCCGAAAACCCCATGAGGTAAATTTCTTCTGGGAAATATTCTTTGGTTTTTAAGTATTCCTCTAGAATACGAAATGCGTTTTCCGGTTTGTCTAACCAGTTAAAACTTGAATCGGAGATGGGAACAATTAGATTAAAGTTGTTTTCTATTGCCTGGGATACAAAAGAAGTATTGTTCTCTAAAAGGTAATTTAATGAAATTTGATCTGGAGATTGTTTGAAGTAGGGATTATTGACGCCGCCATGTAAAAAGAGGATGAGCTTTTTGTTTTCAGGATTCGAGATGTCATAAATGGTATGCCCGTCAAAAGTAATCTTGGAAGTATCTGTTTTTTGACTGAACAGATTAACAAACAGAAGGATTAAACTGATTAATAGAGTTTTCTTTTTTGAGAAATGTAGTAAAGGAAATTCTCTACTGATCTGCTTTCTTTCCATGCGTCACTTTTTTTAAGATTAAATATTTATCGCGACCCAAAGTCAAAAGGTAAATCATAAAAAACAACGGAGGGACCATTGCAGCGAGGTAATACCCGGGATGGATTCCAATTTGCTCTCCAAAAGCAAAGTAAATAATACTCGTGCCAACTCCAATAGGCACAATCCATTTACCAAATTTGTAGCCTGAAAGTTCTAGTCCAACCGACTCTCCTTCTTTTAAAACAAGGGTTATTGATTCGCTACCACACCAATCTATTTTTGTTTTTAGTTGGTGCTCTCCTGGCGTAACTTCAAATTCTTGAATTTCTCCATTTTTAATAACACCAAGTTTTTCATTGTTGAGGTACACACCAATGTCTCGGAATCTATTGTTCCATTCGGAGTTTCGTTTAAGAATGAGTTTAGCCATAATTCTACTTGAGCCACTAAGATATTACTTTTCAGAGAATAATGACAGGTATGTTCAAAATGGTAGAATTTCTAAGGAAACCGTTAGTCCAGAAAATCTTAACAATAACCTTTTACTTTATAGCTTAAAATCCCTACCCATTCGTGCAGCAGCCAATACCAACGATGAATTACTCTCGGGCTTGGCACCAATAATTTGTCAAGTTCAAATCGGTTGTCTTCGTAGCTCATATAATCGACAGGAAAGGGAGTAGTGGAAACACCTAGTTTATCAAAACAGGCTAAACTCCTCACCATGTGAGTCGCTGAGGTAGAGAGCAGCAGCCGATCATTTTGGTCGACTAACTCTACTGCAAATTTTGCATTCTCGTATGTGTTTCGAGAATTGGTATCGAGTAAGATATCCTTTTTCTTCACTCCCAAACTAATCAAGTATTTTTCGATGTGAATGGCTTCTATATTTTGTTTATCGATTCTCCCAGAACCTCCCGCAAAAAGGATTTTTGTCACTTGTCCACTAAAGTAAAGCGGCAACACATTCATTAAGCGTTCGCTATTGCCATGAAAGATCGTTTGAAGATGAAATTCATCGTAGTTGGATATACCTCCCAAAACAATGGC
>Ga0307983_1001369_pt1 | contig 10464 bp, 12 predicted proteins | sample OrgLakmetagen991_FD_201845 | JGI IMG/M metagenome (GOLD analysis project Ga0307983, IMG submission 201845) | Saline water microbial communities from Organic Lake, Antarctica - #991 | ecosystem: Environmental > Aquatic > Non-marine Saline and Alkaline > Saline | place: Antarctica: Organic Lake... | reverse complement strand
AGCTGGTCTGAGAGGATGATCAGCCAGACTGGGACTGAGACACGGCCCAGACTCCTACGGGAGGCAGCAGTAGGGAATTTTCCACAATGGACGAAAGTCTGATGGAGCAACGCCGCGTGCAGGATGACGGCCTTCGGGTTGTAAACTGCTTTTATGGATGAAGAATATGACAGTAGTCCAAGAATAAGGGACGGCTAACTACGTGCCAGCAGCCGCGGTCATACGTAGGTCCCAAGCGTTATCCGGAATTACTGGGCGTAAAGAGTTGCGTAGGTGGTTTTTTAAGCAGAGTATGAAATGTCACGGCTCAACCGTGAAACCGTATTCTGAACTGAAGAACTAGAGGGCGAGAGAGGTTTCTAGAATTTCTTGTGTAGGAGTGAAATCCGTAGATATAAGAAGGAATACCGATGGCGTAGGCAGGAAACTGGCTCGCACCTGACACTAAGGCACGAAAGCGTGGGTAGCAAACGGGATTAGATACCCCGGTAGTCCACGCTGTAAACGATGGATGCTAGCTGTTGGTCGTATCGACCCGATCAGTAGCGAAGCTAACGCGTTAAGCATCCCGCCTGTGGAGTACGAGCGCAAGCTTAAAACATAAAGGAATTGACGGGGACCCGCACAAGCGGTGGAGCGTGTTGTTTAATTCGATGATAAGCGAAGAACCTTACCTAGACTTGACATATTTGTTAAGCACCCCGAAAGGGGAGCGTGCCTTCGGGCCGCATTTACAGGTGTTGCATGGCCGTCGTCAGCTCGTGTCGTGAGATGTTTGGTTAAGTCCATCAACGAGCGCAACCCTTATAGTTAGTTGTATTTTTCTAGCTAGACTGCCCTGGCAACAGGGAGGAAGGAGGGGATGATGTCAGGTCAGTATTACCCTTATGTCTAGGGCTACAAACACGCTACAATGGCCGGTACAAAGGGCAGCCAACCCGCGAGGGGGAGCTAATCCCATCAAAGCCGGTCTCAGTTCGGATTGCAGGCTGAAACTCGCCTGCATGAAGCTGGAATCGCTAGTAACGGTAAGTCAGCACATTACCGTGAATACGTTCCCGGGTCTTGTACACACCGCCCGTCAAACCATGGAAGTCGCCAATACCCGACGTCCGATCTTCGTATCGGCCTAAGGTAGGGGAGATAACTGGGGTTAAGTCGTAACAAGGTATCCGTAGCGGAAGCTGCGGATGGATTACCTCCTTTCTAGGGAGTAAACTAGCACTCATTAGCAATAATGTTTAGCTAGGTCGACTTGTGATAATTACTTCGGAAGATAAGAAGTAAGTAGTTATCAGCTGTTTAATCAGCAAGCATTAGGTACTTCTTTCACAAGACGTTCGATTTGCACTATTCAGAGTTTAACTTTAAAACCAGCTTGGAAGAGCTGGTTTTTTTGATTAATTTACTATTGTATATTTGTTATATTTATGATATTATATAAAAATGATAACTGGTGAAAAGCTGAATTTACCTCCAATTGAAATAGATGCTCGATATGAGGATTTATTCGATATTCCAAAAAACCAACTGGGTGAATTCGTAGTCGATACTGCAAATGCCCTTATGGCTCAAGCCAGAGAAATTGGATTTACTGAAAGAAGAGTGGAAGGTGTCGGAATGGCTCAAAATAAAATAGAAGCTATAGAAATTTTTGAAGAAGGTAGAGTTGATCTTGACGGACATGATCCCGAAGCTGACCCAGTAGAAGCAATGCTTCAGTCAATCTCAAGAGTCGACAATGTCAGATTTATTGGATCAGAGCCAGTCTCACGGTCGAGAAGCTTGGTTAGACTATCGGATATGCGTGTTCGAGATGGCTCAATAGCTACATTTGAAAAAATAATTTCACGTGATGAAGAAACAGCTAAAGAGTTAGACCCAATTCTGGTACCAGCAGCTAGTACGCTGAGGCTAAAGGCTACTGAAAGAAATCTCGTAGGCCAGTATGAAATTGATTCGTATAATGTAGATTTGTTTAACCTAGATCTCAAAGGTGATTTGAGAGAAGCTCAGTTAAGGGAGGGTGCCGCAGCAATATTGAGCCATTATGCTCACTTGATCGATGAGAAAACTGAGTTATATGGCTCAATTAATGTTCAATCAGCAATTAATAGATCTGTAACAGAATAGACCTGTCAGCGTAATTACTTCTTGAGTTTTGTGTCGTAATCAGTTAGAATAACTCGAGTAATTGGTAGCCCTAGCTCATGGGCGTTTAGCTCAGCTGGTTAGAGCGCGTCACTGATAATGACGAGGTCGCAGGTTCAAGTCCTGCATCGCCCACCATTTACTTCTGTTCTCTTAAGCCAAGGGAAAAGAGCAGTCCGAGCGTCAAACTTGTTTTGCGCCCGGCACGATGAGAAAAACCGTAGGTTTGTCTCATGGAAGGGGACATAGCTCAGTTGGCTAGAGCACCGCCTTTGCAAGGCGGGGGTCCAGGGTTCGAGTCCCTGTGTCTCCACCAATAAAAATACCTCTCCGAAAAGAGAGGTTTTTTTATTGGTGGATCTCATTGACTAAACCATGGACACCCGTAGGGGGTCTGGGGTGAAGAATGCCACTGGCATTCTGGAAACGAATCTTCACTTAGAAACTTGTTGTTAATGCAGAAGTTCGGGGGTCGCGGGACGTGAACGAGTCCCTCTAGATTCTAGCAGTGATATACTGTCGGTATGCAAAAAAAGTATGGCTATTATCATGGTAGATTTCAGCCATTCCACAATGGTCACATGAATATGATTAAGTTGATGCTTGATAAGCATGATGAAGTGATTATTGGCCTGAGTAATCCATTTCGTGCTCCTGCTATCTCTGATGACCAAGCTTTAGCGAAAGCATTGGCTACTGAGGATACTAGGAGTCCGCTAAATAATCCGTGGCCCTACTGGCAAAGAGTTCTGATGATTAGGTGGACCCTTAAAGATGCTGGTTTAGATGTTGGTAGAGTTATCTTTGTGCCAAACCTGAAAGCGAGTGGTTTTGATACAGAAGAGACTGAATTTTTGAAATCAGAAACAGTGAAGTACACCATGCCAAGTGGTCGCCACAATAAATTAATCCTTGAGAATAATAAAAAAGAAGGATGGGACATTGTGGTGATCGATCCAAAAGATAGGCCTACTAGTGGTACGAAGATACGCCAGATGATTAAATCAGGTGATTTAGAATGGAAAAGCCATGTACCGGCTGGCACAGAAAGAGTCATTGAAAAATATGGATTCAAGATAAAGCCATAAATAATCAATAAAACGTAGCAAAAAAAGCAACGTTTTTATCATGTTTCCCTCTAGACAGAGATATAAATCATTGCTATTATGATCTAGCTAACTTAACAACTTGAGTTCAGGTAGAGACAGTCGCTAACTACTTACGTATCCCGTATTTGTAGCAATGGTAAGTGTTTAATCGTGAACTTAAGTCAGGGTGTTAGAAGTTACTCAATACGAGCAACTGTCTTGAAAGCAACCATTTTGGTAGCTTAAAAGATAGCCCAGAGTTTACGCGTAACTTAACAATTTGGCTGACGTAAAGATATATTGTGTCTATAGCTAATCGTTTCATCGACGAAATCTTAGACAAATAAGCAATATATTTTAGAGAAAATTATATTAGTTGTTAACAATCGATAAGCGTTAACAACTAGTCGAAAATTGAAAATTGTACATAGTACCAGCTTTCACTGTAATGGTTACGTGAAAGTGTGGTGCCTGAGATATTTCTACTGCTTGCAGTACAAATATTTTAGAATCATAAAAAGCTACATAAGCGCATATAACGGATGCCTTGACATAAGTTATCGACGAAGGACGTAGTAGGCTGCGAAAAGCTTCGGGGAGGTGCCAACAACCTTTGAACCGAAGATATCCGAATGGGGAAACCCACTATGAGTAATGTCATAGTACTCTTACCTGAATATATAGGGTAGGTAGAGATAAGTTCCTGAACTGAAACATCTTAGTAGGGAGAAGAAAATAAAGTAACCAACGATTTCGGTAGTAGCGGCGAGCGAACCCGAAACAGTCTAAACCTAGTTTATTTCCGTGTGTTTACACATGGATAAGTTGACAGACGAATATACATTAGGGGTTGTGAGACGTAAATATTTCATGATGATCGTTCGATTTATCGAATGACCATCTTGATTGCACACTCTGTCATTGGTGTGCGTAAGGAGTATAAAAAGACCTAGTGCAAGTAGAACAGTTTGGAAAGACTGGCCAGAGACGGTGATAGCCCGGTATACCAAGTGTTAGGAACCTTATCATTTACTATCTCGAGTAGGACGGGACACGAGAAATCCTGTTTGAATCTGGGACGACCACGTTCCAAGACTAAATATAACTTATGATCGATAGAGAACTAGTACCGTGAGGGAAAGGTTAAAAGAACCCCGGAAGGGGAGTGAAATAGAACCTGAAATTATATGCGTACAAGGAGTCGGAGCCCTTCGGGGTGACGGCGTGCTTTTTGTAGAACGATCCAGCGAGTTAATTGTAGTAGCATGCTTAAGCCATTTGGCGTGAGGCACAGTGAAAGCGAGGTTGAATAGACCGACTTTTGTTGCTGCAATTAGACCCGAAACCAGGTGACCTAGCCATGGGCAGGTTGAAGCGACAGTAAAATGTCGTGGAGGACCGAACCGTCGAGTATTGCAACACTCTCGGATGACCTGTGGCTAGCGGTGAAATGCCAATCGAACCTGGAGATAGCTGGTTCTCCTCGAAATAGCTTTAGGGCTAGCGTCGTACGGTAACATCTAGGGGTAGAGCTCTAATTCGGACTGGGGTGCGCAAGCATACCCACCCTTGTTAAACTACGAATACTAGGTGCGGAACTACGGCAGTTAGAACATCGGTGCTAAGATCGGTGCTCGAAAGGGAAACAGCCCAGACCACCAGCTAAGGTCCCTAAATATACACTAAGTGGGAAACGAGGTGAGATTTCTTAAACAATGAGGATGTTGGCTTAGAAGCAGCCATTCATTTAAAGAGTGCGTAACAGCTCACTCATCAAGAGATCTTGCGCGGAAAATGTAACGGGGCTAAGTGTATTACCGAAGCTGTGGATGCGAATACAAGACAAAGTTTATAGAAATTTTGTTCTGTACGTTTCCATTTGTTTTAAGAGTAATTCTAGAACAATAAAAAATCGAAGTATTATAAGCTAGTACTTCGTCTATCAGTATCTAACCAATTCAGCGGTTAGTACGGAGTGAAACGTCAAGATCAAACACTATTTACTATAGGTTTTGTCTTGTATTCGCGTGGTAGAGGAGCGTTGATATCTGCGTTGAAGTCGGACTGTGAGGTCCGGTGGAGCGTTATCAAGTGAGAATGCTGGAATGAGTAACCATAAGACAGGTGAGAATCCTGTCCATCGAAAGAGCAAGGTTTCCTGGGCCACGATAATCGTCCCAGGGTTAGTCGGGCCTAAGCCGAGGCGAGTAGCGTAGGCGATGGACATCAGGTTAATATTCCTGAACTAGCAATACATTGTTAACGGTGCGGAGTATGATAAAAGGAGCGGATTCATGGTTATATCCGTCTAACACATCTAACTGGTGTGGAATGAAAGATTTTTAACTAAGTTGATTCCTTTAAAGTGCTTCCCAGAAAAGCCGTTTAACGCGTGTGTATTGTTACCCGTACCGCAAACCGACACAGGTGCTCAGGTCGAGTAGACCAAGATGTACGAGTGATTCTTCGTTAAGGAACTCGGCAAAATAGCGACCGTAACTTCGGGATAAGGTCCGCCCCGTCACAGTGTTCATCACTGTCGACTAGGTTTTTGCTTAGTCTTCTTTTGAAAAGAAGTAAGTTAAGAGTGTTAGCCGTAGATTACTCTTCTACACAGTGCTATCCAAATGATATTGAGTATGAATTGAGAAAAAAGAAGGCAAAGCCCAACCAAAAGCACATATCCGTGGTGGATGATGTGACGGGGCCGCAGCTAAAGAACCCAAGCAACTGTTTACCAAAAACACAGGTCTCTGCTAACACGAAAGTGGATGTATAGGGGCTGACGCCTGCCCGGTGCTGGAAGGTTAAGGGGAAGACTTCACGGTCTGAACTGAAGCCCCAGTGAACGGCGGCCGTAACTATAACGGTCCTAAGGTAGCGAAATTCCTTGTCAGGTAAGTTCTGACCCGCACGAATGGCGTAATGATTTGGGTACTGTCTCAACGAAGAGCTCGGTGAAAGTGCATTGCCGGTAAAGATGCCGGCTGTCCGCAGCAGGACGAAAAGACCCTATGGAGCTTTACTACAGCTTGACATTGAATCGAGCGATTGTATGTGTAGCATAGGCGGGAGACTTTGAAACCAGTACGCTAGTACTGGTGGAGTCGCAATATGAAATACCGCCCTTACAATCGTTTTGTTCTTAATCATTACCGTTACCCGGTAATGAGACAGTGTCTGGTGGGTAGTTTAACTGGGGCGGTTGCCTCCTAAAGAGTAACGGAGGCGTTCAAAGGTCAACTAGATACGGATGGAAATCGTATTGATAGTGCATACGCATAAGTTGGCTTGACTGTGAGGATTACAATCCAATCAGGGACGAAAGTCGGAGTAAGTGACCCGCTGTACTTGTATTTATACAAATGTATGTGGGAACGACAGCGCAAACGGATAAAAGTTACCCTAGGGATAACAGGCTTATCGGCCCCAATAGTTCACATAGACGGGCCGGTTTGGCACCTCGATGTCGGCTCATCACATCCCGGAGGGGGAGCACCTTCCAAGGGTTCGGCTGTTCGCCGATTAAAGTGGTACGTGAGCTGGGTTCAGAACGTCGTGAGACAGTTCGGTTTATATCCGCTGTGGACGTCAGGAAAGTTGAGGAGATTTGCCCCTAGTACGAGAGGACCGGGGTGAACGAACCGCTGGTGTATGGATTGTTCTACCAAGAGCATTGTCCAGTAGCTATGTTCGGAATAGATAAGCGCTGAAAGCATATTAAGCGCGAAACTAACTTCAAGATTAGCTTTCCCCATGAGATCCCTGAAAGATTATCAGGTTGATAGGCGCAATGTAGAAGCATAGTAATATGTGTAGCTGAAGCGTACTAATAGATCCATCGGCTTTTTATGACCTTACAAGACGAACGCATATGGTTCATCTTGTGAGGAGTACAATTGATACAATCGACTAGTTGTTTACGTTTATCGTAATTCAAGACAAGGACTCTGTCCTTTTCTCGACGCGCGGTGTGTTGGCTATAGCCAATCACTCCGGCTGCTCTTTTCCTAAAGTTACATGAATTTTCACGGAGTAAATCCGCAAAAATTTATACTTTAAAGAATTGAGTACAGATAAACAGTAATAGTTTCTTTTAAACACGTTAGTCAGATGATCCGTCGTGTAGCTCGGAAGAGCAGCCGGAAGACATGATTTATTCATGACTCCCGCGCGATGAGAAACCCTGTTAGGGTGTCTCATTACTCAATTTGGACATCAAAATTCTGTCTAGTGAATCCCCAAGCAAGCCTCTTCTATAGAACTTTGAAAGCGGATACTAGACCGAATTTTGGTGCCTATATAGACACCACATTAACAACTTGAACACTAAGCTAGTCATCGACATCAATGCGATACACTGCACCTGTAGCTCTGGAAAGAGCAGCCAAAGAAGCGGCTTTGCCGACTTCATTGCGCGATGAGAAAACCAGAATGGTTGTCTCATATCGGTGTACCGCATTGGTGCCCATGGCGCAAGGGAAACACCTGTTACCATTCCGAACACAGAAGTTAAGCCTTGCAGCGGTTACTATACTGCGTTTTCGTGGGAAAATAGCACGGTGCCAAGTTATAAAGAATGAGACCCTAACGGGTCTCTTTTTTTATACTTTTTTAGTCACCGTACTATTTTACCGATGCGGAAAGTAACGGGGTCCCCACAAAAGCATCTTTTGAGGGGTGTTGTCACGGTGCCAAGTTATAGTCAGAACCTCCTTCACGGGAGGTTCTTTCTTTTAAGAGGGGAGTATCCCCTCTTAACGCGCAGCGCATCGGCTTAGCCGAATGCTCTGGCTGTTCTCCCCTGAAAACTAAATCTGCTTACCGCGGAGTAAATCCGACGGACACAGATAATTTTAGGAACCTTAGGCCTACATATTGGAAATAGTAAGTGTAGTTTTAATTAATCGATAAAACAGCAAAAAGCCGACACATAAGGTTGAATGTTAGATCTTGTTATCTTCTTGTGTGTCAATTATGTTCACTTCTCTGTTGGATCGATATCTATTTTGCCATATTGTGATTACAATATATACGACTGCGGAAACTACTATAAGAATCCAACCATTCTCATCACTAGAGGATATTAGGTTTACTCCGTAGGCTGTTCCGATTGCGGAAAGTAGATATTTGAAAACCTCAAGTCCTACGAAGAATTCAAGTTTTGAACTAAGGATGCTGTTATCTTTGTCGGCATCGTGAAATTTAGTTCTCCATACTTCTAGCTCATCTTGCGTGGCACGAATCGTTACTTTTTGAGACTCTATCTCTTTATCTTTTATAGATACTTCGCGATTTAATGAAACAACAAGTACGCCAGCAGCTTTAGGAGACTTTACTGCTTCACGCTGCACTTTCGTTAATGCAGAACGAATCATTTCTTCTCTCCAATAAATAGTTCTTCTGGGTTAGTGGATGACCATCCAAATTGTTTATATGGTTTATATCCTGTATAGCCTAAGAAAGGTTTGTAAGGTGAGTACTGTATATATCCTCGGTAGGGTATATATTGACGATACGGTAGGTATGGTCTTGGTGTATCTGAAGGACTGATTCCAAAGCCCACAACTGCACCGGTTCGGTCTCTCATTATTCCGTTTTCAAACCAACCTACATGAATTCCAGAATAATTAAATAAGGCAATTCCATTTAGGAGACCTATATGGCTGCCACCCCACGTAATAATACGATTATTATTTAATATTCTTAATTTAACCGCTCCAAAGCGGTCATAAATAATATCTAATTCGTTGTTTTGCAGGACACTCATGTAGGGATTATATGACTATAAGAGTAGAAAAGATATTGCTTATGTTGAAATTGTTTTCAATAGAAAAGTATTTTAAGAGTCTTGCAATGCTATAGTTTAGGTATGAAGCCAATGAACGTTGCGAAGACGGTTTGTTATGCTGAGGATGCTTCTTTGACCGCTGAATTTTATAACAAGTTGGGTTTTGATATTACTCAAGATGATTCGGATCATCTTTCGGTGAACTGTGGGACTTTCTGGATGGACTTTCATCCTCAAGAAAAAGAAGACAAGCCAGAATTCCAGGAAGAGGCAAATATAGAAAACAAGGGCGCAGGTTTGTTTCTTTATTTCAAAGTGGACGACGTTGATACTTATCATGCAGGGCTGTTTAAACAGGGCCTAGAGCCCTCAATTGGGCCCAAAAAACTACCCGTGGGGCAACAGAGAATTCATCATCCGAGACCCGGACGGCTACAAGCTAGTTTTCTTTCACGAAAGCACTTAAATCAATCTTTCAAAGAAGAGCTAAATGTTACCTGGCCTATCTTAGCAGGTTTCAAATTTTTGATTATCTCAAATAATCTTAGGCATTGATCAGAGTTAAGCTCTACTCCACGTGCAAAGTCTGTACTAGGGATCATATCTACTCGGGGTAGGATAGTCGGTAACATTTCACCACCACAAAAGAAATACATATAAGCGTCTGATCTTCCAATTCCGTCAGGTGGTTCAACTTGAGCCTTATAGCCATCTTTTCCGGCTGTAAATCCACCTATTATTCTGTTGCTATCTTCAAATTCAGAAAACTCATCGCCTGACAGGAATTTTATTGTATCCACATCTATGGCGTCAACAGAGACGCCAGCAACTTCAAATTCAAATGGCTGAACATCCTCTTGGTACAGAATCGATGCACCTTTAAATCCAAGTGTACCTTCATAGTCCTCAGGTCTATCACGGAATTCGCCAGTATAATAGTCACGTAGCATTCCATATAGTTTCATTGGTACAGTTTCTTTTGGATGGAACATGTAGTTATTGTAGCTTTATTAAATTATACAAACAAAAGCGGTAACTGAAGTTATGTGTGTGATTAATGTCACTATTATAGTTATGCATAAATATTGACATATAAGCTAGAGCGTGTTATAGTGCTTATAGTTTCAATTGTTGCTTTAACCGGTAACCAGAAGAAGCGAACAAAAACGAGGGTATACATACATCGAGCAATCAATGTAGATATACACTCGTTTTTTGTTTGTTCGAACAGAGAGAAATGTGGGAAATTTATCAAAAAACTTCTGTGAGTAAGACTTTAAGTTGAGAGACTTGGACGTGTGACCACAGTAAACAAGAAAGGTGAGCTTCGTCTGCAGCTCTTGTAGCTAAAAAGGGAAAAGAGCAGCCGGAACAGAGAATTTACTTCACTGTCCCGCGCGTCGAGGAAAACCGTAGGTTGTCCTTGAACAGCGA
>Ga0307983_1001367_pt1 | contig 10481 bp, 9 predicted proteins | sample OrgLakmetagen991_FD_201845 | JGI IMG/M metagenome (GOLD analysis project Ga0307983, IMG submission 201845) | Saline water microbial communities from Organic Lake, Antarctica - #991 | ecosystem: Environmental > Aquatic > Non-marine Saline and Alkaline > Saline | place: Antarctica: Organic Lake... | reverse complement strand
TAAGAGATGATTCTGCTCCATATAGTCCTAGCAATATTAATTTGACTAGGAAAATCGGAAGCATCCAACCGATTTATATCGCTTGGGCTACAACTGGAGCGACGATTACTGGAACTAAGTCGATTAACGGTGGCCCGTCATCAGCTATCGTTGGTTCTATTGTTGAAATGTCTCCTCAACCAGATTGGGATATTCCAGTCGGACAATTTTGGTATGAGCTTGAATATGATGTTGATGATCGTGTTCTAGAACCAGCTATTGTCGAGCATGAGTTGACTGATGGTTCTGAATCTCAGGTGATTGCTGTGACTATAGTTCGTTAAAACTGATCGCTCCAAAGAAATTGATGATGACCAGCGTCATAAACCTTGACAAACCCATTCATTAACATATTTTCAGTTTCAGTTAAACCGGGATCGAAGATCGGCAATTTTTTGTGCAACTTGTGTTTTTGAAACTGTTGTCTTGAATACTTTGATTTTGCTTTGTAATAAAAGTAATTCGGTTTAGTTGAACCAATATAATTAAACCCATTTGTGCGATATAAATTACCTAAACTATATCGTCTATCAGCAAAGGTCATTATTTTGTCTGGTTTGAATTCTCTCACAAAAAAATTCAAGAGTCTAGAAAATCCGCCCACAACATTGTGTCCTAATTTGTTACAGAATCTCATGATCTCCCATTGATACTTCTTATTCTTAGAAAAGCTCAGATACGCTACGATATCTCCGTCAATCTCTAGAGTGAGATTGATTAGAGAATTTCTATGACCTTGTATATGAGAAGAGTTGACAAATTTCTTAACATCTTCGTTTGATCGTTTGTTTATTGAGCATTTTCTAGCATAAATCCTTTTAGATAATCCTAGTTTATTGGAAATCATACTTGAAATTATTAGACCATTATCCCTTATTTCGTAGTCCCAGAATTGGACTAGTGAATAGTTTCTATTTTCAGCTTCCTCGCTTTTTCTTAAATGTTTTTTCTTTAAGGAATCGTGCCATAAGACATTGTTTTGTCTTAGACCATGCCAATAACAACCATGGATTTCTATTCCAAAATTGAAATCTGATACGTGGATGTCGACTTCATAATCTTTAAAAATCTTTCTGTCATTTATAGAAAGCTTGACATCTGACGGAAACATATCAATTATATTTTGATGAGGGACTGAAATTTTCGACACACAACTAGGACATCCAACAGTCGATCTTAAATGTATATCGGGTGTCTGTTTAAATTCTCCATGTTCAGGGCAAATTATCACAACTTTAGAATAAGAGTTGTGATAATTTGCCTTCGAGTAATCAAATTTGTCCCCATGTACTTCTAGTGACTCGGACACAAATTCATTTATGTCTTTTTTTAGAACGTCTTTCCCGCATTTTTGACACCCCTTTCCATAGATATGATTATGAGGCGATTGTTCAAATTCTCCGTGTTCAAGGCAAATTATCACAACTGGGGTGTTTCTATCAATATAATCTACTACAGAATAGTCGTATTTATTACCATGAACTATTTTGGACTTCGAAATAAACTCATTATCGGATGATTTTCTTCCTGCTTCAGACTTCTTTCTACCACACTTACGACACCCCCTCCCACTAAGGTGATTCGTTGCTGTTTGTTCAAATTCTCCATGTTCAGGGCAAACTATGACAATCTTGGAGTGAGATCCGAGATAATTAGATAAACTGTAGTCATATTTATTGTTATGAGCCTCTGCAGCTCTTTTTATAAATTCTTCGGTGCTAATCATGAATAAAAATCGGAAATTAAAGAGTCTTAATGAATCAATTCCTAATCCAGACCTCAGAAAATATCGACAAAGACTTAATGAGGCTAGAGAAGACTGGAGACGGGTCCAAAAAGATCTGAAGACGAAACACAACGATCAAACTGCTTTATTTTTGGTTTGGCGTACCAGAAACATCGATCTCCTCGATTATGAAGTAGCCGAATCACTAGGTCAAAGCCTCCAATACGTCCGGTTCTACAACCGGGCCAAAATCTTCAAGAAATACCGCCCCAAAGCAAGCCCCTACGATCAGGTCGTCACGGAGACTTGTCTTGCACTCTTCGACGACCCCAAGTGGTTCAACGCTTCTCTAGCCGCCCAAGGCTTCTCAAGCGTCACGGAAGCCACAGGAAAGCCTCACGAGGTGCTTTACGAAGCCATCGAGGCCCTCGGGAACTCCACGATAAGCCCCGTGGACATCGAGATATACCATAAGATATACCATTTGTATATCAAACAGGGCCGGACTATCAAAGAGATCGCCGAGATACTTCGGATCAGTGACCGCTACATCCGAAACTGTCTCTCTAGATACCAGATGCCTTCGTCTTCTAGTAAACTGATCACATATGACCCCCATATCCTAAGGCTCTTCAGGCAGATCAGGTATTACACACCTGATACCGTGCGTTTAAAGAATGATGGAATTGTAATATTGGGTCCTCACAATATCTGTGTGACCATGTCCCCGACCATCAAGAAGAAACAGAGCACTCGATATAAAATCGAAGAGCATGTCGACCATTACAAGTGGCTACCCAAGATCGTCCCGGATTATGATGATCTTGATCCGAATGTCGATTATCCACATTGGACTATTCAATCGATAGTCAGTAACCCAGTTGAAAAGCGGGTTGCTTCTTTAAGATTATTGACTTACGCTTTGAAATGTAAGGGCAGATGGCCGAAGCATCCTGCGGTGACGTTAAAGAGATGCTTAGATAGTGTGATGCAGGAGCCGGTTATCAATTCTGATGATTTTTGGCGTGTGATTGAGCATTATTATGGGAACGATGAGCTTAAGTATTATGCTGAGAAGCCTAATCAGATGTTTCACATCCTTACGGATGCTACTGATGGTGATTATGTTAAAGACAATAAGGTCATAACAAGTAGATCGCTCACTGAGTACCTCTATCGAAAGCGTTTGAGAATTGGCTATTTGAGCCCTGCGAATGTTCAGCGGGCTCTTGAAGGTCTTGGGGTTGTGGGGCCGGTTTTTGATCCGTTTCCTGGTATTGGGTGTTTAGCGATTGCGTGTGCTAGGCTGAAGATTAAATACTATTATGGAGCCGATGATCACTTATTCAATCGAGCGGTTGAAGAAGGGTTCTTGGAAGCGATTGGGCTTGATGCTGAACTGTATGCGGATCAGCCTATCAACTACCTAATCAGCCAAAATTTACCTGTGTCCTGGTACCCGTTTTACGGGAAGAAAGCCAAAATATGGTCCATGGTGAATGGTGGTAACACGTACCATCTAAAGCTAGGTATGCAGGCTTACCGCATTCTGAAGGTATTCAAAGTGGGGAATGCTCTAAGAATGGTGAATTTTCTTCCAAACGAATCTAAATAAATAGACTTTCACTGGAAAAACGATAATGGCAAATCTCCCGAGTTTCAATAACCTATCGGACCAGCAGTCCATTTTGGTGCCAGGCCCCGATGGGGCTACGTCAACGTATCAATATGATTCGCAAACTCGGAGCCTCCAAAGAGCTGATTGCAGTGTAGCAGTCAGCTGTAAGCACGGAGTCACCCACATCGGTGATGATCCAATCCCCGGAGCAACATGCTCAAGCCCCGGATTGATGAGTGCTGACGACAAATGCAAGCTCGATGCCTTCACGGGAACACGAATCGGTGTCCTCGGTTTCATGGGTGCCGGGATGCCAGATGATGGTGGGTTCCTAGAAGGAGACATTATCCTCGCAGCGGGCTCCGACTTCATCACACTCGAACGAGTCGGCAACATCATCCGATGGAACGTCGAAATCCCGGTCCCACTCCGATGCGATTGCTTCACTCCCGGTGCCCGTGTTCGGATGGCAGATGGTACCACAAAAGCCATAGAGGATATCGAGAGGGATGACTACGTAATAACCCATAAGGGGAATATCAAACGTGTCTTGAAAACAATGAGCCACCACCACAATGGTGATATAAAGTATTGGAAAGCCGACAAGCATTCTGGAGAGAATTTCGGTCTAACCATGAACCACCCGGTATATGCGATTCAAAGAGAACACACATTTTTTGAATCTGGAAAGGTTAGACCGGCAGTAAAAGAAGCTCCATCGTGGATCGAATCAAAAGAAATCGGTCCGGGCGATTTGGTTGTAAGACGCCATAGCCACAACATCGTCGAAGACATCCAAACAATCGACGTTTTGGATCATCTTGACGAGAGTGTGGTCGAAAAGGACGGGATGATTTATCCCGTTCGACCAGACAATCAGACAATTGATGGTCTCGCTATCGGTTGCCCTAGATTTATTCCTGTTGATCATAATTTCTTAACATTTTTGGGATACTATGCGGCAGAGGGTTCTGCTGATATCAAAAATGGAGTGAGAATCAATGTCCATTCTGAAGAAATGATTGCTGAGGACATTGGAGGCCATTCCATCAGATTAATCTCTGAATTATTCGGTATCGAACCAGGAATTAACGATAAATCAAACACCCCGAATGAAAAAGAGATCCGATTTAATTGTGTTCCATTGGTGAAGCTGTTTTCTTCATGGTTTGGAAAAAAGAATAATAAAAAATTCCCAGAATGGATAACAAAGCTTCCATTTAACAAACAGAAGAAAATCTTAATAGGATTGATCAGAGGTGATGGATACATCAGCAAACACCGATCTGGTAATATTCGTTTTGAACTTGGAATGGGTTCGAGAAATCTAGTAGATCAATCTTTATTGATGGCTGAGAGATGTGGCTGGGAACCATCTAACCCACAACCTCGGGTTAATAAAGATGGATTTGTTAAGTATATGATGATAGTGGCCTCTTCTGCGGCTCCGGAGCTTTGTGATGCATTTGGTCTACCTCGTGTCGAAAAGAAGCTTTCACGTGAAAGAAAAAGCAACGGAGAAATTTTGAGACGCATTTCGGAGGAGTCTGTTCGCCATTATAATGGCATGGTTTACAACTTCGAGGTTTCTGGTGATAATTCTTACATTGTCGATGGTATAGTTGTTCATAATTGCGACGAATGTGCCGAACTCTTCCTAGTCCAAGACTCCACCGACGTCGATAAAGTTCGACCAAGTAACTGTGCCGGTCGAATCCCAGGCTTGAACGTTTACAATGAATTCAGTTCATACTTAGTGCCACGAAGTGCTGCGATCAACACAGCAGACATCGATGCGATTCTAGGCCAGAAAGATCAATACCCCGCGATGATCTTCAAGCGTTTCAATGATCAACCCGGCTTAGCCGAGTTCCAATTGATTCTGAAAAGAACATCATCGACAGATCCAACTGCTGAAGTAGGATGGACATTCACACCCGGAACAAGTGGTGTAGTCACCAATGTCTTCGCTATGGGACGTGATGACAGTGGCAATTTGATGCGATTTTCCTTTATCCCAGAAAAAGAGCCTGGGCTATTAGGCGGTCTATTCTATCAAGGCAACTTGATTACCAAGAAAATGGCTGTCATTGTTGGTTACGAAGAGACGGTGATCGAAGATAACCGTTACACACTTCGAGAATGGGACATGGTCAGTAGCATGGCCAAGAAAGATTCTTTCACAGCTCGAAACGTCTGGGAATATCAAAACCCAGAAAATCAAATCAGCGGTACCAACCCACAAAGATTGCAGCTTGATTCACAAAGTCAATTATTGCCTATTGGATCATTAGTCGAACTTTGGGCCTTCACTATTGGTGCAAGTGGAACCGGATCTGCGATTCGTTACTTCTTCTCGAAGCGTCCAGAGCTTGACCCACGAAGCATTTGGGTCACGTTGGATTGTGTTCAATTCGGTAGTGAGCTGATCAGTCGTGACGAATCTGTTGGTGGTACGGCTGGGATTCAGCCTTCTGTCATGGTTTCGGATCTTCGGAATTTCGAGAAATACAATTGGGGTCTCAATGGTTATGATGACCCCTTGATCTACAACACTGTTGATGCAACGAACATCACAGGCGGTGGTTTCGATGTTAACGCTGATTCCCGAGTTCGAATTGACACGGTTCGACCAGGGTTGATAGTCGACGGACCAGCTGGTGACACTAGTGCGTTCCCAGTTCGACCTATTCATTTGTGGTACCGTAGCGGACAACGTGATTCGTACTTCAGAGCTTTAGTTGGTCGACCAGAAAATTCTGACTACACTCCAATCGACCTTCTATTCCGTGCTCCAATCGATAGCTGGGAAACACGTTACGCTTTCGTGACTGACGTGGACCAAGTGGGCGATATTGGTGTGGTTTCGGTTTGCGGAGTTAATTTCACAGACATCCCACCTTTCGGGACCTTGCGAAACTTGACTCCTGGTGATCGACGCGAATTCTCTTTCAACTATTCACGTAAAATCGTCACCATGCAAGGAAGTGCAACTGGCGGTTTTGGTTGCAACCAAATCAGTTTGATCGGTTATGGAGGCGAGCCACAGCCTAATATCGAGCCCGGTGATGTTCTTGAGCTTGTTCACCAAGATTATGATTCGCCTTGTCTGCGAATTGATTGGGAAGTCGAGCCTGCTAGTAATATTCAGAGGGTTCGGTTCCGTACTGGTAATTTGAATACTGGTTTACCATACTCGGACGATATCGGGTCACCGAAAGACGATTTTGTTCGTGGCTTGAATCCTGGTTATGTGACTTCTGCGGTTTATTCCCAAGCCGGTTTCTGGACTGGGATTGGATCAAAGCCACAGACTTCGTTGGATGAATTCTCGATCTATGATGGTGGAGCGGTTCTGGGTGGTGCGGTTGACGAATTCTGGAATGAATTGGAAGTCATGATTCGCGACAATCAATTGTGGATTTGGTGGAACAAATTACTGATCCCGCCAGATCCTACTGCTAATAGTGCTTTGCCGCAGCCGGTGACTATCGATACGCCTTATTACCCGGTAAATAGTGGTAAGGGTAAGCTTGGTCTTCGGATGTTCCCTGGAACACGTGTTCGTGAAGTGGAAATCCAAGGTCAGACTCGCCTGTTCAACGAATTCACCAACGGCAATATCAAGATTGTATGATGAAGCTTCAATTGTTTCTTGGTTTCTTAGGAGCTTATTCTTCCGATAATTGGAAGGTCAGCTTGGTCAAGAAACAATTGGTGAGTACCACGTCTACAGTAATCCCACATGTGGGATATGGTGGATTTGGTTGGATACTCTCGGTAGCCTGTTCTCAAGGCATCAATGATATGAAAGTCGCTCTTTACCGTGGTGAAGAGCTACTTAATACTTCCACATTAGATCATCTTGGTAAGTGTGTTTTAGTACCTAATGGTGGTACTATTGATGATTACCGAGTTGAGATACAAAAAGAGCCGGTGCGTTAGTGCCACCGGCTCTTTCTATTACTGATGCTTTTGTAGCTTTTCGCCGAATTGCTCAAAGTGCTCTTGGGCGTCGAGAGCGACCGAATCGAGAGTGTCATCCAGATCGAATGTTTTCGGGATGACAATCAGATTGGGGTGCTCTTGAGCGATTTCGATCCCTTTCTGGCGAATCACGTCAATGTCGTCACCAGCTGCACCAAAATAGGTGCCGTGGTTTTTGACATTTCTCTTGCGATCGACTGAGTATTTGCCGTAGAACAGGATGAATTTTTGAGGCATTTTTATTTACTTAAGAATTGGGTTATTTACCTGAAGATCCGAAGCCAGCTTCGCCACGTTGACTGTATGGAGACGAAAAATCCTCTATCTCTGTGATGTCTATATGTTCAATGCGATGCAAACAAAGTTGGGCTATTCTATCATCTTTTCTAATATTATAGTCTTCATTCGACCTATTTGTCAATATGACCCATACTTGATTGGTATACCCGGCGTCGATTATTCCTCTAAATGGAATGATCCCTTTCAGACCCAAACTGGACCGTCCTTCTATCGTGTAATAATATCCAGGTGGGCAAGCCAGGGCTATCCCAGTAGCAATATTTTTCGTCAATTGTGAGGGGACAACAGCATCTTCGATAGAATATAAATCATATCCAGCATCTGTGCTTCTTGATCTATTCGGCAATCTTGCCTCTGGAATAAGTTTCTTGCATTCCAAACGGACTGGTATTGAGAACAGGTCATTTTTAATATGCGTCAATAGGTCTAGAAAGTCTTCTTCCGATGCGTCATTTTTCGCGGCATTCATCATTTTAGAAGCTAAAACGGCGTTTTCCTTAGTATACCCAAGACTTGGGTCTCGTCTTTCCAGCCACACTGAATTTAGATTTTTACTCCCATATTCAAGACCAATGTTACTATAACAGCACTTACCGTCTTGTTGGTGCCATAATTCGACCAAGAAATCAGAATCAATATCAAATTCTATTCCTAATTTGTTACATCTACTTCTCTTTGTGGACGCAGCCCATTTCATATACCCTTCCAGTGATTCTTTCCTTGAATCATTTAGCTTCTTAGTGTTTTTCTTTGAAGATGGTGTAGTTTGAGCGCACGTTTTGCAATATAAATGAAGACCATCGTGTCGTGCTTTGTTTGACGAAAAACAAGAATATGTCAAGAACATCTGACAATTATTGCACCATTTCAGCTTTGTTCCGTCTTCTCTGACCGAATGGGTCGGACAGGCATGTCTTTGATGTTTATGTCGATATTCTCTAGTGAATGTTTCTTCACATCTCGTACATCTGACATATACCTTCTTATGCGATCCAATGTTCAAGTCAGAGGGGTCAATGTTGAATTTGGATATTGTCTTGTCGACCAGCACTTCAACCGCACCTTTACCATACATATTTCATACCTTTAGATACCAACAGTTCTGAGTCTTTCATCGATTGCTCCGATTGCGATTTTTAGTGCTTCCTGGACGAATGGTTCCCATTCTCCATCATTTCGGACCAATCGCGGATTACAGTAAGTATTGGCCCATTCTGATGTGCGAATGGATTCATAAGTGTTTAAAACGTGATCCATTTTCTCTGTGAAATAATCATCCATGACGTCACGCTTATCACGTTCGGCGGCACGTTTGATGATTTTGTCTTTACCTGACAACACGAAGATAGTTCGATCCATCTTGTGAGTAAGATCTCGGGTGACCGCCAATCTCCAGGATTCACAGAATTCTGAAGGGCCGTAAACTTGGCCGCTAATTGGATTATAACGATCGAAGATAACGATTGGGCTTGTGGTCTCAAACGTGTGGCGGAAGAGGACTTCTTCGGCTAATGCGAATGCTTGTCTGGTGAAAGGTGGCAATTCACTATTTGTGATCTTCTCTCGAAGATGACCGCAAGCGAGTGTTCCACCGGGTCGGCTCACTTTGACAGCTGGTATTTCGCAAAGATGAGCGTATTGGACATTTAGTCGAGCAACAAGTTGCTCCGCTAGAGTAGACTTTCCGGTATAATCCGGGCCTTCTAGAGCTATTAGAATTTGACACCCCTCGGGTTCTTTGGATAACATACTACTTGTCCTTCCGACCAATCGGTTTCTAAAAAGAGATGGGCACCACGGGCTTCAGTCAGATGGATCACGAGATGTCGTGCTTGGCACGCTCCCCGCCAGCTGCTTGTTAAACACAACTGTAATTCCTTGTCTAACAAGAAAAGCTCGCCTTCTCGCATGGCCTGTATTGGATGATCGAACTCTTCTGAGAGAGCCTCTAATGCATCCCGAAGAGCAACAGTGTAACTCTCCCACAAATCACTCTCAAGCACTGTGCATTTAGTTACCGCTTCGCCACTGGTTATGAAATAATCTCTTGGATCGATTATTTTATCAATGACATGAGTTACAGGCTCAACCCATTCATATAAACTAAAAAAGTAGCCCTTAGGTTTTGGTTTACTATAGTCGCCCAGCTTCAAAAGTTGATCAGCCATGTTGTTCTCCTACGAAAAATGCCACCGAGTTATTTACTCGGTGGCATTTTAGAATTACACTTCAGGGGAGAATTTTACCAGCACTTAATGAGCTGTTCGACATCGCCCTTGATGATCGCACCAAATGGGTGATTAGCAACAGAGTGTGTGACCGATTCACCGATAAACTGTTCTGAAACACGTTTGGCAATTGAAGGAAAACGGAAGATCGCTCCTTCAGCAACAATAGCAGGCTTGCGATTGGTGAGCTTTGGCAACTCAACAATGAACATTCCCTTTTGCTGCTTGCTTTCGCTCAGCATAACTTCCAAGCAGACGCTGCCCTTTCCGATGACTGCCAATTCTTCAGCGTCAGCAGCAGCTTCGGCCAAGTAGTAGGTAGTGCCGGTTCGTTTTTGCTTGCCGTTCATCTCAATGACTGTTCGGTAGCTTGGGACCATCTTGCGACACTTGGGGAACTTGGCAACTTGCTTGTTGACGTGTTCCATGATCTTCTTGACGTTCTTCGCGATAGCATCTGGGAGCTTGACGCCTTCGGCTAGGTTGTCGTCATTCTCCATCTTGTGCTTCATGACGTCGCCTTCGTTCTTCATTCCCTTGACGGCGGTTGCTGCGTTTCCGGCCTTCTTGACCTTGCCCTTCT
>Ga0307983_1001363_pt1 | contig 10492 bp, 14 predicted proteins | sample OrgLakmetagen991_FD_201845 | JGI IMG/M metagenome (GOLD analysis project Ga0307983, IMG submission 201845) | Saline water microbial communities from Organic Lake, Antarctica - #991 | ecosystem: Environmental > Aquatic > Non-marine Saline and Alkaline > Saline | place: Antarctica: Organic Lake... | reverse complement strand
ATGTTCCAAGAATACGTGAGGCTGGAACCCGTAGAGCCGGTCCCATCTAGTGTGACCACCTCTGCCGGTGCTGGGCTTTGAGAAGACGCTGCGATAACTGCCGTGGGGACCGGATCACTAAAGCCGTACTCACCCTCAAGGTAGGATTCAATCTGGTCTAGTTCTGAGGCGTCCAGTGCGCGTTCGTACACGATAACTTCGGCAACAGAAGCGTGGAACCCCGGCCCTCCTAGCGAAAACTCGTCTAGGGTAAGGCCAGTAACCGCCCCCGTAAGGGTGTTGGCTGTTCCATTGGTGCGGAACACTGGAGTGCTACCTAGAACGAAGCTGTGTACTCTGTAGCCGCTAGTAAAGGAAGTTCCGACTGCTTCCCCATCCAATCTGAAAATAGGTGTTGGTCTAGCGCCACGGTGACCCCCTACGAGGAAGACCCCTGTAGGTCCGGCCCCCACCACCCTTACGTCTTGTGCGTAAAAGGAGTGATCAGGTCTGTCGTTAAAAGAAGCCACCACTAGCACGGTAGCCTCTGGCCCCCAAGAAAGGGTAGAGGTCAAACCACTCCCCTCAAAATCAAGGACGTCTTTGCCAGCGAAGGCGCGCCTTGACCTTGTTACGTAGTTATGGCGGGTGGGGACGTATAGATGATTTGAGCCTACTTCATCTGGCCACTCAATCAATGTTCCGTCCCGTCCCACCTTGGCCCCTTCTGCCCTGTAGCGGGCAATGAGGCCAGAGATGTTCGGTAGTACGGCCATGATTTAGTCTAGTGTGACAGTAAGGTCGCCCGTTCGGAATACGAAAGAGTCATTCTCAGAAACCGATTTCGATGTCGTGAGCGCACCGTGGTAGAGAAGGTTACCCGCACTGATGTCATCGAGGATTCCAATGTGGGAAATCGTACCCCAGCCACCCGCTCCCGCCGTATTGAACTGGATGTCTGATCCATTCGATATGGAGGTAGGGCTGGTTCCTGTCGGAGTCGTGAAGTTCGTAAGTTCCCTTGTGTAGCCCACACCCGAAGCTTCCGTTCCCGAGTTGGTATCTGTCGGGTTAGAGGTGAATAGAGCTAAGTAAAGCTCTTGGGCACGGGAGACAGCGGAAGTCCCACCTGCGGTCACTGCGACCACAAAAGGTACGCCCGTGCCGTCGCCTTCTACTTTAAGGGCTGGGTTACCACTCAGGTCCGTGAACACCGTTGCAGTCACGGGGTCAGACCCACCTGCAATAGCTGCTTGAAGTGCATTGAGGACTACCGTCTCGGTATCCCCACCACTTGCTGTGTAGCTGTAAGAGGCGAAGGCAGAGTCGCCATTAAGGGTGACGTAAACGTCGTACTGTGCGGTATCATCCAACGTATCAATGCGGATGGCGTGAGGCACGGTGTAGCTGACGTTGTTACGAAGGGAGCCTTCGAGTAGAAGAGCTTCCAGATAATCTGAGGCTGCGGCCATTTCTCATCTCCTAGTTTGAGCCTTATCGACTACTAACTAGGTCTATAAAGAGATTAATGACCTCAAAAGTTGCGGTGGTCGGGGTTGAACCGACGTACTCCTCCGTATGAGAGAGGCGCTTGAACCAACTCAGCTACACCGCAAGACTGGATTCCATTTAGAGTCCAGTCCTAAAACGATTAACGACCACCGCTTATTTCATCCGGCTTTCATTTTGATTCCGCTTCCAGAATCCCCAGAAGCTCATCCTCCCGCAGCACGAAGATTTTGTAGTCGTCTCGCTTCAGGTCTTCCACTTCAACGCCCGTGCGGTTGGTGAAGATGACGGTATCGCCTTCTTTCACAGTGAGAGGTCGTACTTCGCCGGTAGAAGTGATATGCCCCTCACCGACTGCGAGAACGAGGCCCCGTCGCATGGCATTTTGAGAGTTTGGTAGGGTGAGGCCCGAGGCTGTTACTGTCACAGGTGGCTCTACTTCAACAACAATTCGGTCATTAATGGGTTTCAGCATGGCGTGCTCCGCTTGATGATTTCGTTTATGGTTTCTGCGAGAAGCCGAAAGTTGGTAAGCATCGGCTCTTCTTCGTCTGAAAGACAGGCATAAGGTACTGACCAAATGCCATGATGGTCATGACTAACACATCCGATGTGCTGCGTCACGGGATTTCGGTAAGGAGCTAAATCGTGGTCAGGTGCCTCAGCTAGGAAGGGTACAAGTGCCTCTGCCCATTCTTCCATAGAGTCGAAAACTCTCTTCTGGTACCCCTCCGGGTCTTTGAAGAAAGTGTCAACAGCCGTTACTACATCCCAATCACATCCCATGCCTAAGCCCTCACCACCTCTTCTCGAAATACTAGTGTAGCAGTGCCCGACTTGTCAAACCTAACCGTCACTGCTATCTCCACCTCTTCTGCGCCGCCGATTACAGGGTCTATACCTACAACCTCTCCGGGGTCACCTTTTTCGGCATGAACCCATCCGGGGTCACAAGGCTCCGCTAATTCATCTGGGGGCACATCCTCTTCCACGATACGACGGGTAGCAATCACCTTAGTCCCAATTTCTAGCATGTAGTTTCATCCACAGAAAAAAGAAGGCTGAGGGAGGCATTAAGCCCTCCCCAGCCGGATAAAAAGGTGAGAACAAGTCGTCACGCAACGATGTGAGTCTGGCGACCTCCCACTGGTCTTCACCCGTAGTGAAACGGATGACAGGACTCGAACCTGCAACCTCCAGATTGGATAATCATCACGCTTCGGCTCTCACCCAAGTGTCACGCCTCAGATACTAAAGGGGGTGCAGGGGTGTGTCAAGGGTATTTTAGAGTGCAGGGCCGAAACCCAAATAGTCTTTGAGGGCCGGCACGAACTCGTCCCTATCCGTTCTAGCGTGTACCGCTATCTTGAAATAGGACTGTCCGCCCTTGGTGTAGAACCGAGGCTCATCTTGGTTCGTGAGCCGGATGCCGAGCTTCTTGTCGAAGAAAGACCGTATCTTTTTTAGGCCCTTCTGAGCAGCCTCTGCATCTTCAACCGCCCAGCTAAGTGGAGCATGTTGCTTGTGTCGGGCAGGAAAATAGAAGACCATGTGCCCAGAGGGAGACACGGTATACCAATTGGGATCTACCGCACGCACGGCTTGTATCCACCTAGCGGCTATCTTTTGGGCAAGGTGCTTCATGCTTACCCCTACACACAAACGGAATACCGTGTCTACCTATTTTCCGCTGGTAGCTGCGTCAGAAAGTGCACCCCCTTGTGGGGCGCTTCAGTTGTTGAAGGTAATAAGGGAACCCCCCCCCGTTCAAAGTCATGCTCTACTCTCTCTCAGAGGTATATCCATAAGAGGGGTACGTGATACCCGCATCTGTCAGAAAAGCAACCTCAAGTGTTCCGAGTCAAAGCCCATCGGAGGAATACCGTTAATCCACCTATGCCGGTACATAAGTGTACCTGCAAGGAGTCTCAAAATGGATTTAAGATCACGCATTATTCGCCTAGCCTACCAGCAACCGAAGCACCGTAAGCACCTGTTGCCTATCTTGAAAACATCTGGGTGGCGCATGAACGCAGGCAGCACACCATTGGACCAAGCCAAATCGTTCGCGGAAGACGCCTTCTCAGAAGCCGATAAGTCTCTTGAGGAAGTCTGGCCGGATTTCGACCACAACTACAAGCTGCTCCAACAGAAGCTCAACAAGGCTAAGAACATCCCTCGCATCCTTATGCCTGTGATTGAACCGGGTGACATGACCGATTTTTCTAAATCCTTGAATGAGGGCAGTATCAACATTTTCAGGCCGTGGGCTAAAGGAGAGCTATTTGTCCCAGAGAGATTCCGGTCCAAGAGCGAAGGGGAAGAGTGGATTGAGTTGGGCTTCTTGGATGGAAAGGAGGGTGACGATACGGTCAGGGCCAAGAAAGGCAAGAAAGACGTTAAAAGTCTCATCCCCACGCAGTCCGAGATATGGTTTGATAAGATCGTCGCTAGCACCGTGAAGTTTGGGGCAGTGTCCTCAGGCTCTCCGGTACTCAACAAGACGGTCATCGTGTCTAAAGAAGGGTACATCCTCGACGGGCATCACCGGTTCGCCTCTGCCCTCCTGTCCGACCCCTCATTAGCACTGTCAGCCCTACTCATTCCAATGGGCATTGACTTGCTTCTCAAGATAGGCAAGAGCTACGGGGAAGCCATAGGGAACAAGCCTAAAGCGTAAAGTAGTTTTGATAAGGCTAGAGCCAGCGGGTATACTATACTGACAACAATGATGCTGGAGAGAACTTATGCCTCAATATATCGTCAAGCTCACCGACTCACGAGACGGAAAGGACTATTACCTTGACTGGTCTACTATAGTAGATGCTCCTGTAGGAGGAGCCATTGGCTACGAAGCGTTCGAGTCTTACTACGTGCAGACGTACGGCACTGATTCTATCTACGGCCTCGACAAGCGTATGGAGCGGGTAAGGGCCAAAGGAACGTCAGCGCACCTCTACGAAAGTGGCGAAAGCCTTATAAGCTTCAACATGGTAGGCTACGGTGTTGATGAGATTGAAGGGAATTGCGCAACCCCCGAACAAATCATCGACATCATGTTCAAAAATCAGTCGTAGTAGTCTGCTATCTGAATCAAGTGCTCACCAATCTCGCGGATTTGGGCTAAGGTGAAGTCTTTGTCTTTGCCTCGGGAAGTGAAAAGGACGGTGATCTTCTCGCCATCCTCCGGGTACTTCTCCGCTAATTCAGTTGTTTCCTCTTTTGAAAGGAAGGTGATGGTAAGGGAACCGCCCTCACCGTTCTCTTCCACCCAATACCGGTTGCTTTCAGGTATCTTGGGCACCTCCCTCCCCCTCAGACCATTGTTGGCCTTCCTTGTACTGCGACTGGCGCTGGTTTTCTTTCTCCATCTGGGATGCAATCGCATCTTTGATGTCGCCCACTTTCTCTTGAAGGCTGTCCCTCAAGTAAACGGCGAGGCTGTCCTCCCCGTTCTGGAAGTGCTTAACAGCTATCCGGTCTATCTCTTCCTGTACAAGCTCAATACCTCTCGCCTGTCCCCGAAGCATATGTAGCGACCCATCGCTCCAAACCTGATGCTGCTCCTCTATACGGGCGTTGAGGTCGTCTTCGTACGTCCATAGCAGATCCACCGTATCCAATAGAACAGGGAGGTCCGCTCTACCGGCGAGAACTATCACTTCTTCTACAGCCGAGGCAGCAGTCTCCATCTCCCGCTGATCTTGCTTAACGGAAGGAAGAGCTAAACACTCCCGCAATAGTTCTCGTGCTTGCGGTTCGAGGGTGCCTAGATAAACAAAACAGTCGTGCAAGGTCATGCTCTACTCTCTCTCAGAGGTCTATCCATAAGATGGTACGTGATACCATACCCGCATCTCTTAGAAAAGCAACCTCAAGTGTTCCGAGTCAAAGCCTGTTCCACCTGTCCTAAAACATCTTCGGCGGTCGCCCCGTCTTTCTGGTAATCACATCGGAGCCATTCTAGTGCCTCAGCACGGGCATCTTCTAGCTTCTCAATCCGAGCGCCCGTATCCTCCAGAAGGACAGATTCAGCCGACCCCTCCGTAGCTGTACACTTATTACACTTCCGGGCACGACCTGCTCTACCAGCGGCGTCGGGCACCCCCCCTTCCCCATAACATTTGGAGCATTTTGCGGCCTCATCCAAAGGGACATCCCCGTTAAGTCGTCTTGCAAGAGTTTGCGCATACGTGGCCCGGCGAATGAGTTCCAGCCCGACCTCTTCTGGCTCTTCTAAATCAAGGGCCTCTTGAAGCCAGTCGCACGTGTAATCCCACACGGCGTGAGGACACCGGCGTGTGCTACCCGTGGCGAGTAAATCAGACCACCACCCTTCGGGGCAGTCATCTACATGGCTGTCAGTTTGTGAACACACAGGGCAGATATTCATTATCGTTCTCCGTTATTGTTGGCAAAGTCCACAAAACTAGTCCAAGCATGGGGTTCGACCTCAAAGTATTCGTGGTGATCGCATCTAGTACAGAAACGCATCCCCTGCCTTCTTATAAGGTCTGCGGCGATACGCTGTGGGGTCACGTCAGGGCAGGTGGGGCAGATAGGTACCCCAGCACGCTCTTCACGTTTAACCCATGTGTCAAAATGGTTAATCAGTGCCACTATCAGTCCCAAAAAACAGGTCAGCCCGTGAGGGCAGGTGGTACTCTTCAGCCTCTTCTAGGGTTGTTTCGAAGTCTGACACTCCTGCATCAATTTCCATACGACTTATGATGTACATGACCCCGGTGGGAATCGAACCCAACATCGCGAGAGTGAAAATCTCGTATCCTAGCCGTTAGACGACGGGGCCAGACTATATGCTGTCGAGGACATAGGCTCCAGCCTTGTGTGTGGGTTGCAGGATTTGAACCTGCGTCAATCTACGCTCCACGGTTCAGGTCGCGATCCCGGTCCCGCTTCAAAGCTCCTGACTCCCAAGCAGCTTCATTTCCACTGCCTACCCAACCTCACCACCTTAGTGGTAAGATTCCACCCATGTCAAGCAAGTGCGGGAGGTAGGATTCGAACCTACAAGCCAATTAAGGACCTGATTTACAGTCAGGCGAGCCACCATTGCTCAACTCCCGCAAAGATGTGACAAGGCCTAAACCCTGCCACACCTACCGTATCGTGGTTAACGGAGCGTCCTCGTTAACGTCTAGGGCTATCACCGCGACGAACACTTCCGGTTTGTTGCCCAGCCTTGCGTGTTATTAGCTGGTGCGCTCTCTTCCGGCTAGAGAACAACCACACTACCTCTATCAGGTAGGTGGTGTCAACATGCGTGGAAGGAATCGAACCTTCAGCCAGAGGGTTGGAAGCTCTGATGTTACCATTACACCACACGCATAAAGTCAGGGTAGTAGGATTCGAACCTACGGCCTCCTGCTCCCAAAGCAGGCGCTCTGCCAGACTGAGCTACACCCTGAAATGGCCTACAAAGGCCACAGTGGACAGAAGGGGACTTGAACCCCTGACACCCGGTTCTTCAAACCAGTGCTCTACCAACTGAGCTATCTGTCCCTTCTTTTTTTCTTATTCACTTTTCAAAGATGCCTTTCGGCATAAGCTCCGGGTGCTGGGATCGAACCAGCGACACAGTGGTTAACAGCCACTCGCTCTACCAACTGAGCTAACCCGGAAGACAACAAAAAAGGCCGACACCCTTTCGGGAGCCAGCCTCAATGCGCTTACTGCGTATGTACACAGGTTTACGTCACGAGACTGGCCTCGTCGGTTCGTTAAAATTGGGATACCATGTGTTCATGACGTTTTCTCTGTGTGCGCATCTTGCGCTGTTCAACAGTACAACAGGAACCCTACAGGGGTTATTCCCGAGAGTAAGGTTTTTTTACCAAGTGATACGGAACCTTTACCGCTTCTTCCTTAGTATGCCGCCATCGCAATCGGCTCGGCCCACAATACCTCGTTGGTACGGTCGCAAACCTCCGCGTCAACGACGCGAACCTTGACCGGGTAAGGAGACTCCTTAACGGTGCGAGACGCTTCTCCGAAGCGATCCACGTATATCGCATCGGCTGAGTTCACGTTTTCGCCGGGGCGGACGATTGCGTAGATGCGCTTGATTGTCGTCTCGGTATTCAGGGTGATTGCTTTCATGGTCGGTGTCCTTGGCAGTTTTTGCTTCGAGGCCAATCCCTCGTCTCAAAGGTATAGACCCTAGAGGGATCACCCTATCAAAACTATTTTTCAAGTTCGTCGACGGCCTTCTTGAGGTCTTCGGCCAACCGTTCTAGACACTCTTCCTCATAAAAGAGAGTGCCATTGGTGTTGGCGGAGGAATAGTTCCGTGCCTCTTCCCTAAGGCGCTCCACCACCCGGAGTTGGGCGACGTATTTCTTCACGATGTCTTCGAAGGTCATATTTCACTCACAGATGGTACGGTACCAAACAGGAGGGTGTCGTCCACATTCATGAGGTCAAGGAATGCAGTTTGATTCACAGGACATTTTCAGTCCCGTTTGATCTGGTTGTCTGGAAGTAAGAGGGCACCGGTCGAGCCAGAGGGATCGCCGGCAGATGTTCTGCAAGCCTGTTCAATTTGGTAGGTCTGGTATCTGAGTAGCGATGTCGTCACGCATTCGCTCATGCGTATCTTTATGTTTCGGCGGCGTCATGAATAACTCATTCATGAGAAACCCAAACTCCTGCCTGCCGAGGCCGTAAATTTCAGCGGCCAGTGCATTTAACTCGATCTCGGCCTCCCGCCTCTCGGCTGGGTCGGTAAGAGCATCTATGTCAGGTGTCTGGCCGTTGGCCTCAGCCAAGTCTGTATAGTCGGCCCACGGGCGGTCTGGTGTCACTGGGAGACACGTCAGCTTGGCCGTTAGCTCGGCTACACGCCGTTGTGCGTGAGTGGCTTCCCAAATGGGAACTTCGAATGACCTAAATGTCGTCGCTGTTAGATGGGTCTTGGCTACCCTTGTGCGGGCGAGGGAGTCACAGGCAAACGAAGAGAGCATCCCTGCGAGATATAGCAACTGTTCGGGCCGATACTGCGGCTGCCAGTCGAGCCCGTTGGAATCGATGCTGACTTTGAAGGGGCGGACATACGGTGCCACACTGCTAAGGCCAACATGCGGAGGCACAATAGCCGGTATCAAGGTTCTTCTGTCATCATTACGAGCGATATCTCGCCATGCGATACGGTAACTGTCCCAGTCGAGCTTGAGCCATTCCTCAGGCAGCTTCGGCTCGCCAGTGAGACTCTTTAGCCATTTGCGCGCGGCTGCCTTCTTGCCACCCGATAGCCCGCCTCGTTGCTCCGCTAACCAATCGCCAATTTGGAGAAGTACCCGTCGTTCTTGCTTGCCCTTGAGAAAGCCGCCAGCCTCATCATCGGATGGATTTACCCATAGCTCGGGCAACCCGCCTTGATGTACGCCGAAGAGATTGAACTGAGTGCCTTGGACAAGTGGATAGTAGCCGGGCTCTTGCTCGGGATGGAAGAAGTGACGCTGCTCGCCTGCATTTAGCTCGCCCGAGTACGTATCGATTGACCAAGGGCTTTCGTTCAAGGAGGGATGGGATTCCAGCGCTCGCTTGGCGAGCCAGTGCTCTTGGCTTCGAACCTGAGGAACTGGATAGCTGTCTGACCTATGGGTGCGGATGAACTCAGCATCCATCTCAACCGCGATCTCATCGAAATGGTCAAGATCCGAAAAAGACTCACGCATGAAGATCGCGGGCAGGATCTCGGTATCTCGACCTTTGCGAAACACCGTGCATGAGAATCCCTGGCGCGGGTGGACACCGACGAATAAGCCTTGTCTGTTAGTGAATCCACAAGCCGCCGAGACGTTGCAATTGTCGAGCAACAACTTGCGCAGGCCCTTCGAGGAAAGATCGCTCCAAAGGCCGTTGTCGATGACCATGCCGGCATCACCACCGTTACGGAGTACGCGATAGACCATCTCAGTGGCGTACTTGTAGAGATTTGAGTGCGCCCCGGGGACACGGCCTTGCACTGGCACACTCTGGTACTCGTAAAAGCTTGCCTTGAGGAGCGCCTTGTAATCCTCGACGGAGTCCTTGAAGACTTCCCAACGTCGCTTGATCTCCGGATCGGATAGAAGCTCCTTTTCACGTAGCTTTGATGCTTGGCCCGACAACTGGCCGTACTCCGGGTCAAACTCAGGTAGAAAGTGCTTGTACTCGTAGGCTGGCTCCTCCCAAGGTGGATTGCCCACCACGACATCGAAGCCGGGATTCTCGCGCCAAGTCCCATCATCGTTGAAGAAGACCTCGGGGAACTCGATCTCGTAGAGGAACGCGCCAACCCGAAGCACACGCTCGATGAGGTCGCCGTTGTGGAGGTCGGGAAAGATATCCTGAAAGGTCAAGATGATCTGGGCGTGCAAGACCTCAGTCGTGATAGTCTGGGCCTTCTGATGGAGTTCTCGCCACTCCTCGCGGCCAAGATTCGGATTGCGAAGTTCACGCCGAAGCTTGATGAGGTCGCGGATCTGGTCGCCCCAAGCATCGGCGAAGGCTTCACGCTGTTCGGGCTTCATCGGGACGACAAGCGCATTGCCCGGCTTGAGGTTGACGTTGATGAACGAAGGGAAGCAGACGCCGTGAGGCTTGTATGTGAGCGAGGAGAGGGTCAGTAGGTTAGAGGCGACGTTGATGGCCTTCACGTCGACGTCGACCCCATAGAGCATGTGCAACAGTATGTACCACTCCCACTCGCCGGTCTCGGCCTTGGGTCCAAACAAGGAGTAGGGCTCCTCGGAGGTCAACTCCCGGAACACCTCTTCCGGAAGATGGACGCTTAGAAGCTCCTCGATCTCGCTTCGGCGTTGGGACAAGAATTCGAAAGCCGTCCGGAGGAAAATCCCGCCACCACAAGTTGGGTCGAGGATGCGCCACTGAAGAAGCTCGTCGAGGAAAGCTCTCAGGCGAGGCATTCGCCCCTTGGGTTCACGGCTGTTCTGGAGGAGGAACGTGTGGAATCGCTCCTTCCACTCTGCAAACCGTCGCC